>Ga0307968_1000265_pt1:27500-35010 | contig 35010 bp, 39 predicted proteins | sample OrgLakmetagen650_FD_201834 | JGI IMG/M metagenome (GOLD analysis project Ga0307968, IMG submission 201834) | Saline water microbial communities from Organic Lake, Antarctica - #650 | ecosystem: Environmental > Aquatic > Non-marine Saline and Alkaline > Saline | place: Antarctica...
CGAGAAACGTTTTCTTGTTCCTCAACGCACTTGCACTGCGAGGACCCCCAAATTGTCCATTCCGGCACCTTCCACTCGCCCTAGGTCATGTTTTAGACGCCGAGGAGCATGCACACAGCATCGTATGTTTGTGTGTGTACAACGACCTGGCTGATTTACAGCACGCAAAGCATGGTGTCCAGAACGGCTAGCATGGCTGCAATGGACGAGTAGCACGCATTTTGCCCCACGTTTTCTATCCTCAGGAGTGCGCCTGTGGCGTTTGTTTTGGCTGGTTTCACTCTCGAAAATTCGTTTTTACACCTGCACCCCAGCAGATCAAACCACCATCACCTTGTTCCACATAAATTCAGGAGTGCCACTGTGTGTGTGGCCAGAGTTTTAAAGCCTTGAATAGTGCGCATCGTAAAACGCGTGGCGCCCTGACGAAATTGTCAAAATCGTGGGGGCGCGCTCACGTCGAACACCACTTTTTCAACAGGCACACATGGATGAAATCCATCCTGATCTGCTTGCTCGTCACTCCCTCCCAATACAGGCAGTTAGCCAGCATCGTGCTGAACATCATCCACCTGGCAAGCGTAGGCACGTTTGCCGTGCTTGTGGGCGTTTTCACTTCAGAGATCGCTGCGGGGATTAAGACGATGCGGCAGGGTGAGAGGCGCAAGCGGACGCTTGTGCTCAAGTAGAACACCACTACTTTTTCATCTGGCACATGGCAAGGTGCATCAAGGCAAATGCCTGGAAGTCCCTGCTGTTCCTTACAGAGTGTTTATGGATGGGGGACACTCACAGGGGCTAATGACATGGTGGTGCTAGTGACCCGATATCATTGCGTGCAATATAAGTGAATTGTGAAATATTTCAAGAGATTTTGGGCTAGATACATGCATGAAAATATGCTTTCCAAAAAGGCAGTCCAGTCCACCCTGTGCCTGTTGTAGAAGCGCGGCCCTACGGCTGGGGGAGCTTTTACCTGGTCTGCCTTTACTTCATGGCACGCTTGCTATCAATACTTGTTTCTTCCTCATTTTTCACGCATCAGCGCTGGAAACAAAAGGATGTTAACTCCAGTCACATCTGTTGCTCAAACGCGCACAATGCAATGGAGCAAAACAGTACGAGCCACTACGACTACAATTCACTGTGCCAATGAACCTGACCTGTGCAGGGAACTTCCTGTTGCCCGAAAGCGACCACACAGTAATCCTTGGCTGGAATGATCGGCAGAGCGTGATTATGCTGAGAGCGGTGGGTCTCTAAGATATAAAAAGGCAATTGCTCAGGATGTGTGGTCCACAGTAGTCCAGTATAAAAAGTTGTGCAATCATTTCAATTGATGGTACCACCTCAACATGCTGTATAAATACACAACATTCTTGCTGTACCACCGCAACATGCTTGCGGGGCAAGGAAATATTGAATGGCTATAACAAACTTGCAAAGTTGAGTGGCTGACAATTGGGCGATGCTGTAACAAGAAAGCCTCAAGTGGGGGCCAGTTGCCTGAAATCATCGATTTTGCATGTACCAGTAATGCGTATGCCCTCTTGCAACGTAGAACCACACTTCCTCAACAGGCACATGGCATAATGCCCGGAAGGGTGGGGTCACCCTCAACGTAGAACCGTACTTTTACAACAGGCACATGGCGTAGTGCATCACGGGTCCACAAATTACCTCCCCAGCCATACTCCAAAAGTAGGACAAACATTGCGCACACACGTCTTCACAGATGGTAGAGTCCCAGCGTCACCACAAGGCCACCGTCCTCTACCCCATCGTGGTCCTCAGTGATTCCACAAATAAGACGGCACTCGATGACCTCCTGCTTAACGAGTTTGGCGAAAAATTCAATCACGTAGGCTGTGTAGACGAGTTGGCGATTTTGTCTTCGTAGTTTGTGAAGGTGTCACTGCTGATACGGGACGGCTGGCAAACCAGGCCTCTATCTAATCTGTCTGCTGCTTTAATTAGCTCAAAGAGCGTGGCGTTTTCAATCTGTTTGCTGTGCTGCAGGTTAACCAATCTGTCTGCTGCTTTAGCTAGCTCAAAGAGCGTGGCATTTCCAATTTGTCTGCTGCGCTGCAGGTCATCATGACACGGCAAGGGAGCCCTGCAAAGCCGCAAGACCTGGAAAAAGTGGGGGCAGGGCGTGCAGGTCTCTGCGTTTGGATGGCCCCTGACAGGCAGCAAGACACCAAGCACAGCCAGAAGGTGAGCTGTTTTTTGGAAGCGCGTTTGTGTGAAGTTTCAAGACACTACATACACACACGCACGCACTCATACGCTAGCCATTCCAGGGCTCTTACCTTTTCACTGGGATCTTCGGAGGTTGCTGGTGTGAAATAATATCTGTGTTTGCAAAGGTAGGGCCTTTGAGGAATAGTGCTACGGTTCAGGGTGATAAAAAAGGCACTGCCAGCTTGACACACTTCGAGAAGTGGCAGCTTTACTGGCCACGGCCTTTTGATGCACTTCAGGCTCGAAACTCAACTAGTTCTCTATGATTGTTGTGATATGTAGACCAGTAATTCCAAGGCCGTGGAGTGGGTTCCTTGCGAGGCTGCTGTTAATGATGCCTGCTCCTAGTTGGATGGTGAGGAGGTATTTGTGGTCCCCTCGAGCGTGGCACAAGCAGCTTTTATTGTTCCTCTTGTGCCTTTTCACTTGCTAGACAGATTAAGTGTCAATTTGATAAGGCGTGTCCTTTATTGCAAGTCTCTTGGGCATGCCATGGCTTGGTAATTTGCTGGTAAGGAGGCCGATCTCCTTGCAGCAAGGTCCTGAGTTCGTTTACTTTTACCCTAATATTTGTGGAGAGAGGGCAGCTCTCCTTGCATTAGCAATTTGACAACATAAGTTCTAGGTAACTAAAATGGCATATCTGTGTGAAGACCGTACCCACAACAGGAACCGCACTCTTTATGACCATGCCATGCAATGTAATCTCTGGAAATAATGCAGACAATTCGATTCGTTGTTTTGTCTTGCTGCAGGTGACTCTGCCGTATGCAGACCTCTCTACTGCTCTCACGTGCCTGCACTCCATTCGAGCAGCTGATTCTCCGCAACAAAAACTGCTGATCTTGGAAGAGGGAGGAACCCAGCAAAACTCATGGATGCAAACGGCTGCAGGTAGCAAAGTGGTTTGAGCTACCTAGGCATTGAAAATAACAACGATGAAACGAGGAAAAACTCCAATCAGTCACCCTCCAAGCTTTTCAGCACCTTGCAAACCCATTTCAACTCCACGGACATAATACCCATTTGTGGGTGGTCCTACTTTTGCCTTGTTCCTGTGTTACCCCCTAAGAGCACGTCCATACTGCAAATTTAAAATTTTGCAGGGCGTGTTGCAACCGAGCGCCTTGCTTCCTGCAATACCAAGGTGTGTAATCCCATTTCATCGGGGGGAGCAGCCGGTAGGCAATAGGATCGATAATTCCCTGAGGATGCCCTTTTAAACTTTTATTCCCAACCATAACTTTCATTCGGTCCATAACAAGTTGATATTTGTGATTTTTGTAAGAGTTGACGCAACCGCTTATGATTGCAGATCACCAAGCTGACCGACGTTGGTGAAGTAGGCGTCATGGCGTAAGTAGTCTTTGAAGATCAATTTGCTGTGTTCAACGTCAGTCCTTCTTTCATCCTACCGAAGCAAAATTTGCACATATCGTCCATTGATGTTGCTGCCTGTGCTTTCTCAGCTTTGCTGCTAGATTTCAATGCCGAAACACTCACTCACACACACACACACACACACGTACACACACACATAATCTTACGTCTGGTCGCAAACCACACATTTTTGCAGGCAAGTGGCCCTGCAGCCACAGCTACTTTCCGTGTTTGAGCAGGTAAGACGAGGGGGCGTACTCTCTACTGTTAAATGTGTGGCCTAGGCTTTTTGTGCGCAGCAAATGAACAAAGTCTCTTATTACTCATAAACAGCACATATGCTACATTCAGGCTACTCCTCATCTGCAGGGGTGCGGTGCTTTTGGTGCACTAATGCTCACTTGTGTATGTACGTACACCTGTTGCAGCTGTTCCTACAAAGCAAGGGCCCTGTCAAGCTCTACACCGCCTGCCACCCTGAACTGGGCAGCAAAACTTTTAGGGTAAGAGAAGGCTAGGGAAGGCTAGGGAGCACTGATTGCAGCATTGCACATTTGCTACCCATCTCAAATGCCCCCTTTATTTTAACGGCCTCCTCTGAATGTTACCCTATAATTAACCCCCTTGGAATGGTCCTTTTTATATGGCTCATTCCCACTTCCCATTCATGTGTGATATCCCATTCATGCGTGATATCCTGCAGCAAGCAAGGAAGGAATTCCCCAGAGCAACGCTCGTAGGGCTTGTGGATGCGGCCACAGGTGCGCTGGCTGCACAGATACAGGTGTTACGTTGAGAGTCATGTTAGAGAGGGGGACCGCCAACATGCATAGTGTACTATGCAAGGTTTAGCATCGACGTTTTGCTTTTGAGTGTTTCTTTCAGGGAGGGCAATTGGCAAACGTCCAAAAACAATCATCCTTTCTGCATTCAAGGGGCTGCCCTTCATAGCCTCGGATTAATGGAGTATTTGTTGTTATAGATACTCCAATGTTGAAATAGTTTATTGTTCCAAATGGTTTATTGTTCCAAATAGTTTATTGTTCCAAATAGTTTATTTCTCCAAATAGTTTATTGTTCCAAATACTTTATTGCTCCAAATATGGACTCAAAGCTAAGCTGTCATAACCTGTAACTAGGAAGTCAGTGAATTGCTCTTCGTACATAATGACAGGACCAGACAATCTAATGACCAACAGGATGTTCCCACGAGGAACAGATGCTTTAAACTGCCACGATTAGCCTAGGGACGTGATCATTCCTCATATTTTTTGCAATGTTTTCTTTTTAACTTCCCAGATGTGCACATGATCATTAAAGCATGTCTGCCATGGGCCTTTACTATATCAATTTATTAGGGCTGGCCAGAACCGTATATATATACACCGTATTATATTGTGTATCTGGACATTTCCCTGTAAAAAATACTGAACATACACCGTATACCTATCTATACATATGATTCTGGCCAACTCTACAAATGACCATCACAAGAGGTGTGCTCTCATACCTCTCATTACTTAGCACCAAAAGGACGTTTTGTAAATTTTGGCTCAACAGCCGTTCTCCAACCACTCGTGAAAATGTATCGTCCGTGTGTAAAACACTCGACAGGTGCTTCTAATCTCACGCCTGATGACAGCTACTTGCTGAGTGCAAACGACCATCTGCTGCTACTCGCTGCAAACGCCTCCCACCTCACACGTATGCCCTGGAAAGCAGCACAACAGGTATGTGATTGTGTGTGTGTATATGTCACACACAGGATCTCAGGGCATGTCAGTGCAAGCCGGAGGCGTCATGTGAATTCTTCTGGTTGAATTTACAGCAGTGCTGGTTAACATAGAGAGGAAATACCTGCGGATACATTGCCACGTGCTCACGTAGAACCGCGCTTCTTCAACAGGCACATGGCGCAGTGCTGGTTAACATAGTGCATTCTGAATAAGCCCTCCCGGGAGGCCCCTTGTCAGCAGTTAAAGTTGAATTGCTGAAGGCAAGAACGATGAGGCCTGAGGTAGCATTGGGTCAGAACGCTGTTACAACGCTGCTTGTGAATGCTTTTGCATGGCAATTTAATTCACCGTCCTTCTTGTAAGATAGCCTCTCTGTTTGTTCTGGACCCTGGATCACACAGGTTGCTCCTCTCCTGGACAACCCCTCCTGTCCTGTTCCTATCCGTGGTGGTGAGGTTCCTGCTCCTGAAGCGCAATTCCACATACACCCCCCCAAACATGTGGTGGTCATCGGCTATGGAGGGCCCAATGAGCGGATCGCTGCATCACTGCGAGAGTTCTGTGGCCCAGGGAGTTCTGTGACCCTCGTGATGCCATCAAGGTAACGGGCTGGGCCCCTTTTCCTCAATCGCCTCGTTCATCTTGACAGGGGACGTAGGGCTGAGGCGTGTCCACATCATTCAGGAAGGAATTGCTTGCTAGGAATGCTCAACTTCTAGCTGTCCCATTTGCTGGGAGCTTTGTAGTGGCTGCTCCCTCACGTTCCCTACTTCTTAACTTACACATAATTCACACCTTATAAATGCAGTGACAAAAACGAAGCACGCGCCCTGAAGTCCCAGTATCATGGCCGCAAGCTCAACGGTGTGCGCTTCCAGGTAGCCGAAGGCAACATTTCCTCAAATGCTTTCCTGCGGCGCGTGGGTGTGCATCACGCAGATGCGGTGATTCTAGGGGCCTTTGATGGCCCTGCAGACTTGGGGCCTGTTGATGCAGATGCACGGGTGCGTGAGTGTGTGTGTGCATGCGTGTCTGAGTTTGCTTGGTGTGTATGTTCAATTATATGCCCTCGCTTTAACAATACAGATCATGTAAATGCCCACAGCTAGGCCTAGGAAATGAAGACGAATGTGTTACAACTCACTTTTTATAGTACAGAAGCAGGAGGCTGTGGTTATCATAACTTGTTGGTGTCACGTGTCAATTAAAATCTAAATTCCATATTCGGAATCCTGACGTTGAGAGCTATCGATTGGTATATAAATGAGTCGATTCTGAGGGGTCAGTTGGTGGGTTGTCATTTGGGGGGGCTCGGGAATTGGGGGGGGGGTCTCCAGGAATTTCTGGGCCACTTCCAGCAAATATTAAATGTATTTTTTGAATTCTCAGCTCAAGCCCAGTCGATTGGCACCCTTGTTGGGTGATTTAATTAACGGGGGGGATCTGGGTGCTTGGTCATAGAAATGCACGGAATGCCCCCAAGCAGGCCGCAAAGGTGTGTTTAGGCAAATTACTAGCAATTAATCCCAAACTCGCAGTTCACGTATTACATTATGCACAAGTTGCGTGAATGAAGTAAAAAAGTGCTTCGGCAAAGGTATTGGCGGGATTTGTGCACTAAACAGGTGGTCAGTTTAAGAGCGTGTGCATATCAGTTTTTGCTCTATAACTCTTCAGGTATTGAGTTATCTGGCATGAAAACTGTGCAGGCAGTTAGCTGCTTAAATTCTGAGCAGATCGACACCCTTTTTAATAGCGTTGGGGGTCAGGAAGGGGGATTTGAAGGGTGGGTGGTTATTCTGGGCCAGAGGCCCAAAATTTACACGTGACTGTCAGGAAGTTTTTTTAAACATGCTCCTGACAGGAGCACTAAATTTTAGGGTTGGCCAGGATCATATAAGTATATTTATATGGCTGTATACTATTTGATTTTACGGCTGTATACTATCTGATTTTTACGGCAGTTTTCCGGTTTTCTTGCAGTTTACGTTTTTTTATGGTATACAGGAGGGTGTAGGAAGCATAACTTTTTGGATGGCACGTGTCAAATCGACTGAAAATTAAATATTCGGTGTCCTGACGTCGAGAGCTATTGATTGGTAAATGTATATGGGTCGAATCGGGGAGGGGAGGGGTGGGGTGGTCCCCTG
>Ga0307968_1000266_pt1 | contig 35009 bp, 39 predicted proteins | sample OrgLakmetagen650_FD_201834 | JGI IMG/M metagenome (GOLD analysis project Ga0307968, IMG submission 201834) | Saline water microbial communities from Organic Lake, Antarctica - #650 | ecosystem: Environmental > Aquatic > Non-marine Saline and Alkaline > Saline | place: Antarctica: Organic Lake...
GGAGCCTGCACAAGAGAGAGAGAGGAGACAAGGATGTTCAAGTAATAAAAGTAACGAATGCATGGTCAAGATGCAGCTGCTGTTGCGCCTGATGCGGAGGAGCCTGCACAAGAGAACAATTCAGGTGCTGGCACGCATGAATTGACCGGGACTGAGTAAACACTGACACCAATCCCGGTTTGCAAGCATTTAACAGACACTGTACATGCACGGCTCTAAATCCTGTCATAAGCATTTAACAACATGTGCAGTTAGAGTAGTAACCCTGAATAAAGTAGCGCATTGAGCAGCCTCCATAACAACAAAAGCTAAGCCTCTAAGAAACTGTCTCATTCCTGGCTTTGACTTTAAAACCTAAACAATGCCACCAATGGTTGAATACCAAAACTTTACCCCTGCAATCACTCCCACACCCAAACCCACCCTACACCCCCACCCCTGCACCTGCTCTCAAACCCACACCGCCGCACTGCCACCCACACCTGCACCCGCACCCACACACCTGCACCCCAACCTCCGTGCATGTCCCCCGACCGGCTATTCCTACTGTCCTGCTTGGAGGAGGTGCTAAAAAAGTCAGAGGAACCGCTGCCCCCACGAATGCTGTCCAGCGTGAGGTGGCCGTCTTTACCACGCTGCAGGGCGGCCTCACGTGCAGGGTCCTGAGAAGGTTGGGGTGTGTGAGTGTGTATTTATGTGTGTGTATGTGTGCGCACGGACACACGCACTAAGTGTTTGCATGTGTGTGCAAGCTTGTGTGTGTGTGTGTGGTGTGTTTGAGTTTGAATGTATGTATGCTGCATGAATTGCTTCAAACAAGGTGGTTTTTGGCTCCTGTAATGCTTTTAATTTCTCTTCAAACTCCCTGAGGACGGCAGATTCTGTCTGCGCTACTCATCAATGACAACATGACGCCTCATTGAGGGACTAGGAAATGCCTGAGGCTGCTCGTGCCTATGACCCCTAACAGCTCGTCTTCTGATCCTTGTCTCTATTTCTCTAAAATTGCACAGATTTTCCTGTTGCTCTTGAATTGCACAGATGGGTTGAACACAAGTGGAGCAAGTAGGAGAGGGCTGGGCTGCGTGGGGATTGGGCACTCTATACGATGATGGGCACTCTACACGATGAACACTTTCCTCTTTGATCACCAAAATGCACCCAACGAGTTCAAGAGTATGCAACCAGAATTGGCGGCATAGACACATGTGACAAGCAGGAGAGGTTTGTTGCAGGTACTGGTACTGTTTTGGTGCAGGCAGAGCATACACGCACGACCACTCACCCACATCCACACACATACCTACATCCACACACATACCTACATCTGCACCAACACCAACAATATCAACGCAACAAGTTGTAGGGTTTGCCATCGGGCCCTTTACCAAGCTCTCTGGATTACATAATAGCCCATCCTCGCCTTTGATGTGTGGACAAGGATCATACATACTTGCTAACCTAGCATATTTTGCCCGTAATGTACAGGGACTTACTCAGCTTTGCAATCCTGTGCGTACGCACCATGTGTGCATGAGAGTGTGGCCACCCCTGCACAACATACAGAGTACCAAAAGTGGGTGGCACACACACGCACACACACACTCACACGCACGCACACGCGCACACACACACACGAGCCCCCCGCACCGCGTTCAAGTTGTCGTAGGAGAAGCGGGAGGCTGTGCCGGAGTCACTGCCAACAGCGCTGCTGCTGGTGGGGGTGGTGGTGGTTGCTGTTGCTAGGGGGTCAGTCACCGCAGTCACGGGGGCAGGCTTGGGTGCTTCATCAGGTGCTTGGTCAAACAGGTGCTCGTCCACCTGATGCAATAACACACACATGTCTACATGTGTTGGTGTGTGGTGTGTGTGTGTGTGTGTGTGTGTGGGTGGGTGGGTGTGTGGGTTCGTGCGTGTGTGTGTGTGTGTGTGTGTGTGAGGTGTGTATGAATGTTTGATTTGAATAGGTGCTCGTCCACCTGCAGCACACGCACACGTGTGTGTTTAAATATGTGTGTTGCGTGTGCATATGTGTGAATGTGTGTGTGTTTACGTACGTATGTGTTGCGTATGCATATGTATGAACGTGTGTGTGCGCGTGGCAATACGCAAAGCAAAGGGGGCGTTGTTTCAAATGCTTAATGCTTGAAGAGCACTGACATAAGCATATGTGTTAAGCCTGCCGTGTGTCATGTGATAGCGAGTCAATTTGTGTGTGTGTGTACGTGTGTGCGCATGCATGAACCTAGCAAACAAGTATCAAATGTAACGAGCACTTGCGTATTTACATTCACAAGCACGTGCCTTTTCGTGGGTATGTGCACATCGTGATGGAGGGATGTGTGTCGTGTGTGAAAAAGCGAGTATGTGTGCAAATATATATGCTCGTTGTAATTGTGTACTTTGCGCATTGTATTCGTATCTGTGAACATGCGTGCAAAACAAGATCAGAGTATATACAAGGCTCAAATCGTTCTGCTCCCTTCCCTGCCGAATTGCTGACTGTTTTTTTTGGAGCAGGCCAGTACTAGGATGACTTTTTTTCACCTTTGTTTTTGGCATGCGTTCAATGCCAGCGTCTTGCTAGATAGGTTGTTTTGACCTGTTAAGACTTACCGGAGTTTTAAGCTTCTTGACACCCAGGCCAAGTTTCCCGCCTGCTTTTTTGGGTTTGCTGCCAGCCAAGTGATGTGCTGCGCGTGAGTGTAGCAACAGGCAAAACGCTGCGCGTGAGTGTATGTGCATGTGGTTGTATGCATGAGTCATGGTGGCAGGGGCAGCTGAAGCGCTGACTGGGTTGGGAGGGGGGCAGGGACGGCGGAAGAGCCATCCCTCTGTTCAGCCACCCGCCAACCTTTATTTTCGGCAACCCCAGACAACCCCAGAGCTTCATAATTAAGGGTGTGCCAGCCTCTAGTCAAGGCTCGACAAGGTCGAGCCTCGTCGAGCCTCGACGTCACTGCTGTCAAAGCCTAGACGGCAACTAGAGTGTCTATTGTTGGGGGGAAATCAGGGGAAATTCCCTGGAAATTCCAAAAAATTGGGAAAATCAACTATAATAAAATGACATATCTTAGTGTAATGTAAATGCGAACAATGGCACATCACGATGTCACAGTCTTGTTCTGGGAAGTGTCAGACTTTCATTTCTTGACGCCCTTTTAAAATGGGCAGCAAATTTGTACATTTTTCTTTTTATTATCAAATCTTATTTCAGAATATATGGAGCTTACTCCCGGCCAATCTGATGTGCGTATGCCTGTCCAGGCATGCACCATGAGAGATTCCCCAAACACTTCCTATAGCTCTTTTCAGTCCGGTCTCTCCACGATAATTGAATACTAATTATAAGTGAACTCCAAAAATAATTTCGGCTCACTCCGCGCAGGTTTCAGAAAGTGATTTTCTGACCGTAATGCACCAACTAGGGCCTGTTTCAACAAGCCTCGCCCTCGACGACGCTCGTTGAGCCTTGCTGGCAAAATCATACACCCTAGTTACCCATGCTTACTCATAATAAACATATTATAAACAATACCAGCATCATTCCGGAGGGCAAAACGTTATTTATTTGGGGTGATATAGGAAAGGTATGGTATATGTACAATTCTGCCAACCCTAAAGAAAGTCGATCACAGTAGGCAAGCGGGGATGAGAGGTCATGGAGTAAGGAGGATGAAATGAGCGTACTGCCACTGCCAGTCAGGTGCTCACTCGTCATGAGTTAAAAACTTCTGGACTGCACACTTATGTACCCCGAAGTTCCAGTCAGATGGTGGGCAGTGGGAGCAGACGGAGCAAGCATGGAGCAAAGCAGGCGGGAGCGGTGCCTCATTAACTGTTTGGGTGTGGTGTGAGTGCAAGATTGGTGGGAGAACGTCAAACCACTTCAGTGTGGTCCACGGTGTTTTTGCTGGAACGAGGGCTTGTCAGCCTTCCATCAAACATTCCTGGCTCTGTGACACTGTTAGAAAACCTTTGTTGTGCGTTTTAGCCATGGTTAGCACCAGCACGCGCAATGGCTGTGGTTCAAACACTACTACCATGCATTTCATGCATGTCAAACATTTTGAACTCTTATCACGACCTGATGCACGTAAAAAGATCCCCTACAATAATACTTACACGCTTACACACACATCCACACACGCACACGCACAGCCACAAGGGCGCGCTGCAAACGCACACACACACTTTTTGTGGTGGCAGGCGGCCTAGGTGCATCTGGTGCCGGGACGGGTGCTTGCGCTCCACCCAAGGTACCGGCTTGTGCAGTGCCGTTTGGCTTGGTGGGCTCTGAGTCCGTGAGGTCTAGGTGCTGGAAATCTGCCAGCTCACTCTGGGTCTGATGGTGGGGGTGACTGCAAGTGTGTGTGTACATGTGTGTGTACGTGTGTGTGAGGTTGTGTGTGTGTGCGCCTGAGTGCGTGAGTTTGCATGTGTGTGCGCGTGCGTTGTTCGTGTGTGTGCGTGGTGTATATGCGTGTTTGCATGAGTTTGTGTGCGTGAGTGTGTATGCGTGCTTCTGTGCGTGTGTATGCGTGTATGTGTGTGAGTGTGAGTGTGAGTGCATATGAACAATTGCTTGTGTTTGTGAGAATAAGAGAGAGAGAGAGAGAGAGAGAGAGAGAGAGAGAGAGAGAGAGAAGAGAAGAGAGAGAGAGAGGGAGAGAGAGAGAGAGAGAGAGAGAGAGAGAAGAGAGAGAGAGAGAAAGTGTGTAAGAGTGTGCTTGTGTGCTTGTGTGTGTGTGTGTTTACATGTGTGTGTGTGCTTGTGTGCTTGTGTGTGTGTGTTTACATGTGTGTGTGCTTGTGTGCTTGTGTGTGTGTGTTTACGTGTGTGTGTGTGTGTGTGTGTGTGTGTGTGTGTGAGTGTGTGTGTGTGTGTGTGTGTGTGTGTGTGTGTGTGTGTGTGTGTGTGAGAGCGCGCGTGTGCGTGTCAGTAAGTGTGTGTGTGTGTCAACGTGTGTGTGTGTGTGTGTGTGTGTGTATGTGTGTGTGTATGTGTGTGTTAGCGCGTGAGTGTTGACTTGTCCTCCCCACTCACCAGTGTAAGGCCGCAGTCGCTGCCTGTGGGGTCATCTTGGCTGTTTCCTTCTCCAACATTGCACGGTAGAGCTGGGCTGCTCGCGAGGTGTACTACGGGGGGGTTCCAAGTAACGAGGGAAGAGTTTTCGTCGAAGTACAGTTGATCAAAATCGTCTGAAATTCCAGGCCTCTGTGTCTCCCTCACCTTCGACTGGATCTTATCTGAGCCAATTTCGTCCCATCCGTGTTGCTTGAAGAAGTGGCGCGCCTTCTGGTTGCCCCCGATGGCCATCACCTGAGGGAGGTGTCAGAGGAAAAGGGTCTTTCCTGTGCATTGTCCTGCCCCAACAGCACAACACACACCAGGGCTTGACTGACCTTTAGCTGCTCCGTGGACCATGAGTCTGCAAGAGAGTTAGGAGAGGCGCGTGTGCGGGGTCAGCAAAGTGTGTACTTTTTCTCCCTAGAGTTTGTGGGTGCTCTCTATCACGCGCACGTGCACAGGCACGCCTAGTCTGCCTCTCTTTCTCTCATACCTAGAGTGGTGGACCTCACGAAGCTGATGTGCACACCCAGGCTGCGGTGCACGCCCGCACAGCCCAGGCAGATGAGCACTCCATAGGGCACGCTGCTCCACGTCGGATTTTTACTCGGGCAATCAAAGCAAACCTTGTTCTCCGGTTTGGAACGGAGCTTCTTAAACACCAAATCTCGGTCGAGAGTACCGTCCATGTTGAGTTGCAGCGTAATAAAACACTATAAAATATATCTTTATTACAGAAAATTGCGTTTTCATGCACTTATTTTCTTTTCTTGAACTGAAAATAAACCCGCCCGACGCAGTCGTGCAAATACCTTCCAAATTACGCACAGGTTGTGCACGAGTAGAAGAGATAAGCGTAAATCTCTTATGATGCCAGGCGCTTCTGAGTTCGCGAAGAAGAGCATGTGTCTTTCTTAGACTTTCGGTCACCAGCATTTGTGTCAGATTTAGTTTCAATTTTCGACACTGGTTGATTTTGTTTCACCAGCCAATTGCCATCAGCCAGAGTCTCGGGCTGTACCCTTGTAAACCCTTAGACTTTCGGCCACCAGTAGCCCATTAATTAATTTCTTTGCTCAGCAGAACACGTGATTTTTTCTTATTCTTGACTCCACTGAATTCCCTTTTATAACGCTATGAAGCGTGTGAAAGCTCAAACAGCACTGAAGGCCTGTTTTTTGTTAACCTTGTAACAGCACTGATGTGTTTCGCACGTCCGCTCAGAGACAGAGTAGTTACAGCTTTAGGCAAAAACTTGTGGACCGGCAATGTACGTCTCGTCACAGAAGAGAGTGGTTGCAGGAGTCCGCCCAGGGTCTGTCACTGTCACAGCTGGTGTGGACGACATAGAGACCTGCATAAAGAGCCAAGCCAAGCACTATGTTAATACTCCAGTAAGACGCTCCGCAAGCATCCGCTGAAAATTCACAGGTGGTAGGTTTGCAAAAATAGAGGCACAGGCATGGAAAAAGAGAAGCAGTAGCCAAAGAAAATAGTGGCGCTGCGCTTGGGGACCCTAGGTCGTGCAAGTCTTGTGTGAAAAGGCATGGCAGGTGTGCAAACTTCCACAGCTATAAAGACCTTATGGGTGATGCAAGAGGTCTGTTGGAACTTCCTGAAACCTGCCATTCTCAACCCCGGACAGCGCTTGCACCGAGCACACGTCATCACAACAACAAGTGGCCGGAATGCAATTGTGCTCCAGCGATGTTGTATTTAACCTCTTGCTCATCGCGAAAATGCAACAACATGACCCCGCTTGGGAACCAGGCTTGCATTTTGCGGCATCGCCAAATGCTCCACGCAGGGTCCAGTATGTCTTAAAATTAAGTCTTCTTTCCAATTATCTAGTTTTATATCCAGGAGCTCAAAAGAATTGGTGCCAACATTTGGAAAGCGCAATCCTTCTCAGCATGAGCTTCTTACTCGATTTGGCTAATAAAAATTTGTACGCTAAAAGGGAGAATTTTCTTAGCTATAAAGCTCTTCAGTTTCTCTAGCAATCCATCAGCCCTAGACACTTCGTGTCCTAGGGTCCAACATCTTGTCAGGATTGTCGAGCAAAAAGCTTGTTTTAATGCATGTAGCTCCTTGCAAGTCAGGCCAGCCATCCCTGTGAGAGTTCTTGCCCCAAAGCAGAAAAGTACAATTAAGTACCGTACCTTTCTTAAATCACCCCGGGTAAATATCGTTTTTTGCCCTCCAGATTGATGCCGGCATCGTAAAATATATATTTATTCATAGGATCCGGGGTTACCCGGAGTTAGCGAAAATAAAGTTTAATAGGGTGAACAGTGATGAGCGGAGAAGGCCCCTTCGCCCCCCCCGCTCCCCTCCCAGGCCCCGCCCCAGCTCCAGCACCAGCAGCAGCCCCAGCGTCATACATGTGTGGGCACAAGCGCACCAACGCACATGCACACGCACATACATGTGTGGGCACAAGCGCACCAGCGCACATGCACACGCGCATACACACAAGTACATGCACACGCACATACACACGCGTACATGCACACGCGCATACACACGAGTACATGCACACGCACATGCACACAAGTACATGCACACGCGCATACACACAAGTACATGCACACGCACATACATGTGTGGGCACAAGCGCACCAACGCACATGCACACGCACATACATGTGTGGGCACAAGCGCACCAACACACATGCACACGCACAAGCGCGCATGTGCACGCATACACACGCTTGTACAGGCACTGGCTGGGCTAAATGCCCACCGGGGTTGGTGCGGGGAAGGCTAAAGTACTTAATTACAGGGTCCGGGGTTACCCGGGGTTACATTTAATATTTCTAAAATTTGGGCACCGGGGTGAGTACGGTAAGGTACGGTATGAAGAAACCTTGATTAGATGTATCTAAGCACTCCTGCACACCCAGTTTGTGACGGGAGGTGCCCAGGTGGGCAAGGTGGAAATCCCTATCAGAAAGTGGATTTCCAGAAGCGCCTCCGCAGTACCGTCAACTTACCAGGGGGATTTGCAATAATATTGGGGACATTTTGGTGAAGGTTCGGGGGTTCCACTTTTGGCAGGGGAACTATTTGAAACCAAGGCTTCGGCTGGAATGCATGGATTGCAATGCTTATTTCGGCCCGCTTACGACTCCTCCTGAGGTGAGATTGTCATAATTTAGAGTATACTCGCAACAAAGTCATCTGGTAAAGTCGGCTTTGTAGTTATACAGCTGAGCGCAAATCCTTGTTTCTTAGAATCTCAGCTGTCGGTGCCCACAACGGCCCATCTCCAGCATTCCAGACCATAAAACTTGACAGGGCATGCCTTGGGAGCATACTGAAGGGCTCCCGACACTCAGGTGATGGCCAGAAAGCGTGTTTCCAGGGTTTTCAGTATTACACCATTTTTACCCAGCAAACAGGCCCACGCACTGTCCTTTAGGGGAGGTTTTCGACCCCCCTTCTTTTTGCTGTAATTAATTGGTTTGACCCTGTACCTATCTAAACACAAAATAATTGGTAAATTTCAGACCAAAACCCGCATTTTTACACCCATGCCACCTTTTTGGCAGGGAAATGGCACAAATCCAGCCTGCCACTCACACCCTTGACCCCACACTCATTAATTTTTGTGCAGAAGTGTTACATTTATTTTATAGAAAACATTGGGTGACCTCAGACGTGCAATTCAGGAAAGGGGCGTTGCATATGCTGGATTTGTGAATGAAAGGTATCACTCATTTTCCATGGCCTTTTTGAAAATTAGGAACAACTCAAAACGGTCAATGAATTGCCATTTTCCTTTTCAAGTGCCTGCACATGCATGTGTGAGTTGCACTAGCACTAGCAAATAAACATAGCTGGATGTGTGCAATAATGTCGTACATTACATGTTTTCTAGAGCAAGTGCGTACACCGTCGGTAGGAGACGACTGGTCAACTTTCCTGCCCTCACAAAAGGAAGTCCAAATGGCATTAAGCAACAACTCAACAAAAGTTGCCTTAAGTTGCAGGGTCTACTAAAATAGAAAATAGCTAGTTATTCATTCTTATGACCTTCTCCAAAGCCAGGGGTCCACCAACTACTGCCTTTTACCTACAATTTGTTTAAGCCGTCCTGCAGATGTGAATGAATTATTGGGGCTGCTACAAAAGGTTGCCCCTGCATCTTGACTTGCCATTGTAGTTTGTAACCTTACGAATTTGTAATTTCCACACCCACTTGTATGTTCGCTGTAGTTCTGCCTTCTCCTTTAAACAGCACCACCCCACAAGGCAATCATGCCACACGGCTACGCTTGACGTCAGCTCCATTTGCAGGTTTCCTGCAACACAAGAGGAATTAAATTGGCTGGCATAATACGCTAAGAAATTGTGGCACTGCCACACTGATTTAATCAAGCTATGGCGTTTAAGATAAATGTCAAGATTTTGCGTTGGTGAAAGTCACACCTCATTAAGAATTTAACAATATATTTTTACTCCATGTTCCTAGATATAGGCATATATAGCGATGTAACCTTACCTTACCTTAAGAAAATTTAACAATAAATTTACACTTACTCTCCATGTTCCTAGATATCAAGGTGATAACCTAACTAACGTTGTGGGCTGAGCTGCGGGATATAAGCCATTAAGTTCCAACAAGAAAAGTGAGAAAACTGTCCAATTTAATATGGATGAAGATACCCACTAAAAGAGTGCTTGGAACATTTCAAAATCTTTAGATCTCAACCGAGTTGCTCCTCATGAACACGTAACAAAGCAACTAATTGTATGCCAAATTGTAGCAAAAAGAAAGCCCCTTAACATTGCAAAAACAGTAGCCACAACTGTCTAAAATGCCATACTATACACCAGTCAGTTTTCTAGCTTTTCTCGTCGGCGGAGTAAAATATGCATTCTAGGTCATCATGCAATTTGTACCAAATTTAGAAGCTTTTCATTGAATTATAGAGGCGGATAAAAATGTAGCTGCTAGTGACTTTCACCTCCGGGTTGGCCAGAAATACTATGGTGTTCGATTGGTTAAACCACCTGAACACCAAACATAACAATCTGTCACGCCCTTTATGACCAGTAATATGACGGTGGCTATGTTACACAAGTCAGGGACTGGAAAGTTACTATGGGTGGATTGTAGAAGAGTGTGAGTTGTTTAACATAAAAATTGGAGAGAGAAGCATGCCCTTTCATGGCACGTGGGCTCATTACGTTATTTAGTAATCCCATACGGGGACAGGGCGCACCAATTTGTGAGTAGAAGCCCTAACCCTTAACCACCAAGGTGGCGTTTTTAAACGCCTTTCAGTCCTAAACACATCATCAGCGTCTCTCCACACACCTGCGGGGAAATCAATAATATGCAGGCAGGGCACGCATTTGCACACACAAACCAAGGAAAAGGAGTACGCATCCCCGCACGTACAATGAAACTAACACCCACCTTTCAACTCTACCGGTTGTCGTCTTGTTGACTGAAATGGCTGGAAGGCTCTTCAGAAGCCCACCTGCAAGAAAAAGCAACAATTTACAATTCCCTGTTACCAAGACAACCTCAAATGTGTGAGATGGGACTAAGTTAAATCCATGCGTACCTAATTAACCTAGGTCACCTTGATTAAGCAGCACATCAAAAAGCATACGCTCACCTGGTGTGCTCTTGAAAAAGATCCTCGCAGCTCCTCCATTCGGGCATCATTTTCTGCTTTTTATATATGTGTGCTTGATTTAGCTAGTTCTAATTTCTTGCGTGTGCTTTAGTTGCCTGCCTTGGACTGCCATTCCTGAGTCATTGCTGTGGTTGAGAGACTGGTATCACTTGCAAGTTGTTGGCTCTTTCCCTGTGTCAGGGCAGGCTTTTTCATGAACCATTGTGCAAGTCTCATATTTCATTTCAAGAGTTCAAAGGCTGATTTTCATGCTGTGAGCGAGAAGAATATGTTGAAACCTTAAAACTGGTCGAATGAATGGGCAGCATAATGTCAGAATGATGATAAATGACAATACAAAATAATACTGTGCAAAAACGATATAACAAGCTACTGAAATATGACCAGATGTGAAGGCTTGACAAACTTGCCTCTTGACTATGAAATGAGCTGCTCCCACGCCAATATATGTGCTAGCTGCGCAAGTTCTCAAAAGCAAGCTTTATTTGTGAATGCTATGCGCTAGCAAACATTAGATTGCCGCTCTCAATGCCTAGAATAACAATGTACACACTTGCTCGCACGTTGTTTGCATGTCTGTAATATGTATGTAAAATCCTATTTATGCATGCAAAACCCCTTATCTAGATATGGCAAGACAAGTTACCTCAATGCCTTGGTAACACATGCTATTTGTAGTCAACTGTGTTTGCTATGCTGGGTACAGCTGCCGCTGCTGCTGCTGCTGCTGCTGCCATAGAGTAGCGAGTGCGCCCATTTGGGCTTCTTCACTGCCTCATTCCCTTATGTTCAACCCCCGCACAGTCAAGCCCGCTTGCGCATGTCATGAGCCACTAGCACGGAGGCGCTCGTGCGCAGCTGTGCCCAGTTGCAAATCTGCTTCACCACGCTGCCAGGAAGGGCAATGAGCGCCAGCAATGCCAGCACAGAGATGCCCTGAGGCCCGACCACTAGGTGCAGACTGGGCAGGAGCTGGCCTAGTTGTGCGGGCAGCTGCACTCCCATCCCCCCAAAGACTGTTATGGAGCGCGGCCCCGGGAATGCTAAGCCGTAGGCTGCTAGGTAGAGCACCTCACAGCACACGCAGCAGAATCCCATGAAGAAGCGGTGCTGGTAGTAGGTGCGCACCAGCCAGGAGGAGCTGGCGGTGTCCTTGTGGCTGATGGCACCCACCAGCAGCGTGGCATACATCTGGAACCAATGGCTGAAGATGTCTAAGAAGATGAGGGCCAGGAACAGGAGCAGCAGCTGGGGGTACAGCACAGCCAGGATGAGGAGCAGGCCGGTGGTGGCCATGCGGTCGGTGACCATGTCCATCACTGCTCCAAGGGTGCTGGTCTGGTTGAGCAGGCGAGCGAAGCGGCCGTCCAGCTCGTCGCACACGAAGGAGGCGAAGTACAGCAGCATGCACTGCACGGGGCTCCGGAGGCTGATGAAGAGCGCATAGATGGCGAACACTATTCTGGTGTAGCCTATCAAGTTCGGCACATATAGCCAGATGTTGCCTTGCTGCGAAACCATATTGATTTTTAATATGTGATTGCTAGACAGCCGCAAGCGTTCAAAGCCAAAGCGTCGTTTGGTTTTCTCATTATTTATTTATTTACTCGCTGCAAACTTTAACTTTCGCCTTACGCGTCAAGTGGAACGCCTGGTTTCGGAGGAAAATGCAGACCGCAGCAGTTTTCTACTGCCTCGTTGCTGGGTTGGTGGCACTGCAGCCACAAAATCTTGCAGATGCAAGTGCCGCGCATATGCTAAGAGGGGAGGGCTCTAATCGCCGGGGTTTGAGGTTAGTTACGTGCCTAAACTGTGGGGCCGTCACTTTTTGATGTGTTGATGTTACTGGATGACCTACGGGATTGGAAGTATGTATGTAGTAAGCTAAAGAGGAGGCTCTGTTCTATTAATGAATGCAATTAATCAAGAAGACATGACGGCTTGATTGCAGTAGCGAGCCGCCCTTCCTTGTTTTCATTACGCAGGCAGATCAACGGAAAGCTTTGCAACTACGGGGAAAGTGTTACAGATAGGAACAGGCTAGAAATAATTAGGATCTCTCTAGTGTAATTCCAGCACACGTGTACGTCCAGCGCACGGTTCGTTGCTTTTCTAGCTAGGATCTCGGCATTTCTGGACACTACATAGATAATGCAAGCAATCAGTTGCCTTCTTGCTTCATTAGAAAAATTCAAAAAAAAAGTAAGTGCCTTGATCGTGCCAACTGACTGCTGATCACATCTTCAAACACACTACCTGCAGGGCGCAACGGCTGCGGGGCCATACGGGTAAAGATTAAAGCCGAGACCAGTTGAATTGTGGCGTAGGAGTTTTGAAGTATTGACTATTAAGCTTATAGGCAAAATTGCCTGTTTTACATAAACACAAACACACACGTACACACAACACACATACATACACACGTACACACAACACACACATACACATACACACATTCACACACATACACACACGTACACACATACACACAACATACACACTCATACACACCCATACACACACATATACACAATACACAACACACACATATACACAACACACACATACACACACAAACATACACACACACAATCACACAGCTACTCAAACGCCAACCGTTGTGGAGCAACCTCCCTTTCGACATACCCGTACATCAACCCGTTCACCTATCCGACAGGCAGGAAGCTAAAGCAGGTGCGCTAGGACTTATATGAGGGAATGTATCTATTTTTGACATTAAATCTCCCTCCCAAGGAACAAGTGGATACAGGTTAGGTTTGACCCGTATTTCCAACCTGAAACAGTTCAACCTTTTGTAGCCCTTAAATCTGCCAAATGTAGTGTGTGATGTTCCGCAAATTCATACACTTCCAAATTTAGTGGGATCAGTGAGCTCTTTAGCTCCCTTTCTGCAGGTGTGCTTACCTGTGCTTTGCTAAAGAGTTCTATCAATCGATCTGCAGCCATGATCAAATGGCATGATGCATCTTGCAATAAGCATGGATATCTGCTTGTTCTAAGCAGGTATTTGGACCTGAAACTACGTACAAGCAGGCAGCTGTAGCACCAAATGTTGCAAAACCTTGAAAATTGTGTTGCTTAGAGACAATTAAAAGAGGAGAATGAGACATGGCTTTCACCGAAGCCTTAACTTCTGCAGGGTTGGTCAAATCAAGCTTGTCGTTCTCAATGTTTCAGGCAAACGTTGTCACCTCCAACCCGACATCTGTGAGCAACAGTGTCAAAGTCATAAACCCATCCACGTCACTCTCGGGAGGTCTCGGTGGTGGTTTGGGGTTGGGCTGACCTCGATGATGAGGGCTGAATTTAATGAGGTTAGTTACTTTTTAAACCCATGGAAAAACGTATTTTTACTTGGTCTTGTGTCAGAAAGTGAAGAAAAACTGCAGACGGCAATGAAACATAATGGAGCCGGAAGCACCATCCAAAACCAGTACTCCATAACCTGTATCATTCTGGGTAATCCCTTGCACAACGTGCGTCACCTTGCTGCAAGTCATGCTGTTCAGAAAGTTTCATTAAGATCACAATAACGACGCAAAATACACGATAACAGCAATAGTAGTGGTTGAGAATATGGTGGTCCAAAGCAGAAACCTGACAATTACAAAGGAATAAAAGCCTATGAAATATCTTGTTGTGCTGTGATGGGACGCATTTTTAGTGTAGCACCATTGCGAGAGAGTGCTAGAAAGCATCTCATCACTCTGTGTTACTTGCAGATCTTCATCAGCAAAACAATTTGCTACTACTCTAGGTATCCTATCCAGTTGGAAGCATTTGTTAGTTTACAAGAACAAAATCAGGATGAGGGATTTGACACCCAGGTTGATGGATGAGGAAAAAAGTTGACCTCTTTCAGCAGATCACAGGGTCATTCACAAATAACCCCAGTACGAAGGGCAAAGCAATGACCAAGGATTGGGTATCGTCCGTCTTTTTGATTGTTGACCACACTCACATGCAGGTGAATGTCGTCACCAGTACGCCCACCTCTGTCAGTAACGATGTGAAGGTCATTTCTCCCTCCACTTCTGGAAGTTTTGGGGGAGGATTGGGGGGAGGAATTGGCGGACTTGGTGGGCCTGGTGGTTTGTTTGGTTAAAGCTGGCTTGATGAGTTGTGTACTGTCTGGAAAGTATGAGATGCATGATTACCGTGTGCAAGTTATTTTCATTTCTTCCAAAGTTCAAGTAATAAGGGATCACATAAAGCTAGTACTTAATTATGTCTACATGGCAGCATACAAATCATACATTCTATAGGTCACAGCCGTTGTATGTAAACTAATTTGTATTCTTTCCCTGAAAGCAAGCAGGCCCTTGGTGCAGGATCCAGTGTCATTGCACTTCAGCTGAACACGACACGGCCAAATTGAGTTCAGCTGAACACGAGGCCTTTTGTCTGACCAAAGGAGGGACATAAAAGGCCATGTGATTTTCCTGGTTGTACTTCTCAACTGCCAGCATAGCTATTGAGTTCAAAATAAGTGTCCAATGAATCACAAAAATGAGGAAAGAGGTCTTGCAAATATCTGGTATAATTTGACAAGCAAAGCGCACACACCTAAACATAAAATAAATCTCATATCATCATATCGCATATTACCTACCCAAATAATCAATGTTTTACCATAATAACAGCAAAGATAGCAGTCAAAACTGAGCCACACCCCTTTGCTCCCATAGACAACTACAGAGGTTTTGTTAATTTGGGGGGGGGGGTACAATTGCGCAGCCATGCAAGGTAGGAGGTCCTTGCAACCCAATCTGAACTCAACTAAGCACGCTGCACAGCAAAGCATCGTTTTTGCTTGGAAAGAAATTGTGTATCTAAGATAACTTTCGAAAACTGGCACGACCACCTGCACAAATATTTTTTTCATTCATATGCACCAAGGTAATTTGATTTTATAAATTTCAGCACGCAAGTAGCACGGTTTACAATTAGCAGCTAAAGTGCCAGGAGAGCGTGGCTCTTCTGTGTAAGGCAAGCCAAGGTCTACTTCGGCCTGCCATCTCTCCAATAACTTTTGTCTCCGTAAATTGTCGTTTCTTTTCCATGCAAGCTCAAGGAAGAAATACGACCTCCTGACCAGTAATTTAGTCAGGTTAATCTAGCTTAGGGTTGTTTAACAAAAACAATCTCCCGCCAAGGAAAAGAATGCACAAGCTTACACATGCTAATTGCAAAAGCAGCACATCCCTATCAAAGAAGCAGGACTGCTTCAATAAAAGCACGGAGCAGCATCACAACCACATGGCTTGTTCTTTCAGCTGTTCAGCATGACTTCAACCAAGCTGCATCAGGATCATTACATTCTCTAAAACCTACCTACATTAAAAGATCCAGTAAGCTAATTTTCAGTTGACTCATGGAAAGCGTGCACAATCACTTTTTGAGTATGAATTAAATGGTTTTATTGATGAAGTGATCCGTCTTTTTAAACATTGTCCTTCAGTTGCCTCATGGAAAGCGTGCACGATCATTTTAATCAGGGTGACGCCCTTCCTACGTTTCGGCCCACCCTCCCACCAGTTCTGAAACTACTGTCACAGTATTTTGCCATTTCTTGGTTTGAGTATTCTACACGCTGTATACCATTAAGGCATAGGGCTAAGCGAGGGGCCTCTTCTTTGAAGCAGGCTAAGATTTATAGGGGGTAGCTATCAAGACGCGATGAGGCCTGTGTTGCCTTGCACAACTCAGGCACCTCTGCAATATCTCCCAATGTCGAAGCACGCACTTCCATATATTTCAGCAGCAGCACCTGTACTACAGGAAGCAACCACCCCTTCAATGGCGCAGCCTCAAGCAGGCTGAGGGTATCCACCCGTAAGAAAACTCATGCCAAGGAGGGGTCATCATGATTCCGTATGCAATCGATCAACCAGCAAAAGGCCTGTGATACAGTTGTGAGCGGCGAGCCACAGACAGGCTCTAGGGCAGTGTAGAAACGGCTGCACGCAACGCCCCCGCACACGATTGGTAAGTTACTTCCCTTTGTGAGTGAGCCCTGCTTTTCCATGATGTATGTTGGCAGTGTTTGCATACATCATGGGTAATGCTGCATTCTGCACCATTCATGCCAAATGCCCATGCTTGCAACAATCAATGAAGTTGACAGCACATTCAATTGATTCACTTGCATACTTCATCCTTCTTTCTTGCATATAACTAGGACTCTGGGTTCTAACAATTGATCCTAAAGGTGCAACAGCTATCATTGTAACAATTAAAAGGAATTGTGCTAGACTATTGTCAGGGAAATCCCAGAACTTCACTCCCACTGATGCTTAATGAGCATTCAGGGAGTGGGGGAACTCCTTGTGTACTCACAAGATGTTGGGTACTAGACTTCAGTAGCTTTTTCAAACACTTATCTACTGAGCCATAACTCTTATAGTTTGTGTTCTACTCTTGATTTCCTAAGTTCACATATCACGCACGTTTCTTTTACATAGGTGAACAGAACAAAACAGTCAATTGCCTCTCCTGAAATTGTAATCCATGCTATAAGCAAAACCGGGACAAGTGGGCTGCTTTGACATCACGCCTGTGCTAGGACACCCCTATCCCTGACTCGTTTTCCTTAGAGGAAGTGCAGGCATAAAATCTCTCTCTCTCTCTCTCTCTTTTTCTTTTGCACACATACAAACATACGCAAACCACAAACCTGTCTGAGAACAAGAGAGGGAGGTGCTGGATGTCTACTCCTAAAGCTTCAAATAATCCAGCTTGGAAGCACTGCTGGAGGCACCCATGAGCTCACCTGCTTGCAAGCCACAACCATACGAAATAAATTACTCAAACTAAATGCATGAGGAATGTTTTGCTTCAATCAGTGGGAACAGAAGCTTATGCCCCTGACATGTGAGCACACAGGGAAAGTTTCTGCTCTAATTTAAACTAACAGCACAGAAAAACATGCAATGCAGATCACGCAGATCTCAGGTACGTAGTGCTGTACGTATCCGGTACCAAAGTGGCTCCCTCCTACATTAATGCAGAGAGTGGTTTTCACTGCCTGCGTAGTGATTATTTTTCTTTCAAGTGTGCTAGCCAGTTTGGCTCACCAGGTAAGGTATGCAAGCTCAAGTGCGTCAGGGGGCATGTTGGTAACACGTGGCTAGGTAAGATCCTCGGCCTCGTGATTGATATCCACGTACAGCTTTGTGCTTGTGTGTTTTTCTGTGCATGTGTGTGTGATTGTGAGTTCATCGCTCGCATGCAATGCCTACTCGTCCCATAGCGTCTCCCCTTTCACACGACCTTTTTCACACGACCTTTTTCACACGACCTTTTCACACGGAGAGGTTACTTCCTGCCTCGACAAGAAAAGGCCTTTAAGATTATAAATTGAGTTTGCTTATGTTTATCTTGCAAAACCATTTCATATAACAAAATAACAATATGGTTCCTATAGGCGAAGATCCCGCTGCACCAAGTTCACAGACTTGCCTGGAGGACCCCTGGGCACCATTTTCAAGCACTGTGACCCCAAAGCAAGAGCTGCGCTGTGGTCGTCCTCCTCAACAGTCGCCAATGCAGAGGAGGTCAGCTCACAGGTACTGGGGGAAACGCTCAATCTCTCCGTCCAATAAGGAATGCCTTTCCTGCAGACCAAGCAGCTCGTTGTTTCTCAAGGATAAGCTTCTGATCCCGAGGGAACTGCCTTGACTCAGTTGAATGCACGTAAATCATAGAATGGAAAGGTCAGTTCCCCACACATGTTTGTTCTTCTTGCACCAGGCGGGCTTGTGCAAAATTTGCAAGCGCAGATGTGCCGGTTGCCGCGTCAAACGCATCTTCTTCTCCTCGTGTCATGCGTGCGCTGTCTCTGGCGGGGGTTAGGAGAAACATGTCAGGGTGGGGAGAAGTGTCAGCGCTTCTAGAGCTGCTGGAGCTGCTTTTAAGGAAAGGGAATGAGCTACCGTTCACAAGGCTCACGTTAAAGGTGTGCGTATATCTTTGCGTGTCTGCGTGTGTTTGTGTGTGTGTGAGTGTGTGTGTGTGGTGTGTGTGTGCGCGTGTGTGTGCCACATGAGCTCGTCATGAGGTGTTTCTTGATCACTGCTTCTGCAACGTTCCTTAGCTACGTGGATATCCGTGGTGTAAGGTCATATCAACTCCAATTCTGGCAACCTTCTACCTTCGTTCCGTTATCTGATCCCCAATAAACCCTTTTCCCCTTCGCCTGCTTGATTATTCCAATCATGATCATCCCCTCTACTTGGTTTTTGTATAGGTATGCACACACCCATCCAAGGTGCAATCAAAGTAGGCTTTTCGGGTCATGTATACACGACCAAGCCAATGATCCGTTGCTACCTTGTCTGCAGGACTGGGAAATGCCGCTTGAGACGTGGAAAAGGACAGCTTGTGCCATCACCCAAATCTTTCCTCGGCTTACAGTGAGTGTAAGGTGGTTAGAACATTGATTAATTGCCTCAGTTATTACAATCCCCTTTGCTCACAGCAATGGCTGTGTACGTAAACTGACAAGGCTTTTTATGTATACACAAACGGTTATGCCCACACACGCATACGCACACACTCACACCGCACTCACATAGAGCAAATCTCACCCAGACGTAGAACCGCACTTTCTCGACAGGCACATGGCTTTTGTAAAATGGTTTGCTGATCAGCTAGTTACAACATCACTAGTCACAACGCCACTAGTTACAACACTACTAGTTTCAACACCACTAGTTACAACATGACTAGTCACAACGCCACTAATTACAGCACTACTAGTTTCAACACAACTAGTTACAACACCACTAGTTACAACACGGCTAGTCACAACGCCACTAGTTACAGCACCACTAGTTTCAACACCACTAGTTACAACGCCATCCACAGGACTTTAAGTTTAAGAATGACCCAATGCCAAATGAATTTGGAGGAGCCCTTGCTGCGCACCTACCCAGCCTGCAAAAGCTGACTGTTGCCTGTGGTGCCGTCGTAATTGCAGAGGACATGCAGGTGATGGTCAAATAGGCACAAGTAAAAGCAAACACGGAGCCGTGAATGATCGACTGTAATCCATCAGTTAGCATGCAGTGAAAACAATGTATGTGGCAAGAAACAGTCACACGCTTTTGAAGCAAGATCCAGGTTAGCTCAATCAAATAAAGCCTTCAATGACTGGATTAAAAGGTGATATTTGTCTGCGCCATTTACAGAACACAGTTTGGCGTGTAAGGTATGATACATGAATGTGTCTCTTGTGCATTGTTTTGCAAGCACGCTAAACAAATCTCATATAGAAAATAGAGCTGAGTTCAGTGGGACAGGTTGGGAATCTGTTGGGATGCAAGCTAGGTTTGAAGTTGGTAAAGAACGTGCGATTTTACTGTGCTCAAAAGACCTTTCAATGCTATGCCACAAGCCCTACCCCCCTTGTCCCTTGCTTCTTTCATGAGCCTCAGGCAATCAGCAGCATCAAGGGTCTCAAAAGCCTGGCTATCGTCTGTACTAGTCTAAGCGTACTATTCAGCCCGGTCAAAACGCTCTCATTCCAGCCCTCCTTCCAGGTGATTATCATTTAGTATTCCTCCCTTGCTGACAGAAAACCAAATGCCCTTTGAACGTGCTTTCTTGCATTCACCTCTTCTCAGGGCCTCCGCCAACTCACAAAGCTGCATGTGGACTCAGAATACAATACTAAGAGAGTTGCCCAGGTACTACAGGCATGCCCCTTGAAGCACCTGAGCTTGCGTGCCCTTCCTGGTGAGCTAGATATATTAATTGTTAATACCAAACGCATGCATAACTTGTCCACATGTTTTTTCCTGTCAATTTCTTAAAGTAGGCACGTTCCCTGTGCATTTCACGCCCGGGGAACAAGTTGCTCTCACTGACCCGAGAAATATGTAATTGCACATATTTTCATCAAAGCAGACGGTTCCCCTGTGCATATCACGCCTGGAGAACAAGTTGCTCTCACTGATCCAAGAACATGCGCAGTTGTACATTTTTCTTGCCATATATTTACTACTTGGCACTTTTCCTGTTTGATGCTCGCCTGAAGCACAAGTTGCTGATCCCACTGATTCGTGATTAGTACGTGCATTCTCCATGCTGGCATTAAGTGCTCCTTCCTAATGCATTGGGTGTGTCGTCACTCCCAGTGTAGTATTGCTTGATTGAATTACACTTCTATCGGTGGCTGCAGATGAGCTAATGGAAGCCTCCAGCAGCGCTCCCAAGCTAGAGCACCTTGAGCTTGACGTCCTCGACATTCAGCACCTCCTTCTTCTGTTCTCAGACAGGTACACGTGTAAGGCATGCAATCACGTAAAAATTGGTCTGGTCAATTTACATTGTGACAAGATGTGTTTAAGGTTTTCACACCGATCAAGGGCAGGAGACAGGTCTCTTCCTCTTTGCTTGGCTTCTCGTAAGCCTGGCTTGATTGCTGCATGCTGATGAGGTAGCTAATATTTTTTGTTGGTCTTTCCCCTAATAATTCCATCTGACAAACTGGTTCCGCACTCAAGGTCGTCTCCATGCCAAACGTCCCCCCAACAGTGCCATTACGCTTTTTATCCAGTTGAAAGCCCACTCCTCTACTCATCATCTGAATGCAAAAGACTTGTTCATATGTCTGAATCATTTATCACTGGGTCTTTTGGCCTGCAGGCATGTAAATGCAAATTCAACTATCACAACTGTTAAGTCTAATCAGTACGGCAGAGTGGATGGAGAGGAACCATGGCTGATTTAAGCTTGCTGGCACTGTTTGGCCGGAGAGGGGTGAAGGTATAGTTAAGTTAATTTTGGATTACAAAGGCCTCCAGCCTGGCATGAATGGGGAGAAGGTATGCATGGGACCGGACTTTAGACCATGAAACAACACTGCCAGATGAATTCCCTTTCATTTTTGTTGCCTGCAACCTACAGATGGCCCTCACTCCAGTCATTTAAACTGGCTGGCGGCACATTGAATGTTCAAAGCTTGACTCCTGATGTTGCGTCCGGCATTGCTGAGGCACTCCGCACGAGCGCTGCCCGTGTTCATACTATGCAATCCTCCCTCACACGAAGCGGCGAGGGTTACTTGGCTATCGAAGGTCAAGATGTTGAGTGCAGCTGCATTTTCACCGCTCTAGAGCCTTTGTGTGGCACATCCTTGGCACGGACTGTTCAAGGTTTAGGGTTGGTGGGTTGCAAGTGTGACGACCCTTTCATTGCTCGGGTATTTCCAGAGGTGTGTACTCTTGGTCTGTTTGAGGCTGCACCCTTGAAAGGCTGGCTGGCTCCTGTAGCACAGCTGCTGCCGTGCCTTAAGGATGCACAAGTACGTGCCCGCCCTTGCAGTTGCAGATATAGACGAGGTGCGGGAGGTGTGCAAGGCAACCCAGGCATCATCACGCTCTGAGGATGACCCCCTGCGGATCCTGGTCTGCTTTGCTGAGAGTACCGGTGACGAGAATAACGATGAAGAGCAATTGCAGTGGCAAGTCCGTCAGGCATTTGGAAGTAGTGAGGCAAAGACCATAATGAGTCATTTGACGGGGGGGGTCCCAAACGGAGGGGGGACGGCACGCTGAACAAAGTGTACGTGCATTCTACTCATGGTATGAATTTGCAGACTTACTGAGGTTCTGCCTCAGTAGTGTTGAGGAGGTGGCTCTTCTAGTGTACTTTGTAGGTTGGCAGTGTTGAGGAGGTGCCTCTTCTAGTGTACTTTGTAAGTTGGCAAATCACTCTTCCAGTGTACTTTATAGGTTGGCAGTGTTGAGGAAGTGCCTCTTCTAGTGTACTTTGTAGGTTGGCAAAATTAATGAGGATCCGGCATGTGTCTGTTGGAAAATTGCGTATTCCCATATTAACATTAATTTAAGAGGATCTTGTTCAGGTACCAGCATCTAGCAGCAGCAATCCACCTGTAGGCCTAGATGGTTTTCGGGAGGTGTTGGTGAAGGTGCAAGTTGTGGCATTGTTGAACTGTATGGGTTCCATTGCATGTTTGGTTAAAGACCATCGACGCAAGCGATTGACTGCCCAGAACCTGCCTTTTAGGCTCATTGATTTTCAGCGTGAAATTTTGTAATGCTCTTATGATCATGAACATCAGTTTATTATGTTCCCTTCCTTTACCCGTTGAGGAGGAGGTTTTTGATTCCATGTGATGAGAGTTGTTGCGTGTGAGACTTTGAACAACTTACCAAGGAAACAAGCAAGGCGGAGTATACTCTTCAAGATTGGGAATTTACTTGATTGGGATCCCCCTTTTTTTATATCTAGACCTGTTATTCAGGGTATCGACTAGAGTTACAGCAGTTCCTGTGAACTCATGATCAGTTGAACTCAGCTGGTGGTATTGATTGCTCCCGTGCCTTTGAAGTGCACGTAGCTGCTATCATGTGCTGCACTTTGGAGCACTGAGTGCGCGCACCATTCAGGGCATTCAAGTTGACGCAGTTTACAGAGTATACAGAGTAAGCCATCAGTCAAAATGTGCGACTGCTAGTCTGCCGTTGACGCTGGGACCATTGTGGGAAAGCAAAGCGAGTGTGTGAGGCTGCACTTTGGAAAGTGGCATCCTCTCTTCTTGATGTAATAATGGGGCGGGCAGATCTGCCCAATTTGGTTTTGGTGATGCGACTTCAAAATTGAGCTGTTGGTATGACCACTACATTGCCTCCGGAACACTGCTTTGCTTCGTTCGGACTCCCAGGTCATTTCAGGCCGCAAAGGAAATGTACAGGCTACCGCCATCTCCAGCAGTAAATATTTGATGGCTATCTTGTGGAAAATACTAACACTTATGTGAATGACATGGAATTATAGGAAAGGGTGCATTCTTGTGTTGCACCACCTAATGCATGCTAAGCCAATATCAGAGCTCTGACACAGCGATCCAACACCGCTCCAGCCACCTGAACCTGACCAGTAAAGAAAACACCACGTCCGGGGAGATGTCCTCCAATCCATCGCCAAAACAATCCACCAGCCACCATCGCCCATTTGCTTCCATTAAGTCCAATCCCACGCAGGTATTAGATTGGCAATAAATATTCTTACGCTCTTGCTAGAAGACCAATCACAACTTTCTCTGACGTGACAAACAACTTACTCTGACTTGACGAACAACTCACTCTGACGTGACGTGGGAAGACTCTGACGTGATGTGACATGACGTGACGAACTATTTAATCTGAAGTGACGTGATGAACAATGTACTCTGACAAACTACTTACTCTGACGTGACGTGACGTGGATAGATCTAGTCTCTATTGGAACACAGCAACCAAATGCAAAGCCCCTTGTTCAAGCCCAACTCAGTAACAAATTTTGGTCCATGCCAAATGTGACTTTCAATAACTCTTATATATCGGACGGATATAATACACATGGTTTAGCCACTTGACAGGTCCTGCCACCTGCCCCTTGTGCGTACGATCAAACGGTGCTCCACACATGCTTCTTAGGTGCAACAACCTTATTATGAAGAGCATGCACATAAACCGACACCACCACGCAGTTAGCCGTTGTGGTGAAGAGATCAGCAAAGGCAAGCTGGGCTCAGCAATTGTTACAATGGATGCTTGTAACAGTGAAAATTTATCCGAACTTAACATTGAACACCCGATGACATTGAAAGAATAATTCCCGACTGGGTTTTCCCAACACAACAAAACTTACCAACTAGACATCAAAGCCGTCCAGATGGCGTGTTAATCATGCCCATTGAAGGAAGAGGCAGGTATTTGGACCCCAAACAGATCCCCCAAAAGGACAGAGACATACATCTAGCAGAAGTTCTGCTCAGATATAAACCCGCAATAATAGACATAAGATAAAGCGCACAACCAACATCTACCTCTGATCCAGCGTCTACGAGCAAGGAGCCTCCGAGGCATCTCTAGGAACAACAAATTCACACTTTATGTTATACTCCTTGGGGTTGGGGGCACAATCTATAACCAGTACACCATAACTCCTCTACTAAACCTGGGCATCCCTTTAAACAAAGTGCACCAACTAGCCACTGCACTACACTGCCATGCAATAAAGAAGCTTAAACAGGATCAAAAACAAGACATTCAACAACGACAACAGTGATAATAAGGGATCCGATGGAGGGGTTTCTGGCTAGAGCGGCTGGCTTCAGGAGGGCTGCTAGGCGCAGGCCGGATCGCATGGCGGCTGACAACCCGCCGGATCCTCATTAGTAGTTTCTCTTGTTCGATGTTTAGTGGGGCTCTGGCTAGTGTGAGCATTGCCCTTTCCTTGTTTTCCAGCGTAGACTTTTACTTTTACTGGCTTGCTCGAGCTGGTGAGCAATATTTGTGAACGATCTATTTATTCTCATCCCAAAAATTGGGCACTTTGCGAGAGGAGATTACATATTTTTTTGTCATCATCAGGTGATTGCCACCCTAGCAGGATATACTTGATTGAGTATTATTTACTTCAATATTATATAATTACGGGGATGAGGCAGATTATCAAAAGAGAGAGAGAGAGAGATGAAGAGACAGCTAATAATAACAAAATAAAAAACCCATGATTCCTGAGCTAAATCCGGAGCATCACGGCTTCCAGCTGGTGGTTGCGGTTTGCCGCTCAGCAGAAAATGGAGCCCTTGGAATCGGAAAGGATGGAGGCCTGCCCTGGAAGCTGCCTGGAGACATGGCTTATTTCCGGGAGCTCACCTCCAGGACGCACGACGACAAGAAGCAGAACGCGGTCATAATGGGCAGGAGAACCTGGGAGTCCATCCCTGCCAAGTTCAGGCCCCTGCCAGGGCGCCTGAACGTTGTGCTGTCCCGCAGTGGAACAGCAGCTAGTTTTGAGGGGGCTCACCGCGTGTGCAGCAGCCTGGAGCAGGCCTCAGAGCTGCTGGCCAGGCCAGAAATGCAGGACAAGGTGGAAAGCCGATTCGTGATTGGAGGGGGACAGGTAAGGATCTGCTGTTCAGGAAATGAAAAGAAAGCTTAATTTCGATGGAGGGGATGGTGGGTCAATTGACCCAGGGTTGACAGCTGGTGCGTGACAGCTGGTTCCGCAAATGCTGGGTCAAACAAGATTGGCCTGGCAAAAAGATTCTTTACCTCAGCAAATTATCATTTCAATTGTGTGCGCGCGTGTGAGCACACACACACACACACATACACTCACATACACATACGTGCACACACACAATTACACTCACATACACATATGTGCACACTTACACATACAGACACACATACAAACTCAAACTCACTGGCACACATACACACACATGCACACAAACATACACGTATGCACACGCATACACACACATTTGTTGTTGCATGAAAGCATGCACAAACATTTATGCATAGATACACACGCGCATGCGCACACACACACACACGTACACACACACACACGTACACACACACACACACACACACAGGTTTACCGAGATGCGATTGCCAGCCCGTTGTGCACAGCCATCCACCTCACCCTTGTAGAAATGGACGTGCAGTGTGATACCACCTTCCCAGAAATCGACTCTGCACGCTTTAGGCTGTGGTCTTCCAGCGAACCCCAGGGAAAGGAAGGGTCCAGGTGTGTGTGTTGTGTGTTGTGTGTGTGTGTGTGTGTGTGTGTGTGTGTGTGTTCACATACCTGTGCGCCTGCACCCCCACTTGTAAAGGATCGAGCTTGTGCACGCTTCCAGCTCTCATTCACCGACTCCTCTCTGGATGCCGCTTCCTTCTCTGCTGCACATCCTTGCTTACAATGTCAGGTTCGTAATACAATACCAAAGGTTTACAAAGGTTTCAAAAAGGGTGACCAGCCACCGTGTATGGTTTGCGCTGGCTTTTTTTTGCTGGGGTTTTTGTCAGGGTACACTGCGCCAGGGAGCAGTAGGTTGCTTGCTCCTGCATTTGGGTCTTACCTTGAGGCTTCCCTTTGCGCCTCTGCTCTGGGTCTTACTTAGGGTCATTCCCTCAAATTCCCTAGCTTGGTTCTCCCCCCCTCTATGTGCTCATCATTCATCAGTCCCAGAGCAAGCCAAAAGTACAAACATCATAGCCCCCAATACCCTCCAACCGAACCATCCCAGACTGAATGCTCCACCGCAGCAATGGGTACAGATGTACAAGTAAGGAGCTCAAGCTCCACTGATTAGCACGCCTCCTGAACACATGAATTAGTCAAAACCGGTGCGCATACTCCACTCCATACTCCAAATCAGTGCGCGTACTCCACTCCATACTCCAAATCAGTGTGCGTGCTCCACTCCATACTCCAAGTTAGTGCGCATTGCTGGAGCTCAATTTGTTTGCGTGCCAACAGCCTGCAGCCCAGCAACACACACACTCTTTCACACACACACACACACATACACACACACACTCACACACACATGCAAACACACACACACATGCAAACACATGCAAACACACAGACACACAGACATCCACACTCGCACACACTCATAGGTACTCCTTCCTGTGCTACACCGCTGCCAACGGCCTGCAGCCCATAGCGAGCCCAAGCAGCAGCAGGAGCAGCGGTAGGCGCGGACAAGAGGAAGGAGGGGGTGGAGAGTTTTTGCTGCCAAAGTCAATGGCCAGCCGGCACGACGAACTGCAGGTGTGCTAAGTACTGTATCATATGCGCTGTGTGCTGTGTGTTGCATGCAATCTTCATTTATTTAACGAGTTGAAAGGGGTAATCGCAGATTTAGTGGCCAGCCGGCACAGATTGCAGGTGTGCTGTGCGCTGGATGCTTTGTGATGAACACATGTGTGCCTCACATGTCAAGAGATAAGGTGTACCAGCTGACAGCACCAACAACCAGCCCGCACATTGAACTGCATATGTGTTTTATGTGCCGTGTGCTGTGTGCTGTGTGCTGTGTGTTGTGCTGTGCACTCGACGACACTGTTTTATTTGACTGAGGGGTGACAAGCTGCTGCCCAGTCTGCCAGCTGGCGTGTTGAACTGCAGCAGTAAAGGAGCGAGACAAGAGGCATTGGAAACCACTCCCCAAATGAATCTCTTCTTTACATCTCTATAAAGCGTTTAAAGAAAAGGGTCCAAGTGCCGTAGAGCTCCGCTACCATGAAAAGCAGCACAGGAAAGGAAAAGAGTGGGTGAGCGGCCTGTTCTGTATGCTTTGTTTTGATCTGGTGTGTAGGTGATTGATTGGTTGGAATTGCTTGGTGTGCAGGTGGTTGATTGCTTGGTGCGCAGGTGATTGCTCTTTGCTGGTGCGTCCACTTTGTGCGCCTCACTTCATAATGTGACGAAGGGCAGAGTGCCTTTTTGTGCCATGAATGTGTATGAGGTTGACCATGCTACGATATTTGGACGGCTTTGAAGCCGCACTCCGAGTAAGCCTCGCACCTCTAGATCGTCATCCAATGATGTAAGGGGCCGACCATCTTTTGACAGCTTTGAAGCCGCACTCTGAGTGAGCCTCACAACCCTAAATTGCCATGCAATGTAAGGAACTGACCATCTTCGAAGCCGCACTCTGAGTGAGCCTCTCAACCCTAGATCGTGGTGCAATGATTGCACATGCACATGTTCAGTCATATAGAAACTCTCCCCCTATATACATAGGGAACATTATCATGTATACATTAACATCATACACACATACGTATGCAGATACACCCAGGCACGAAAACACACACGCATGTGCTTACGCACGTACACACACAGTACTTGGAGCTTGTCGAAGACATAATCAAGCGTGGCGTGTACCGCCCTGATCGTACGGGCACGGGCACGTACGCGCGCTTTGGCTGCTCCATGCGCTTTAACCTGCGCCACTCCTTTCCCCTGTTGACCTCCAAGCGCACATTTTGGCGAGGTATGTGTATGTATATGTGTGTGTGTGTATGTTCTGTGTGTGTTTATATGTGTGTGCTGGATACACATATGTATGTCGTGTGTGCAGGGCAAGTTCCCTTAAATTCAAATCTTGCTCCAACTAATAAGATGCAAGGCAGATTAAATACCCCAAAACCCTGCAATGTGCAATTTGACGCATGTATGTGACGTGCATGTGCATATGTACGTACGTGTAGGCGCTTGCTTGCAAGATATTTGTACAACTATATGTAAGCTCGTGTATGCTCGCCGCACCCTCTGAATTCAAATGATTCGATGGAGGAGCTGCTGTGGTTTGTGAGTGGCAAAGCAAATAAGCTGCAACAAGACCAGCTGTTTTTTTTTGTGTGGGTGCGTGCAAGTGTATGTGAGGCATGTGCTTCTGTGTCCCTGTATGTGTCGTTCGCACCTGTGTATGCAATGTGCGTGTGTGTGCGATATATGCGTCTTTGTGTTGGCTGCGAGTGCATGTGTGTACGAGTGCATGTGTTTGCGGGTGCATGTGAGTGTGAGTGCATGTGTATGCGATATATGCGTCTGTGTGTTGGCTGCGAGTGCAGATGTGGCGGAAGAACTACTGCATTTTGTGAATGGCTGAGCAGAAAAATTTATGACAGAAGCGCACTCTGTTTTTTATGTTTACCGGTATGCATAATTATATACATGTGTGTGCGTGTGATCTGTAGGTGCCTCTTTTTTTCCTTCTTCCGATGCAGGTGTGTGTGCGTGTGATCTGTAGGTGCCTTTTTGTTGTTTTTTTTTATGCAGGCGTGTGTGCGTGTGATCTGTAGATGCCTTTTTTTATGCAGGCGTGGCTGAGGAGCTGTTGTGGTTCGTAAAGGGCAGCACCAGCGCGAAAGAGCTACAGGATAAGAACATCCACATTTGGGACGGCAACTCGTCACGCGAGTACTTGGACTCTGTAGGGCTTAACCATAGGTGAGAGAGAGATAGAGATAGAGATAGATAGATAGATAAAGAGAGAGAGAGAGAGAGAGAGAGAGAGAGAGAGGCTTTCAAGTTCTGTGGGGCTGAATTATAAGTAGTGGCTTTTAGGTGCTGTAGTTTTGAATCGCAGGTAAGTTGTGTGACTTGATTGCATGTAAGGTGTGTGACCTTTGTATGTCTGGTGTGCGTGTGTGGTACTGCAGGAATTCTGTGGGGCTGAATCATAGGTGTGTGGCTTTTATATGCTGTAGGGTTTATTTGTAAGGTGTGTGAGCTCTGTAAAATCAATAGGGTTGGCCAGAATCTTATATATACGGTGTATGTATGGTATGTTTGCAGGGAATTCACCAAATTTACGGTCATATACGGTGTATATATACAGTTCTGGCTAAACCTTATGATTTGCGTTTTTTGACCGTGGGTGAGGGGTCTCTTAGGTGCTGGCGTTTACGTGCTCCTTCCCTAATTACGCTGTTGTGCTAACAATGCCAGCGTAGCCTTTTCCTTCTTTTGAGCATGGGTGCCGTGTGTGGCGTGATTTCTGTTTGGCTGGCTTGCGTGTTATTTCTATTTGGCTGGCTCTGCGAATCATTATTGTTTGGCTGGCTCTGCGTGTGATTTCTGTTTGGCTGGCTTGCGTGTCTGATACTGCTTGTGCCATCTCTGCAAGACCCTGTGTGTTGTTCTTCTCCCTGCAAAAGTGACCCAATCGCAGGAAGCCTTGCGCACACTGTTGAGAACAATCATGCGCATGACCATTGTGTCGGCTGTTTACTTCTGCCTGCTTACCGATGCGCAGAGCCGGCCGATTCAGGCCCTGTGTTTTACTCCTAGTGGAGTGGCAGCATTGAGATTATGGTGTCGGTTGTAATATATTTATATTTTCCCCATTTGGTTTAACCTTTGCATGCTTCATCATCTTGCAGAGAGGAGGGTGACCTAGGCCCTGTGTACGGTTTCCAGTGGCGGCATTTTGGGGCACAGTACAAAGACATGCACACAGACTATACAGGTGTGTGTGTGTGGGTGGGTGTGTATGTGTGTGGGTGTGGGTGTGCGTGTGTGTCTGTTAAAGGACTTTCTACTAGCGGTGTGCAATTTGTGTAATGAGAATGCAACCATAAAAGGTAAGGGTCGACCAAGGTGCGTGGCTAGCCCTAATTTGTACACACACGCTCCCAGACCTTTCCCAAACCCTCACACCAGGTCAGGGTGTGGACCAGCTCGCTTATCTGACCTAATGTCACACCCTAATATCACACTTTTATGTCACACTTTAATGTCACACCAGGTCTGGGTGTGGACCAGCTTGCTTTATCTGACCTAATGTCACACATAAAAAACAGCCCCAAAGTGTGTGACCAGACCAACTCACCTCTTTCTCCCCTCCCCTCCCCTTGTGTAACCCTCGTGCCAGGTCAGGGTGTAGACCAGCTCGCAGACCTGATTGCTCGCATCAAAGTCAACCCCTACGACCGAAGGCTGCTGCTCACCGCATGGAACCCAGCGGCACTGAAGGACATGGCCCTTCCTCCCTGCCACATGTTCTGCCAGGTGTGTGTGTGTGTGTGTGTGTTTGTGTGTGTGTGTGTGCGCGCAGTTATGTGTGTGCATGGTCGTGTGCATGTGCATGTGTGTGTATGCTGTGTAAGTAGGTGTGGGTGTGAATGTGGGTATGTGTGTAGGTGTGGGTGTTGGTGTGAATGTGAGCATGGGTGTGGGTGTAGGTGTCACGACGAATCATGGTACCAGCTTTAGCATGGATTGCAAGTATGAACGATGGTTCCTTCCTCCCTTTTCCGCTTCTACCCGGCCCGCTGTGCTGGCATTCCCCCCTGCTGCTGCTGTGTGTGCTTCCGCTGTGAAAGAGGTCGCACTAGACGTCCGTGTCCTGCCAGAAGTCCCCCCGTATAGGTGTGTGTAACGTCTCCTCCTTCTCCACGCGAGAAGGAAGCCACGGCTCATTGCAACGCACCGAGGAGATGGTCAGGTCTGAGAAAGCTTTTACAAGAGGACCATCTAAACTGGCCAAACAACCAAAATAACCGTAAAACGTAAAACCGTTGCTCACATTATAAATCCCAGGGGAAATCACATGATGCGTCCATGCCACTGATTAAGCATGACATAGGTTTGAAATAATTTTGACTGCTTCCATTCATTATGAATTCCTGCAGCATTCCTCGTCTTTGCTGTCCTCTTCCTTATCACTGGCTCTTCTTAGAGCATCCCCTCCCCACTTCCCACCATGTAAAAAGCGCAGACTATTATTGCTCTCCACGTACAACATGCTAAATGTACACATACATGCACACACACATACACACACGCGCACGCACACACATACACAGTTCTTCGTGGCGGCTGGCGAGCTGTCCTGCCTTATGTACCAGCGCTCCTGCGACGTGGGCCTCGGGGTGCCTTTCAACATCGCATCCTACGCACTGCTCACCCGCATGGTGGCCCAGGTGTGTGTGTTTGTATGTGTGTGCGCGTGTGTGTGTGTTTGTGTGTGTGTACGTGTATGTGTGTGTGTTTGTGTGTGGGTCTGGATGTAGGTGGGTGTCTGTGCTGGCGTCTGTTTGCGTGGGCATGTAGGTGGGTGTGGATATATGGTTTAACGCATGTGTTTGTGTATGGGTGTTTGGTGAAGCGTGACTGATTTCTGATTGAATGCAGATAATAATTGGAGGAGACACGGTAGACAGAGAGAGACGGTAGACAGACAGAGACGGTAGACAGAGAGATGAGAGTGCGAAGTATGAATGATGAGCTCTGTCTGATCCATGCAGCTCAGTTGCACCGGAAAAAAAATATTTGCACACGATTGCGCGCCCCTGCTTGTTGTGACAAGTTAAGTTAGTGTCAACCAGCTGGCACAAGAAGGTGCCTTTGCTTCCTAGCATTTGTAGGGGTGGCCAGAACCGTACGTATTCACCGTATCTGACCGTATATTTGGTGATTTCCCTGCCAAAAGCTCCTTAAATACACCGTATATATGATATGTTCGGTTTTGGCCAACCTTAAGCATTTGCGCTTTGTGCTTCCTTGCCTACCCGCTGAACAATGAATTACTGTGTGAATGAATGTATGCATGCACATACTGAAGATATGAGTGGGCTGTTTTACCCAATGGCTGCGTTAAACCAACAAGCATACATCGGCAGCTACTCAGCTAGTGCTGCACTCCCGACCACTGTACGCAGGCCTGCAGTTTGCAGCCTGGTGGGGGTTTGTGCACACAGCTGTTAGAAAACATCAATAACCCAACCACTGTACGCAGGTCTGCGGCTTGCAGCCTGGTGAGTTTGTGCACATGATGGGGGACACACACATCTATGCCAACCATGTGGACCCCCTGAAGGAGCAGCTCCGGAACCCACCTAGGCACTTCCCGGTGAGTGGGAGGGAGGGAGTTTGAAAAGTGGTTAGGCCTGAGTTCGATGAGTGAGCAAGAGTGTGGCTGGCGATGCACTTATACGCTAAGCATGGGCTTCCTGAGGGAGCAACTGTGTAGACTGCCTAGACACTACCCGGTGATTGAGAGGGAGTATGAGAAGCGAATGGGTGTGTGAGGTTTAGGAAAAGTTGAGGATGGAAGAGTGGTGATACAATCTGTGTTGAGCACATAGACATGGACAGAGCTGTCGTGTAGACCATTTGGGCTCTGCCTGGTGAGATCGAGGAATGAGAAATGAATGAGAGGTAGAAGAGCAAAAAATCTGTGCTGATCAGTAGATACGGCGATAAAGGGCTTTTAGGTGCTGACACTCAAGTGCTCCTTCCCTTGATCACGCTGGATGTGTGTCATCACTACTAGCATACCCTTTTCTTGTCTTTTCATTTCTGTGCTCGTCATGTAGGCCCCCTCAAAGTGCAGCTGCGCAGCACCATGCATAGCACCTCCTGATGGGGCTCTTTGGGAGTTCTTACGCACAGTACACACATGTGTGTGATGAACAACTGTCCATTGTCATCTTTCCATTATAACTTATGAGCACGGCTCCGACGAGTGAGCATTGGTTCAAAGGTTTCTTCATGCGTGCTCATCGTTAAAACTGTTGCTTTTATTTCTACTCCACTAAGATACGGCTGTGCAGATTGTTTCACCAAGACCTGTCAGCATGACAGGAGGTGCTTCAGCAGGCGACATGTTTATGCTATAAGGCCATGCATTGGCTTTTGTTTGAAGGCCAGCAATGGCCTTCAACAGCTTGGCTCTGTACTGCCTGTATTGCTGCAACACTTTGTAGCGCTAACCTATGTGGTGCAATATTTCACATGTGTCTGCAGACTCTGAACATCAACCCTGCCAAGAAGGACATTGACTCGTTTGTCCTAGAAGACTTTGAGCTCGTGGGATACAATCCTCACAAGAAAATTGACATGAAGATGGCTGTGTGAGGTGGAGTTGGCACTGTCCACAAGAGGGCTGCGTAGAGCTCAAATGTGAAAGGCTCAAAATGCTGAGTTGTGCAGTGCACAGCGGAGATGTGTGACGTTGTAGCGTCCAGTGAGAGATCTTTCCTTTGTGACTGTACAAGCAGTGCTGTTATTGTGGGGATGTACGACTTGCGTACCATCCGGTAAGAGATCTCTGCGGCAGCTCTGTTTGTAGCAGTAGTGCTGCGTTGCAGGTGTAATAGGGTAGAGAGGAGGTTTGTGCCTTGATAAAAGCTGCAGGATGTGCGCAGGAGTTTTTACTGGAGTTAAGTAAAAAACTTGGTGGGTTAAAGCATTACTAGTTCATAAACGTTTAGAAATGTTAAGTGTGAGGCATATATAGGGATGTAACCTTACCTTACCTTGGAAATGTTCGGAAATTTTTGGAATTTGTGGTGTGGCCTTCGACGGCCCCCTAGGGTCACAGAACCGTTTTATACAGGGGCTCATCAACACTCCCAAAAGCTTGATTTCATATCGATTCCAAATGTTGGAAACCCATGTTTCTACTAGTTCATAAGTTTTCCTAAATGTTAACTTGTCTTAAACAGGAAGGCGCAGACTAATTTTTAGTCTCGCTGTTCTGCAGGGCTGACATCAGACCCGACCCATGCTTCTAACTGAACATAAAACTTGTCTCAAACTTTACACGCGGCACCCCAGAGTCCCAAAATTCATCTGGTGCGGTAGGAAGTTTAATTAGGAGCTTGCCTGAGGAGGCCTGTGTGAAGTATGGTGGGATGTAGACATTGCTAGGGGCTCACGTTACTTGTTTCTCATGTAGACATTAATTCTACAGTAGTTAGTTTGCTAGGGGCTCACGTTACTTGTTTTACAGTAGTTTTAGTTTGCTAGGGGCTCACGTTACTTGTTTCTCATGTAGACATTGGTTCTCATGTAGACATTGCTAGGGGCTCACATTACTTGTTTCAACTTACAACGCTGATGGGATGTCTCTCTTTTCTGACCCTGATAAAGTTCACCAGACTCTCGTTCTTATTCAAAACCACCACCTGACTGTTATACTCGAGACA
>Ga0307968_1000267_pt1:2500-34998 | contig 34998 bp, 43 predicted proteins | sample OrgLakmetagen650_FD_201834 | JGI IMG/M metagenome (GOLD analysis project Ga0307968, IMG submission 201834) | Saline water microbial communities from Organic Lake, Antarctica - #650 | ecosystem: Environmental > Aquatic > Non-marine Saline and Alkaline > Saline | place: Antarctica...
TGGTCATGGTGTGCTTGTGCAACCGATTGCTTAGAAACTTTCTTGAGATTAAGCAGTTGGATCAAGGGTATTTATTTTGGCTGGGTGGAGCTAGGATCTGCTTGTATACTGAGTTGTGCAGTTCTGTCCTAACTCATTTTTAATGCGTTACGCATGCAGTCAGCCTCGTTGCAGCAGTGTGCATGCACCGTTAGATGCTGCAAAGCAAGGAGATGATATTTGCAGCCATTTTGAGCAGTTACCAATATTGACCCTGTTTTGAGCACATTAAACATGACAGGCCTGTCCGTAGGTCTGCCAATTGCTTACAACCAGTAACCTTGCTCATTATTTGTTATGCTCACATCACGTGCACCTCAAATTCCTTTCACACACATACACATAAATGTGAGGGCATTAAGGTAACCTTGCTCATTATTTGTTATGCTCACGTCACGTGCACCTTGAATTCCTTTCACACACATACACATAAAGGTGAGGGCATCAAGGTAACCTTGCTCATTATTTGCTATGCTCACATCACGTGCACCTTGAATTCCTTTCACGCACATACATATAAAGGTGAGGGCATCAAGGTAAACTCGACTCTGGAGGAGCTGCTCCTGAATGGAAATGCCATAGGTGACGATGGTGCTCGCCACCTAATGGCTGGGTTGAAAGGCAACAAAACCCTGGAGTGCCTCAGTCTGCAAGTGAGTGCACAGACGTCATGACGGAAGTCAAGCGCTTTTTTCTCTTGGTCTCAAAGTGCATCTGGTGGCTGAAAAGCAACAAAACCCTGGAGTGCCTCAGTCTGCAAGTGAGTGCACAGACGTCATGACGGAAGTCAAGCGCTTCTTTCTCTTGGTCTCAAAGTGCATCTGGTGGCTGAAAAGTAACAAAACCCTGGAATGCCTCAGTTTGCAAGTGAGTTCACAGACGGCATGACGGAGGTCAAGCGCTTCTTTCTCTTGGTCTTGGGTGGCATCTGTTCTCAAAGTGCATCTGGTTGCTGTTCCTGGAGTGCCTGTGGATTACTAGTAAGTGCACAGACTTGTAATGTAATGGACAAGCGCTTCTTTCTCTTTCTCTTGGTAGCATCTGCTCTCTGTTTTTTTGCGGTCGAAATTGCAGCCTCTAAATGAATTGTGTTCAATGCTTCCAATGAACATTGGACTCAAAAACTGCACGATATGCAAAGCGTGCTGAATTTGCCAGAGGGGGACACTGAGCAAAAGCCAAAATATGCTCCTTTTTGCATGAAAGGTGCAACTACCCACACGTCACTTCATCAAATTGGACCCAAACTAGCTTTAAATTGATGCTGACTTTATAAGCTACCCTAGCATGTGCTCAATTTAGACAAGTAGCCCTGCGTACAGAATGACAGGACTAAAAGCACACGCCGTGCACCTGTACACTAGATGGGTGCTTTCCAGTGTGAATGGCACATTAATTTGCATATATCGCCAATCACTTAGTCTTTTTGCCCCATTTCCATTATCTTAATTTATTATAAGGATTTCAAAACGTTAAAGATCATTGGGTTTGGTGCGCTGGCTGGTCAAACACAGCATATGGCTGCTCAAAAAGTAGGGTTCACGCCGCGGCTGCTGAAGAAGGTGGCCGTAACTTTCCCGTTTATAGCTCAGCTGCACAAAAATCCTCAAAATCAGGCCTACATAGCAAAACTGAGCTTGAAACCTGCAAGTTATGGGGCCCATACCCTAGGAGCATGCAAAAACCGTACCATTTTTGGCCTTAGTGTCCGCTCTCTGTGAATTTGCTGTGACGTGTAGAAGCTGCCTTCAACCGTCATTCTGCCATGCTGTGTCATACTGTGGGGCATCACTGCCATGAACTTATTAATTGCAACAGAACGATTCAGGGCGATTTGGTGGGTAAAATTTGAGCCATTTCCGCAACTAGGCACGATGACGTAGGCCTTAAATTTCTGTTTTAGTTCTCATCTCTGTGCTGTAGCTTTAACCACACAGAGCTTCACATCACATGCACGTTGAAATTGATCCCAGGGCTCCAACGTGTAAGCTGCTCGACTGCCACACGTGGCACAATGGCTCAGCAGATCTGAACTTCCTTTTTAACTTCACCTTGCATTGCTGTGGCTTTAACCACACAGAGCTTTACATCACATGCACGTTAAAATTGAATCCAGGGCTCCAATGTGTTAGCTGCTCGACTGCCACACGTGGCACAATGGCTCAGCAGACCTAACTGCCTTTTTGAACTGTACCCTGCAACGCTGTGATTTTGACCTCTGGCTCGTTTTGAACGCACCACACGCTCGTTTTGAACGCAATTCCAAACGAGCACAAAGTTTCACACCACATGCTCGTTTTAAACGCAACTCCAGGGCTCCAACATGTCAACTGCAGCACGCGGCCACAACGGTTCAGCAGACTTCAACCCCCTAGCGCCTGAGGGTTCCTACACACTGACTTTGAGTGACCCTACTGACAGAGCTGTGGCGGTGCAGGTGTGTTCTAGACAGACAGATGATAGACAGACAGGTGGGTCCTACACACTTTCTTTGAGTGACCCTACTGTCAGAGCTGTGGCGGTGCAGGTGTGTTCTAGACAGACAGATGATAGACAGGCAGGTGGGTCCTGCACACTTTCTTTGAGTGACCCTACTGACAGAGCTGTGGCGGTGCAGGTGTGTTCTAGACAGACAGATGATAGACAGACAGGTGGGTCTTGCACACTTTCTTTGAGTGACCCTACTGACAGAGTTGTGGCGGTGCAGGTGTGGTCTAGACAGACAGATGATAGACAGACAGGTGGGTCCTACACACTGACTTTGAGTGACCCTACTGACAGAGCTGTGGCGGTGCGGGTGGGTTCTAGACAGACAGATGATAGACAGACAGGTGGGTCCTACACACTTTCTTTGAGTGACCCTACTGACAGAGCTGTGGCGGTGCAGGTGGGTCAGCAAGGCAGCGGCAGCTCAGGGGGTAAAGAAGCAGTGGTGTGTCAAGCAAATACAGAGGGCAGTGACATTGCAGGAATTAAGCAGCAGTGGAGGTGCAGTTAAATTAGGAGGGCTGCGGTTGCTCGGGGGTAAAGAAGCAGTGATGTCTCTGGTTAAAAAATTTAGGAGTGGTAAAGAAGTAGTGATGGCTCAGGAGGGCTGTGGTTGCTCAGGGGGTAAAGAAACAGCGATGTCTCTGGTGCATAAAGTGGGCAGTGCCTGCTCAAGAGATTAAAGCAGCAGCGGCGGTGCAATTAAATTAGGAGGGCGGCGGTTGCTGAGGGGTTACAGGAGCAGTTGCGGTGCAGTTGGGTGATAGCCAACAACCCCATATGCACAGGGTTGGCCAGAACCGTATAATATTCACCATATATGATCGTATATATGGTGATTTCCCTGCCAAAAATACACCTTATATATATGGTTCTGGCCAACCCTACATATGCATGTTGAGGTATTGAGTTTATAAGGAGGACTTAAGGAAGGCGGGAGAGGAGTGGTTTGGGTGGGTCACGAGCTGTTTGCAGTGACTTTAAGAGGCAGCGGGAGCGCGTGATATGGGTACGTTGTACGGCCTTGAGTGCCCCTACCCATTAAGCAATGACGGTTCGGATAGATTAAATTGGCGGTCCAGACAGGCTTGGGACTGCCTGCATATCTTGTACGAGGCATCAGGCCTGGTGAGGAGGCAAGGTAAGCAATGTCCATGCACTGCAAGTATACGGTTTTACTTCATGCACTCAACACTTGAGTCGTGCACTGCTACTTTCACGTCATGCACTGTAAATTACACGCCATGCACCCAACACTTGAGTTACTCAACTTGTTTGCCACTCATATTGTATGTCACTCAACTCGTGAGTCACTCATCTTATAAGTCACTCAACTCGTGAGTCACTCATAGTGTAAGTCACTCAGCTCGTGAGTCACTCATAGTGTATGTCACTCAACTCATGAGTCACTCAAAGTGTAAGTCACTCATCTTGTGAGTCACTCATAGTGTAAGTCACTCAACTCGTGAGTCACTCATAGTGTAAGTCACTTATCTTATGAGTCACGCATAGTGTAAATCACTCAGCTCGTGAGTCACTGATAGGGTAAGTCACTCAATGTGTGAGTCACTTGAGCGTGTGAAGGACGTCCAGTGGCAGGAAGGGGCTCAAGTGGGAGACCTCAGTCCACTTGCACCTGCTCTGACCTGGATGTGAAAGCATTTCCTTTTGCTGATACTTGCAATGTTTGTCCTTGCTGCTGTGACGACTTGACGTCGTGTATGATTCCATGCTGAGTAAGAACCGCTTTGGTCAAGCCTGAAACTTGTACACTTTGCCTTGCGTAATTGGACAGGATGCCATGTACATGCATAGAAAGTTCACATTCTGATGAATTTGTTTAAACACCCAGTGTTGGAACACACCGCCAAAGTGAGTTCCTGTTTTTAACACTGCAGCTGTGCCAATTTGATGCCACCTCCACCCGGGGTGCTCTCATCCATAACATCAAGCTGAACGACCAGAGCATGAAGCCAGCAAGGGAGATGGACTGGCCTGCAAAGTGAGTGTGTGTGCGTTGGTTATATTCCGGCTCATGTCCACCAAACTGCTGGCGGGAGATTTTACACTTGTACCATCACAAGCGAAAAACGACCAGCAAGGTCCTCACTGAGAAACACACTTCCCTCCAGAAACCAGCAAGGCCCTCACAGGCACACGCTCCCCTCTAATAGCCAGAAGGGCCCTCGCAGAGTAACACACTCCCGTCTAACGACTGACGAGACTGACTCGGAACCCACCGGTGACAAGAAGCGTCTCCAGGAAGGGGGGAACAGCCGCGCTTACTGAACTGGCCCGCTCCTGACTTGCGCGTTCTTCACATACGTTGCTGCTCTACCTGCGGGCTGCCACTGCTGCTGCTGCTGCTCGCCCTGGGCCCCTCTGTCCGTGGCCATGGCCATGGTCACGGCCACAACCGCTGGCGGGGGGTACTGGCAGCAGTGATGTGACTTTACGCCATAATTGAGAATTTTGCACCGTTTTACGGTACGGTGTATGCCGTACGACGGTCATACCGTAGAAATTACGGTAAAACCGGGATTACGGTCCAAACCGTCATGTACGGTGGCAAATCGTACAAAATACGGTGGGTAAATCGTAGTTATTTTGAGGCGCGTGTCAAAGTTCATGGACACAGCCACGGCCACAACCGCTGGCGGGGGGTACTGGCAGCCTCGACTTCTTCTCGGGCCTCCTTTCTTGGCATCTGAATAAACTTGACCTCGAATTCTAACTAGGGCACAAAGCATAAAAGAGGTGGCTTCCACAGCACAAGCTGTGCCAAGGCAGTTCCAACTGACATTCGGTTGCAATTGCCTCCAAGAACGTGATTACTTCTGCAGCAGGCTGCAGAGTACCCACTGACAATTCTTTGTGTAAACCTTTGCTGCAAACCTTTCAGTTTATGCTATGGAATTTTGCAGTACCGGCGTTCTAGCTGTTCTACACATGCATGCTTTTCATGTCTACCCAACACTCAGAATATTCAAGTTATGTTGGCCAGAACCATGTGCACATGCCTCGCTTACATTCAGTACCCTGCCAATCAAATGCACCACTTAAATACTTGTCGAGACCATTCCTAGGGTTAAAATTACGCATCTGGAGGGTACTCATATCGTGTTAGCCAGAATCATGTGCACATGCCTCGCTTACATTCAGTACCCTGCCGATCATTCCTACACATGTGGTAGGCACTTTGTTGCTGATGCACATTCTGCTTGTGCGTCTGATCCTTCTTTGATACAGGCGCCCTACTTACACCTGAGAACTCGAAGCTTGATTCTGCAGAGCTTGATTTTGTGGAAGCCCACTTCGTCGCTGACACAGTCATGCCTTGTGCATCTGCTTCTTTTCTTGTACAGGCTACCTACCTCAGGCTTTCTGGAGCTCGATTTTGTGGCGCGCAAGATTCAAAACATGGTTCAGGTCATGGACAGCAAGAAGTTCCAGGTAGGCAAAGTATGGTTCAGGTCGTGGGCAACATGAGGTTTAGGAAGGCAAAACAAAATCCAGGTTATGGACAGCAAGAAGCTCCAGGTAGGCAAAGCAAGGTTCAGGTCATGGGCAGTAAGAAGTTCCAGGGAGTCGAAACAAGGTTCAGGTCGTGGGCAACAACGAGTTGTAGGAAGGCGAAACAAAATCCAGATCATGGACAGCAAGAAGTTCCAGGTAGGCAAAGTATGGTTCAGGTCATGGGCAGTAAGAAGTTTAGGAAGGCAAAACATGGTTCAGGTCGTGGGCAACAACGAGTTGTAGGGAGGCAAATTAAAATCCAGATCATGGACAGCAAGAAGTTCCAGGGAGTCAAAACAAGGTCCAGGTCGTGGGCAACAACGAGTTGTAGGAAGACGAAACAAAATCCAGATCATGGACAGCAAGAAGTTCCAGGTAGGCAAAGCAAGGTTCAGGTCATGGGCAACATGAGGTTTAGGAAGGCAAAACAGTGCTCATCAGTAGACAAGATCAATGCACATGTGCGTGTGCGTTGATTTTTGTAAATTATTCTTACGCATTTTGTTGATCCAGCAACCATGATTAAATCTGATCATTTAGAAATGCCCCATTTTTCACAATGTCCATTCAGATATCAAAGTGAATGCGTAATTGAAATCCTGGGTAAGCCCTGTGCCCCAAAGTGCATATGCAAAGCAAGCATGCAAATTTGCAAATATGAGGAGGAACAGTGCGGTGAAGCCACTCCCCATGATTTGTATAGGAGGGGGGCTACCTTCATTCCGGTTGTCGTAGCAGCTCATTGCTGCGAATTATTAAAATGGGGATGCAATGAGGGGTATCACGATCAATATGTCCGTCAATGAGTTCAGGCGATTGCATTTCAGTTGGAGTTAAGTGCATTCAGACAATCTTACTGTTCTTAGGGTGTTTCATATCAGCCAGGGTCATGTCAGACAATGCAGCCACCTAATTGCTCTCATTGGCTGGTTGTATGCCATTCGGATTTAAACACGGTGCCAGGAGATAAAATCATTCTCCTGATCTCACGGGCGTTTGCATAGTAATCAAAATTGTGTACCAAGTCAGGCGACATGCACATTCTCCTGCTCTCACAGGCAGTTGTCTTTCGGTCAAAACTATGTGCAGTTCCTAGCAATACATGCATTGCGGTGCTCTTACAGCCATTTGCATATCATTCAACGTATGTTACAGGCGTTTGCAAATCATCCAAGCACAGTGTCACTCAATACAATCAATCTTTTACGCTGACAGGCAATTGTGTTTCAGCTAGAGTCCCGCACACTGACTCTTCAGTCCCGCACACTGACTCTTACGCTGATAGGCGGTTGTATTTCAGCTGGAGTCCCGCACAATGTCAGACGTGGAGAAGCTGTCACTGGTGGAGATCATTGCCCCTTTCACTTATCTGTATTGTCACCAGGTAAGCTTGTGTTTGTGCCTGAAACCTTCCATGCATATGCATGCGCATATGCTGCTGGTTGAGATCAAGCCCCTTTCACTTATCTGTATTATTATCAGGTAAGCGTATGTTTGTGCCTGAAACCTTCCATGCATATGCATGCGCATATGCTGCTGGTTGAGATCAAGCCCCTTTCACTTATCTGTATTGTTATCAGGTAAGCGTGTGTCTGTGCCTGAAACCTTCCATGCATATGCATGCGCATATGCTGCTGGTTGAGATCAAGCCCCTTTCACTTATCTGTATTGTTATCAGGTATGCGTGTGTTTGTGCCTGAAACCTTCCATGCTTATGCAGGCATGCATGCATATGTTGCTGGTTGAGATTATTGCCATATTTATCCAACGCAGCCTAACTACCTCAAGGACTCACGCATTTGCTTTGCCGCAAGTGTCGTGTGTGCAAGAAATGTTTGTCATGGCAGTGTGTGTGTTTTTTATAATACGCATGTTTAGGTATGTGCTAGGTATGATCACGTGTGTACGGTTCTATTCCGTCTGCATTGTAAAATGACGGTGGGATTGTTTGCATGGAAATAAAAATTCGAAAAAACAGGAGAGAAACACAGATACAAAGCAAGAGTGATATCACTTCATATGCTGCTTTACAAGAACTGGAGTTCAGCTGGAGTTACACACTGAACTCAGTAATTCCCACTTATACACACACACACACACACACACACACACACACACACGCACGCACGCACGCACACGCGCACACGCACACGCACACGCACGCGCACGCACATGCACACACGCGCGCACACACACACACACACACACACACACACACACACACACACGCACGCACGCACGCACGCACGCACATGTCCCTATGCATACGCAGCGTCCTTTAACTTGCTGCGCGATCCTTCTCCTACCCAAATTATGTTTGAAGCTGCAATTGCTCTATTGCTCAAGCGAGGATGCCTGTTTCTCCCAGGAATACCTTATTTAATTCTTTTGACCTTATTGCTCTAACAGAGCAATACATGTCTCAAACACCTTGAGCTGTTCCGCGGTGTTGTGACTCGGCTGAAGCCTTTCGCAACTCACCATCTTCGGTCACCAATTACTGTACTGCAGACTAGTAGCTTCTCAGCAGGATGTTTGAGCCGGCTAAAGCCGCCAAAATTGTATTGCGTTGCTTTGCCTGTCTGCTGTGCCTGAAGCTGAATACACTGTTGCCTGAAGCTGAACACATTGTTGCCTGAAGTTAAACACATTGTTGCCTGAAGCTAAACACATTGTTGCCTGAAGCTAAACACATTGTTGCCTGAAGCTAAACACATTGTGCCTCAAGCTAAACACATCGTTGCCTGGTCGCTGCAATGCAGATTGCGACCATTTTAAGCTGTTTTAGTATGGGCGATGAGCTCGTCAGGGCAGCAGCCCTGCTGTTCACGCGTGCAGCCGACCTAGAAGAAAACATCGACGCCCTGACGGGTGCTATGCAGGTTGGTGTTCCCTTGTGTAATCCAATCATGTTTTTTTCCTGTGTATACTGTTTCTGTGTGCAACCCACGTGTGTGCATGCGTGTGTGTGCGTGTGTATGGGTGTGTGGGTGGGTGTGGGTGTGGGTGTGGGTGTGGGTGTGTGCTTAACCACATGTGTGTGTAATCTCCACCTCTCCGTGCGCTTCCTGTCCCTTCTGCCATGAATCCCCCCCTTTTAGTCACTCACATACTTGCACAGCTTCTCAAGTGCTGGTTGCTCACACACTCACGCAGGAGCACGACATCCGATCCCTGCAGCAGGTGCTCGGCTGGTTCTCCTACTGCCGCTTCAGCAACCCATCAGGTATGGCATGTGACCATGCATGAAGATGGTATATATCAGTGCAGTTTTGCAAACGTTCTCTGAGTGCCACTTCAGCAACCCATCAAGTATGGCATGTGACCATGCATGAAGATGGTATATAGCAGTGCGGTTTTGCAGACGTTCTTTTAGTGCCACTTCAGCAACCCATCAGGTATGGCATGTGACCATGCATGAAGATGGTATATATCAGCGCAGCCATGCAAACGTTCTCTGAGTGCCACTTCAGCAACCCATCAAGTAGGGCATGTGACCATGCATGAAGATGGTATATAGCAGTGCGGTTTTGCAGACGTTCTTTTAGTGCCACTTCAGCAACCCATCAAGTATGGCATGTGAACATGCATGAAGATGGTATATATCAGCGCAGCCATGCAAACATTCTCGTAGTGCCACTTCAGCAACCCTTTAGGTGCGGCATGTGGACGTGCGTCTCCGGCCAAGACCATCATTCATGAGTGCAGCCATGTTTGTTGTTTCCTTGTGGCATTGCCGCTGCAGCAGTGGCCCTCATTTTCTTGTTTCAGACTTATCCAAGATCATTCTGTACACTGATGTACCCGTGTCTGTTGTAAAAATTATGCATCCTGCACACCGATCCTCATGGCATTGCCGCTGCAGCAGTGGCCCTCATTTTCTTGTTTCAGACTTGCCCAAGATCATTCTGTACACTGATGTACACGTGTCTGTTGTAAAAATTATGCATCCTGCACACCGATCCTTGTGGCATTGCCGCTGCAGCAGTGGCCCTCATTGTCTTGTTTCAGACTTGCCCAAGATCATTCTGTACACTGATGTACCCGTGTCTGTTGTAAAGATTATGCACACCAATGTACAAACCAAGCATTCTATTCATGTTGCACAAACCATGCACCCTACACACACCGTCGTACACATCGCGCATCCCCAAAACTGCTATAAAAACCGTGCGCCCTTCACTCTGTCGTACACACTGAGCATCCTGCACTGTTGTACAAACTACGCATTAAACACATCGTCATACAATTTACGCATGTGCCTTACTGCCGTACAAACCATACAGCATTAAAAGCTGCCCTAAAAACTACCAGTAGTCCAAAATCATCTCCCCACGGAATTAAATGCTGTGCTGTGCTCAGCTGTATGCAGGCCACTGTGAGCTCCACCCCGAGTGCACCAAGCATGAACCATCGTCTTAAAATATTTGCTCTGCAAATTTAGTGACAGTGTGCTGTGTTCAAAGGTCTGCAGGTCACCATGGGCTCAATCTCATTAATTCAGTGCAGTAAATTCATATTACTGCACTGAGGAAGAGCAAGGTTGGTGGGAGAGCAAGGTTAGGGATATAAACTGTGTTGACAAGGTTAGGGGTCACCTCAAGCTCTATCTTACCAATTCAGTGCAGTAAGACCTTGCTGCGCATCCCAAGATGTCCGCGTTGCAAAATCAATTTTATGTGTACTGTGTTCAATTGTCTGCAGGCCACTTTGAGCTCAACCTTACCACCCCAGTGCATACGCCTTTGCTGCGCATCCCAAGACATTTGCACTGCAATCTTATTTCTATTTTGGCTGTGTTCAATTGTCTGCAGGCCACTTTGAGCTCAACCTTACCACCCCAGTGCATACACCTTTGCTGCACATCCCAAAACGTTTGCACTGCAATCTTATTTCTATTCTGGCTGTTTTCAACTGTCTGCAGGCCACTATGAGCTCGACCTTACCACCCCAGTGCATACGCCTTTGCTGCACATCCCAAGACATTTGCACTGCAATCTTATCTCTATTCTGGCTTTTTTCAACTGTCTGCAGGCCACTATGAGCTCAACCTCACTACCCCAGTGCACCAAGCTTTTGCCGTGCGTCTTAAAGACGTGGCCTACGGGGAACCTAACGAGGGCTTCAATTGGTACAACGTTGTGTACGACATGTACTCTCATGCCATCAAGGTAGGTTTTAAAGAGAAGTGAATAATGTTTGCATGCTGCAGATCTTATTTGGAAAGTGGGCTTCAATTGGTACAGCAGTGTAAATGACATGTACTCTCAAGCCATCAAAACTAGTTGTTAAGAGAAATGGAGAATATGTGCATGCTGCAGATCTTATTAGGAAAGTGGGCTTCAACTGGTACAGCAGTGTAAACGACATGTACTCTCAAGCCATCAAAACTAGTTGATAAGAGAAATGGAGAATCTGTGCATGCTGCAGATCTTATTAGGAAAGTGGGCTTCAACTGTACAGCGATGTGAATGACGTGTACTCTCATACCAAAAGCTAAATATAAAACAAAATGCAGGCTACGATCCTAATCAGGAATATCATTTAATCTCATACCATCAAAGCTAAATATATAACAAGATGCAGGCTGCGGTCTTAATCAAGAATATCATTACTCTCATACCATCAAAGCTAAATATATAACAAAATGCAGGCTACGATCCTAATCAGGAATATCATTTACTCTCATACCATCAAAGCTAAATATAAATATAAAAGAAAATGCAGGCTACGATTTTAATTAGGATTTTCAATTGTAAAAAGACGTGTACGTCTCATACCATCAAGGCTGGTTATTAAGAGAAGTGAAGTTATTGTGCAGGCTGCGATCCTGATAAGGAGTTAGGCTTTAACTCGTCAAACCTTGTGTACTCTCACGCCAGCAAGTTTCTTCACCGCCAGAAACAATCAGCTATGCAGACAGGGAAGCATCTTTTCACAATAACAAAAGGGAAGATAAGCAATTTAAAAACACGATATCAAAAGAGATGATACGCAGTTGTAAATCAAAACAACGATAACAAAAGAGAAGATACGCAGTTGCAAATCGAAATTAAGATAACAAAAGGGAAGATACGCAGGTGCAATTCAAAACCACGATAACAAAAGGAAAGATACACAGTTGCAAATCGATATTACGATAACAAAAGGGAAGATACGCAGTTGCAAATCAAAATTAGGATAACAAATGGGAAGATACGCGGTTGCAAATCAAGTTTAGATAACAAGAAATACAGTTGCAAGTCAAAACCCGCACATAACGTGCTGCTGATCAGCGACTTGTGCTGCATTTTATATGGCGTAGCATTACTTGCGGTACAAATCGGATAATATGTGTCAGTACCAATGTTCCGAATACTTGATGAAACTTATACACCATGGACATCATGAACACACATGTATGATATGTTAGACACACAACCATAATCATATGTACAGCACATATAATAACCGAATTATTTTTCTTGCTCTTATTTCTCTCTCTCTCTCACTCTCTCTCTCTCTGTCTCTCTCTCTCTCTCTCTCTCTCTCTCTCTCTATTTCTCTCTCTCTCTCTCTCTCTATTTCTCTCTCTCTCTCTCTCTCTCTCTGTCTGTCTGTCTGTGTGTGTATATATATCACACACACACAAACACACACAAACACACACGCACAAACACACACACATACACAGGTACCTGGCGACTACGGTCCCCCTGACGTGTGGAAGGGCGTGATTCCGACCCGAGGAACAGTGAGCTTTGACTATGTGTCGACCAGCAGGCCTCCTGCAGAAGCTCAGCCGATTGGTGCGTTTATGGTCTGATAGCACAGAGCAAAACATGATATGATTTTGATAGCTCGGGCTGCACTGTAAACCAGCAGGCCTCCTGCACAAGCTCAGCTGATTGGTGAGTTGAAAGTGTATTGCAGATAGAGCAACATGCTATGAATCTAATAGCTCGGATTGCATTGTCAACCAGCAGGCCTCCTGCAGAAGCTCATCCCATTGGTGAGTTGAAAGTATATTGCAGATAGAGCAACATGTCATAAAGTTTATAGCTCGGACTGCACTGTCAACAGCAGGCCTCCTGCAGAAGCTCATCCCATTGGTGAGATGAAAGTATATTGCAGATAGAGCAACATGTCATAAATTTTATAGCTCGGACTGCACTGTCAGCAGCAGGCCTCCTGCAGAAGCTCATCCCATTGGTGAGTTAAATGTTTGATTTCACAGAGCACCATGTTATAATTTCAATAGCTCAAATGCACTGTCAACCAGCAGGCCTCCTGCAGAAGCTCATCCCATTGGTGAGTTGACAGTGTATTGCAGATAGAGCAACGAGTTGGATTTCTGCGAGCATGCACTGTCGACCAGCAGGCTTCCTGCAGAAGCTCAGCGGTTTAGTGAGTGATTTCTCAAAGTAGAAGTTTCAGTTGCGTATGATGTCTGGGTGCGACTTATTGCTGACTGAGTAGACCGCAGCAGAAGCTTAAGCTAATCTTTGAGTGGCAAAGTGGTTGCCCTTCGGTACATTTAGACAGCACAAGGAAGGGGCACAACATTCTCTATGGCTAAATCTTGACACACAAGGTTAAAGTGTAGCAGCAATTGGACGCAGCACACTTGCCGTGCCCAAGCGCTGCAAAAGGTGCTGCACCATCACACGGCTTAGGTGAGTGGCTTAGTTCACATAATCAATGAGAGGGTATCTTCATTTACTGATTGCAGCAAATTTGTCGTGCCCAAGCGCTGCAAAAGGTGCTGCACCATCACACGGCTTAGGTGAGTGGCTTAGTCCACATAATTATTGAGAGGGTATCTTCATTTACTCAGCAAACTTGCCGTGCCCAAGCGCTGCAAGGTGCACTGCTTAGGACAGCAGCTTGGCTAATGTCGCAGCGATGTTGAAACGGACAAAGGACAAAGCTACATGGGTATCGTTAAACACTCCTCTGCCACATAGAGAGATGCATGAACAGTAATAGAGGATGAATAATGAGCCGGAGCGTATTTGGTGTATACTAGATCACCTCAGCTTACTTTGCTTGTTAGCCCTGTTAATGGTCGGAACACAGGCGAGCTGTCTTAGACCGCATAAGAGACACTGAACCCACTATACACGCGCTCATTCCTGCATGCATAAACACCACAGATCTTGTTTTGGTGCATGCAGCCCCGCAATGGTGGCAAGCACACGCGCACACCCACACTCAAACACACACACACACATACACACACACACACAAGCAGCCCCGTGACGATTCCAACTTCACCCACATAAACCCTACGTAATGTTTAGCGAGTGAAAACTAAACCCTAAACCATGAACCCAACCACCTAGACCCTAGATATAAGCCCCCACGATTGATGCAATTGCACCCACCCACCACCCACCCCTTCACAAACCTCTGTCATGCTTTACCCTTCCCTTCAGAATATCTTTGCAGGCAATGGAATTCAATGCTTGCATTTACTCATGGGTCACGGGCAAATGCATGCATGCGTAGTACATGCATGCATGCATGCATATGGGCGGTCGAAATCATTGCACCTGAAGGACATGCGCTGTGTGTGCATGGCCACGCACGACAAAAATTTGTTAGCAGTTTGTAATTTTTTAGTTATAAGGTCGCAACATTCAAGGCTTGTCGCGGAATGTGCGTGTCAACACAGGCAATGCTAGTGTGTGTGCTTAATAAGAGGTTGTGATATTTACGGCTTGCAATGGGTGTGCGTGTCAACACAGGCAATGCCAATCACTGCTGTTTGTGTGCTTAATTAGAGGTTGTGACATTTATGGCTTGCAATGCTTGCGTGTCAACACAGGCGATGCCAGTCACTGCTGTTTGTGTGCTTTATTAGAGGTTGTGATATATACGGCTTGCAATGGGTGTGCGTGTCAACACAGGCAATGCCAATCACTGCTGTTTGTGTGCTTAATTAGAAGTTGTGACATTTACGGGTTGCAATGCTTGCGTGTCAACACAGGCGATGCCAATCACATTAGAGGTTGTGACATCTACGGCTTGCAATGCTTGCGTGTCAACACAGGCGATGCCAATCACTGCTGTTTGTGTGCGTAATTAGAGGTTGTGACATTTACGGCTTGCAATGTGTGTGCGTGTCAACACAGGCAATGCCAATCACTGCTGTTTGTGTGCTTAATTAGAGGTTGTGACATTTACGGCTTGCAATGCTTGCGTGTCAACACAGGCAATGCCAGTCACTGCTGTTTGTGTGCTTTATTAGAGGTTGTGATATATACGGCTTGCAATGTGTGCGTGTCAACACAGGCGATGCCAATCACTGCTGTTTGTGTGCGTATTTAGAGGTTGTGACTTTTACGGTTTGCAATGCTTGCGTCTCAACAGGCGATGCCAATCACTGCTAACAATGAATATTTGCATGGTCGCAGGCGACGAGGATTTGGCCGAATTTTTGCACAGAGAGATTGGCATGATGCTGGGTACCGATGGGAACGTGACACCGGAGACAGAGTACTCCATCGCAGACATGCAGGCAAGGAATGCGCTCGTTTTGTAATAGGGTGTAATCACACGATGGGACTGCAAAGACTGGCACGTTTTTACACAGAGGATTGCACAATGAGATGCAAAGACTGGCACGTTTTCAGATTGTGTGTACTGACACGATGAGACTGCAAAGACTCGCACGGGGTGGATCAAATGAGACTACTGAGAACGGTATGTTTTTGGGAATGTGATGCCATATGGTGTTGGGGATGTGATGCCATTCGGTGTTGGGAATGTGATGCCTTGAGGCGTTGGGGATGTGATGCCTTATGGTGTTGGGGATGTGATGCCTTATGGTGTTGGGAATGTGATGCCTTATGGTGTTGGGAGTGTGATGCCTTATGGTGTTGGGAATGTGATGCCTTATGGCGTTGGGAATGTGATGCCATATGGTGTTGGGGATGTGATGCCTAATGGTGTTGGAATGTGATGCCTTATGGCGTTTGGAATGTGATGCCATACGGTGTTGGGGATGTGATGCCTTATGGTGTTGGGAATGTGATGCCTTATAGTGTCGGGGATGTGATGCCTTATGTCGTTGGGACTGTGATGCCATTCGGTGTTGGGAATGTGATGTCACTTGGTGTTGGGAATGTGATGCCTTATGGTGTTGAGAATGTGATGCCTTATGGTGTTGGGAATGTGATGCCTTATGGCGTTGGGAATGTGATGCCTTATTGTGTTGGGGAGTGATGCCATAGGCGGACTGCCTGCAGTGGAGGTGCAGAAATGCTGCCGTGAGCATGCACTCTTGAGGTGCAGAGATGTTGCTGTGCATGATGTTGCTGTGCATGCACTCTTTCTGTGCATGATGTTGCTGTACATTCACTCCTGTTGCAGAGATGTTGCTGTGCATGATGTTGCCGTGAGCATGCACTGTTGAGGTGCAGAGATGTTGGTGTGCATGATGTTGCTGTGCATGCACTCTTGAGGTGCAGAGGTGTTGGTGTGCATGATGTTGCTGTGCATGCACTCCTGAGGTGCAGAGATGTTGGTGTGCATGATGTTGCTGTGCATGCACTTTTGAGGTGCAGAGATGTTGCTGTGCATGATGTTGCTGTGCATGCACTCTTGCTCTGCAAAGATGCTGCTGTGCATGATGCTGCTGTGCAAAGATGTTGCTGTGCATGCACTCTTGAGGTGCAGAAATGCTACCTTGTGCATTCACTCTTGCTGTGCAGTGCTCTGGTACTGGTACTCGTTCTTTTCCTACATTCCCACTCGTTTCTTATTTTTTTGCTTGATCTTGATTCTTGCATAAAGTGGCTAACGGCGTCTGTTATAGGATTACGGGATATCACAGTTGTGCCATCGCACACACGCATATCTATGTATAACACACACACACACACACACACGCACACACGCACACACGCACACACGCACACACGCACACACGCGCACACGCACACACGCGCACACACACACACACGCACACACACGCACACACGCACACACGCACACACGCACACACACGCACACACACGCACACACGCACACACACGCACACACACACACACACACGCACGCACGCACGCACACACACACACACGCACACACACACATACACACACATGCACACCGCACAACTCCTTGCCTGCAGCTTGCTTTACTACGCCAAGAGGCTGGCCATCGTTTCTGGTTCACGTGCGCACAAGTGCAGCGAGTCACGGAAGCCTTTGTTGCAGGTCCTCACAAGGTATGGTGGTGTGCGCGTTTCCTACACTGTGCTTTGTTTTTGCCAGGACCGGCATTCTTGCTCACACTGCTTGTACACTGGAAATGTTTGGATGATGCAGAATTTCACAAGGTATGGAGGTGTGCGTGTTTCCTTCACTGTGCTATGCTTTTGCCAGGACCGGCATTCTTGCTCACACTGCTTGTACACTGGAAATGTTTGGATGATGCAGAATTTCACGAGGCATGGTGGTGTGCGTGTTTCCTTCACTGTGCTATGCTTTTGCCAGGACCGGCATTCTTGCTCACACTGCTTGTACACTGGAAATGTTTGGATGATGCAGAATTTCACAAGGCATGGTGGTGTGCGTGTTTCCTTCACTGTGCTATGCTTTTGCCAGGACCGGCATTCTTGCTTACACTGCTTGTACACTAGAAATGTTTGGATGTTGCAGAATTTCACAAGGCATGGTGGTGTGCGTGTTTCCTTCACTGTGATTTGCTTTTGCCAGGACCGGCATTCTTGCTCACACTGCTTGTACACTGAAAATGTTTGGATGTGGCAGGGCCACGCAGGGTTACGTGTGTGTATGCGTTTGGTGTGTGTGTATGTGTGTGTGCGTGTGTGTTGTGTATGTGTATGTGTGCGCATGCGCATGTGCATGTTTGTGTGTGCGTTTTTGTGTGTGTGTGCGGTTGTATAGGTTTGTGCATGTGTGTGTGTGTGTGTGTATGGCTGGTGGATATGAGTATAAGTGCCATCCATTGCATAGGTATGTTGAAATTTCACGTGCATTTTATGTGCAGCGTTTGCATGGGCAGAAGCTAGGATGAAAAACATGCACCGTACAACTAACATGCACACACATAAAATGTGCAACGCACATGCACACACACACACACACACACACACACATACGCATGAGCACATGCAGGTAAAGGTCATTATACTGCAACGCACACGCACACACATATGCATGAGCACATGCAGGTAGAGGTCATTACACACGCAACACACACGCACACACACATAAACATGCGCACATGCAGGTAGAAGTCATTGTACTGCTGTGGGCGCTCATCCTTGACCGCAAAAACTTCTGGACTCTTCTTTACAGGTATGACAGAAATTTTAGGATGCAGTGTGTGAGGTTGGTGTGGTTATTAACGGATGAGTGTGCCTTTGTTTCTGTGTGTGTTTATTTGTGTGTGTGTGCGTGTGTGTGTGTGCTTGTGCGTGTGCGTGTGTGCATCTGCTTCTGTGTCGACTAACTGCTTTTTGCTACTAATCAAGGCATTGCCTGTGTGGAGATACGCGTGATGATTTCTTTGCTGCTTGCTTGCTTGCAGCTTGCCTGTGTTTGAGCAGTCTTTGGTCATGTGACGAATGGGCCCTCTGAACTCTGAACGTGTTGTTGCTGATCAGGGCAGTTCTATCTGCTTGCTTGCAGCTTGCCTGCGTTTGAGCAGTCTTTGGTCATGTGGCGACTGGGCCCTCTGAACGTACTGGACAAAGCCCACCCATCTGCGCATTATGTTTTGGACCTTTCAAACAACATGCATGAGCAGGTGTGTGGTTGTGGGCATGGGTGTTGGCAGGTGGGAGTTGGGGTGAGGTGGGCGCAGGAGTTGTGCGAGCAAGTGCGTGTTGGGGTGGGGTGGGGTTTTGCGTGTTTGTATGGGTGTGGGTGTGGGTGTGGGTGTGGGTGTGGGTGTGGGTTTGGGCGTGGGCGTGGGTGTGGGTGTGGATGTGGGTGTGGGTATGGGTGCGAGGGTGGGTGTGGGTGTGGGTGTGGGGTGGGGGTGGGTGTGGGTGTGGGTGTGGGTGTGGATGTGGATGTGGATGGAAGAGTGTGCATGTGCGTGGGAGATTGGGTGGGTGGGTGGCTGGCTGCAAGCTCCTCCTCTGCAGAATAAAACATGGATAAACCATTCGGGATTCAATAGGATTACAAGCTGGGCGTGAAAAAACTCCTGCTGAGAGCTGTCACCAGTTCTGTTACGCTTAAACTTCCACAAAAAGATTGGTTTTTCTATAGCTCTTTTGCAACGTAGATACCTGGACTCAACGTGAGCGGTGATTTTGGCATTTAGGTTGTTCAAGCCCACAAATCCATACAGCTAATACACCCTCACCTGCTTTATCCTACGCTCACAGGTCGCACGCCGTCTTGTAGACATGGCCTCAAAAAATCCTGACGTGTCCAACTTCTGGAACCTGCGAGTCCAGGTATGTTGTCAAAGTAAATACCTTATTTGTAATGCTTGGGATGGGATCATAATAGGTACGTTGTAAAAATAAGTATTTTTATCGCATGCGATGGGGTCGTAAATAGGTATGTTGTAAAAAAAAGTACTTGTAACACATGGGATGGGGTCATAAATTAGGTTTGGCATGTATCTAAGAAATGGCTAGGTGAGGACGGAGGTTACCTTGTTACGCAGCCTTGATGGGTGGGGTGCCTAACATTTGAAACTCACAAGCAAGGTACGTATGCTCCTGAGCTTTCTTTTTGTTGCAAAATATGCACACAGTGTATTGCGCAGTTTGTGTGGACACGTCTTGGCCGTGATTGTGCTTTGCGTGCGTGATTTCAGCATTGCTTTCTTGTGGCGAGTACCATTCTTTGCGGTTCGATCATCTATTGCCCATAGTCACAAAGCCATGCATCACACACGTGTGCTTGAGTACAGAGTAGAATGCAAACATGTAAGCATTGTGTGTGTGAGTGTGTGTGTGTGTGTGTGTGTGTGTGCAGGGTACAGAAAGAAGATGCCGGGAGGCAGTAACATGTGGGGCACACCCACCACAAATACATTCACACAGAAGCATGCCCTTGTTGTGGTCGTGTGTGTGTTTGTGTGCAGGGTAACAAAAAGAATATGCCGGAAGGCAGTAACATGTGGGGCATACCCACCACAAATTAATTTACACGGAAGCATGCCCTTGTTGTGGTCGTGTGTGTGTTTGTGTGCAGGGTAACAAAAAGAATATGCCGGAAGGCAGTAACATGTGGGGCACGCTCACCACAGAGACATTCACACCCTGGCTGGAGTTTGACTTCATCTACCTGGATGCATGGGACTCAGGCGTGCTGGGCAAGAGCAGGGTGGGTGTGAATGCGGATGGATCTGAAATGTAGAGTGATGTCCGAGCGCTTGGAGAGAATTCCTGTGTTAGTTACGGAGAAGAGGTTCAGTTACGGGCGTGCTGGGCAAGAGCAGGTTGGGTGTGAAGGCAGATGAAATTGGGGTGTGTTTGACTGCTTGAAGGCAACAACAGGAAGGCACTTTTTCTTGTGCCTTATCATTAAGTTCATTTACTGCCATTGTTTTGGAAACACAAATGGGAATCTTGGATGGTTAAGGTGTGGAGTGATGTTTGAGTGCTTGGTGAGAGCTCCTGTGTGTTTTGACAGAGAAGAGATTTGGTTACGGGCAAAACAATTGGGCAAGGGCAGAGTGGATTGCAATCCAAATCTGCATGTCTTAAACAAATGTACATACAAACATACACACACAAGCACACGTGTGTACACACACACACACACACACACACACACATTCACACCCACACTCACACTCACACTCACACTCACACTCACACTCACACTCACACTCACACTCACACCCTCGCAAGCACACACATGCATGCATGCACGTAATCACATGAAAACACACGTAGGCTGATATGGAGACCATGGGCAAATTCGACAAAGCTGAGGTTGTTGCCAAGCATGCCAGGCGATTGGAGATGCAACGGATTAAGGTAAGAGTTATCGTGTGTCTGCTGTGTGTGTCTATCACTGCCTTGTCTAAAAGTCCAGCATGTGCAAGGGATAAGGGGGGACAAAATGGACGTATACATGGATGAGGGGAGAAATATATGCCCTGTTGTTTTCTTTTTTTTTAATGGTGCCCTCCTCTGTGCTCATAAAATTACCCGACATTTTTAGCATGCCTAACTGCATCGAGGGTGCCCTCATGATGGCGCAGGCTTTAAACCCACTGGAAATCCTCAAAAGTGTAAATAACAAAGGCACAGTCACCACACACTCTGCATCAAGAGAAGATTGTGCAAATTTTCTTTGGTGTCGCCATCATCCGCAAACGTGTGCGGGTGGTGTATGTATAGAGCTCTTAGCAGGACACTCTACAAACTACAAACATACGGTCATGTCCAATGCTTACTGCACACAGTTCCGACTGATCCCAATTTTCAGCTTGAAAATCCTCCTATTGCATGGCTCAATGTGTGGTATATGGCTCCTGCAAATTCAAGAATAATTGACAGTTAGTGTCCAATGTTTTCTGCACACAGTTCCGCTGATCCCATTTTTCAGCTTGATAATCCTCCTATTGCGTGGCTTTATGTGTGGTGTAGGGCTCCGGCAAATTCAAAAAATAATTGACAGTTAGTGTCCAGTGTTTTCTGCACACAGTTCCGACTGATCCCAATTTTCAGCTTGAAAATCCTCCTATTGCATGGCTTTATGTGTGGTGTAGGGCTCCGGCAAATTCAGAAATAAATTACAGTTAGGCCGGAGCCTGCACAAGAATAAAATTGTTTGCAGGCTCCTGTCTCAGGGCTTCTTCAATGTGAATCCACGCGCAGCCTTTCTTCCTGTTCCAGATGGGAGTGTTGTTGTGGGCAGTGAAACTTGCTGCAGACACAGCTAGCTGCTCGCAACGTAACGTAGGTTTGCTACACAACCGAGCAAGTACGGCAACAATTTGTGAAGACAGCTCCTGATATGCTTTTTGTAGGCAGGCATTAACCTACGCAGCCTGCTGCTTGCAAAATAACATAGCTTTCTTGCACCACAGAGCGCGTACGGCGCTCTTTTGATGACAGCTCCTTCTATTGCTCTTTGAAGGCCAGCAGTTTCAAAGAGCATAGCAGGGGCTGTCAAACATGTACTGCAGTACAGGAACTGTCAGTGCAGGCGCAGATCAGGAGCTGTCAGTACAGGCGCAGAACAGAAGCTGTCAGTACATGCGCAGTACAGGAGCTGTCAGTACAGAAGCTATCATACCTGCACTGCAGTACAGGAGCTGTGAGTATAGGCGCAATACAGGAGCTGTCAGTGCAGGCGCAATACAGGAGCTGTCAGTACAGGAGCTGTCATTCCTGCACTGCAGTACTGGAGCTGTCAGTACAGGCGCAGAACAAAAGCTGTCAGTACAGGAGCTGTCAGTACAGGAGCTGTCAGTACAGGCGTAGAACAGAAGCTGTCAGTACAGGCGCAGAACAGAAGCTGTCAGTACAGGAGCTGTCATTCCTGCACTGCAGTACTGGAGCTGTCAGTACAGGAGCTGTCATTCCTGCACTGCAGTACTGGAGCTGTCAGTACAGGCGCAATGCTGCCAGTACAGGTGCAGTACAGAAGCTGTCAGTACAGGCGCAATACAGGAGCTGTCAGTACAGGAGCTGTCATTCCTGCACTGCAGTACTGGAGCTGTGCAGGATGTGCCTGTGCAATTACCTGCACGCAGACTGCTGCTCACCCTATAATTGTATTCTTGTACGCCACAGAACGTGCGAGGATTCTTCCTACGCCGCCCACAGCTGCTCACACTCTACTCAAACACTGTGCCTCTATGCCAGAGACCATACACAGCTATCGTATGATGACAGCTATCCTATGATGACAGCTAATTGTATGATGACAGCTCCTGCTACGCAATCTTTGGGCACTTCCCACGCAGCCAGCTGCTCGCGTTATGATTCTACCTTTTGCGCCACAGAGTTTGTCAGGCTTGTCTTTCTATGCAGCCAGCTGCTCGCGCTATGATTCTTCCCTTTGCGCCACAGAGTCTGTCGGGCTTCTCTTTCTATGCAGCCAGCTGCTCGCGCTGTGATTCTACCTTTTGCGCCACAGAGTCTGTCGGGCTTCTCTTTCTATGCAGCCAGCTGTGCTCATAGCCTTGTTCTTGGTATGTTTTTGCGCTACAGACCATGTACGGCTACTTCTACGACGGCTCTGGATACGCGCCTCCTCTGTGGAACACACGCAGCCAAATGTTCAAGGCGCTGCTGGAAAAAAGCCCGTGGCTGTCAGCATGGGACCGCCTCATGCGTTTGGTAGTGAGGTGTGTGTGTGCATGTGTGTATGTACGTGTGCGCGTATGTGTGTGTACGTGTGTGTATGTATGTACGTGTATGGGCATGTATGTATGTACGTGTGTATGGGCATGCATGTATGTACCTGTGTGTATGTATTTACGTGTGTGTATGTATGTACGTGTGTGTATGTACGTGTGTGTATGTATGTACGTGTGTGTATGTATGTACGTGTGTGTATGTATGTACGTGTATGTGCATGTATGTATGTACGTGTGTATGTGTGAGTATGTATGTACCTGTTGGGTGCCGGTGAAGGTGATGGTGTGGGTGTGAGTTTGGTTGAGAGTGTCGTTGTGTGTTGGGCGCAAGTGTGGGTGTAGGAAGGGAGGATGGGGCTGGGAGTGTCAGTGTGAGTGCAGGCGTGTCACACAAATCTGTACAAACTCATACAAGCGTGCATGTGCACGCAGACACACACTTGTGTAATGACGCGCGCAATCCTGCCGGAGCACACTGTGTGCCACGACCTGTCTGCGCAGGCTTGACCTGCGAAGTGGGGGCATAGCCACTGACTCCTACGTAGAGGACATCTTCGACTCCAGGTGCAGGTACGTGTTGTTTTTCCTTGTGTTTCAGCTTATTGGCTTACTTGTGGCCAGCAAAGGCCAGCCAGCAGCCGGTCATTTAAAGAGCAAGGCTCAAAGTCACCGCCTAGTGTACCCTATCATACGCAGTGTAGGTGTGTGCCAAGCAGCAAAAGCTGCAATATAATATCACAAAAGCTATGCAGTGAACGCCACAGCTTGCATTGTTGAGGAAACGGAGGCATCTCGGTTTCGGATGCTGGCATCAAGTGCTATAAACTCTGCTACGGAACGACATGAATTTGATGGGCATGCTGGCATCAAGTGCTATACACCCTGCCACGGAACGACGTTAAATTGATGGGCATGCTGGCATTGAGTGCTATAAACTCTGCCAAAGAACGACGTTAATTTGATGGGCATGCTGGCACCAAGTCCTATAAACTCTGCCAAAGAATGACATTAATTAGAGGGGGACCTGGAGAGTGCAGGCTGTGCCTCAATTGGTGCCGTGGATGGGAATGGCACGAGTTTGTTGTCAATGACTGGTTTTGAGCGTTGCGCCCAGAATAAAGCATTCATGGGAATGCTTACAACACTCATGCACTTTCTAATTGTTTTTCAACAAAGCTTTTGCGTGTGGCCCCTTTGCGCAAAATGCAAAGTAAGATGCCACGAAGAATGGGTCCCACATTTTGCTTAGAGCAACACAGATGCAACATCAAAGGTTTTGCTGATGGCCATGCATGTGTGCATGCACCTACATCATTTAGAAACGATGCACTCCATGCACACACACTATATGCGCGCAGCGATGAAGGTGACCTCAGCCAAGAAGGCTTTGAGGCCATATGCAGAGATTGGGGCTATACCAGGTTCGTTCACATTTTCCGCGCTTGCCACTGATGTGCCACTGTTGCCAATATGCAACCTTACCCAAAAAAACTGTCCTTCTCATCGAGATCTGCAACTATCTTGCCACCACACACCTTAAGCTGCTCCTAATCAAATCGCACGCCATTGCACTGCTGCATGTTTAATGACACGCCATGCACTGTAGCACTCTGCTATTGCTGCACTGCTGCTGCACTGCTGCATGCTAAATGGCACGCCATATGCACTGCTGCATGTTAAATGGCACGCCATATGCACTGCTGCATGCTAAATGGCACGCCATATGCACTGCTGCATACTAAATGACACGCCGTGCACTGTAGCACTCTGCTATTGCTGCACTGCTGCTGCTGCACTGCTGCATGCTAAATGGCACGCCGTGCACTGTAGCACTCTGCTATTGCTGTAAAACTCCCGTTCGTGACCAGATATGTATTAGCCTGAACCAAAGGGTCTCTACCGCCATGCCTGTGGGACCATGTAAGGGGCACAAGCTTATTGGTATCGAACGAAGGAGATGTATAGTGAAGCATTTGCACTGCATGCGTGCAGTTGAACGACCTGTCACTTCCCAACACTTGTCATATAAATGCAGCATCCATTGCACTAAGGAGCAAAAGTAGTGTAGCTCCATGATGACATAACACACACACACACACTTCACACACACACACACACAGGGGTGACATTTATTACCACTTCCGCCCTTTGTTTGAAGCCGCGGCACGGCCCGTCATGCACAGCAGTAATTCAGAAGCGCAAGCAAGGCGCTCAAACTCTAGGTAAAGCTCAAGACTCTTGATGTTGCTCATGCTGCTGGTTGGTTGATGTGAGTACTCGTGCAAGTTTGGTTCATTCTCAGGACACGAACACCCACACATAAACACACATAAACACACATAATCACACAAACACACACACAACTCACGCATCATCTCACATTCACACATACGCGCACACACTCAATACACACACAATCACACCATCGCAGCTCCATGTCTGCAAGTAGGTCGGCTGAACCTTCTGCCCTAACTGCACAGCCAGGGGCAATGTCCAGCAAGGCACGCTCACGCTTGGGCAACAGCAGAAGCGGAAAGGAGGGCAAAGATGGAGGTCAGGGGAATGATGTGTATTCACCCCCTTTGGATGAGGCGCACACGCAAGATGAGGTGAGAGCGCTAATTAGAAGTTTTGATGAGGCAAAGGTTTTGTTTTTCAACATAACTTAGAAGTTTACAAATTTATTAGTGCAGCTGTCAATCTTTTTGATTGATTTATTTGTTGGGACCTATAGGTTGAGCAGCCATGCCAGGCTGGAGGCCTTTGTAATCCAAACTAAACTAAACTAAACTAACTTTGATGAGGCACACACGCAAGATGAGGAGAGAGTGCTGGTTATATTTTTGATGAGGCGCACATTTAAGATGAGGTCAGGGCACTGGTTTGTGTTTCTAGGAAAGCATGTGTCTGTCGCCCTTATCGAATTAAGCACACATACAATAGGAGTGGAGGGAGCAAGTTGTGAGTAACTACCACCCAACGTTATACCAACATGTTTTGTACCAACAGTATACCAGCATGTTTGCGCCATGAAGGGACACGGCATTTACCCCGATTGAGCCTGGAACTGGACTCTCTCTCTCTCTCACTCTCACTATTTCTCTTACTGTTTCTCTCTCTCACTCTCACTATTTCTCTCGCGCACGCGTGCGCGCTCTCTCTCACACATACACACACTCACACTTACACTCACACTCACACTCTCACAATCTTACACAAACACACTCACACACAGATACACACGCATACACACACGGGTGTATACATGCGCATATGCATTGCAGGTTTTGGAGCATACTCCAGCAGCTCCCACAGACCCGATGCAACCAAATGCAGGTGAGTGTTGAAAGATAGTTGAGGTATTGTAAGGACGTCGTTGCTTCATAATATTACACCCTCCACAGATCCAGAGGGATTACCATATTCACTTAAACACCAGTTCCGGGCTGGGTTGCTGCTCTGCTGATGCATGGTCATATACGGACTATGTCTCACCATTGCCCAAAATGCTGCATTTGGTAACGTCTGAGGGCTTCCTTCTAGGTGTGAGGCAGTGTACGAAGGCACACTCTGAGGAATTCCTGCAAATTGCCCAAAATGCTGCATTTGGTAACGTCTGAGGGCTTCTTTGTTGGTGTGAGTCGGTGCAGGGAGGCACACTTTGAGGAATTCCTGCAATTTGCCCAAAATGCTGCATTTGGTAACATCTGAGGGCTTCTTTCTTGGTGTGAGTCAGTGCAGGAAGGCACACTTTGAGGAATTCCTGCAATTTGCCCAAAATGCTGCATTTGGTAACATCTGAGGGCTTCTTTATTGGTGTGAGTCAGTGCAGGAAGGCACACTTTGAGGAATTCCTGCAATTTGCCCAAAATGCTGCATTTGGTAACATCTGAGGGCTTCTTTATTGGTGTGAGTCAGTGCAGGAAGGAACACTTTGAGGAATTCCTGCAATTTGCCCAAAATGCTGCATTTGGTAACATCTGAGGGCTTCTTCGTTGGTGTGAGTCAGTGCAGGAAGGCACACTTTGAGGAATTTCTGCAATCTGCCCAAAATGCTGCATTTGGTAACGTCTGAGGGCTTCTTTCTTAGTGTGAGTCAGCGCAGGAAGGCACTTTGAGTATTTCCTGCAATGTTAACTTGTTTACGTCACACTTTGAGTTTTACCTGCAATGTAAACTTGTTAACGACATCCCTTGTGCACGTGTGCTGTGCTGTTGTAGGGCAGGATCACACACACACACACACACCACAACACACACACACACACACACACACAATCGGCCACATTAGTCTCATTTTGCTCAACCCACAGGCTTAGTGTCCTGCAGCTCTTTTCTTCCTTCCTGGTCTGCTTCTCTCGTAGCTTTTTCCTCAAGGGGAAAGGCTGGACAGAGCAAACAGGGTATTACATAGACTATAATATAATATAGGGGAAATATAATATATAATTTAGTATAGGGGAAGGTCTGGAAAGAGCAAACAAGGTATAATATAGTGCCAAAGCAAGTGGCTTCATGAGTCTGTTCACCCTAGCGACTAGCCCTGTTGTGTAGACTCCATTGCTCGTGAACAAGGGCATCCTCAGTTTTGAAGCTCACACAAGCCACCTTACATATCAGTACTGAGCTTACCAAATGGTGGGGCACCTTCATTACTCACAAAGAGGATGCTCTCAGCCTGGAAGATGTCAAGAGCACGTGTAAAACAGCTAGCCCAATGAAACCATGCCCAGTGCTACCAATGCGCTCAATGCTACCATGCCCAATGCTACCATGCCCAATGCTGCCAGCCCAATGCTATTAATACGCCCAATGCTACCAATATTTCCATTGCTACCAATACGCCCAATGCTACCAATACGCCCAATGCTACCAATACACCCAATGCTACCATGCCCAATGCTACCAGCCCAATGCTACCATGCCCAATGCTACCATGCCCAATGCTACCATGCCCAATGCTACCAATACGCCCAATGCTACCATGCCCAATGTAACCATGCCCAATGTAACCATGCCCAATGTAATCATGCCCAATGTGACCATGCCCAATGCTACCAATACACCCAATGCTACCAATACGCCCAATGCTACCAGCCCAATGCTACCATACCCCATACCAAATGCTACCATACCCAGTGTAACCATGCCCAATGTAACCATGCCCAATGCTACCAAGACACCCAATGCTACCAATACACCCAATGCCACCAATATGCCCAATGCTGCCAATACGCCCAATGCCACCAATATGCCCAATGCTACCAATACGCCCAATGCTACCATGCCCAATGTAACCATGCCCAATGCTACCATGCTTGCAGGCGTGCAAGTCAAAGCAGACGGCTTTCAAGAACGAGCTGGTCCGGTGCTGGTGGTCGACTTTGCTACCTTTGTGTCATTGTTCATGCAGGTAAGCGCAGTTGATGCCTCCCTCCCTATAAGCAGTGTGTGTTTATGTCTCTTGTAGCACAGGACAGTGCGTATGCAATCCACGAGTGTGAGCAGCACAGGATAGTGCATGTGCAATCTGAGGGTGTGAGAAGCACAGGACAGTGCGTATGCAATCTAAAAGGTGTGAGCAGCACAGGACAGTGCGTATGCAATCCGAGAGTGTGAGCAGCACAGAACAGTGCGTATGCAATCCGAGAGTGTGAGAAGCACAGGACAGTGCGTATGCAATCCGAGAGTGTGAGCAGCACAGAACAGTGCGTATGCAATCCGAGAGTGTGAGAAGCACAGGACAGTGCGTATGCAATCCGAGGGTGTGCGCAGCACAGAACAGTGCGTATGCAATCTGAGGGTGTGAGAAGCACAGGACAGTGCGTATGCAATCCGAGGGTGTGCGCAGCACAGAACAGTGTGTATTTAATCTGAGGGTGTGAGCAGCACAGGACAGTGCAAATGCAATCCGAGAGTGTGAGTGAGCGTTTGCTCTCGAAAACATTGAAGCAGGAGCCATAACCTTGGAAGTGGGTATCTGAATACTGTTTGTTTCCTCGACATTCAGAATTGTTAATGTCTTTAAAAATGTGTTGCTAGTTGCTAGAAAGAATCAGGTATGCATCGCCTTGATTGACCGCCTGCCTGAGCAAGTGTGAACAAACGTGTGTGAAATTGTGTTGCTAGAATGTGAAAATGTGTTGCTAGAATGTGAAAATGTATTGCTAGAAAGAATCGGGTATGCATCGCCTTGATTGACCGCCTGACTGAGCAAGTGTGAACAAACGTGTGTGAAAATGTGTTGCTAGAATGTGAAAATGTGTTGCTAGAATGTGAAAATGCATTGCTAGAAAGAAGTAGGTATGCATCGCCTTGATTGACCGCCTGACTGAGCAAGTGTAAACAAAGGCTTCCTCTTGTCAGCGATAGGATACAAGACGCAATGCTGACAGTGATGAAAACACCCTGCATGACTATTGAGGAGCTGCACAGATTCCTGACTAACTTGCAAGACGTTGGAATGAGCCTACAAGCAAGCACACAAACACTTGTGTGTAAAGACCTTGTTAGAAGGTGATTTAGCCTTGTGTGTAGGGTCAGTGTGTAATGTACAGGAATTGAGAGCAAGCTATGCGTGTGTAATGTACAGGAACAGAGTGTAATGTACAGGAACAGAGTGTGTAGGAACAGAGTGTAATGTACAGGAATTGAGAGTAAGCTATGCGTGTGTAATGTACAGGAACAGAGTGTGTAGGAACAGAGTGTGTAGGAACAGAGTGTAAGCTATGCGTGTGTTATGTACAGGAATTGAGAGTAAGCTACGTCAGGACCTTGTAATGCTCAGAAGATGAGCAAGTTGTGTGTAGCAACCTTGTAATGCTCAGAAGATGAGCAAGTTGTATGTAGCAGCCTTGTAATGCTCAGAAGATGAGCAAGTTTTGTGTAGCAACCTTGTGCAGTACAGAGAACGATTGAAAAAATAAAATAAGATTATTTCTTATTTACTTGTGCAGTTCAGAAAACGATTGAGCCTCATATCAACGTAAAGCTGCCAGTCCTGCTTCATCGCTTCCTACTGTACAACGCTACCAGCATGAAAGCAGTGTGTGTTATACTTACATGGGAGCTCTGCATTTGTTGACACACATGTGCCATCGCCATACCTCTCTTATTACATGCTCACGCACGGCACATAACAAGCACATGGCGCCCTCCAATCAGCCTCCACAATTGTTTGAGCTTTGTTGGTGTACACTACATTTTCCTAAAATGTATTTGCATATCGTCGCCACGCCTGGAATGCAATGTTCTAGCATGGTATTCTAGTTCTAATAGCAAATGTTGAACACCCTGCGACCCCGCAGGAGCCTTCGTCAGATCTACGCTTCAAAGATTTGCCGACCCATGCCACAATCAGTGGCATTCATTCTCTGACCAAAACACGTGGCATGATGAGCAAGAAGGTGCCAGTTGATAAGGCTGCCGCATCAAGGCCTGGCACAGGGGGTGTCTCAATTAAGAAGTGAGAGGGCGTGAGTTTTTTGTTTGAATGCGCGCGGCACAATGAGCAAGCAGATGCCTTTATACCTTTCGATAAGGCTGCTTCACCGTAGCTTGGCTTGGAGGCGTTTCAACATATATAGACATGAGAAGTGGCCTTCTGCGGTTGGTTTGTTTTGTGATCTACGTAGAAAAACAAAGGCAAATGGAGATTGGTTGCATGTTTGTTTTGGTACAGGTTTTAGACATACAGTACAGCATTATGGCTGTTCAAGAATGATGTGTCGGAATTATGGTAACAATAGTTGTCATTAATGCATTGCGTTTTGTGCATGCACTATGGCAATTGCTGCGGGAGGGGTGGCAGTCCCTTATTGCAAAATGTGTATGTGTTTGTGCGTTTTGGCACATACCAGGAGGATAGATTCAAGTTCCAACTGGACATTACCTTAAGTCACGTCAGTTGCCTTGGCGGCTGCTGAACTTGCTCTGCCTGCAAAAATAATCTCAATCAGGAGCTCGACAGAGCTAGCTACGCTGCTGCCAGCCTCACGAACAATAGTGTTATCTTAAGGGTCAAGGAAAGCTAAGGTAAGATTACGTCAAAAAGAAAAGTAACAGCTACGCGGGCAGTGAAAAACCATTCCCCACATTAATCAAGGAAAAGGAGCCACTTTGGTACCGGGTACCGTAAAACTCCTCCACCTACGGAAAAAGAAAAGGGGGCTCGGGAGGGTTGCAGGCTTGACATGAAACCATCACCTGATGAGAGTTGAAAAGGTTGCTGGAAAGGGCATGTCTAGCATGAACAAATTGGCAGCGTAATTTGCAGAAAGAACATGAAGCTTGGAAGCAAGTTTTTTAACTCTTTAAGAATTAAGACCCAGCTTCTTAGAAGGCTCCAGCGTGTGGTTGTTGAAGATGGTGCCACCCACTCCCAAAAGGATAGTAAGGAGAGTAATAGAGGCTCCTTGAAGGTTGGTGGAGCAGAGCCTTTTGTGCTGTTCCTGCGCGGCGCTCAGCTGGTTCTGCGGTCGAGTGTCTTCACAGTACTACTTGACCTCGATGAGGTGAATGTCACGTTGAAGAATGCTGAGACCTTTGGGTCTGTGCTGTCTGAGAAAGGTGGATCTGCTAATGGCTGGCGGTGCTGTTGAGATGCTCCTGGTATCCCTCATTTGCCCCCTGCCACTCCTAGGAACGCTACCCCCTTCATTGCTAGTCTGTTTCTTTTTTGTTTCGCAGAGAAGGGAGTCCGGAAGGTTGGAAGTAAACCTATTTTTGTCTGAGAAGCGGGGTGAAAAGACCCATTTTGGTAAAATCCTAGTTTCAGCTGTATTGGGAATTTCAACATTTTGCATAGCCAGCCGTTCGCTGCTACCGAGTGCATCCATGCAAACAAAGCAGGATCCTAGGGAGCCTGCCTTGCTGAGGGATTTTTAAATCATGCTGCATGCTAAGTTATGTGTATCGGTGCGTGCGTGTGTTGGCATCCAGAAAGGATATGCAGGGCACTGTTTGGTTGAGGGCAGAGGGGGCAAGTTAGGCTAATCGAGCGATTAAATCATACCGCATGCTTTTGGTTGTACTTTTTTTTTTTTTTGGTGGGGGTTGTTACACGGTCCTCAGCAAGGGCCTGACAGAATGAAGGAAAAAAACCCTATAAGACTGGGAAAAGGAAAACTCCTGCCTAAACAGAAAAACCCTCCTTGAAA
>Ga0307968_1000268_pt1 | contig 34934 bp, 41 predicted proteins | sample OrgLakmetagen650_FD_201834 | JGI IMG/M metagenome (GOLD analysis project Ga0307968, IMG submission 201834) | Saline water microbial communities from Organic Lake, Antarctica - #650 | ecosystem: Environmental > Aquatic > Non-marine Saline and Alkaline > Saline | place: Antarctica: Organic Lake...
TACGTACATATTTGTGTATGAGTTGTTTGTAGAAGAGGAGAGAGAGTCAGGGAACATGCCACAAAAGTAAGCATGTCAGCACACACACACACACACACACAAGCAGGTTGAGCGTCCAAGCAGGTCCAACAGAGCATGAGGGAAGATAACAAGGATTTGAGAATTACCCCAATTAACAGACCAAGGGGAGGCAAAGAGGTTGCAAATTTGCCCACGCCTACCTTGTCCCTGCGCTCCTGGATCTCAATCTTGGTGATCATCTTGTCCAAAACCCGAGCAATGGAGTCACGCACACGCACCTCCTCACCACCCCCTGGCAACATTAGGCACAATACACACATCATTGCTGTGCAGTATTTAGTATGAGTGTTAACATTATTGATGCTGAAAGGACAGTCTGAGCAATATTGTCTTTCAGGATGGATTCTCGAAGAAATAGATGACATCAAGAAAAAAGTTGACGTGTTGAAATCAGCAAGATTTAGCTAGCCTTCTCACATTATTCAGATCCCTTGCACCCCTTTAAATGTATGTTGCTTCTGACCTGAATTTGCGTGGCAACTGCAATCTGAAACAATGCCCATCAGGATGCCCTAATGCTGTCAAACTTGGCAAATGGAACACACACACACACACACTCACACAAAAACACTGCCTACCTCTGCCTTGCGCGATGATATTTGCCAAGAAACCCGTGGGCTCCCCCCCCTCTGTACCCTGCCCCTGCCCCTGTCCCTGCTGCTGCAGCTGCTGCTGCTGTTTGACGGGGGAGTCTTGCAAACCCCCTGGCATCATACCCACTGCTTGAGCAGCAACCACAAGGGCAACATGGAGCTGCTGCTCCTCCACAGCTGTCAAACCAGCCGGCGGCTGGCGCTTCTTCCCAGCGGCAGCTGCAACTGTAGGTAAAACAAGTATCGTCAAAAATGCTTTGGATGTGTGTGTCAGTATGTGTGTGCATGTGCCTGTATTTATGCAAGGGGTGACGAGAGTTCTGGGGAGGGACGGGGTCATTAATGAGTACTTCAGCACTGATAAATCTTACCAGAGAGACATATCAACACGGTATGTAAAGCATACGTGACAGTATAAGCACGAAATAATGCACAAATACACAAATACATATACAAACACGCACACACACATACGCGTACACACACAGGAGCACACACCTGCCAAAGTGCGCTTGGTGTGCTTTGCGGCAAAAGCCTGCACTTTATTGACTCCACGCTCCGTCGTCACCCCTGCCTTGTTTGCAGCCTTTGCGGCGTCTTTGCTGTGCTTCTCAGCTAGCCTGCTGAGATTCCTCATCTCTGCATCCCAACCCCCTGGCCGGGCGCTCACAAACTGGTACTCCTCGCACTGCTCCACACCTGAAGGTTTGACGCATGTAAGGTTTATCTGTGTACACAATTTGCGTGCACTTGACAGCCCCTGCCCATCTTAAGCAGACAGAGAAATGCGCAGCAGATGGATGGTACCCCTAACACTGCTCCACACCTGTGTGTACATTGTGCACAAAAAATTTGTTTGTGAGCACGGTTGACGTGCACTCAACAGCCACCTGCTCACTTCACAACTACACACACGCAGCATATAAAAATGTAGTTTCCTCAAACTGCTTAACACTTGTCAGCGTGTGGTGCATGCAACGTTTTATTTGTGTGTGTGTGTATGTGTGTGCGTGTGTAACCATTATGTAATCTTAACGCAACAGCCCTTGCGTTGGGTACCTGCTTGTGCACCTTTCTTGTCCAGTTTCACTTACATGCAAGCACAAACACACACAAACACACACACACATGTACACAGACAAACACACAATCAATTACACACACAGCACGACGCGCACATCAAACGCACACACCCTCGAGGCCCTCCAGCAGCTGCAGCAGCTTCGCGTCCGCAAACCCAAACTCCGCCACCCCCCACGGCGGCTCCTGCATGGGCACCACCTTTGACAGCCACTGCTGCTGCGTGGGTAACCGCGCAAGAGCACCAGAAATGGCGGCGGCCATGCTACTAGGAATGGAGCCCACGGACCAGCTGCTTGTACCATCCACACCACCGCCACCACCACTCCCTGCTTGCTGCTGGACGCTTAGAGGAGGGGAGGTGGCCCCCTGGGACACACTCAGCTCTGATGCCTGCCTCTGCTGCTGCAGCCCCTGCTGTAGCCCCTGCTCCTCTTGCACCTTTGCAGCAGCAGCGGTGGCACGCACGGCAAGGAGGGCGGTCTGCTGCTCGTCCCATACTTTTTGCCAGACGGCGTTAGGGTCGCTGCCGGTGACGAGTTCCACTCTGTGGTCCCTGCTGCGACCTGTGTGTGGGTGAGTGCAGACACATGTGTGTGCATGTGTGCATGTATGCGTGTGTGGGCTGTATGCGTGTGCGCAGGGGCAGGGGAGACATGCAAGGACGTGTATCCAATGACGATTGCATCATGTTAGTTCTGCAGGGGTTTATGAGCATTGGGATGTTAATAAATTGTGCTTACTTTGATGTTCGACAACGAGCAGTCAAAGCTGTGGACTCAATGCACATGCACACACAAACACACGCATACATGCACACACACACGCAAACACGCGCGCACACACATGCACACACACGCACACACACCAGGAGGAACCAGGTGCACAACAAAGCTGGGGCCATCCGCCCCGCGCACAACGGAGGAAATAAGCACGCCGTGGCAGCTGGCTTCAGCCGGGTCAGGCTGAGTGCCCATTGGCGCTTGACGTGAAACGGTGTAGCCCTCGGGGAACAGAGACGTGCGGTTGTGGTGGCCTGGCTTGGCAGGGTCTAAGCGGCCTACGTCGTCCACTGACACACCTGTGAGTTAAGGGGGTGAGACAGTGCCGGTGTGTGTGTGTGTGTGTGCGTGTGTGCGTGTGTATTATGTATGATTCACTTTGTGTGTGCGTGTGTATGATTCACTTTGCCTGTGTGTACACAGTGTCTGTATGTATGTGCTGTGTCAGGCAACTCAATAAAACTAAGTGGGTGGGTGTGTACAGAAGTATGGGTGGGTGGCGTGTGCAGTAAATCATAGAAGCTGCAGAATAGGTGCAAGCAACATCGCTCATCCACTGGCACCTTTTGTGTTTGAAGAAGGCAAGTGGTGTGGAGCAGATTAAAGAGTGCTTTTGAGGTGTCTTTGTGGGGCAGGTGTTACGTTATGACAGCATAGGTTCCTAATAACCTAATCAGATGATGTTTGTGCTGCGTCTTTTAAGTTGTAAGCAGCCAGGCAAAGATAGGAATGACGAAAATTGGACAAGGTGGAATTGCCAATATATGCATGCATGTATAACAAATACACATATATGTTGGATGGCCAGAACCGCATATATATACGTATACGGTATGTCATGAGATCCATATAAGACACTCGTTCATGAGTGGCATTGCGGTCCCAGCAACGTGTGGCGGCAATGCAGGTGTTGGTGTCTGTCTGTTGCTTGTGTGCTATGGATGGTTTGTGGTCTGATGTTGGAGACCCAATCACGCAGTCTTAAAATTAAGCCCATGAATGTGGTCTGATGCTGGACGCTCTTGGAGGGCAAGTGCACAAATAGGGAGCTTCGCCAATAATAAAACTGACGGCACATTAACCTGTGCGTGAGCAAACACGCTCGAGAGGTCAAAGGACTTGTTGCTTTGTAATGCAAAGGCATGCACACATACACAATTCCACACGGCTAGCCACCGGATTGCTACTGCTACCTCCTCCTCCACCACCACCACCACCACCACCACCACCACCACCACACACTCACCGCATTCAAGGCACAGCGGCAACTGCACAGCAAAGCTAGCAGCCAGCTCCCGGGCGGCAGTGGCTGCCTGCTCACGTGGCACTCGAGAGTTGGATCCTCCTCCCCCTCCTTTGGCGCTCTTTGCGCCTCCATACCAATGGGGCACGTTGAGCCCCAAGGCCTTGGCGACCTCCTGCTTGGAGCGGAACCTGGTGGGGGTAGGTGAAATGTGGTGGTGTAGGAGTATGAAATAATGAGTGGGCTTGGGCTGAGCGGGTCGAAGCCTTGGTGTCGCTTTGCTTCCTGTATTAGTGGGGACTGGTTTTGGGGCAGAGCATGTGGTGGTGTAGGGAGTTAGACAAAGAATGGTGAAACAACAACATTGGCTACCTCTAGTTCAGAATGAAGCCTGGATTGGCACAAAAAAAGAGAGTACGTGTTTTTCTATAGTGCAAGTTTTTGGCATTCAAGCGTTAATTACATGTGTTGTGAAGCCTTGGTCTATGAAATTTGATCTCGTGATAACGTGAAATCTATAGAGGCAGGAACAAAGCTCAATCGAATTAGGCATACCTACAGGAGATACGCTAGTGGGGAAAACACATGCACATTCATACGCAGCTCAGCAAAAGAGACGCACACAGCTCAACAAAAAGAGGCACACACACCCACCTCTTGCCCTGTGGGCTCCAATACTGAGGGTCCAGGTGCTGGCGACTTAGGCGCGACAAGTCCTTGCCCGCAAGGTCGCCCACATCTCTTGCTTTTAGCTCCACGGTGTACCTGCACGCAGTCGCAACACGCCATACACGGAGAAGGCTTGAGGCACCATGGCTAAAATTCTGGCGCGACCATCTACCAAAGGGGCCTTCTTTAATTAGTATCCTTCATTCATCTTGTACAGGCGCTAAGGCATCAAGATGACTATCGTGCACTGTATCCATTACAAAACGGTGCGTGCTGGTTGCTTACACAGCTGGCACACTCAAACATGGACTATTCCCTGCCAAAAGCTCCGGCAACCACACATCTCTCATTCCTTACGCGTTTCTTGCAAAAAGTCTTGCAGAGAAAAATTGCGCGAGCGCGGTCACCACGACACCGCCCTTTTGCTTGAGATCTCGGGGCGCACTGACATGGCGTGGGAAATGTCAGGGGTCCCACAGCAGGAGCTGTTGCAGTGCCTGCTGCACCTCAAGCAGCTGCGTCTCACGGTCCTGGCTCTCACCCAGCGAGCAGTTAGGCCTTGCTCATCTTAATGTTCAGTGAACGAACAAGTCTCATGTGCTTCGGTTTCTGCACGATCTGCTCTGGGCAGTACTGCACGATGCGGACATCTGGCTGCAGCCAGCCTTCAAAGGAGCAAGATGGTGTAAAGGCGTAGAAGCTTTCTGAGATGGTCAGCCATGAGAGCAAGACAGCAGCGTGTTTATTTTCAGCAGAGGAACCGTGCTTACTTTGGCCAAAATAATCAAATTGGTTGCGAGAAGAGTGATCTGGGGGTGGCTTGCAACATGTTATTTTAGACATGTGATCTGAGCAAACCCTGAGAAATTTCTTCAACTTTGCATTATCGTCTACCAAGACATAAAAATTACTCAACATGGTGCTCTGGCCGGTCAGATGCAGCATATATGAGTGCTTGGAAGTAAGGTGTATGTAGCGATCGCTTATATACGTGCCCCCTGACTTGCAGTTTTTGAGCTCAGCTACTGTTGATTAATACATACCAGTACTGAGCCTCTAAGTGGCAACTAGGGAGTGCATACCCTAGGAACATACCCTAGGAACATTTGATAAGCATGCCAACATTTGGGCCTCCGTCAGCCCCCTCAGCCACATTGCAGCAAAATGGGTGCAAAATAAGCGTAGGATTGCCGTCCCAACTGCCAATTTCCACGCTATAAGACTAAATTTATGTTTCAACTGCTTGGGAGAGGCAACGGGGCTCGTTGAATAGGCAGAGAGCTGGATGGATTGGGCGTGCCACTCAAGGGACACCTGCTCTACCACACACCGTGTCATTTGAAAAATTGTGAAATTGACGACCAAGCTACATTTTGGTAACCTGCTAATTCCGCATATAGCCCTTACTGTGGCTCTCACGCAGGACACAAAGGACCGTGGATTCACCAGGAGCAGGACGTCACCAGCACGTTCACCAGGCAATCAAAGGAGGGCTTATATCCCTGGGGCCCGACATGGACTCCTCAGGAGCAGGAGCGTCACCAGCATGTTCACCAGGCATTCAAGGAAGGCTCATGTCTGTGACGCCCTAGATTTGCAGTCACTGGAACACTTGACTTGTGTTTGGCATACATGGTAGGAGCTTGCAACAGACGAGCTGGAACATTGCACGTCAGCAGCACGTGAAACGACGCAGTCAGAAAGCTGGCTCCTTGCACATTAAACAATATTCACAAGTCACAGGGAGTTGTGCAGCAGCGCGCTAAAATTACAAGTCGTTCAAAAGGGTTGGCTTAAACCATACATGACACCCCAAGCTTTTTCCATCTTAATGGGCTGTGGCACGACATGAACAAAGCTGCCCAAAACTCTCTCCAAAAACGCACTGTTTACGTGCGGTGCATTTTGTTGGGGACATGTTTTAACTGAAAGAGGAACTGGTCATGCACGGCGTATGTATGTACGCACAGCCCACAAAGTAAACAGCAGTTGCTCTCCATAGCCAAACCACAACAGCACGTACCCAGGTTCTAGCTCTCCTCCAAGCTCCCTGACAAACTCGTACAGCTTGGTGTGGAGCTCCTGCTCATAAGCTTCGTTGCGGACAGACGCCCTGTATGTAGCCGCATGCACGGGGCAGTGTGCTTTGATGCTGGAAGCAAGGCCCTGATGGTGCAGGTGTGCCCTTTATGGCGCTGTTAGTTATGGCGCTATAAGCAAGAGGTCATGGCCAAGTGCATGTGCATGTTATAAGCAAGAGGTCATTGCCAAGGGCATGTGCATGTGTGCACACGTGTGCATGGGCATGTTTGTGTGCGCGCATTACGTTATTATGCAAACTGCGTGCTTGCCTGCAATTAATATGGAACAGCAGAGCAGGTGTGAAGAATATCAAGACTTAATGCTTAGAGCACTGTCGACTGCCTCGTGCTACAAATTCACTTGTAGCGAAAAGATAGACACATTTGCCATACCCAAGGCTTGATTAAATCATTGCCCCCAATATTGACTGTAAAGGCCCTTGAAAAGCAGCAATGCCGAAAATGCTTTAGCTTGCACTCCAAACCCTTTCTCCTGCTGCTAAGAAGTTTACTTCGTGAAATTCTAGTACAGGAAACACCTTCACATGATCAATCTAATTAAATCCTCCTTCCCTCTGCGACAAACTTGCTGCACCCCATGACAGCTCTCCATACCTGTTTGCCCACAAGTCCCTATTCCTCCCACATTTATCACCAAAGACTTGCTCCCAGTTTGTGCGCCTCCTTGTACTCATTCTCCAGCTCGTTCAATTCATGTCCTTCACAATCCCCGCCTAGTGACATCAAGACAATTTCCGGCACCTCTTCCTGCTCCCTTGCACCTCTATTCGCAACGTGCACTTCAGAGCTGTCCCTTCATACCTGCTCTTCTCCTGTGGACCGCCCCCAGATGGACCACCCCCAGATGATGGAGGTGCTGAGCGCTCCTGCTTGGACGGAGACACGCTGGCAGGGAAGGCAGTGCCGCTGGGTAAGGAAGCAGCTAACGCAGTCTGTGGCGCGGGGTTGTAGGGCACCCCTGCAGTGGCACTACTCATGCTGGCAGGAGGGGGGGCTAGCGCTGGAGTAAAGGCCTGATGGGGTGGCCCTGGAGAGGGGTTACATGGTACCCCTGTACTGGCACTACTCACGGGGAGGAAGGACCCAACACCATACGACCCCTGAAGCCCAGGGTTAGGGGCTGCCCAGGAAGGGTGCTGTACAGGGAAGGGGTTGAAGCCCGCTGTGCTGGGCAGTGCTAGGCCTGGTGGTATGAATGCAGCAGGCGCCGCTCCAGCTTGCAGTTGTGGCGGTGTGGCAGCAAGGTTTGCAAAATTCAGAGGCAGCCCAGCCCCGGGATTCGTGAAGTATGGGCCCAAAATCGAGCTCAGGAGGTCGGACTGTGCAGGGTTTCCTTCTTGTTGACCTTGCCCTTGCCCTTGTTGCCCTTCGCCCCAGTTGGGTTGCTGCATTGCACCCTGATAAAGTGTGCGTTGTGTGTGTGTGTTTGTGTGTGTGTGTGTGTGCACGTGTGCGTGAGTGTGTGCATGCGTGTGCGTGTGCGTGTGTGAATGTGTGTTTATGTGTGTGTGCGTGCAAGCGTGCGTGCTTGTGTGTGTGTATGTATGTGTGTGTAATGTGTGTGTGTGTGTGCGTGTGTGTGTGCGAGTGTATGTGTGTATGCGCATGTGTGTATGCGTGTGTGTGTACGTGCGTGCGTGTGTATGTGGTGTGCATGTGTGGTTGTGTATGTCTGTGTGTGTCTGTGTGTGTGTCTGTTTGTGTGTGTGTGTGTGTGTGTGTGTGTGTGTGTGTGTGCGTGTGTGTGTGTGTGTGTGTGTGTGTGTGTGTGCGTGTGTGTGCGTGTGTGTGCGCGCGCGTGCGTGTGTGTGGATGTGTGTAGCACAGCACTTGTGAAGTGCATTGCGTGTTCTGTGAAGCGCAAGAAGGGTGTCTCATCGCACATTCAAGGGATGACAGAGTCTGAGGCGCGCATGAAATGCTGACAAAGCTGCTACACAATCAACCAGGAGATAAGACCTCTCCCTCACCTCTTGTGAACTCCTCTGCACACCTAACCACCCATCCAGTGCATTCCCAGAGATTGATCTTCAACTTATCCTCAAAAATTGATTCATATATTCAATTCGTTTGCAATTGACACAAGATGCGCTACGCTGCACAATCGCCAGCAAATCCAGTGCATTCGGAAAAGCAAATACCCAGCAACCAAAGGAGCAGGAGCAGGAAGCACTTGCCACCCGTCTCTACCCAGTCCTCTCACAGGACAGGGCAAGGATATCAAGGAGCGCGGCTCACGGCTATGCAACTCCCCCCTCTACCAGTTTTGCCTCCACTTTCTTCTTCAGCTCAGCAGGCCTCAACCTCTGTGTCGCAGCAAGGGGAAGGTCTTCGGCAAGAAGCAAAGCGCAGTCACATCTGCACTAGGTAGGTGCGCACGCACCCGCGCAAAAGCAAGCACGCCTGCAGAACACATATGTACACACAAACCATGCACGCAGTCGCGCTCACGCACGTGCACACACACACACACACACACACACACACACACACACACACAAACAAACACACACAAAACATACACACACACTTTGCAGTGTGACTGCAAGCACAGTGGAGGCTTTCATAGCTGAGGTGCAGGAGGCTGCCAGCAGGGGGGTGGACATCATTGAGTTGCGGCTAGACTTTCTTCAAGTACGCCGCATTGTTTCTTTGCATGAGTATGCCAATGTAAAGTTTGCCAGGTTTCAAATGCCACCTCTTTTACATAAGATCCGCAGGACTTTGATGCAATGCGCGACCTGGAGAGGATAATGGGCTCATGTCCGCTGCCTTACATTGTGACCTATCGCCCTAAATGGGAAGGGTAAGTTGCACAATTATATACCTTACTGTGGAGGGTCATTTGGAACACTTATCCACCTCCCTGTGCCTGTACCCTCCCTGTGCCTGTAATTAACTGGGTCCGGTTGTGGTTGCCATTGTGGGCAAGGTTATTGGTGTGTGTTCAGTACAACCTGTGCTTGTCGTGTACACATAATCAAGCAGGACGAGTGCAAGAATGTGCACAATGTACTGGCACGCAGACATGCATGGGCACTCATCCTTGCATAGCTGTCAAGGCAGCGCCACTTTGACTTCTAAGCATAATAGAGATGGCCAGTACCGTGCATACATACAGTGTGCGTGGTAAAACATCTACTGGTACCGTCATTTGTAAGGTGTTATACAGCCCTGGCCAACCCTCAATAATTCTGAATGTATTTTGTATGTTGCATGTGCCATGATCCGTTCCTAAGAAAACACAGCTTTTTCCCCAGGGAGAACAGGAAGAAAGGGGGGGTTGATGACTTTTACATGGCCCATCTTGCGCTCTCTCAGATATGCACCCGATGCGTGACACAGGGGAAACTTTGAAGGATCGGAGGCAGAGCGCCTAGCCACCCTGAAGTATGCTGCCATGAAGGGTGCTACTTACGTGGATGTGGAGTTCAAAGCGGCGGCTGTCTTCTTTGCAGGTGTGCTTCTGATCAGCGCATGCAATGGCAACGATCCACAAAGTTTTGGACTTGAACCCCCCTTGTTTGTGCCTTGTGCTTCATTGTGCGTTTCTGCTTCACAGGGAAATAGCATAAGACCAGCTCAAAGCGTCTCGTATATAATCGTCCCTTGAAATGGTTACGAGAATGCAGTTTTCCCAGAAACTACTAACTCTGCTTGTTTGAATTGTTTCATAAACGGCGCAGAGCATTCTGTCTGACTTCACAACTATCACGATTTGTCTGCTACAAAATCAGCTTTCCCTTACTTTATGAGCCTGCATGGCATGCCTGACCTCCACAAAAGAGGTCACCATCTCCTTACAAAAACATCTTGTTGCAAAGTACGTTCCCTTGCTACAGACCAGCCTACCTACTTTGTTCTCTCCTTTGAACAGGTAAAGGAGAGGTCCCCACCTCGTGCAGAGTCATCCTGTCCTCGCACAACTTCCAAATGACACCGCCAGCTGCTGAGCTGCACAAGCTGGCCCAGAACATGCAAGCCGCTGGCGCAGACATCATCAAGATTGCAACCATGGCCAACGACATCACCGACAGTGCGGCTGTCCTGTCCTTGCTGGAAAACCCTGCAGGTAGGCAGATCATTACACTGTACAGCTCCTCCCTTACGCTTGTGTCAGCAGAAATTGTAGGGGCAAGGAGTGACCAGCATACGGGTGTTAATGCTTCAAGACCCGTGCTGGTGAGCTATCAACAAACAGACCGACGTGTTTCAAACTCCTCCTTCCATCCTTAGGGGGTTCAGCCTAAAGGGAGGAAGTTATGAAATCAGCATGCTCCAAGGATGACAGCCACTAGCAATCAGACCAAAAAATCACCACCCCTGCCTCCTTGCAGCTCCGACCATCGCACTGGCAATGGGAGAAAAGGGCGTGATCACGCGCCTCCTGGCAGCCAAGTATGGGGGCCACCTCACGTTTGCAGCCATGAGTCCTGAAAAAGCGTCTGCTCCTGGACAGCCAGACATCCAGCTGCTCAAGACGCTGTTCAACTTCCACGTGAGTGTTTTGTGTGCTTGTTACAGCAACGTGTGGCTACCAAGGGTAACACGTACACACATATGTGCGCACATACACGTACAGAAACAAGCCACATGCGCACACACAGGGACAAACCGCTGCTACCAAAGTCTTTGGCATCATTGGCAACCCCGTTTCCCACTCCCGCTCCCCTCTCCTCCACAACTCGGCATTCCAGCACATTGGCTTTGATGGCGTTTACGTGCCCCTGCTGGTAGATGATATGGACCGATTTCTGGCTGCCTTCCAAGGCCATACAGACTTCCAAGGCTTCAGTGTCACCATTCCCCACAAGGCAAGCAAATCGTGTGAATAGTTTCAAGGGTGGTGGTCTTGGCTCAGCCACAGATTTTGCAATCACATGCACTGAAAGTGAAAAGGGCAAATGCTATTCCGTGCTTGCCTTGTTGCTTACATAAGCCAGCACTGCCGGTGGTCCAGGAGGTAGCCATGCTCAGTCGACTCCATGCAGGATTGCTTGCTCTCTACCTTGCGCCTGAAGTTGTAATAGGCGTATATAGTGATGTAACCTTAACCTTAACCTTAACCTTAACCTTAAGTTGTAATGAAATGATCCCACTTTTGCTATGTTACCTACAGGAAACAGCAATGCAGGTGGCCCAGGAGGTGGACCCTGTGGCAGCCTCCATCGGTGCCGTCAACACTCTCATCCGACAGGTGTGCCTCCTATAGGAGAAGGAGATCATGGTCTTTTTGTAGAAACGCACACCGTGGCAACTTTTTCAAGAAATGGCTTGGCACACACAATTTTTAGCTACTTGAGTTGAGTTGGGCGTGTATCGGAGATTTCGATCTCAGTTTCAGGGAAGGCACGAGCTTAATGAAGAGGTTCTAGGAAGAACAGGATAAAAAGTCTGTGCAACATTGTAGTTCACCCTGCGCGGCGCCCGCATATTTTAAGTTATTTTTGGGCTGGCCCTTCGGGCCAGCCCAAAATGGTTTCGGGCAGACCGCATTATTTTAAATTTAGCTTAGGGCAAAATTTAGGTATGGGTAGAGGCAAAAGTGGACATGGCAGCCGCGGGGCGCTGACTCAGGGAAGGGGGAGGGGGAGGAGGGAGGAAAGCAGAGGAGCCCCAGCCCCAGCCCCAGCCCCAGGAGCAGCAGCCAAGCAGTCGCTCGTGCCCGTGGCCGCAAAAGGCCCAACCCTGAAGGCGAGGGGCCAGCTGAACCGGGAGAGGCCAGCACGGCAGAAGGGGGGGACGCGATGGAAGTTGACGGGCAGGGTGTGGCCCTCGAGCCCCTCAGCCACAAGCACCCTTATTCGTCCCAGTCCTTCCGAGTTCAGCTCCCCCTGCTCAGCCTCCTGCAGTGCCCTCTGAGCCAGCCCCCACAGAGCCCCCTCCCTCACAGCATGCAGCTGCTCAGCCCATGGGCATTGTGCAGTTCTGCACCCTGCTGCTGCACAGGCTGGTGGGCGTTGCTGTGGACAAACCACAGGGCAAAAGGTGGGCATGTTGATAAAGTGCATTTGCAAGCAAGATGCATGAAGAGCATGCAAGCTGTGCGCGCAAAGAGTGTGTCTCCCACCTCCAGGGGTACCCTTCCCATGCAATGAAATTGTTGACCTCACACAAGATGATGAGGAAAAGAGAAAGAAGAAGGTTGTCAAAGAGGCCACACGCAAGAAGTGGGTGGAAAAGTTTCCCTGGATTGAGTGGACCGGTTGCATGGTGCTTAACCAACTGCACAAAAAAGTTAGCCAAATTGAGATTGGGAGGCTTGAAGATTGAATAGATGATGGTGAGCCAGAATTTGACTTTGCTCTTTGCGCTGATGATGGCAGTGATGATGATGGTGATGATGATGCTCTATGGCTTGAGGATGAAGAAGGCAGTGATGAAGTTGAGGAATTTATTTTTGCTCTTAATCCCGACAGTGTGGCAGTTTGTCACGACGAATTATGGTACCAGCTTAAGCATGGATTGCAAGTATGAGCCATACATGTGTGTTCAACGTCTCCTCCCTCTCCACGAAAGAAGGAAGCGACGGCTCAAGCAACGCCCAAGAGGAGATGGCTCAGACAAGTCTGAGAAAAGAGTGAGTTTGTTACAAGAGGACCATTTAAACTGGCCAAACAACCAAATAACCATAAAATTGTTGCTCACGTTATAAATCCAGGGAAAATCACACGATTCGTCCATGCCATTGATTTAGCATGACAAGTTGTTAGAGTTGAAGGTGAAGCCTCATTTTTGGAGAACATTTGATATTACCAATGTAACAAGATACTGCCTCCTCCTCCTGTCCCCCAGCCCTAAGTGAACCTCATACAGGCCTTCAAATTTATTTAACACTCACACACTGGAAAATTTTTGAAAGTAAGGAAAATTTTTGAAAGGCAAAACCGCAACTATTTCCAAAGCCCCTTAGGGCAGCCCGCACTTATTCTCAACAAGGCTTAGGGCAAACCGGAACTTTGAAAATACGCCTGAACAACACTGCTGTGCAAGAAATGATGCCAGTGGCTGCTCACAAGCATGCCTGCAACCTGCAGTGCCGCTGGTTTGGTACAGTTTGAAGGCACCGTCCTTAGGATGCATGCTAGTCAATAGCAAACGTACCACAACCATTAATTCCCCCCATCTACAAAATTTCGGTTGTGTTCCCTACCGACCCCTTTCTGCTCATGAATCTTGTCGCAAGGGAAGCAACAAAGTTGGATCTGAGAGATGTTAGGCAGAGACGAAGACTGCCAAGGCTGTGGCTAGTGTTTAATTTGGAGCCCCTTCTCACTGCATGCTGATTCATGTCACCTCAAACTTTCCCTCTTTTTTGAAACAGCCCGCACAGGCAGATGGCATCAGCACTTTTAAAGGCTACAACACAGACTGGGCTGCTGCGATAGGGGCCATTGAGCAAGAGCTGTGCACGAGTGTGGGGCAGAGTAAAGCAGCAGGCCCTTCTCCATTAGCAGGGAAGACATTTCTAGTGGTGGGAGCTGGTGGGGCTGGCAGGGCGCTGGCGTTTGGGGCTGCTAGCAAGTGCGTGAGGTTTTAGCGAGGTTATGCTGCTCGAGTGGCACAAAAAGAGCGCTGAGCTTGTAGAGCATTACTTTGGTGGGGCGTTGGCCGGAGTGCACAGAGTTGTTTCTTGTGCCTTGTGCCTTGTGTGCTCAATCACTGTTACATCATCAAAATGACACTTAGGCACCAGAAGATCCAACATACTTTAGATGATAGAGATGCAGAGTGGGGCCGTTCCTTGACCTCACTTATAATTATTGGCAATCGAGGCGACCCACCTGGATGAGTGCCTGTAATAGTGCGCATGATTTTGTTCCTGCAATTTGTTATTGTGCATTCATTTGTTGTTCTTTTCCAAATCCTGCTTTTCTGTTGCAACCGTCGGTGCAGGGGTGCTAAGGTAGTAGTAGCCAACAGGAACAGGCAGCGAGCCGAGCAGCTGGTGGGGGCCATGCAATCATCTGATGCCTCTGTAGTGGATTGGGCAGACCTGCAAGCGGGCCAGGTCAAGGCTGATGTGTTGGCCAACAGCACGTCCATCGGCATGGCTCCCAAGGTAGATAGGGGTGTGCGTGCTGAAGTCACTGTCATGCATACTAATAGTTTGTATGCATGACACATTTTGTGCTGCAGCACTTGCAGCAAGGCAGGTGCTATGTGTGTGCGCATGCGCATGCACGTGCACGAGCTATTTGTTTGTGAGCTATTTCAAGTTCAAGTAAAGATTATTCGAACAAGAGGCTGAAGACAGCCACCTTGATGCTCTTTCAGGCGCTGGCCCTCACGTGACATTTTCTGCTGTGAAACACCTGTATCCTATTTTACCAGGATGAGGAGTCTCCGGTCCCTGCAAGCACGCTCAAGAACTTTGGTCTTGTCTTTGATGCTGTCTACACGCCTGTTTGGACTCGGCTGCTGTTAGACGCCAAAGCGGAAGGTTGCCAGGTACAGGACGGGGAACCTTTTTCATTGTAGACTTGTCCCTTGAAAAATTCTGCGGAACCCATACCTGCGGCCAGCAGAGCTGTTGTATTAATTCACTGGTTGCTTGACACCCACTTTCATAGGATCTGCATTTAAACAAGTGAAGATATCACATGGCCAAGTGCCCAGTGTTATGCTTGAAGCGCTGATACTTTTAATGTAGTGCTTGCAATTTTCATTCATTATGCTCTTGCAGGTAGTGGATGGACTCCAGATGTTCGTTGGACAAGCGTTGCACCAGTTTGAGCTGTTCACGGGAAGTGAGGCTCCAAAGGCACACATGCAGGATACTCTGTTAGGAGGAAAGAAGGTTTAAACCCTAACGTTCTCAGACCTGCCTCCTCACTTTCTTAGTACTTTTGGGGTGTGTTAGAATTATCTCATGCCATGTTACTTGGAATAAGTCGGCTTCCCCCCCCTCCAGATAAGTAACTCTCCTTGTTGCCGTCCTAGTAGTGCGCGGCCAGCAGGTAAAGAGAGACTTACATACCTGGTAGTGACCCTTCTTTCCCTCTGGATACTGCTCGAATCAGGGTCCTGAATATCCAAAGTTGACCGTCCAGGCTGTGTGCATTTCTCCTTGGAACTCATACTCGCGGTCAGCGCAGTATACTAACAAGCAAGGATTGACACCTTCGAAAAACCAGCATGCTCAAAATCATCAGTATTATATAATTTTATTTTGCAACACTTTTTAGTGGTGAGAGGCACATGCAGAACCTTTTCGTCTGGAAGTGAGTACCCATCGTCGCAGCTTTGAGGATGCCCATATGTGTTTCGCGAGGAGCCACACTGTTCCGCAGCGGGCTGCGATCGGGCCCACTCATTTTCAAATGCCCTCCCCGATCCTCCCCCCCTCCTTCTTTTGCAGAGGCCCGGGCGAGCCGTTAAATGGCAAGGTGTACTACCAGTCTTTTGAGCTGAACGGCGTCGACTATGTGATTGGCAAGTGGTTTTCCCCTCGATGTTGGAAGTCCGATTTGCTTGTGTGTGTATGTTTGTGTGTGAGAATGTGTGTTGTGGAATCTGCAGCATGCACTACGTCCTTTGCCTGGATTTCAGATTGCAATCTCTCCCCAGCCCAGGCATGGAGTGATGCTGGCACAACATTTTTTTTCCTCATGACCGAGCAGGGGACTGCGTGTACCTGTTTCCTGAAGAAGAGGCTTCCCCAAGCCACTACATTGGAAGACTGGTCTCCTGCTATAGGGATGCCCAGGCTGCAGACCCGTTGTGCATTGAGGTGTGAGGGCTAACGTGCTGTTGGATACGATGGCTCCTCTTTGAGTCTGTATGCATAGCAAGCTTCCTGCTCTCTGCACATTACAAGCGCGTGACATGTTGGCCCACCCATCCATTATGGCCTTGCTCTGCAATATCCCATCCTGAATAGGCGTGTCTTGAGCACTCCCCTTCTCAAAGCAATTTTGCTCGTTTTTTGCTCGCTCCTCCCGACCTTATGGGTCAGTAACAGCTTCATCACTTTGTGGGTCAAAAGCTAGTTAGCTGGTACACCGCACAATGGCCACACAACAGTGCCCCCAATGCTCACGCTCCTGTCGGACTGACAGGTGAAGTGGTATGAGCGGCGCACCAGCTTTGAACCCAGCACAAGGTGAGGTTTACGTGAATGCAGTCAAATTGGGAGAAGGTTCAAGCAAAGCAAGGGAACACCAACGAGTCAGGTTGCAGTTTTTTTATTGCCCACCAAGGCGCATATGGTAGCCACCGTACCTAGTCAAAGCTGTGTGGACGGCCTTGCTTCACTTTTATTTATCATTTTAGAACCGAGTTGGTCACTGTCGCATACGAGAAGGGCGTGAGGCACTCATGCCTGTACCTTGCACCCCTGCTGCTCAATCTCTAGGGGCATCGAGGAGAGCGAGCGGGAGGTGTTTGAGCTTGAAGACACCGACGTCAATCAGGTGAGCAGGAACAGCTACATAATGAGCGGGACTGCCCATTTAAGTCCAAGATTGAGGGGAAGAGCGTCTGGGGAGGGGGGCGAAGGACTGCTCAGACATAGGGGAAACAAACACAGCAAATTTTTTGTGCAGTATTGGTGCCTAACATGGTCGTCACATGTGCGAACAAGACACAAGTTGTGATATTTAGATATTTCACACAGTTGACCCATTAAGCCTGTATGCTTTTGCAGATTGGCTGCATCAGCGGCAAGGTCCACGTGATTCGAAGCCGCAGGTGCGTTTGTTGATTACGGTCAGCCAGACTTTTGAGATGCACCGTGTATGGCTGTGAATTTGGATGCTTCCCTGCCACTTATAGCTTGTGTAAACGTTATAAACCATGCATATCGTGTGCATCAGTGTGTATATGGTGTGTTTGATGTCAGGGTCAGTCAGAAGTGTATACTCACCTTATTTGACTTGAAATTAAAAGGTTTCCCACAAAGGTTACCTGACATTATTATATGTATTTATGTATAAGTATGAAGTATGCATGTCGTGTTAGTGTGTATATAGTGTGCGTATTGCTTAGGGTCAGCCAACTGGCTGATTATCGGCTGTGTATTTTCTCACTATGCACGGCTGTGTATTTAAATGTCTCCCTGCCATAGCGTGCATAAACTATACATGTATAGGGTTGGCCAGAACCATATATATAAGGTATATATATACGGTATTTTTGGCAGGAAATCACCAATAATACTGCAAAAATACGGTCATATACGGTGTATATATACGGTTCTGGCCAACCGTATACATGTATTGTGTGTATGGTTCTAGCTAACGTCGTGAGGGGGGTCCCTACAGTGTTGCTACATCCTACGTACTGACATCCTTTTCTTGTTCTTACCTTCGTACTGATATATATGTATGTACAAGTGCTGCATCGCAGCGAAGGTTCATAATAGCTGTTATAGGGGTAATGGCACTGCCAAGGGCAACACCTACGCACTCTGCAAGCTTTTGGGCTGTGCCTCTCCTACTGCTGCTAGTAGCAGGGTCAGTGCTAACCAAAACCTATGATGTGTCGACAGCATCCAGGTCGTGTTGCTTGCACCACCAACTCCACCTCCTCTGCTGCTTGCTTTTCAGTTACGAGGACGCTCACGCGCAGCTAGATGGCGCCAACTTTGACTGGTACTTTTGCCGAGGCTACTTCCTACAGGCCTCCAACTCGTTCCAGTACTACACCAATGCCGAACTTGGTGAGTATTACCGCTTGCAATCAATTCCAACACTTGTAAGGTTGGCCAGGAGGACTGCCTATGAATGTAATGTGTGATACTCTTTAAATATAACCTGCTAGGGCCGTTGACTACATGTACGGTTTTGCCATTCCTGCATTTATGGCATGAGCAGCTGTGCGGGCTTTTCATCTTTGGCCCAGGTGCTGCACAGACCATACACAATATACACGCATGGTTTATGCTTGGCATCACTGGCACGGAAACCCGAAAGTCAACACAAACATCAACGGTGTAAGTAGCACAAACACAGGAAGGCGCTTTTGGTGGGTGCAGAGATGGAGCTTACGCAGGCCACAGTTAGGGTGTTTCTTGGAGGTGTGTTCCATCCATGCATTCGCTTGGGCATACGAGCAGGAGGAGATGGCACATTCTTTTGAAAACACTCCCACCCTGGCCTGGAAGAGATAAAAGACACACACACACATTGCACGCCTGCCAAAGGCCGCTGCAGCCAAATAAGTGGTGATAAGTTGTCATTCATTGCAAATCAGCACTTGTGCTGGCCAGTTGCATTATACTTGAGTGTTTTTATCAATATGACTGTACGTGGTAGCAAATTTACCGAACCCTTCTACCAAAGGCACGCACTTTCATATTAGGTAACCACGCTGGTGCTCATTCCCAGTAATTAGGGTTGGCCAGAACATATATGTACGCCGTACATGACCAAATACCTGATACCTGCAAAAAATACTGTATATATACACGATATACATATACATGGTTATGGTCAGACTTCCAAGTAATGGCGTTTGGTTTCTTTGTTTCTGGGCCTATTTTCAGGAGTGTACGCAGCCAAAATGCAGGAATGGAGCATCTATGGCACAGACGCAACATACTTGTAAGCCCACAGTTATCAAGTCAAAAGCTATTGCTATCGACAAGTCCATCCTCAAATCATAGCCTGCAGGCATGTACATCAGCCCCTCTGCATTTTTCATCCAAGGATTAAACCTGCAACATTTTAAACTGTTGTCACATCAAAACTGCAATGGATTTCGTTATGACCTCATATTCTATCACGTCAAAACAGTACTCTATCACATCAAAACTGCAGCCTATCGTATCATGACCTACAGGCATGTGCGACAGGCCTCAGAGCTCTGAGTTTCAATTTGCAACAAAGTGAACCAAGCAAGACTTGTACCAACCCTGCAGGCATGTGCGACAGGCCCTCAGGGCTCTGAGCTTCCAATTTGCAGCACAGTAAATTAAGCAAAATTTGCACCAACCCTGCAGGCTTGTACGACGACCTCTCCAAGCCCTCATCCCCCCCTGCAGAGAATGGAGGGCCTCCTAGGCCTAGAGCAGGGTCCAGGAGAAGAAGAAGATCACAAGAGGACGAGGATCATGATGCCACAGCCAGCCCTGAGCCCCCTCAATTCACGTGAGTATAGAGCAGGCTTTCGTCGCTTGTCCAGACATCTGGCTGCCTTGTCTGTCTTGCACTGTGGGGTGGAATACCAAAAGTTGGGAAGCCTTGGTGTGGGTGTTAATGCTTTTTTCGAAACGTAAAGCACCTGTCACATTCGTAGCCCATCTCTATTTGTTTTGAATCCATGTAGGCTGGAACAGAAAGTGAGGGTCTGATACATCAATTAAAGAGAAACGTTACGCCAGGGTGCTGGACCTGTGAACTGCCTTAAAATGTTGTGCCGTTCCCAACACTCATCAGGGGTTGGTTTCAGGCCAGCCTGTAACCCTCCTGGTCCCATATACTTTTCCTTATGTTTTGCGGTGGAATATTCCTTTTTTCTCGATCAGTGTGGAGCAATGGGGGGGGGAGCGGTTTTTCACAGCAGCTCGACTCTGGGTTCCAGGGCTGTGCCTTCAGTCCTTTTTCCTCGATCGATGTGGATCAATAAGGGATCGATGTTTCACAGGAGCTCAACCCTGAGTTCCAGGGTACCCAGGCACCCTGCTTCCTGTCATGGCTAGTGCTTGCAGCCCTGGTCAGGCTGTCGTAGTAAATGATTGGGAGCAAACACAAACACACTGAAAAGGCGCTCAATCTTTCCACAGGGACCCTCGGGTGCCAGCCTGTTAGGCAAAACGAGCACAACCTGACCAAAACATAATAGTTTCACACTGACCCACCGAAATGTCGCACACCGGAATTTCACACTGAACACACTGAAAGCAGCTCCTGCACTCTCATGCAACGGCACATGCACACCCTCTATCCACTCGGTACGCTTCCATCACATTGCCCTGTTCAGGTCTTATTCTGGTAAAAGGCGTGCAGGCTCCAAGTCAAGCACGCAAAACACAAGCAAAGCAGGCCATATGTGCTTGGAATGTGGGGCAACCGAAACGCCACAGGTAGCTGGCGTGTGTGTATATTTGTGTACAAGTGTGCGTGCGTGTGTGCAAAAGAGTGTGTGTGGCTCCAATGCTAGTCTCAAAGCACAAAGCGTTTTGGAATGTAGTGTCACCAAAATGCTGCAGCACTGTGCACGCATATGTGTGTTTGTTTATCATGCATGATTTGTAACCAAAGCAGCGTGTGCCAGTGTGTTTGCGCGTGCCATCAAGGGCTGTTGAAATGTTGGGTTTAGCCTAATTAACCCTCCAGAGGGTCAGCTTATCCTTTTTGGTGCCTTGGTATGCCTTTGCATAAACGATCTGACAATTTGTGTGTTCAATGCAGGTACCCTGATGCTGGTGAGGCTTAACTTGCTTCTAACAAAGACGCAGGCCGCCTCTTTTATTCCTTTGATGCATGCTTGAATAGCACACTGTGTGCATGCCCTGTATGATAAACAACAAGTCCACAGGCACAATATACACTACACACAATATATACAAGTCCACTGGCACAATTCACACAAGTACACAGGCACAATATACGCTATACACTACACACAATATATACAAGTCCGCAGGCACAAGTCATACAAGTACACAGGCACAATATACGCAAGTACACACAATATACGCAAGTCCACAGGCACAATACACACACATCCATGAAGTACTCTCAAAGTAACCTTGACACTCGCCAAGTGCTAAACCTGCTCTTGGTAAGGATGCAGGCCGCCTTGCCCTTCTCTTTCATTGATCATGCACAGCACAGGCGTGCCGCAACAGACATGCACAAACACACACACACACAAATACACAGTGGCGAGAGGGACCTGAGGGACCCCGCACGCTGTGCAACGCATGCGGGCTGCGCATTGTGCGTGCCTCAAACAGAAGCTCCAACAAACGCCCCAGCAGCACGCCCACCCAGGGTGGCGGCGGCCGCTCTGCCTCTGGTGCTGGCCGGAGAGGAAGCAGGGGTGGCGGGAGGAGCCAGGAGCGTGCGGCACGAGTAGCAGCGGCTTATGACAACAGTTATGATGATGCGGCAGCTACTCTGCTGTCTTGGTCGGATAGGGTGAGTGGGGTTTTGTGTGTTAGGGGGGGGTGTTTGGGGGGGATGACGTGGGTGTTTAAGTGTGGTAGGGTGTGGGGTTTTGGCAGGTGGGGCTTGGGTGGTTGAGGGTGTATGGCTGTGTCTGTGTGTGTGCGTGTGCGTGGGCAACAATGACGAGGATGATTTAGGTGTCGAGGGTAGGTTGTCCTTACATATAGGGAGTGGTTGCTGGAGTAAGGCGTTTGTGGGTGTGGGATGTATGTTTGGTAATGTGCGGGTATGGATGTGATTACAGTTTGGGCGACATTCTGATTGGCGGAGCGCTGCACGCAAATCAAAGTGGATACAGTATGGTCGAACCAGGAGTACTTGCTCTCCACCTGCTGGTGTGCACTATTCCTCACAGCTGATCCTTTTTGTTTGTAGGACGTGAAGTGAGCAAACACTGTGAGATCAAATTACCGTCACTGCAAAGTATAAGACTCAGCACATCTACTAGTATGTTTCTGGCACCCCATGTCCATTTATACAGGCAAATCTTTGTGCTGGTGGTGTGCAATCGTTGTTTCTGTACGTGACCCCTCGTGTCCCCAGCTGCTCTATGTGCAGTGTGCGCTGTACAGGTCTCGCCGAGCCCACTCACGTGGTGCTACAAGAGCGGTGCCTGCCACTCAGTACCTAGGCTGATCTGACAGCTGTGTACATCATAACGGTCTCACCTCACCGAACCCACTACACAGGGTGCTAAAAGAGCAGTGCCTACCACTCTCTTCCTGTGCACCTCTGTGTGCACACCCCTTTGTGCATACTCCCCTTTATGCGCACCCCCTTGTGCTTCACCCCGCCTACTCCGGTTAAACCCCTCTGTGCACTCCCCTCCGTGCGTGCTTCACCCCGCCTACTCCTGTTAACACCCTCTGTGCACACCCCTTTGTGCATACTTGACCCCGCCTACTCCTCCATTCACACCCCTCTGTGCACACCCCTCCGTGCATACTCCTCTGTGCATACTCCTCCGTTCACACCCCTCTGTGCACACCCCTCCGTGCATACTCCTCTGTGCATACTCCTCCGTTCACACTCCTCTGTGCACACCCCTCCGTGCATACTCTGTGCATACTCCTCCATTCACACCCCTCTGTGCACACCCCTCCATGCATAATTTTCTCTGTGCACACTCCTCTGTGTTATGTGCAGGCCAACGGAGCACAGGAGACAGGGCGCTCGGCACGTCCTTCGCATCAGGTGAGTGTCGCAAAAGGCACGATCCAGGTGATGCCACACCCCAAACGCAACTGGGCACTTTCTTACGTGCCTGGTTTGGGTTGCCTCTGCGCGCCATGGTCATGTGCCTCAATCAAGCCATCCCCTCCAAAACATTCCTGTCATACTTAACCCTTTTTTGACTGCTTTGATGCCTTTAATCCTGATCAAGGCTTCCCGATGCGTCTTTCCCTCAAATTCGCCCTCGGTAAATCCCTTGCCAAAATGCCTGGTTCTGTTGCCTTAATCTCTCATTCCCTGTTTTGAGTTTATATCGCTAGTCTTCGGTCACACAGAGCAGTGAACTATCAGGCGGGAGCAGTAAGGAACTGGAACGGAACGTATTGTGCATCTAGCTTTGATTCAGGGACTGTTGCTTGATTACATGCTGCAAAAAGGGTTGAGCAAGCTGAGCCTACGTACCTGCTTTGTGTGATAACATCCTCTTGGCTCTCAATCAGTACACTGAAGCTGCAAAGTGGCCTGCAATTGCGACATGATGCACATGTCGTTGCACAGTTCTCCCCTCCTTTGTGTGTGAGGCTCAAAGTGGCCTGCAATTGCGACATGATGCACATGTCGTTGCACAGTTCTTGAAAGAACGCTGTGTTACACACAGAAAAGGTGCTTGCAACTTGTGCGTTTATAGCTGTGCACATTTTCTAATCTCCCCCTCAGGCTCAGGAGCACATGGAGGGAGGTGGAAGCGAGAAGGGCGTCATGGGTGCTGGTTTAGGTGAGCTTATTTCTTGGTACTGTGCTTGCTCTCGGCTGCCTTCTTCAGATGGGTCATCAATGAGAGCCATTATTTTTAAACCCTTAAATTTCCGTCGACACCCACCTGCACTTGTTTATGTATGCCGACTCCTGTTTCCTCGACTGACATGGGAATGATGCCACCGCGTGATTTCTTAGCAGACACTTAGAATATCAAGCAGACAGAATATCAAGTGTTCTAAGTTCTAAGTATGGGGCCGTAATTATGGACGGCAGGAGCATCTGAGGGCCTTGTAAATGAACAAACAATACAGCCTGTGCCTCACCCTCTGTCTCAGGTGGGTTTCCAGGCTTGGAGGCAATGAAGGCCCAGGAAATCACAGTTAAAACAAAACCTCATCCTGTAAAAATTATAGTAATGATGTTGAGTACACGTGTGGCCTGCTGAACGTGCCTGTGCCTCACTCACCCTTTGCCTCTGCCTCAGGTGGGATTTCAGGCCTGGAGGGTATGGAAGGCCTAGAGATGAGTCAGGAGGCCCTGGCCAAGTGCCAAGAGGTGATGGCGTCCTTGACGGCGGGTGGTATGTTTGGTGACCCACAGCAGCACTCTTTGAACTCTTTCCCTCTACAAGGGCTCCAAGGAGCGCCTGTCCCGGGATTCAGCATTCCTTGGATCACTCCGGGCTTTCCTGCAGGGGAAGTGTACACCCAAGGGCAGCCAGGTTGTGTGGGTGGGGAGCAGCAGGGGCCAGGATGTGGGTGTACAGAAGGGGAGGGGGCAGGGAAGCAGCAGGGGGCCATGGTTACAGCGAGTGGCTCAGGTGGTGCTGCAGCAGGAGGGATTGAGGGTGTGATGGAAAGTGGAGGAGGTGGTGTGTGTGTGCAAGGGGTTGAGCAAGGATCAGAGGGCATTGTTGCAGCAGCAGCGGCGGCTGCGGCTTCAGCCATCCAGGCGCAGGAAGCGCTGCAGCCAGAAGTGAAGGCTGAGCAGCAGCAGCAGCAGCAGCAGCAGCAGCAGCAGGAGGAGGCTGGGATGAAAGTGCTGGAACCGTTGCATGCTCAGCAGCAGCAGCAGCAGCAGCAGCAGCAGCAACATCAGGAGCAGCAGGAACATGAGCAGCGGCAACTCGATCAGGGGTTTGGAAATGGGAGTACGGGAGTTGGGCAGGAGGAATTAAGGAATCAGCACATACACCAAGAAGAGGGACATGTGCAGCAGCTGCAAGCTGGCGTGGTTCAAGGGGTGGGAGAGCAGCAGCACGTGCGGCAGGGAACAGAGCAGCATGAGGTTTTACCTGTGCACCAGGCAGAGGGAGGCCTTGGGGGGACGGGTGTGCAAGAGCATGTGCAGCAGCAACAGGCACTTAGGTCGGCTAGCTAAACAAAGAAACGGTGATCAATAACTATTTCGTACAATACCAACAAAACAGGGGAAGGTGGTGGTCCACACTGAATAAGGCAAGCAAGATACCCCAATGTTTTGACCTGGGTTATGTAGCACCGCGCTCAGGTTTTGTAACATAGTTGCTGCTTGATATTATGCTGTTTTACTGAGTTCCTGTATACTTGTGTCTACCTATCTCCTGTGTTAAGCTCTGTCGACGGCACGCATTGGTTTCTTAAGGTTCCAACCCCGAGAAAAGGATAGCGTTCCCATCTCCCACTAACAAAAGAGGGTATAGGTTCTCTCAATCGTCACCGCAGGTGGCACAACCAAACCTGTGCCGTTCACCTTCTGCCTAGTGTGTGCAATGCCCCCCACTGAGGAACTAAGCAAGCAGCCCGAGAATAATCAGAGCCGTGTTATAGGTCTAATAGCGTGGGAAGGAACTGGTAGTTGGAGTGGGGGCAAGTGGTCCACCGCCGGTTTTGCACCCTTGTTGTTTGTAGCAATTTTGTTGGGTGAAGCAAACTTACCACGCTTGTCTCACATATGCGATTCCTAAGGCAAAAACAGTGCCTAGTAAGGTTTGGACAGTAGTGTATGCTGCGAGGGGATGAGGATTTGACGTGAGTGTGAACAAGCTGGATGTGCCGGTCTTATACTTTGCAGTAGTGACGGTGATTTGATCTGACATGCTCCCAAGAAACTGGGTATTAGAAAACAGGCAGCACCAACGCCTTTTACAAAACCTGCACTGACGCCAAGTAACTCGGTTGGACAATGTAGGGCGACATGCATCACCTGACAGAAAGACCTTTCAGTCATGCTTTGCGGATCTGATATACAACCAAGAGCGTGCTACTCATTGGTACCATGGTCTAATAAAAGGCCCACCAAGCAATCTGCCCCATCCGATGCCTACCGTATGCTGTTATTAGGCTGCTGCCATCCCATTATTCTTGATAAGATGGTTTTTTAAAGGCATTACATGCTTGCTTGACAATGATGTTAAAAGCAATTCAACAGAAGGTGTCTAGGGCGGCGCTTGTATTCTAGCACATGAAGACGCAGGCGTAGGTTCGACAATGGGACAACAAGGTGCCATATGATTTGCATACGTCTGCTGAAACACAGGTAGGGATGAATCAAGCCTGGCTCTTGCCTTCCGTCTCATTTCGACAGAGATTGAGCAAGCCAAAAAAAAGAGAAGAAAAACTACGCAGGCAGCAAAACACTCCCCGCATCAATTCAGGAAAAAGAGACATTGGCCCAGAGTGCCGTGAGTCTCCCCCACCAGATGCAGTCATAGCCAGATGCAACCATAGCTACCCCAACCCAGCAATGACGAGGCTCCAGCAATTGAAAACCAACTGATACATACCAATCTAGATCCGCCACAATTGCAAGGAGAGCCTTAACCTAGCAGATAGCTCTGCATTTCCATCATGCCCCCTGGCTATGAAACCAAGGAAAGCATAACTAAACAAACGCGATATACACCTGATTGATATTAAGTACTTGATATACACTTCTCCTACCCGTGCAGGAACAGCACAAAGGCCTCTGCACCATCTTTCAAGGAGCCTTTGTTATCCTCCACAACATCCTTTTGGGAGTGCCACTATAGTACTAGTAGCATCTTGGGCACGAAAACTCTGCTTTGTGTAGCCATTGTGCTGGCTTGTGAGCAGATTCAAAAGAAAAAAGTCCGCAGATAGTGTAATACTACCGGCATGGATTAGGAGAGGAAGTTTTGTGTTCTGCACCACCTGCCCATTGGATGCAGAGACACACAACAACCCACCTGGGGAATAAAACCAAGAGGAGTGTTTCAGTGATTGGGCACACCACTAGGAGTATTGCTCAGATATTTGTGGGGCTTGTATTCAATGTCTTCACCTGTATGATTTTTGTTGCGAAAGAGGGTGCTGTGGCATGTAGACCACCAGCAGTAACTCCGAGGCTGTGGAGTGGGTTCCTTGTGTGGCTGCTGTAGTTGGTGCCTGTTGCTCCTAGCAGGATGGTGTGAAGGATTTTACGGTGTCCGAGGGAGTAAGCGAGGCATTAGCAGCTTATGTTGTTCTCGTGCCTTTCCTGCTTGCTGAGTAGGGGTTTTGCGTGTCTTTCCTGCCTGTTAAGTAGGCCTAGGGGAAGTGTTTTCACAGTACTAATATGTGTCGTCGTGTTTGTTTGGTTGTATGTCTCTTGGTTTCATAGCCAGGAGGTATGGATTGGCAGTGCCATCTGCTAGATTATCACGGGCAACTCTTCTTGCCTTATTGGTAGACCTAGTTTGATACGTGTTTGTTGGTTTTTGTTCAGGGCGTGGTTGCTGGAGTGGATGTTTGCATCTGGCTTGCTAAGTTTTCGCCGCTGTTGTGTGTTGAGATTGGAAGGTAAGAGCCAGGTTGAATCATTCCTATCTGTGTCTCTTCAGAAGGGCGTATGATGCCTTGACGAAGTGCATGCTGCACTTTTGCTTGATGTTAAGAGACGCAGACGTTTATGCTCTGAGGAGAAAGTTTTGCTTCCCTGTTCAGTATATTATCGAATTTTTCAGAAACCTCCTTAATTTCCTCTTGCAACAAGCAAAACAAATAGTGGCGCTGCGCTTGGGGACCTAGGTCGTGCAACTCAGCAAGTCTTGTGAGAAAAGGCATGGCAGGTGTGCAAACATCCACAGCTTTTAAGACTTTATGGGTGATGCAAGATGTCTGTTGGAACTTCCTGAAACCTGCCATTCTCAACCCCGGACATCGCTTGCACCGAGCACACGTCATCACTGTGAACAAGTGGCCGGAATGTGCTCCAGCGATGTTGTATTAACTTCCTGCTCATCACGAGTTAAGTGTTCCAGCTCCATTTCATGTGTCCTGTCTGGTTACAACAGAGAGTCTTGCTACTTCTATGGAGTACCTCAATTTCTAAGCGAAGAATACACACTTGTCATTTACGTCCCTCTATAGGTACCCTAGCAGGTACTAGGGTTCCAATATAGGTGATGTAAACAGAGAGGGCTTCCTGTCTAAGGCACATGTCGAAGGATGTCATACGGCATGTGACCCAAATCACTCAGTAAGGACCTTGTCCAGTCTTTAACTGACTACGGTTCCGATTTAGGTACCTTATGTACTAGGGTTCCAATTCTTTTTTTTGTGTCTGAGCTTATGGATGTCTTGATAACTGGCGAGGACCAGTCAAAGGCCAATCAGCCCCCATGTTGATCTAAGACTTCCTAACTCCTCCTAAAGACGCTGCCGCGTCTTTTCTTTGCAGAGCTTGAAGACTGTTGTTGTCTAGCATGCTGATGAGCTATGCTGAGCAAGTCACATACCGCAAGCACACAATTAAGAAAGTGTCAAGAGCAAGCTAACTGCCTGCTTACTAGTACTCACTTTTTTCCATATGCCGTGGCGTATCTAGAAATAAAGTTGATCATCTTGTACTAGGTTGTGGTCTGCAACGGCCTCAAGATATGTGGGTCCTTTTAATGCCCAAGCCTTGTGCCCAATGATCTACAACTCCTATAAGCCTTATCATAATTGCACCTAATCGAGAAAAATAAAACCAAACAAACAACTTCACAATGTCCCACATCAGGAATAAAAATATCCACTTCTGCATAATAATATTCTTCTGCCACAGCCACATGTTGCTGCATCATAAAATAAAGCGTAACCATAAATATCAATCTTTTGAGAGGCACACTAAATAGCGAGGGGATATTATGTCAATGAGATCACAGGAGAAGCATGTTGCATGCAAATCAGGCATTGATTAAGCGCACACAAACATATGAAGTCAGTAAAGATGAAAGTTCCGAGGTACTCAAGGCTCTGGAATCTTGGCTATTGTTACAACTAATTATGAATCGCATGGCTACGAATAGCAACTGCAAAGCTAGTGCATCTGTGTCAAACAATGTGGGTTCAAAGTTCAAGCTGTTAAAAAAGAATGGATGATTTAACAGGGGAACAAAAATGGCGAGCCTCAGGAATAAAAGGAATTAGAATGGCAGACGCTGGAGCTGCCAATAACACATAATTGCAGAGTGCTACATCTTGGCGAGCCTTCATTCTACTTTTTGGGGTGGAAAGCTAAGGTTTATATCATCGAAGGAAAAGGGGCTTTTTTAAAGGCTTGTTAAATTTGCTGAAATATATTGACCTATTTATTGGCGGAATGAAGACGAGAAGCGGAGCTTGCACGCCGGCAGGCAGTGCAGTAAGCCCACCGGCTCCTCAAGTCAAGCAGGAAGAACAGCAACAGGCAACAGAAGCCCCAGGTTATGGCATGCATGAAAGCAGGGCCAGGGCCAGAGAAGCTGTCTTGGCGGATGTACAAGGCAGCCGTGGAAAGGGCATTCAGGCAGCAGGGTAGCACTGCGTGAGGTAGACGGACCTGTGGCGGGGCGGTGGTGTGGCGTTTGTCAGGTCTGAGATAGGTCTGGCTCGCTGCAAAAGTGCACAAATGTCTGGGAACAAAGGCTCACATACACAGCAACAGAAGCGCTTGCCGTGTCTGATACTCTTGGTGTTGGGACACCAGGAAGATGGTATAGAAATAGGAACCATTCTACACGACGAGGCATTTTGGCGGCTCGCCAACAAGTCTCATTTGTAGCCGCCAGGAGAAGAACATCAGCGACTTGCCATGTCATGACAAACCTGCCACTTATAAACCAACATACCAGCCCTAAGCACGCAACTTTAGCCGTGAAGTCTTTGCCTACCGGAAGCATTGCTTGTGTGCAGTCTTCCAGAAGCATCAGTAGGCCACAGCCATGAGTCAGCCGGAAGGAGGAGGCACTGTCTGATTGCTGCAGTAGCATCCCTGAGGCCATGACTGCCCGCACAGCTGCATACCAGATCTGCAGGGTAAACAGAGGAAGAGGATGCAGGGCGCCTGGTAGTAACGGAAGAGGATGCAGGGCGCCTGGTAGTAACGGGTTACCTGCTCGTATGCTTTATTGTACGTTATCATGCTTAAGTTTACGTGTGGGGCAAGCAGGGAGAAAAGAGAAAAGCCAATGTTATGCGCACTATTAGATGCGTGAGAAAATTTGCAAACACAAAACACACACAAACATGCAGGCACATACACACACAGACGCACCCCCACTGTAGTGTACACCCATCCTGCTCCTCTCACCATTATGGCTACACCCGTGGGCTCGCTCCACACCAGTGCGTACGCCTTTGAGGGCGGCAGAGCTCTGACCAGCAGCAGCACCAGCACCCAGGGCACCATGGACAGCAGCAACAGCACATACGGTGCCAACACCCCCCCCACAGACCCCCCTTGCAAGCCTCCCAACCCCACTGCAGCAGTGGCAGCTGTACTGCCAGCATTGGCAACAGCAGCAGCAGCGGCGGCAAGCACGGTCTGGGGTGGGGGTGCCTCGCCCTCCTGCAGCTCAATACGTTCCCCCCCCGATAGCATGTAAGGAGGTAGCATAGGCCGATGATTGCTGAGGGCCTGCCCCCCGTGATTGCCTGGCCCAAGGTCCAGCAGTAGCTGCTGCATACACATACAGCTGTAGAGGAGCAGGGCCCAGTAGGGGAGGCTGTTGTGCAGGCTGCGGCTGCTGGCAGATGCCCAGCACACGTAGCGCACCTCCACCTGGAGGAATGAGTGAGGCAGTGGGGTTTGAGCAGACTGCAGACTTGAATGTGGTAACTATCGGCATTGTGAAGGCGTGGCATGGCAGGCAGCCTCATCGCACAGCGACGCGCACCTCCACAGTCCATGTGTACGTACACGAAAACATTTGGAGGACGTGAACTTTTTCTTTAATATGCAATGCAGCCCATCATCAGGAACAACAGTGACTTGCGAGTTCTGGCTAAGTCGGTGATTTCTGCGTATATTTGTATCCATAGCCGATACATGATCTTGCCAGATTTCAGCGTTGGCCGAAAAGTAACCGCATGAATGGACGCTGAGTTTACGGGGTTAGACAGGCACACTGGCTGGGGGCTGCAACAGGCTTGCAATGGCAGATGAAGGCAGTGCTAAATAAGCCCACCCATAGCCTGCACCAAAAGTATGCTTCAGGCACATCTTCCACTTCTAGCGTGCACGACAACTGTTGGGTGTGTGCATGTGTTCACAATTTGGCACACACGCACACAAGCGCGCGCACAGCCTGCGTACATCTGACGCGTATCAACTAACGCAAAATGATGCGTTTGACCCATCTCCCTTCTGAATTCGTAGCAGCAAACACGTGCTAAGCAACAGCCCTGGTCCAAAATCACATGGGGAAAAACAACGAGGGTGCACAATTTATTTAACGTGTGTCGACCTGTACGGATTTATACATTTGACTGACTCTTTTCTGAACTCATAGCAGCAAACACGCGCGAAGCAGAACCTGAATAAACTACTAAACAAACAGGGCAGCAAAGAATAAAGTGGGAGAAATGTAACCTGCAGCATGTGAGGATCAACACACGTGCATTCAGTACAGCCCGCAATGCATCATGCATTGTACGTACACATATGGTGTGGGAGGGTACGCATCTACGATTGTCATCAACTGTGGTGGAGAGAAGTGAACACCTGCGTACATGTCCACGCACATGCGTACACGTGCACACCCACACGAATATACGTACACGCACCTGAGTGCTGGGAAACAACAGCAGTGTTGACCGGACAAGGAACCAAGGGGAAGCCCAAGCAGGCGGCAAGCGCAGCAGCAGCTTGTGAAGGCTGGGTGGGCGCTGCAGGTACGTGTGTGTGAGCACCAATGTGTGTGGACACACGCGTGCCCTATCCGCACCCACATACACGCAAAAGCGATCAAAATGTGCAAAACATCTCGTGTGGTACCTTTTGACCATTTGCCCCAGAGCCAGAGCCACAGGCCTGGTTAAGGCACTGCTCACTAGAACAGTTCCTACTCACTGGAACAGTCCCTACTCTCTCTCACTAGAACACTCTCTCACTGGAACTGCTCACTGGAACAGTCCCTGCTCACTGGAACAGCCCCTACTCACTGGAACAGGCCTACAGAGCTTCTGGGATGCCCTTGTGGCATGCAAAGCCCTTTACCCCTAAATGATCACAGCAGCACATTTATTGACAGTCCACTTAATGAGCCATCCTTGAGAACAAGGCGGACGGAGCACCTCGCTCAATTTTTGTGTACCCTGAACCACCATCTTGAGCCACAAGCAGACAGGACCATGTTCATGCATCTGTAGGGTTGGCCTGACCCATACGTATCAACGGGGTATGTACAGTAGTCTTAGCAGGAAAGTCTCTGAATGTAGTGTCATAGGTCATATGCGGTGCGCTTGTGTGGTTCTGGCCGACCCTCTGCACATCTGCAATATCCAACTCACGATGTTGCGTCCATAAGCAACACAGGACGTAGGGAGATGCTGCAGCCAAGCAAGGCATAAGCAAGTTCATAAGCAACACAGGACGTAGGTAGCACACTGCAGCCATGGTTCACACTTGTCCTTGCGTGATTGATGACGAAGATGCATTTCTGGGTCAATGAATGAAAAACCACACCCCCTTCGTTCTACTAGGATCAATAGACCTTCAATGTCCAATTGCTGTTCACATGAAAGCGTTCCCCACTCCAGCCTTCAAAATTCTCACTTGAACACACAACCGTGTCAAACGCAATTCATCACACACTAGGATGAACCTGCGCACTCACACCCAGAGTTCTTCAGTTTCGGTTTGTGACATTGTACAAGCTTTTCAAGCCTTCATGCAGTTCGTTGAGCCTCTGTCGCCACAAAACAAAGGAGCCTAAACCAACAAACGGATCTGCTCACACCCGCTTCGTTCTTCAACCTTCAGAATGAAGACTGCAAGGAGCGCCTCCAATCGACAATGGCCACTCTACACACACGTGTACACAAGCATATACGGACCGCACCTGAGAGCGATGAGTCCTTGAGGCCAGAGACGGCTGTTGTTGGCGAGCACCGTAACCCCCCCCGCCCATTTCCCCCCCTTGCCCTGGAGCTAGCCCAACCCCTGGTGCTGGTGCTGGTGCTGGCACACTGCCAGCACTGGCATTGCTGCCTATGCCATGCGAGGGCGCGGCTCTTTGGCCTGCATTTAGTGATGCCTGGTGGGGCAGTTGAAAGGGAGATCGGTGCTGGCTTAGGTACTGCTGTGGGTTCAGGTACTTTTGCCGCTGGCTATCCCCTCCCCCCCCCTCCAAACCGTTGTTCAGGCCTGCATCTGCAAGCCGCAAGTGAAACATGTGTGTGTGTGTGTATGTGTGTGTGTGAGCGTGCGTATAGGAGTTCTTTTGTGTAGATATCTGTGTGGTTGTGTTTATTAAAAATATCGACTGTGCATGTGAACAATAATAGCTTATGCATGCGAGTGTGTGTGAGTGCATGTGTGTGTGTGTGTGTGCGTTTCAGCAGCATTTTGTGCAGAAGATTTGGCTGCACCTGCTATTTCACATAACAAACTCACACCTGCAGCATATAGGCTGTCTTTGCTTCGAGGCCCTCCTCCTCCACCTACTCCCTGATTACCCCCTCCCTTTGAGCCTAACATGCCGTCCTCGATTTTGGCTGCTGCACCTAGCGCCTGCGTGCGTACGCATGTGTGTATGTGTGCATAAGTGTGTGTGCATGTGTGTGTAGTATGTGTGTAGTGTGCGTGTGTGTGTTTGAGTATGCTTGTGCACTGTGTGTGCGTGCTTCAGCATGTTTGTGCACTGTGTGTGCATGTAATTCTGCCCCATGTACTTGGCTTCAATCTTCCTGTGCTGACTGTGGCGATCTCACCTCGCGTACATATGTGTGTGTTGCTGTGTGTAAGTGTGTAAGTGTGTAAGTGCGTATTTTGTGTAAGTGTGTGTGTTGTTGTGTGTGTGTGTGTGTTCATGAGACTGTACGTACATATGTGTGTGTTGCCGTGTGTAAGTGTTCATGAGACTGACATTTTCTTTAGCAGGAGCAGAAAACATGCACTTCATTTCCTTGACTTAGTTGAGGGAAGTGGAACCCACACATGCTCACACAAACGTCCACGCACCTGGAGCAGTAGGGCGTCACTACAGGAGTTGCTCAACCCATAGACCGCTGCACACACCAGCCGGCACTAGCTAGGCCATATGGGACCTTCCTCTATTCACACACAAGGCTGCCGACTACACCATAGCACACAGCAACCATTCGTGCACTGGCTTGCTCCACAGCACACAGCAACCACACATACACACACCACTCGTGCATCAGCTTGCTCCCTACACAGACAAAGCTGTGGCACGGGCACCCCATACCACACAGCAAACACACACACACACGCACCTGGCTGAACCCAACTGCCCATCGAAGAACAAAGTTGAGAACAAGAAGTTGGCCAAACCGGTCAAACCATCCGTGGTGTTTGCTGAACGCCTTGAGATGCACACACACACACACGTGCTCACAACACGGTGCACCTGCTTACAGCAAATTCCACGCACCGCATGGCAAGGACGCCGCTTCCTGAGGGAGGCAACGCAGATCGGGCCATGCGTTGCACACAACCACACATTGTACTGTGTGCTGCACACCAGCACACATTCTACAATGTTCAGCACACCGCTCACCACTCTGGCTACATACCTGGTGAAGCCCAGCTGCCCAATGAGGAATGACGCTGTACATGCTGGACACACTCAAACTGTAGGCACGCTGCAGCAGGAGTCGAGCAGCACTGGGACCCAGGCCCATTTTGGGCTCTCCCTCTCCTCTCTCCTCTCCTTCTTGCCCTCCTGCCACCCCAGGGATGCCTGTGTGGAAAGTGCACGTCGTTCTGTTTTCGTGGGCGACGACAGTCAAGGTGTACACGCGCTTAGGTGTCAAAGTTGGAGAGAGAGAGAGAGAGAGAGAGAGAGAGAGAGAGAGAGAGAGAGAGAGAGAGAGAGAGAGAGAGAGAGAGAGAGAGAGAGAGAGAGAGAGAGAGAGAGAGAGAGAGAG
>Ga0307968_1000269_pt1 | contig 34859 bp, 37 predicted proteins | sample OrgLakmetagen650_FD_201834 | JGI IMG/M metagenome (GOLD analysis project Ga0307968, IMG submission 201834) | Saline water microbial communities from Organic Lake, Antarctica - #650 | ecosystem: Environmental > Aquatic > Non-marine Saline and Alkaline > Saline | place: Antarctica: Organic Lake...
GGGGCTTGATTTGCAGCTTACTCTTTGCCAATATCTTGGAAAGTGCGACCTCAAAGGAAGCAAACACTACTCACGTGTAATGGATGTGAACAGCTTTTGCACAATAGTGACAAAGACAAGGATAGTTCATGCTGTATTTACTGTGCATATCAGGTACATAGTATGCAATTGAACGTGCACATGCATGCGCTCCTTGATGAAATCAATACTCACCACCGTGCACGCAGTGCACTCTTTAGGAGGAGTGTCTACAGTATGAGAAAGGAAGCTATGCAGCTAGTGGAGCATCTGAGACGCACTCGTACATGCGCTCCTTGATGAAATCAATATTCACCACCATGCACGCACTGCACTCTTTAGGAGGAGTGGCTACAGTACGAGGAAGGAGCTATGCAGCTAGTGGAGCAGCTGGTGTCTGCCCTGGCCAAGCAGCCGTCCTCCGGACCAGATGAAAGGGGGCATGAAGGAACGACTGCTGGTACTGCAGAAGCTGCCGCTTGGGGCACTGCACACAGAGTGACAGCACCGGTGTGTATATGCGTGTGTGTGTAAGAGTGTGTGTGTGTTTAATGTTCGTAAGTAGGGGGATGGGTGAGGGCGTGTATTGCCACATAAGCTGTAGCAAGTGACACCGACCATGAGCTGGAATCCTCTTTGAGGGTTTGTATGTGTGTATGTGTGCTGGATCATCCTGGGATACACACCGATGTAGCTCCTGCAGGCAATGATCACGTGTAGTGTGTGAGAACGACTCTAGGTGACTTGAAGGTGGACTGTAGCTCCTGCAGGTGATGATCACGTGCAGTGTGCGTGTGTGAACGACTTCCGGTAACTTTAAAGTAAACCATAGCTCCTGCAGGCAATGATAACGTGCAGTGCGTGTGTGTGTGCGTGTGTGTATGTGTGTGTGTGTGTGTGTGTGTGTGTGTGTGTGAACGGCTCTAGGTGGCCTGAAGGTACACTTTTTTATGTGCACTCAAGACACGAGGTTACCAGTGCCTTGAAGCAGTCAATGCTCTTCTCTAAAATCCTCAACAGGAACACCTTGCACCTAATCTTCTCTTTTATGCAGCACAGGTCCTCCGCCTCCAGCAGGCGGCCTGGTTAGCGCAGAGGGGGCACTGTATTTGTTCATATTCCGTCAAGCTCACTGTTTAATCGTCCCTGCTTTCATTCGATTAGTTCAACAAATCCTCCCTCTTTCTTGCAGTGTGAGTCCTCCATCTCCAGCAGGCAGCTGGGAGGGAGCAGGGGCGGCACTGATCCAATGTCAGGGACGATCCACAGCACAGGAGCGCAGCATGGCACTACGACTCATACACTGAAGCGTGGCTTGGAAAGCCTGGAGCACAATGTGGCAGCCGTCATTGAGCCAAAAGCTCTGACTGGTAATGCCTGAGGCGTGCAGTGATGCCTGTCCTTTAGTCTGTGCTATCAAGAAGGTTTTTGTGTCCGTGCATGCATGACTGCAAGATCTGATGTGCACGGTGCAGTAGCCATCATAAAGCCAATTCGCTTGACCTGTTAAGGTGCAGTAAGGGTGCAAATTTGGCTTTGCTCCTATGGTGGTGTGGTGCTTACATTTGCTGCCTTGCTAGAGCCTTAAGCAGTCATAAGCTACTGGCCAGAGAACAGAGGAAGCTGCATGCCCGTGCTGATGCATCAACAACGACTGCCTCCGTCTAGCTGCATCCACTTCCCCAGTGCGGCAGTTTCGTTCCTTAATTCCACTTCCTTTCAACGCTAATGACAGCAGATGAGCCCACCTTTATATGGAATCTGGTCTAATCCCCCTCAAGCACCTGCGCACATGTATTTCAGCAATCGTAATTATAAATCAATCCTCTGCTCAGCATTGCACGTTCACATTTATATTGACCTATTTTTGAACTGCAACCTGACTTACTTTCTGCTGCGCTTATTTTAGCTGTATGAACCCAGCATGTACGAACCTGTCCAGCCAAAGCTCCTCGATCACCTTGCAGGTCTGTCCCTGGCGCGTTACAATGAGGACCTCATGGACCTCGTCGCCAGGCTTGTGGTGGCACCCATGGCCACCAAGTACATGTTCTGGAAAAAAGTGCAGAGCGTGGCGCAGCTCAAGCACAGGTACGAGGCGGGACAGCATGTGTAGGGTACAGTACGATCCCTGCCCAGGAATTTTAGCTGCTTGCAGCTAGAATTGCTGTCGTTGCTGTCGTGGGTTGCTGTCGTGGTGGTGGGTGACCTTGGACAATTGGTGGCACTGCACACTTCTTTTCTAGAGGGAGGGTCGGGTTGGTGAAGACGAATGCGGTGCTGCATGAGGCACAGATCAAGCAGAAAACAGTTTGTGCTTGCTTCTCGCATCTGCGGTGGCATCCACCACTACAGCTGCTGCACTCCCTGAAAAGGGGGGTGTCAAGTTGCTGGACAGATTGGTGTTCAGGGGAGTAACTTATTGAAAAGAACGGCAGTTATAAGTTCAAATGCAAGTCAATCTGCAATTATTTGGCAGTTTTATGAGGCTGAATTACGGCTTCAGATCGCCCAGGCGAGTGCGTAACTAATAACAGAAGGCGGAAATTCTCCCCTACTGCATCTTTGTCAAGCCCAGCCCGCCGCTCAAAGCATTTCTCTCATCGTGGCGTATGTCACCTCTCGAAGCACCTCATTTTACGGCCTTAGCTGCTCTCACGGCATCTTGATCATAATGGCCAAAGCCATCACTCAAAGCACCTCATTTTTTGGCCTTAGCCGCCTGTCAAAGCATTTTGGCCTTACGTTATGCTCCCAGGGTCATGGAGGACCGCTCCCTCGAAAAGCAGCTTCAAGACATTGCGTGGGGTGCCACCTTTACCACAGGTAATGAATGCGGGGGCAACAGGGGCTCTGCTTGTGTGCCTTACCCGTACCTTTCACTGGTTGAATTGCTTTGGCTTACGACAAGCATCACGCCGTAGTGTGTGACTGCATGCGCTACTCAGAAGGCATGCATGCCTGGAAGCACTTAATGTCTGCACTGACTTCAGTTATTGGCAGGGTTGGCCAGAACTGTATATTACATCGTTTATGACCATATGTTTGGTGACTTCCCTGCCAAAAATACCGTATATGCACCGTATACATATGGTTCTGGCCAACCCTAGTTATTGGGCATACCAATAAAAGACTCGCCATAGCCAGGATCCTAACATGCCTGGGAGTGTGATTCTGTGTGCGCGTGTGCATGTGCATGTGTATATGTGTAGGTGAGTGAGTGCCTCACTTTAATTCATGTTTCGATCATTTCATTTTTTCTTCGTGGTGTGCCGCTACGCCAGCAATGTGTTAGCCACTTAACTGAACAACACACCCGTCCATGGCCTCCTTTACCCTTCAGGGTTTGCTCCTGGTCCGTCTGGCTTCTTTCCCCCGGATCAGGCAGCTGACCATGCTGCACAAAAGCCGCAGAGGGCTGTTGGAGGTCTGCAATTGGCCCCAGTCACACAGGTGAACAGGCAGGGTGGTGCAGTGTGCCTGTGATGTGTGCGTGCATGTACGTGCTTGCGCTTGTGTACGTGCTTGTGCATGTGCGTGCTTGTGCCTGTGATGTGTGCGTGCATGTACGTGCTTGTGCTTAGGTACGTGCTTGTGCATGTACATGCTTGTGCTTGTGTACGTGCTTGTGCATGTGCGTGCTTGTGCTTGTGTACGTGCTTGTGTACGTGAACGTGCTTGTGCATGTACGTGCTTGTGCATGTACGTGCTTGTGCATGTACGTGCTTGTGCATGTGCGTGTGGAGGGTTGCATCACAGGTGGTGGCACTTGTGTCCTCACCTGCGTGAGGAGGCAGGGTGGAGCTGGGGCTTGGCTGCCCGATGGACTGCTTTTTGGCTCAGACATGTCACAAATATAATAAGACAGAAACAGCAAAGAGGCAGGATGACTGAGACCAAAATAATTGACCCTCCTACGACCACTGCAAATATGGTTCTGACAAAACCCTTGTCATGGTTCTGACAAAACCCTTGTCACCTATTGGATACTGGCTCTTTGGCAGCCAACCATCAAAGGTCAATCAAACGCAAAGAGACGGCTGGAGAGACGAGATGCGGTTTCTTTTCCAGGTCACAGCCCTTCTATGTCACTGTTGAAACGATGTCAAAAGCCGACTGTTTAAGAGATCCGGTGTATCATGTTGCCTGGGAAAGCAGCAAATGCAAAACCACCTTATCAGGGGGGCTGCTGACATCTGATGGAAGCCTTCTACAAAACCTTTTCGTTCAAGCTTCTGGCATATTTTCCCTTTTTTACATTGGTTCAGGGATGGTCCCCTAACCTTTTCAATCCCCTGGCAAACTTATCAATGTTGCCTTCGTTCAGGGATGGTCCCCTGGTGCCCTTTCTGTCCTAGCCACACCAAAGCGGGGATGGTTAGATGAACTGGGGGCGACCAGGCCAGCTTCCCAACAGGTGAGTTGGGGGGAGTGTGGGCGCTACAGCTTGGAACAGTTTTTAATATTATTATGGTGCATTGTTACCCCTCTCTCTCCCGCTTCTTCTTCTGAAAAAGGGTGCTTCTTTGTTCTACGCACACCCAATACCTTGGACTTCCGCTGCCTCTGTTCAACCCCCTTCTCACCTGTGCAGGATGGTGGTGTGATCAAGGACATGTGCTCATCCTTCAGCTTGCAGCCCAGAGACGACACCCCTCGTGCTGCTATCACCCAGAAACAGCGCAGCAAAAGTGCACGTGCGCGTGCAGCTGCCGAATTCTGTGAGCAGGCTCCAGGGCTTGAGCACATTGAGCGCCAGTGCCTGTGGCAGTTGCAGCAGCAGCAGCAGCAGCGACAGCAAGAGCAGGAGGAGCGCACTGTTGCCGAGGATGTTGGATCTCTCACAGTACCTCCTGCTCCGTTCACGGTGGTTTCTATGGGCAAGGGAGGCTTCCAGCAGCAGCAGCAGCAGCAACAGCAGCAGCAGCAGCAAGAGCGACATTTGCAGCAGTTTTTCCCCCCTAAGGGTAACGAGCTCCTTGCTGAGCGGCTCCTTGCGCTACTTGAAGCACGAAGGAAGGTTCCCAGGAGCAAGGTGCGTGGCAAAGGGGTGGGGTATGTGTGTGTGCCTGCATTTGTTTGTAGGTGGGTGGGAGGGTTGGGGTAGGGGAGGGTATGCTAGTTGGCGGGGATGTGGTAATGTTTGCTAATAAAGTTGTGCAGTTTGAGCAAAGGCTCCTATCTGACAAACTCACAACAGATATAGACTATTGCTGCACATTGGGGAGAAAATAAAACACAGGTGTGCTGTGCGTGTTTCTCACAGCAAACTAGTAGGCTCATCAACAGGGTTGGCCAGGACCATACCTATACACGCATCTACTGTGTTTACACAGGGCATAGTTAGCAGGATAATTTCTACATACAAGGTCATATACGGTGTATGCACACATACGGTTCTGGCCAACCCTTCTAACCTGCCGTGATTCCATGCGCGAACTGCACGAGTGTAAGAAAACTTTCAACTTTTCGACATTCTGGGATGAGAATTACCAAGCACAACAGCCAGATCTGTAAAGAATCAATGTCAATGTCATGTCAAGATACAACGGTCATGCCAAGATACAACGGTCATGTCAAGATACAACGGTCATGTCAAGATACAACGGTCATGTCAAGATACAACGGTCATGTCAAGATACAACGATCATGTCAAGATACAACGGTCATGTCAAGATACAACAGTCATGTAAAGATACAACGGTCATGTCAAGATACAATGGCGACACGGTCATATAAAGATACAAGCTGCTGCACCTACCTGCAAGCAGTGGCGCTGTTGTCGCACACAGTCTTGTCAACACACGTGCGGTCACACTCAACCTACCATAAGCATTGACGCTATTGCACACCGCTACGTAACATGCTTGCGGCTGCACCTTTGTTCATGCTCCAATTTGAAGTGTGCATTTCTGCTTATTGTCACTTTAAATTAGTCACACGTACACCAACTTGTTTCCCAGTCAAATGTCGCAAGCCCCGCATGGGGTGTACTTCCTGGACGGGCGCTCATACGTGGATCCCTGCACAAATTGTGCACCGTAAACATGCTGCGTATGCAACAGCATGCGTGTGTCCTTCTATAAATTGTGCGCCATGGACTTGCTGCATACTGGCATCATACGCGTGTCCCTCTATAAAATTTGCGCTTTGGGTATGCTGTGTAAACAGGCCCATCCCAGCTCCCTGTACATTGATGTCCAAGCCCTGGAGCAAGACGAGGCAGAGGTGGAGCGCATGGCGTCTTGGACCATCGCTCTCAACAAGGAGAAGCTAGCTGCCATGCACCGCAAGCAAGGAATACTAGGACAGGTATGGGTGTTGGTGTGGATGTGGGTGTGGGTGTGGTAGGAGTTAGTGGGTGGGTGGGGGGGTGGTTGTGGGAGTGGGTGTGCGGGGTGTGTGGGTGTGGGTGTGGGTGTGGTAGGAGTTAGTGGGTGTGGGGAGGGGGAGGGGTTGTGGGAGTACCATCGTTGTTGTGCAAATGAGTGGTGCACGCTCACCCACACTTTTTTTGCATGCATTTTTTTGCATGCATTAAAGCATGCACGTGTGACACACACAAGCAAGCACACATGCATACACACATACACACACTGCAGGGAGGGGGTGCCCACCCTGGCATGATTGCTGGCAAAGGCAGGATGCTAGGGGGCATGTGCACAGAGCCCTCTGCAGGTGAGCGCAGGCTTTGGTTGGCATTTGTTAAGGGGCAAGTTTAGGTGGAGGTGGTCATCGTGCAGGATGGCTTGCGTATTTCCAGGCTCCACGACCTGACCCTTGCAGTCTTTCTTAAAGTGAGGAGTGTGAATTTGCTGCTACCTTATGTGTGTGTTTGTAATCTTGGTGGAGCACTTTGAGATTTGTAGGCAGAGCTGGGCCGGATAGAAAAAAGGCTTATTAAACAAGCCTTGAACACAGCAAGCAGTGCAAAAGGTTGCTCAGTTCTTGATTTGCAAGGTTGCGCTCGCATCTTAGTTTGTACGAGTGCTCCCTATTTGGTCTGGCGTGCTGGCGGTGACCAGCATGCGTGCAGGCAAAATTGTAAAACTGCGTGCCCATCTCGACATGAGCTACTAACAAGCACAGAACGCCTGCTGACTAAGACAAGCAATATACAAAACCCGACCACCTGTCTGTGGTATTTCTATCACCCTGCAGTGCCGTACATGCACGCTGGGCCTGCATCAAAAAGCCCCGCCCACGCGTACAACAGCCGCGACAGTTTTCAAGATACCAGCTCCCCATTTGCGTACCCTACACGAGTGCGAGCTGCAGCCCCTTTGGAACTAAACGCCAGGGGCGTCCGACCCGCAGAAGTCTCGGTATCCTACTCCCAAGCACCAAAGGTGAGGTGTCTGGCTGTGAAGAAAGTTTGGTTCTGACATTTGTCACACGCATGTGAATTGCAGCTTTCTCTCTCTATCTATCTATCTTTCTCTCTCTCTCTTTCTCTCCTGCTCTGTAGAGTCAGGGCATTGGGGTACTTGTGAGCATGTTTTATGCATTTCATTTAAGCAGTAGATCGAATCATTGAATATGATCTACGATATAAATGGGTTGAACAATGGACTGGCACTCGATGCTTCCCAGTCAGACGCCATCAGGGTTAATTGCTTGCAGAGGGTGCTCACTAGAATGTCCTTCCCTTGTGTCCATGACTATACTGCTACAATGGTAAAGACTAAGAAGATATAAGAACATAATTTTGATTTGAAAGTCGAAGGCTCATGCTTGCTTCCAACATTGAGAGGGATGTAACTACACAAGCTAGTAGTCTCGTGGGCTTTCTTCCTGGCTCTGCTACTCATGCATGTTCAACTCTGCCAAGCATGGCAAATGCAGAGCACACGTTCCGCCGTCTGCGATGTTAAGGTAGTGAAGCCTTCCCATGGCTCTTACAGAAGCTACTGCGCCACCAAAATAGTGTTGTAAAGTAACGTTCCTCACGTGTGCTATGATTGGTTACGTGCAGGTTGTATCGCGTCTCGCTGGCAGCCACGGACGTGTAACACGTGCCAATCCCAGCCTGAACACCTCACAGCCAGGTCCGGTGGCAGGGCTCTCAGGCAGTTCCATCGTGCTTTCAGACGCTAGAGGAAGCGCGAGGGGCGCTGCTGAGATGTCACAGCTTGGCGTCAGTCAGGACCATGGCCATGCCTCTTTACCTGGACTGGATAAGGGCCACTACAGCAAACTGGTACGTTGAGTCTGGCGGCAGCAACACACTGCGCACTTTTGTTTCATACTGCGTACTTGGGCACAGCGTTTTGCAGACAGGTTCACGCAGAGAGCTGTGCTTACAAACACTGTCCGTGGCGCTGCCCATTGCTAACCCTTGTAGCGATGCCCTGCTTGTTGCACACAGCGTTGGGTAGTAATAATTGGCATTACATGAGCAGTGAGTGGCACATGCACAAAACACACACCCACGCACACAGGCGATCAAAGTCACACACACACACATACACACACCTACACACACGCACACACACACAAACACACACACAGGACCGTCCTGCTTCAAGCTCCTTGACAGACCGGCGCGTAGAAGTCACCATTGACCCTACCAGCCGCATCACAGTGGTATCCCCTTTGCGACCAACCCCCCCAGAGGCAGGCTCAAGTGCTGGGCGTGCACATAAGTTGCCTTCTCCTAGCGGCCAGCAGCGGCCGGTGAGGGATGTTTTGTTTCTTCGTCTTTTAGCTAAATGATAATAGCTAAGTAGTGTAGATGATGAATTAATACAGCATTTACACTTGTACGCATGTGAATACGTTTTAACAAGTCCCTGCGTTGCGCAGTCATACTGGCGATCTTTTATCTTGCGTGCAATGCTTCAGTGTGCTTTGTCAAACATACTTCCATTAACTGTGCTTGTTCACCTGCGCACCTTTGAGGGTGAAGCTACGCCTCTAGCTGCAGCGCACCAATTCCTGCACAACACCTCCTCGGTCTGCTGCTGCTGCACTCTATTCACAGACGTTCACACGAGTGCAGAGGTACCAAGCTCCTCCTTTTTTTTGCTCACACAAAAATGAGCTTGGTATTCGCCTCTTGTGTTCTCACCGCCTTCTGCATTGATTCTGCCCTCATTTGCTCAGGTACGCGGCCGTTCCACTCCGCCTCTTGGATCGGTACACAGCGTACCGCACCTTGTTGCCAAGCATTCACCGGCAATGACACATCAGCATCACCTTGAGCAGCAAGGAGAGCAAATGTGTGGTGGCAGTCAAGGCCAGCAAGGCTTTGTGGACAGCTTCCCCTTTTATAACACAGGGGGTGCGGCCGGAATGGGGCACTGCTGTGATGAAGTAGAGAAGTTGGATGTGCCTAAGGGGCAGCAGTCAGAAGATAGCATGCACAGACAAAAACAGTCAGTGCAAGGGATGGGAGTATTTGAAAATGCACCTCAGGCGTACACGACAGGCAATGGTGACCCAGAGGGCTGGTGAGGGAGTGCTTCCTCTAGTGTGTGAGGATCTACTAGTATAGCCTAGCGTTTTCGTGTGTTTCACTTTGTTGAGGCTGGATTATTGTTATTTATGCAAAGTTGCAACACAGCTGGCTAAAAAGGATAAACATCTGAAGGCAAGCAGAAAGATTGTGCTGGCATGAGTCCTGATTTTTAACCTGTATACGCAGTTGGAGCAAATTATAGCTAGCTGGGGCTCAAAAAAAATAGGAAGTTTGGTTTGTTTAGTAGCTGATAAGCCGTGATTTGGGGAGGGGCTAAATGTGTGTGTTGAGCATCATTTGAAGGGTGAGGGGGGGGGGGGAGTGAGGCAAGCTTGCTAAGGTTGGTGCCATGGTATTGCCTTCAACGATACCGAAGCCAAAGAATCAAAAACAAGCGAGGAGCAAATTCAGCCCGTCGATGGTTGTCGCTTACACAAGCATTGCTTGCATGCCAATTCTCGCGCTGGAGGAGTGGCGAATGAGCTCCGTGTTTGATGCATTGAGATCAAATTGTGCACGCTTCTTGAAACTTGTTTACTGGGCAGAGGCAAGCTTACTGAATTGTACGAGTGGTGGACAAGTTTGAAGTTGGACTAATGAATATAGCCAAAAAACAAGGAGCTGTTATAGTACCTGCAACCCTCCTGATCCCCATTTACCTTTGTCTTTCCTTTGTGGTGTGGAGGAGTTTTACAGGGTTACAGATAAAGCCATCAGTCAAAACGTGCAATTGCTAGGCTGCGTATGTAAAACGCGTAAAAACTGGGATATCTGTTGTTGTAGCACCAAATTTGTAGCACCTACAAAAAAAACCTGGAAAGGGGAAAAAGACACAACGTTGCAGCACTGAATAAATTCAGTAAAGAATCTTGCATCTGCCAGGACCAGCCGACCGCTTAAATCAGAAAGGGGGGATCATCATCTGTGTGTTTTGGGCACATGAACTTCATGTTGCTGAACATCTGTCACACTGAGGATTTTAATAATGAGGGGGGCAAATAACATTATATATAAACTCATGTGTGAGGAGCAGCACATGCACAACGAGAGGGTCTGGAACATCAAACATGGTCTGGTTCGTCACTCTCTTGCTGCGGGCCCTGCTGCTAGATGAACTCTGAACCAGCACTTGTCTGGCTAAGGCTGTAAAATCGTAAAAAGAGCAAAATTGGAGTCAGGTATTGAGCAAATTAGCAGGCACTCCACATTACTCTTCCAACACCTTGCACAGCAAAGCAGAATGTGCAGTGGTGAAGGAGTTTTACAGTACCTGGTACCAAAGTGACTCCTTTTCCTCTACCACTGCCGGCATAGCCATTCTTTTTTCCTTAGCCAATCACCGTCACTGCTAAGTATAAGACTCTGCACAACGAATGATTCTAAGATTTGGGGCGCCTTTGGACCAAGAAAAGCCTCTAAGGTGGAAAATACATCCGCCCAGCAGAGGAGTGAGTTATTTGCATCGCTGTGGTCCCTAATGCGTCTACCAGTTATCCACATCCACGTCTGTGCGCTCTCATTTATACTTGTGTGCGTGTGTCTATCTCTGCTGGTGCTACTTCATCTTTGGTTCTTGGCTGCCACGCCGCTGTTCCTTCCCGGAGCTGGACCATTTACTCATTTTTGGTCTCATTGCGTTTGTCAGATCAAATTACCGTCACTGCAAAGTATAAGACTTAGCACAAATACCAATGGTTGCGCCTTCGGACCCAAAAAGGCCTCCAAGGTGGAAAAACCATCCAGCAGAGGAGTGAGTTCTTTGCATCGCGTGGTCCCTATTTTTTATACCAGTTCTCTGGCTCATGCCCTTGCGCTCTCTGCACACATGTATGTGTGTCTACTACTCTGTGTCTACTCAGCTTTGCGTGGCTGCCACACTGCTGCTCCTTCCCGGAGCTGGGACCAATGACTCAGACAGACCTCTCGGCCTCATTGTGGTTACACGTTAATATAAACGAACGAATAGATCCGAGACCTTACACGGTACAGGGTCTCTTGAGGATCCCCTCTAATGGTACCTCTTAGAGTTCACATGTTGTCAATTGATTACCAAATCCAGAAGATAAAAGTTATCAATAAAACTGGCCATCCAGCTTATTGAAACAAGACATAAAGAAACTCTCAACTGCCAACCAACTTAACTGCTCTGTCACACGATTCGTCGCTGCCAACGATTGGGCGTGACACGTTACACATTAGTATGACTAGGTGAACAAATAGAATTAGAGACCTCACACGGTGCAGGGGCTCTTGAGTATCCCCTCAAATGGTTCCACTTAGGATACTCAAATGTTCAACCAACTATACTCAAATGTTCAAGATGTCAATTAAATATCAAACCTATTAAATCCAGATGATAGGTTATCAATAATCAATTAGACTAGCATATCCAGCTTATTATTTATTTAGACATACAGACACTCTCAACTGTCAACCAACTAACAGCTTGTCACACAATTTGTCACTGTCACTGATTGGGCGTGACATCCGTGACTTCGGCCCGAAAATTTTAAGGTGCAGCAAAGCTGCTGCTGATGGATACTCCTTGTCCCTAATTCTGTTTAGAGCTTAGGGTATAGTTTCAATGGTGACAATCCCTATACAACATGAAGTAACTGGCTTCATTATACAAGATAAGCTCTGCACCTCTCGCGCTGGCTTATTCACTCTTACTTGTTATTGGCGGGTTAAGCTGGAAAGAACGTGTTTTGCATTATATACGTGAGCTGCATTCTAACTTGCAATACAAGAAGCGTCATGCTGACGAGCTATCCCTGAGACAACGACTCCTGTTTGCTAAGCTTACACGCACGCCATCAGAAGATCTGCAAAAAAAACATACAAAGCCCCCCCTCTTCAAAGCAACACTACTGGCAGTCTGCAGGCCGTTGCCTTCCAACCATCTGATCCCCGTTACAAAGCCCTCCCCTACTTCTATTCTGCAGGAGGGGGATGTGTAGCTCTGCATCTATTGGATGCATAAGAACACAAGTCAACGTCCTTTGTATTCCATCATGCTGTACATAACTTGCGCTTTTCCCCCTCTGCCTGCCCAAGCTGCCTCTAGTCAGCCCAGCCAAGCCCCACCCCAAAAGGGGGAATTGATGCCCCTTTCCTGAATTGCACATCTGAGGTCACCCAATGGTTTCTATACATAAATGAAACACTTCTGCATAAAAAATTAATGAGTTTGTGGTCAAGGGTGAGAGTGGGGGGCTGGATTTTTGCCATTTCCCTGCCAGAAAGGTGGTATGGGTGTAGAATGCGGGTTTTGGTTCAAATTTCACGAACTTTTGTTCTCAGATAGGTTGAGGGTCAAACCATACCCATTAAAGCAAAAAGAAGAGGGGTGAAATTTGCCCCTAAAGGACATGGTGTGTGGGCCTGTTTGCTGGGCGGGCAAAAATAATGCATTTCTGGAAACCCTGGAAACACGCTTTCTGGCCACCACCTGGGTGTCAGGAGTCCTTCGATATGCTCCCAGGGCATGCCCTGTCAAGTATTATGGTCTAGAATGCTGGGGTTGGGCCGTGGTGGGCAGCAACAGCCAAAAAAACATCAGGCTCTGGTCAGCACCTCCGAGTACAGACTGTTTCAACAAACAAGCTGACAGCTTTTAAAAAGGCAAACTTATACTTTACTGGCAGACATTATTAGTATGTTTTAGGAGTTCAGCAAAACAGACGTGACCCCAAACAATTCAGCGGTTAGTGCCTGATTGTGAATCGCACTTTCCCCTGCCAAAAGGGGGTCCAAAACCGGACCTTCACCCCAGACCCCCGAACCTTCACCAAAATGTCCGCAATATTATTGCAAACACCCCTGGTAAGCTGCTGGCACCAGGGGGGAGCTTTTGGAAATCCCCTTTTTACAGGGATTTCCACCCTGCCCACCTGGGCACCTCCCGCCACAAACTGAGTGTCAGGGGTGCTATATAATTATAAATCTAGTTAGGGTCCTGGATACTAAAATGTACTTTTCGGCTTTGGGGCAAGAACTCTCACAGGGATGGCTGGCCTGACCTCTAGCAAAAACTGAGATAATGACGCAGCTTTTTGCCCTGGAAAGAATGTGAGGCTCGTTTGTTGCTGAAGACTTTGGTAGACTCGAGTTGAGAGGCTTTTCTTAATAAAGCACGCTGATTTTTACTTTCATGCTCGCAATTGCTGGCCTTGGTTCCTCATGGCATGGGTAGGCTGATACTATCTAGATTGTAGTAGGCGTGATGTTGGTCTTGTTCAGGTGCTGGACTTGTTGAGCAAGAAACGGTCAGGGCTTGCTTATGTCAGAATCAAGATCACAATCAAGAAAATCATGCTTGCTGATAGCCATAACAAGCTCAAAGTCACACACACACACACTGTGCTTAGCATGTTAGGTTATTGTAGTTGGTTCCAATGATCACTTGCTCAAGATAAGGGAAGTCGCAGTGGCTACCGTGCAGCCAACAAGGGTGAAGAGCCCCAAGTAGGAAAAGGCACCGGCGTTCCTTTTCTGTGGTCGACCTGTTAGAAGGGTGTAATAAATAACTGTCAGTTGTCAAAGTTGATAAACATTCCTCGACATTTGTTGTTGACTGTAAGGCCAGCACCCTTGATCTTTTTGACTGGGAGCTTGAGAATTGTAGAAAAGACAAAGTCGCAAGACGTAGTGTGTGGTGTGGTGTGTGGGCAAATATTGACTTCAGGACGTCTTTTTCAGAGGATACTATAGCGAAAAGAACAGCCATCACGGACCCAAGCACACAATTTACAACAAAGCGAAGTTGTGCCGAGTGTCTTTAAAGAAAATTTCCTGGACTAGGCTTGCTGAGGCCAAACTCTGCCAGAGATGGTGCCACGACGACCAGTGACAACTTTGCAGCCCCATCTTCATTGTTAGCCTTAGTAATTAGTTATTTAGCAATTGACTACGAGAAACAAGCCACCCCCCTCTGTCACTTTTTCCTGTCAGCCTATTTACCCAGCAATGAAAGGCAAGACAGCTCGCCATTGCCATGCTTCAGATCACAGATTGAGGAAAACGTACAGTGCACACCCCTGTATGGTGTTTATGCAGTGCTATTAATCTTAAGCAACACACAAAGTACTACAAATCCCAAAACATTGCGATTCCTTATCCATGCTGGTGACTACGCCTCTACTTTTCTTTTCCTTACAATCTCACCCATATCACAGCTTACACAGGTGCCCACACACACAGCACAGCTTATAAAGGAGCCCACATCCGCAGCTCACAGCTGCCCACCCTGAGATCCACGCATCCTGAGCTGCACCCTGAGCTACAACACCACTCACCAACACCAACACCAGCACCAACTCACCCTGAGCTACAACACACTTTCAACGATCACTCACTCGTGTAAAAAGATTGCAGTGCTATTGTGTAGCCTATAAGGGTGAAGAGTAGGGTTGGCCAGAACCATATATATACGGTGTATATACGGTAATTTTGGCCGGGAAATCACTGAATATATGGTGTATATATACAGTTCTAGCCAACCCTAGTAAAGAGCCTAAATTTAAAGAAAAGGAGCTGCTGAACCTTTTTCTAGCCTATCTGCTCAGTGTCATAGGTTGTATCAGCATGCACGCACCGTGACCACGCACCGGCAGCTGTGCTCATGATTGTTTTTACCGAGCACAAACAAAGTAATCTATGCTCCAAGGCTTTCAACGTTCACTTTGTTGACATGTGCCAGCACGTGCAGCACAAAAGATGAAACCTCCTGTCAGAGATCAGCACGAGAAGAACAGCAAAAAAAATTACCTGAGCTGTAAGCGATGAAGTACACCACCTGTGGGTGCGCAGGGAAGGGGGGAGATGCTTGTCAGCTTGGCTCATGGATTAGGTACGCTTCATGTGTCTTGATTCAAATGAGGAGCGTATAATTATTTATTTATGGCTTTGAAGCTCTCTGGAAGGTTGTTTTTGGGCGAAAATTGCCCATATTTATAAAGGCCAGAATTCATGAAAATTGCAAGACGTGTATTATGGCCCGATTTATTAAAACCCGAGTAAATACCAGAGGGGGTTATCTGGGCAAAAGCCAAAACATGCTCCTTTTTGCATGAAAGGTGGAACTACTCACACGTCACTTCATCAAATTGGACCCAACCCAGCTTTTAACTGATGCTGAATTTATAAGCAACCTGAGCATGTGCTCAGATTTAGACAAGTCGCCCTGCGTACAGAATGACAGGACTAAAAGCACACGTCGTGCACCTGTATCCTGGATGGGTGCTTTCCCGGGGGAGTTGCATATCTCACCAACCACTTGCTCTTTTTGCTCCCTTGTTTTTGCAATGATCTATATTTATTATAAGGACGTCAAAGTACTGAAAATCACCGGGTTTGGTGCACTGGCTGGTTAGATACAGCATATGGCTGCTCGAAAAGTTCACGCCGCGGCCGATTAGGTATGGGCCCCCTAATTTGCACGTTTCAAGCTCAGCTGCATTGGAAACATATCAGAGCTGAGCTTGAAACGTGCAAATTAGGGGGCCCATACCCTAGTAGCATGCAAAAACTGTACGTTTTTTGGCCTCAGATAACCCCCTCTGAGTTAATACGCGTGTAATACAAATATGCTGTATGACCCATCCCTGCACAATACACAACCAGCGAGTTCATGCGTATGCAGATTCACACACAGCTTTGTTAGGATGCTGATAATTGGAAAGAGGGGAGGATCTTTTGTTGTGAAGCATCGTTACTATAATTGCGGTGCAAACTTTGGAGCCCACGTGAACCCACCTTGCCCAACAGGTATACGACACCAGCGATGGCAGCAGGTACAGGGTACTTGATGCCAGCCTGTGAAAAAAGGAATGAGCAGCGGGAAACTGGAGGTGCCACCATTATGGTCCTCTATGCCAGATAACGAGGGGAAGTTTTGTAGGGTAGGTGTGTGGCAGTATTGCAGGCATTGAAACAGGAGTAGGTAGGCACAAAACAGGGAACTTGATGCCAGGCTGGTAAGAGTAAGGAGAAAAGATTGCTGGATAGGTGTCAATCGGAACTAAACTTTGGGTTGTCAGTAAGGCAAAAGAGAGAATGGCAAAATGGCGCTTGTGAGGAGCCGAGTACAGCTGCTTGTAGCGCAAAGTTACGCAAGGCAATGCTTTGGTACTGCTTGGTATTCAGCCTTCGGTACCACATCAGTAGTGCTGAATATAGCTCTTTCTTTCCTCATTGCCAAGCATTACAGCTTTCCATAAGGACTGCATGCAGGAAGCCTCTGTGCCCCAAATGCTGCTGCTGCCGCTGACCGCCAAGAACAATATGCAGCTAGACGGCTGCTAGGGCCGCAACCACACACAGCTACACGACTGACCGTTGCCAAGAGGGTGAGGAAAATGGGCTGGTTCTCCAAGCTATTCTGGTGACCACGCTGCAAAACGGAGCAACAGACACGCATTCACACAGTGATCAGCAGATTGGTACAGGCACAGGCACAGGCACAGGCACAGACAAGCGGCACCAACATACAAAACCTACTACAGCCCTAGGAACCAATTTCAAGTATAAGAGGTGAGAGGAATGCAGAGGGCAGGCCAGACTTACCTGCACACAGTTGTACCTGCGCAAATTGTGGCATCAAACAAATTCCATGTCAGCGCCAGGAGGGTGTAGGAAGCATGACTTTTAGTTGACACGTGTCAAATCAATTGAATTATATATGTTCGGAATCCTGGCGTTGAGAGCTATTGGTTGGTATATATATGAGTCGAATCCGAGAGGGTGGGGTGGGGTGGTCCCCCAATGTGGTTAATAGTTTTTGGGGGGGGTCTCCAGTTTACTAAAGCAGGAGTCTGACTCTGTGTGGCGTTGTTTGTGTTTTTCTAGGCACTTCAGCATGCATCTGTGTGTGCATTTGTGTGTATGTGTGTGTGCATTTGTGGTGTTTGTCACGCGACGTGCTTACAGTTTGTTTTTGCAAAATGAGTTCACCTATTTGCGCATCAGAATCACACACAAAATAGGGTGACCGGTTCTGTAGATGCCATCTTAAGGCTACCAGTCAGGGTTTGAGCATGGCAACTTGGATTGCAGCTTACGTTTTGCGTGCCTTCTCATCCTTGCATTCTGCCTCGGATGCATACAGCGTAGGGTACTTGACTCCGTACTTTTTGCGTGCCATGGCCTGCCAGGAGTTGCAAGGGAGGGAGCTTGTTAATCGTGAGTCACGGCTCGTGGCAATACAGCAGGTGTCCATCTTGTGCTGTGTGTTTGTGTGCGCGTTTGAGAGTGCGTGTGTGTGTGTGTGTGTGTGTGTGTGCGCGCACGCGTACGCTCACATATGCACTTGTTGTGTGTACACGTGTGTGTGTGTGTGTGGGGGGGGGGTAGGGTATGTGCGTGTGCGCTTTGTTTTGTGTGTATGTGTGTGTGTGTGTGTGTGTGCGTGTGTGTGTGTGTGTGTGTGTGTGTGTGTGTGTGTGTGTGTGTGTGTCGAGCATTTGAGAGCAATTTGCGTGCATGCTTGTCAAGCATTCAAGCCACTTACAATTGCAATACTCATATAGATGTGGTGAACCACCCAGGACGCTGGAAGGGGAAAGGAAAGAAGCTGAGAGGCTATGTTTAGAGCACACACAGGATATTCTAAGGACGTCACCTGCAACCACTGCAAGAACGTAGCCATGCTCTGGCAGAAGTTCAAAGTTCGACATTGTCAAAGCCCCTGTGCAAATGTGACGTGGGAAAATGGGGGAGACGGATTTGAACGCAAGGCAGATGGTATCCTGTCGGATTAAAAAAACAACCCCGAGTTCTGAGTATTTGTACCTTCCTTCCGGATGGATTTTCTCGGATGATTCTCTCGGATTGACAAAAGGTCCTCCTCCAGCTACAGTCAGCTACAGCTGCTGCTGCTGCCCAACCACCTCACAGCCACAGCCACAGCCAACCACAGCCACAGCCACAGCAACCTGTGCCTGCCTCTGCTGCTGCTGCTGCCTGCTGCTGCTGCTCCATCTACCTCGCAGTCAGCTGCTCCTGGTGTGGGAACCCTGCACCCTACCCCACACCAGGCAGAGCCCTCCCGCTCCTACGCTCGTGCTGCACGCTGCAGCAGCACCCCCCTGCCGGCTGCTGCTGCTGCCAATGCTGCTGCTGCTGCCACAAGCACTGGCAGGAAGCACGCTCGGAGCATGGCTCACTCTGGGGACACGCCAACCCCCAAGGCCCCCATGACGCGGCTGAAAGCTTTCCAGCAGGACCGTAGTGCTTCAGCTGAGGAGGAGCCTCAACCCTCGGGCACCACGATCCGTACGACGAGGCGTATGGTGGTGATGTGGGGAGTGAGGATGAGGATGAGGAGTGGGGGGATCTTGAAGAGGCAGAAGTGGGGCTTGATCAAACCCATAGGGATTGGCAGGAGAGGATGGAGAGGAAGAAGGGGAAGAAGGGGAAGAGCAAGGGATAGGAAGGTGGCCGTCTGAGCCTGGGCACAAGCTTAAGCTCTTGGTTTTAATGTGCATGGCATTGGGGGGCGCTCTGCTGATGCTAATATGCTAATGCAGAGCTGAAAATCACTGATGTTTGCAGCATGATTAAACTTCACGATATTGCTGTGCTCGTTGCTCCAAGCTCCTGTAAACAGAAATGAGAACAAGTGATGCTTTGGTTGTTACAGCACTTGCCTGGCTTTACTGTGCACAACATTCAGTTAGAGGAAATGAAGGCAAGAGCGGGCATGGAATCGCTGTGCTCGTTGCTCCAAGCTGCTCTGATTATGTGCGTGTGCTTTTAACTAGTGAAAACGTTCAGTGCATCTGGATGCAGTGTGACAAGAAAATGTTTGGGCTGGAGGAGGATGTGATTGTGGGTGCTGCGTACATCACCCCGCAAAGTCGTGATTTATTTCTGTCTTCATCAACTTTCCTAAGAGAACAATTCTTGCACTGACTGAGACCACTTTTCATACAACCATATGTTTCCTTTACGCTGGCTGATCCATGCCAGCAATGCCTATCAACCCGTCATTGGGCTGCCGGCTGCCCCCTTTGTAACCCTTTGTAAACCCTTAATTGATCCAGTCCTGTCGAAGAGGATGTAGTGATCTGACAAATAGTAGAAACAATGGGATGTCCCGTTTTGCGTTCTGCCACACCCAATAGACGCAGAACCACACAAATTCTCACCTGGATTAAAAAAATTGAAGAAGGTGGTTGGGAAGTAGATGCAGCACGTTACCAGTATAACTAAGGTTGTAATGTTGGGCAGCAGTAGTCAGATCATCTGAATCATTAGTTAATTCAGCATACATTTAAATCCCTCCAACATATAAGTCCTGTACTAATGCTTCTGCCATCCCTGCAAGTAACCAACACCTGCCTAACCAAAAAGTAACATGCAAAAAGACAAAAAGAAATTGTAAGGGTACAAGGTTGACTGCGCAAGGCAGACAAGTACACGCGTAGTATATCCACAAGGCTGACAAGTGATGATTTCATCCAAAAAGCAGTAATATACATCTCTTTATTTGCACATCCTGTATCATTGTTAGTACAAGTACATTTAGATCTCTTCTGTTTCATAGTCCTGTTGCTGCTGCGGGTTTGGGGCCTGCCGCTGCTGCTGCTGCTGCTGCTGTGGGTTTGGGGCCTGCCGCTGTGCTGCTACTTCCCCTTCAGCAGCAGCAGAAGCTGCACTTGTCAGATTCGCCACCAGGTTTGGCTTTGAAGATCCCGCCCCAGCTGAGTGCCCCCTGTACAGCAACAGGCAACCGGGTATGAAATTGCAGCAATGCATATAAATATTAACGATTATGTAAGAGCGCAAGCACTCCCCATTAAAAAGGAGCTGATTACTTAGTGGATGCTGTCAGACTCCTCTCGGTCAGGGGGAAAAGACCAACAAAACTTATTCCATACAGCCCCCCCCCCCCTTTAATCAGAAGAGTGCCTGCGTCTGCTCCCAGTGTGCGTTATGAATTTTAGATGCGACTGTGGCACAGGGGCATTGTTTTTGTACAGATGTAAATTCTCAAAAGTCTTGTAGGCAAAACAAAAAACAATCTTGATACAAATTTGCTAGCTTATGTGAATCTGGGCGGCAAGCACTCCAATTGTCACCGGCTAGGGCCATCGTGGTTCGTGGATACCTTTGAACATGTCATGCACGATTGAGCAGCAGTCCCTCTCCAAAATGAAGACCTCCATCTGTACTAGCTCCATGCCAAGGGTACCGGGCACCATGATAACAAACCTACGTCAACATGAAAGCTAATCAGAGCCAAAGATCACTGCTGATGTCTTCCCTCTCGTTTCTTGCTGCGATGCTTCTGAACAGCCTGAAACACCGAACAAAAAAGCGCTGTGATCAGCATACTCACTTTGGCATGGAATCTGCGGCCATGCGTGCTGCCTGAGCTGCTTGTTGGCCAGGCTTGGGCTGACCGTTGTTGTTTTGGCCTTGTAACTGGTCCTGGTCAAGCTGGTAGCTCTCAGCTAGCCTCATGCGAGTGCGCATTGCCTGGTGTGTGTGTATGTGTGTGTGCGTGTGTGTGTGTGGGTGTGGGGTATTTTGTAGGTTTTGACACAATTGTGAGTTTTGACACGTTGTGTGTTTAAAAGCACAAACAGGGAAGTGAGCTGGAATAACATTTCACAGATTTCATTCTCATTACAAATTGCACACACACAACAGCAAGTACATTGAATGTGCAACGAGCAAACACCGCTTTTGTTGCTGCCGAAATCAAACGTCGACGGCATCGACGGCAAGGAGGCACCCTGTGTATGCCGTGCACCATCATGTACCAAAACAGCGCACTGAGCCTATGCCTTGCATTCCTGTGACTTGTATTCATCCAGAACGTGCGACCAAACACATATTTACACAGACAGACAACTTACTTGCAACAGCTGTGTCCATGCCGTGCGTGCTGCACGCATGCGCTGCTTCTGTGCAGCTTCCTGCTTGGACGCCTCCCTCTCAAGGTATGCAGACACCACAGCTTGCTCATGCTCCTGAGCTCGTAAGCAGTGACAAGGACACAATTCAAACGTGTATGGTACAGTTTTGCAAGCATGCACAATGCACAAGTAGGTAACAGAGGACGTGAAAAACGGCAGTAGCTGGGGTATGATTGGTGATAAGACAGTGGTTTCCATTTGAGGTTCATAGGCATACACACAATTATCCATTTGAGGTTCATAGGCATACACAATTATTGGAGTTTGATCTGACTTTTACAAAACCGAAATGCTAAACTGAGACACAGCATGCTCAGTGGACTGCACAGGTTTGCTTATTCTAATCCCGCACAAGGCACTTTCTGAGCACTTTTAAAAAGCATTCTAGACGGATTGGCCAGTGATCATTAAAATGCTATGTGGCAAGTTTTGCTACAATAAGCTGCACGCGATGAACATGCCGCAAGTGACATACCTAGGGCTGGCCAAAACCATATACGTACACCGTATATGCTGTACATTTGGTGATTTCCCTGCAAAAAATACTGTACATACACTGTATATATTTATTATATAAATGGTTCTGGCCAACCCTAGACATACCAAGAAAAATAATCACCTCACAGATGACGATGCCCTCAAACATGGGATGGCTCCGTCCACCTGAAATATCAAACCCTGTCATTGCTGATGCGTAATCCACGTTCAAGGAGCGGCAAATGGGCTGCAGGCCCTTGAACTGCAGGTACAAACGAGCATACAATCAAGTAGGGAAAATGCAGGAAGTAGAGGTGGGAACGTGATCATGCTCGTGGAGCGGCTAATGGGCTGCATGGGCTGCGGGTCTGTGCATGGCAGGGATAGATACGCATATCCAAGCAGGAGGTAACAGCCAGACATGAACATACAGATGAAAGCTGCGGTTCTGTACACGGCGGGGACGAACACGCATACAAAAGCAGGAGGTGATAGCAAGGTTCAAACGGGCGGGTGGCAGTAAAATAGAAAGTGGTAGTAAGGTGTTAGATAGGAATACTTGTGTAGGTAGTAGCAAGAGGAACAACGTGGAGGTGGTGAGGAATAAACAAGGAACGCTGTGATTCAAGTCTAAGGTGCTGCCCGTGGGCTGCAGGTCATGAGGGGGGCAGGAGCGAGGAGCACACAACAATACAAGGGGCATGCTATTGCGCAGTGATGTAATGCACATCATGGTAGGAGCACCCAGCACATGTCATCAGGTGTACCCAAACCTCTATATGTGATAACTAGTACATTTCAGACCAAGCCTATTGATCCTCATTGACTCTATTTTCTTTAAGATGCGTGATTTTTACAGTACTCAGCACCAAAGAGGCGCCTGCCCCCCTTATGATAAGGGAGAAGCGCTTTCTTTCATATGCCTGGCGCTGCAGGGAGTGTGAATAGAGTTGGGCAAAGCCATATATATGTGGAGTATGCACGGTACTTTTAGCAGAGAGGTATCCATACACACAGTTTTATACAGTAGATATACGGTTCTGGCCAACCCTAATTATGAAGAGCTGAACATTCAAGGATACACCCTTTAATGACTACCGGCACAACTACTAGAGGTTAAACCATACAAGGCTCAAGTCGTGGCGGCCATTGAACATGTATGAATGGAAAGAATATGGATAAGCGCATGACAGGAGCTGCAGCTTTTTCTCCCTACAGAAGCAGCAAACAGATGCTTGTACTTAAAACACAAGCGCATACGCACCTACAAGCAAAAGCAATTCTCTGGAGTGCAGACGCAGACACAAAATGATGCAAATTTGCATTCACAAACACAAATACACACACGTACCAGCAAATGGACACACCCACGAGGTACGGACGCCACGTACGGAGGGACTTCTACAGAGCCTCGCTCATTGCGTGGCACCTGCACATACATGGTATCTTTACAGCTTCTCAATATTACTTTCACACCAGCATTTTTTCACAGGCAGAGCTTTGCACCTTGCTACCGCGTGTTCGTACAATATTGGACGTTGCTGCACATGTGAGAACTTCTCTACTGATACTGATTGCATGCATAAACAAACAGCCTTTTACCAACCCAGGTTCGTGTTTGCATTGGCTTGCTCTGGTGCCTTGGCATCATATGCTCATACAACAGTTTGCTATTTGCTACAACACAAAACACACGTGATAAACTCCACACTAATACCTTGCCGTCCTTGGCAGCCGCCACAAATGGGTCTGCCTGCCACTGTCCGTACAGCTTTGTGCTAGATGCATCGCTGCCGCCTCCTGCACCCTCTCCTGGAAACACAAGGAGTGACAACTCGACAAATGATGGCAGTGATTAGCGTCACTGCCACCACCCCCATCCACCCATGAAGGATTTTATAGAAGAGAAGGGGAACACCTACACAAGCAGAGGGACCACTCCCGTACCATTCTTGAGAAACTACGCAGTACAGGAACGCGTGGTTAGACAACATAGAACTTGCCGTGCTCAACTTGATTTTTAGATAGACACAGCAATCATGCCTGCGAGAACCAAGCACAGAGCTTTCAGCGTTTCAAGTTATAAATGCAAAAAAAAGTACGTGACCAACTTGCTAACGTCCCCTTCATCATGTTGGATACTTTTACCTAATTTGAAGACAAAAAGGCCAGAAAATATAAACACTCGTCTTCGACCGAGTACTGAGCACTCTTCTGCTCTTAGCCTACCTTTGATTAAACACGGAACAGATGGCTTTAAAACCTCCTGTTCCAGAGGCTTCAGACACTCTCCCTCTCACAATCTCAACTCTGTTTCCTTCTCCAGAGTGGCAGGCCTCCACAAAACCACTAGCACCCCCCCTATCCAAGAAAATAGAATACACTCTGACAGGATCAGCATACATGCTCTCACTTATGTTCTGTAATACACCCACCCTCTTTCAGGCAGCCCTCTGTCCCACAACAGCAGCACACTCCTCTCAATTCAATACACAAGTAACACTGCTCACGTACCACAAATCAAGAAAGACCAAACACATATACACAAACATGCACACAAGCACACACTAACACGCAAATATACACACTAGTGATACACACACGCGCACATACACATACACATACACAGACATGTACGCACATACACACGCACGCACACACACTCGCACACACCAAGACCAAACAACAAACAACACGCACCGTCCTGGGACGGCTGCTCCTCCTCCGCCCAATCACAAATGACATCACCCATCCCGTCCCTGGTCTCTTGCGCACCACTGCTGCCGCTACCTCCCCTGCCTCTTCCCCTACCAATGCTGCTGCTGCTGCTGCCACCAGCACCACCTCTGCCGTAGCTCCTGCAGAGGCAAAGCACAGAAGTTGATGCATTTCATCGCGTCACTGTGCACACAAACACGTTGGTTAGTAGTGTAGTTGGCTGGCAGAGGGGGCAAGCAGTAAGCTAAGTACAACCGGCCTAATATTGTGTGAACCCTGTAGTCTGCTCTGCTACCATTGCAACAAACCAAGAACCCCAACCTGCTCTGCTGCCATTGCAAAACAATGAAGCAAAGTAAACTAGAGCGGCCTTGACAGGTCCTCACAACATTACAGCAGTAAATAATATTGCATTCTTCTCTTACCTGCCACCCCACCCTCGTCCCCCTCTCGTCTCTTTGGGGGCAGGCTGTGCGCGCTTGGGCACAACTTTGGCGGGATGGTCTATCTCCGAATCACGGACCTACATGATCAGCAATAAAATAAAAATGTGCAAGGGGATCCATGTAGTAGAGAGGGAGACATGGCCTTGGACTGCTCCTCTTTTGATACAGTCCTTGTACAGAAAAGAGTGTAGAGTCTGATCATGCTCTTATAGACATCTTGGCTAATGGCGTAGGATCCTTTTGTCTATTCCAGCCTTCCAGGCTCGTGCACCACCATGTCGCCTGAACTTTTGCTCCTGTCATGTACCTTATGGGCCAGCTTACATGCTTACCGCCGATTTCAGCCACGTAACAGCTGCATAATCATCCAGCCACGTAACTGCTGCATAACCATCCAGCCACGTAACTGCTGTAAATAACTATCCAGCCAAGTGACTGCTGTAAATAACTATCCAGCAAAGCGACTGCTGTAAATAACCATCCAGCCACGTAACTGCTGTAAAACCATCCAGCCACGTAACTGCTGTAAATAACCATCCAGCCACGTAACTGCTGTAAATAACCATCCAGCCACGTAACTGCTGTTAGTAACCATCTAGATAATTCCAACCCTGGCTCCATTCCGTTTCCCCTCCCCCTCCTCTAGCTCCTGCCTTACCTCACCTTCCAACCTTCTCTCCGCCACCTGTCACTGGTGTGGAGCTCAGACAGGTCCTGTCGGGGGTAGTAGGCCTCCCCTTTGTGCAACCCCACTGGCAAGGTGTTTGGACGCATTGCCTGCAGACAGTAATTCCAAGAATTCAAGCAAGTTATTAGTGCAATAGCCGTGATAGAGGCAAAGGAGGTTGATATAGTGCGGCAGGCTCTCTGTAGGCAACTCTGCTGGCATGTTGTTAGGCACATCGCCTGGAGACAGAGAATGCACAAATACAAGGGGAACCTGATGCGACCAAAGAGAGATGTCCGTGCATTTGGCTGTGGGCATGTTAGGAACCTTTGCACGAAAGTCCGCTAACAACCTGTTCAGGTGTACAGTCAGGAGTTTAAATTCAAGGGTGTATGACATTGCACAAGAAGGGCTTCTCTGAGGAGCACGCAATAAGCTGGCAAATAATGAGCATTTAGAGCATTTAGGCAATTTAGGCAACACTCTAGCTGGTCAATTAGGATCTTGCCTGCACAACTCCTGACGAGCTAGCAATTACCAAAACCACAGTCAAGAGGAAGCAACACACAAACGTACACAAGACACATTCACACCTGCATGACGCCAAGGCAAATCAGGTCACTTATTGAAACGCAATCACATGGCACAAGTGCTAGTGTCCCTCCTAAATAGCACTTTTTTTCCTTCTGATTTTTGATTATTTCTGTTTTGATTAGAATATCCTGTGATGTAACAGGTGGTGTGCCACTTTAGCAGCAGATCTGATGTCCTATGATGTAACAGATGGTGTGCCACTTGATTCAGTTATTGCGCTGCAGTTGAGCGCGATGCAGCAAACGGGGTATGGAACAAACAGCATCAGATCCAGCTTAGTAAATTGGCGCCCAACACAGTGAAGGACATCTGACGCATTGATGCTGCTGAGCTTTAGAGAGGAGTCACAGGTCGCTATTTCCCGTGGCATGCTACATGGCCTGGCATTATTATTATTGGGAAATGGCTTATAATGTAGCAAAGTGTCTCCCAATGAAAATATTGGGACATGGCTTCACCTGGAACTTTCCAATATGGCGCTGCAGGACATACAGCGGGTGGGCCTTGAAGCCTTCAACGGATGTGGGCAGCCCCAGTCCAGCTTTTTCCTGCACGCAGCATCGAGCACACAGACAAGGTTATGCAGCGATGCACCACGGTACTGACCACAAAGTAGGCTCAAATCTGTCCTGCATGTTGAGCTGGTCCCTGAATGCAGCATCGAGCACATAGGACGATTTTTGTAGCAATACATCACAGTGGTGCCAGCATTGTGGGCCCAGATCTGTCCTGCATGTTCCCCATAAACAGTTTGAGCATTTGACCTCAAGAGCGCCTGGACAAGGCGGCTGACAGTAATAAGCGAGACAATTATATGAGCGAGACCAGGGGACATCGGCATTGGTCCTGGAAATTGTTCCCTTTTCTCAGGTAGTTCCCCTTTTTGCTGCGTGTGTAATACATTTTGTGTTAATTCCTGTTGAGGAAAACCTGAATGGTTTGCCCAGATCCTCCTGCTTGCAATACTTAATGCGCCTTAATGTGTTGGGGGCGACTTTGTATGATTTATGATTTACATGTCTAGGGAGTGACTTGGCAGCCTGCTTTACACCAACGCCTTCCCTTCCCCTTCTTCTACGCCACACATTCAACACCTTTGAGCATAAAAAATATAAACCCACGCCTGTTAAATCACACCTGGTGCTTCAGCTCTGCCTCTTCGCGCTTTGCACGCAGCGCTGCAGCTGCAGCAGCCCCTGCCTGATCACCCCGTGACTTTGTTGTTCCGCCTGCACCAAAATTTAGGTAGTAGCAGCATGATTTATCTCCTTTTAAAACCTGCACGAAAAGGTAGCCAGCACTTTATTCCCACTGCATTTTGGCATGAAGATAGGGTAGGAACCCCTTCCAGCTGAAGGTGCGCACCTTGGCTTAATAGGCAAGGGGTGAAATGTGACACATACTCAGCATAAGATGGTGGAGTAGTTTATGTTCCAGGGTGCGCAAAGCCATATGCACATATATGCAGCCAGAATTTATAGACGTAGCCACCCTCATTTGTATTGACGTGAACAGACTAGACTGGCAGGGCAAGAGGTCAACAGCTAAGCTTGGTGGTCCACGCACGCATCATGATGGGCAATGCCTGCACATGCTCACACACATGCACAGACTACACAACAGTGCACGCACCTCCTGACGCAGGCCCAGCGCTCCCTTCCTTTGGCTTGTCCTTCGCCTTTTGATGGCTATTAGGAGCTGAGGAGGATCCAACCCCTGCTCCTTTGTTGAACTCCTGCTGCTGCTGCTGCTGCTGCTGTTTTGGTTGCTGTACCACATTGCTCTGGTCTGGTGAAGTATCACCAGTAGAAGGTTGAGGCATGCCTAGTCCCTGTGGTGTCTGACCCCCGTTTTGCATCTTGTGGTGCTGCTGGCAATGCTGCTGCTGCTGCTGCTGCTGCGGGTGATGTTGAATAACTTCCTGCTCTTCTCCTAACGACGGCTGCTCCAGCTGTCCGTGATGTTGCTGCTGTTGCTGCTGCTGCTGTGCCTGGTCCGATTGCTGCTGCCTTTGCTCCTGCTTCTGCGGCTGTCCCTGCTGCTGCCTTTGCTGATCTGCATCCCTGTCCCATTTTGTAACCTTTGTGTGTGCTCCTCCTTCAACCGCAGCAGGCTGTGCATCTCGCATCTCCTCGTCCACATCATCGGTCAGATCAAACACCTCAACTGGAGGAGGAGGAGCAGCTGGGGCAGGGGCAGGATGCCGTCGGCCTGCGCCGGTGAAAGTGATGTCGAATGTTTGATGGCTGCTTCTCACCATTGGCGGTGCAACCATGTGCGTGCAGGAGAAGGCACTTGCGTCATTGTAACGTTTGTGACCGTGTTATTGTTGAGGTTTATATCGGAGGTCTTACACACCATTGGCAAGCCAACGCGAAGCTCAAGGATTTTGCTGATGTACTGCTTGAGGGCCCAGCAGCAGCTGCAGCAGCACTAGGAGGAACAGAGATGAGGGAGTGGGAGGCGAGAGACAGAAAGGCGAAAGCAGCCATGATGCTGGCTGTGGGGGAGGAGTACTTAGACCTGGTGGGAGATGCAGCGACAGCAAGGGGAGCATGGGTAGCCCTGGAGGAGGTAGATGTGGGGGAAAGCAAGGCACAAAGGAGGACCATAGCAGCAGAGTGGGCGGGAATTTAAGCGTTGGATGGAAAAGGGGCTCAGCGGGACAGCGAGCGGATACATAACTACGTGCAGCGGGTAAAAGGGATTGCGCGTAAGCGAAGGAACTGTGGAACGTTGGTCAGTGAGGCGGAGGTGCTGGATGCAGTCCTTGCGGGCTTGTATCCTCGCCACAATATGCTGCGGACGGTGCTGGAGAATGACAGCACAGCAACGCTTGCCTTGGCCCTGCCCAGGTTGATGAAGGATGAACAGAAGGTGTGGGGAGATGGAGAAGGAGAAGAGCAGGCTTTGCTCACATTTACAGGAGGACGGGGCAGGGGCCGGGGCAGGTCTCGCGGAGGACTGCTGGGTGGAAGACTCAGCAGCAGCAGCAACAGCAGCACCGTCTCATCAGCACACGCTTATGCGTCAGCAGCAGGGGGGAGGGGAGGTGCAGAAAGTAGGGGAAAGGGGAGGGGAAGGGTGGTGCCTGGTTGGAATGGGGTGGTGAAACCCCACATAGAGTGCTGGGGTTGTGGCCAGCTAGGACATTTTGGAGACAAGTGCCCTCAAGGGGAAGGGGCCCGTGCGTACATGGTGGGAGGAGAGGAGAAGGTGGAGGGAGAAGAGCTGGAATTTGCATTTATGCTGGATGGAGGGTGGGAGGACAGGTGGGAGGAGGCAATTCCAGGAATGGTGGAGGATGAGAAGGTGCACGAGCTGGAGGAGGCATACGCAGTTGGGGTGGAGGGGGGGAAGAGGATGGAGATGGAGTGGGTACTAGACTCAGCAGCAAACGCGTTGGCTTGCCAATGGTGTGTAAGACCTCCGATATAAACCTCAACAGTTATTGACAAGATTGCGCTCATGTCAAAAGCAAAGCAATGATACGCAATTGGCCATGCTCTGATGTCATTGGTGACAGTGACAGGACACAGGTGGCTGATCAATTATCAACAACAACATCGGATCACCCCTCAGCATTTCTTGGTGCTGAGGCAGGTGCTTGTCGCCTGGCACTTGAAATGAAAAGGTGACACCGTTGAGGGTGAAATGCTTACATTGACTGATCTGATCTGATCCGACTGGCAAACATAGAAGCAGCTTGGTTGTTAGGGGTACTTACACTGTGACAGCGCGTGGTCAGTTAAAACATCGGTTGAGGGTGTTTTAACTGACCACGTCTGTTAAAACACCCTCAACCGTCAGGACGGGTGACAATGGAACCGATGGTTTGCATTGAACATTAAACCGAAAGAGAATGTGGGTAATTGGTGTAGCCAGGCGGTGGTGAGTGGCCTGATTGGATTTTTAAAGTTTTGCGAGTAGCTTCAAACCTCGACCCTAGAGCAAAGGAACTCATGACCGGATGTCGATGGAAATTTGGTGGAGTTCAATTAGAACTATGTTGATCTGCCACAAGATTTAGGAATATATCTTGATCGAATTTTTCTCGACAAGTTTTCCGGCAACTTCTTAATTAATAGCACAATCAAACCTGCCCTGTCATGTGAGTCCTAAGCTGCCTGTTGGTAACAACCTCTGTTTCCTTGATCAATGATTGAGGTGTTACCATCACTTGTGTATATTTGTTCTAGATCACACAACTGTGTGTGCAATTATGTGCTATGTGAGCAATGATGTGACACGCTTAGGTGCATCGGCTTTCCAGGGTACATCAACGCTCACCCCAACAAATTGACTTGTGTGGCTAATAAGAGGCAGTGTAACAAATGGACTTGTGTGGCTATTGAGGGACAGTGTAACAAATGGACTTGTGTGGCTAATGAGGGACAGTGTAACAAATGGACTTGTGTGGCTAATGAGGGACAGTGTAGCAAATGGACTTGTGTGGCTAATGAGGTACAGTGTAACAAATGGACTTGCGTGGCTAATGAGGGACAGTGTAACAAATGGACTTGTGTGGCTAATGAGGGACAGTGTAACAAATGGACTTGAGTGACTAACGAGGGACAGTGTAACAAGATCTGGGCAGGCATTGAGGCCGCCTTGCAATGACTGGAAACTGAAATTCGCCAGAAAAATGTCATCAGCACCTTGGTAATACCACCACCTTACTATGTCTACTTGCCCGTATGCATACAACTTGCTTCAGATTCAGATGCACACACGTACACACACAAGCACGCGCAGCGCAGACACATACACAAAGGCATAGACACACGCACACGCACATGCATACATCAAGGCACATACAGACAAGCACACACAAAAACACAAACCTACCTATGGGATTCTGCTGTAGCTCCTGCTGTGTTGCAGCCCACCATGGCACGTCCCGCAGCCTTGTCACAGCAAGTGTGTTTGTGAGGTAGCGGGTCGTCACGTCTTTTGGAACACCATCTTCACAGGCAACCACGTATCCTGTGTAGGTGTGTAGGTGTGCGCGTAAGCATCCAAGGACATGTGCGTGCATTAGTGATAGGGTGCGTGTGAGACGACACACACAACTGGAGAAGCACGGTCTGATATACAACCGATATACAACTATGCACACAACTGATATAAAACTATGCACACAACTGATATACAACTGATATGCAGCTGGAGAAGCATGGTCTGCTAAGTTGCAAAACACACAGAGCATACCGTACAGACTTTATATCACCGCGCAAAAATATCGTTTTTTGCCCTGCGGGGTGACTGCGCGCACGAAAAAAAATCTATTTATTTTGGGGGTGCGGGATTGAAAAACGGGGATTTTTGGCGTATTTTGGAGCCTGTCAGGCAAAAATCCCTGTGCGGGGTTGGTGTAAATTAATTATTTCCAGGGTGCGGGGTTGATGCGGGAGTGTGAAACTAAAATATTTTTTTGGGGCTGCAGACTGAACCCAAGTCTGTACGGTACTCAATTCCTTGGTCGCCTCACTCACCTGCAGCGGCAGAATTCTTGCTTGAGGTTGCTGCGTGTGACTCCACCTTTTGAGGCCTGTGAGGATTGTGCATATGTGCATACGCTTGTGCGATGGTGCATGTGTGTGCACATGTAGAAATAAAACGGCCCCCATCAAGCTGTGTAATCAAATTAGGGCCGAAAGGCATACAGACATAAATGCTGATACACTTTGGTACCTGGTACGCCAGCGTGCACCTGACATCCATGCTCATGGACATACACACACATACACACAGGCACATACACACACATAAACACATACACACACACTTGTCCACCTCAACGCCAGTCACATCCATGTGCACCCAGCGTCCGTACTCAGGACTGCCACACACAAACACGCAAGCATTCTCATAGACAAACACACACACACCTGTCCACCTCAACGCCAATCACATCCACGTGCACCCAGCGTCCGTACTCAGAACTGCCACACACAAACACGCAAGCATTCTCATAGACAAACACACACACCTGTCCACCTCAACGCCAATCACATCCGCGTGCACCCAGCGTCCGTACTCAGGACTGCCACACACAAACACGCAAGCATTCTCATAGACAAATACACACACACCTGTCTACCTCAACACCAATCACATCCACGTGCACCCAGCGTCCGTACTCAGGACTGCCACACCACACCTCTGCCCAGCAGTTGGCAAAGTTGGGAGCTGCCACAACCACACCTCCGTTCTGGCCCTGCAGATCACAGATAACACCATACACATACGCAAACAGTTACAGATGAAATTACAAATAGAGCCACACAGTTACGGTGCATTGTATAATACGCATGCATGACACCATAGGCAGGACACAGGCGTCCATAATGCACACATACAAGGAGATGATTTTGAGACGCAACAGGCCATGGGTAATATGTTGATATGCACGCCACACGTCATGTACAAGACACTATACCATACACTACACCATACGCACAGGGCAGCCAGCACGCCAATATCCTGCTTGTTCTTAGTATCAATTAAGCAAACCCAGCCTGCAGATGACAAGCACAGGGCAAAGGTGCACAAAAAAGAGGACGCCAGTGGCCTATAGACACACACACACACAAACACACCAAAACACACACATACACACCAAACCTTGTGCACTCTTTACAACTAATTTCGTCCCCTGTACGTCAGCCCACGTGATCACGTGCGCACAAGCAAGATGAGGAAGTTGCACGCAATAAGTGGTTTTATTCTATGTCTGCATTTGCTTCCATGTTTGTAAACAAATCAACAATGCATCAGACGCGGTACGGCAGTTCCTACCCACCCACCCACCCACCTGCCCAGACGAGCCGCCAGCCTGGAATACACTGGCTGAAGACGTCATTGAAGACAATCGCCCCACACCAATGCCTCCCCCACTCTTCCCTGCCCCAGCAGCTGGTGCAGAGGAGTCACGCCTGTGATTAGGTTTGTATTCGTACGTGTGTGTATGTGTGCTGCATAAGTTTGTGCATAAGTGAGTGTCGTTACCGTCAAGCCAATCCTAAAGGTGTGTCTCTAACATGTGGGTAGGAGCCAACGTCATAGTACTCAGAACCTGTGTAAAATAGAGCAGCTAGTACCTCGAAGACAGCTTACATCATCATGGCCACTTGCAGCTGCCTTTGGCTACCTTAATTAATACCAAGTTCATACAAAATTGCTTTTCGACTTTTTACGAATCCAGCACTTGCTTCAGCACAAATCGACCCCTTAAAGCATTTTGCATATTGCCATACTGGTGTTCCCTTTCTATTTGTGGTGGCAAATGTTACGTTACTCAATACCTGAACGGTTACTTTTCCTTGAACAAAGGGGGAGTTCACTTCTGCCTGTTCATCTTACCCCACCTACCTTGGGGGCTGCTGCTGCTGCTGCCGGGCGGATTGCTCAGCCTCTGTTGCAAGAATGGCCATGCGTATCTGTCGCTCAAACTCGTCATCCCCACGCTTCTGCCTGCAGTTCAAAAGAAGTCAGGAGCAGGCTGGGCACTGCAGTACGTGTCAAAGTGCAAAGGTGCAGGCAGTAATCTGGAGCAAAGTACACAAGTGTGTGTGTGTGCGTGTGTGTGTGCGTGTGTGTGTGCCCTTGTGATAGGACATGCATGCTCATACGCTTGAACGTGTGCAATCCATATTTGCCCCACCCTCTCCTCACAAATGCATGTGCACACACACACTCACACACATACACACACACAAAAATAAACAAGACACACCCCTATCGGTTTGATCAGCGCTACCCACCTCTTCTCTGCCGCAGCCTCCGCCGAGTCCTGCCCATCACTACCCTCCCCTCCCTTCACAGCCCCACGTTTCTTGGACCCCCCAGCCCTCTTCCCCCTGCTCGGCCCATCCTTGCTGTCCCCTCTACCCCCAGCACTGCCACCCTGCTGTTGTTGTGCCTTGCCGCCACTACCGCTCCCACTACCCCCAGCCTTATCTTGCAAAAGGTCCTTTTGCATCTTTTGACTTCTCGTGTTCCCCCCACCCTTGCCTGCACCGCTGCTCTTGGACCCCTCTGCCTTCGCTCCTTTGCCGCCCATTCCTTGCTGCTGCTTCTGCATGTGCATGGTGCGACAGATCTTGCTTGTGTGTGACGAAGCTCTGACATCTGCACTAAAGAAGTCACACGCAAGTGGTGACGACAACAGTAAGTTGAACGATTGGGGTTTTGAGGCAGCTACACCAACTACCATGCATTCAAGACTGGATAGTACAGATTAGAATGACAAAGTAGGCCGCCTCCTGCCACGCACAAGGTGTACATGCTGATGCACAAATGTGTACGCAAATTCACCACTTGCGCGCAAACCGCGCAACAAGTGCACCCTCCTGCGTATGGCTGGTGAACATGTGCACCAGGAAATAGATGCATGACGAGGTGTGATAGTCTCTTATCCCCCTCCTTTGTAAAATCTTCAAGATGAGTACATTTTTGATCATTTCTTGATCCTGCGTATGGCTGGTGAGCATGTGCACCAGGAGAAAGATTCGTGAGGAGGAGTGGTAGCCTCTTATCCCCCCCCCCCCCGG
>Ga0307968_1000274_pt1:0-15000 | contig 34613 bp, 39 predicted proteins | sample OrgLakmetagen650_FD_201834 | JGI IMG/M metagenome (GOLD analysis project Ga0307968, IMG submission 201834) | Saline water microbial communities from Organic Lake, Antarctica - #650 | ecosystem: Environmental > Aquatic > Non-marine Saline and Alkaline > Saline | place: Antarctica: Organic...
TTTTTCTGGTGTCTTGTTCAGTCTGGCCTCCTTCTCTTCTTGAAGCTGCCTTTTTTTTTTGCTATAGCTCAACTGCCCTCGCTGGCGGATACAGCTGTGTAACCCTTACCCTTACCCTTACCCTTCCAATTTCAAGCGTTACAATTTTGACCAGTCATAGTTCTCATAGGGGTATATCAATCGCCCAAGACAATCTAGATATGTAAACTAGCTCTCAAGATCACCAGGAAGCCTAGGGCAACGAAAATCAATCAATCATTTGCATGTCCGAGCTACTTGTCCGGCAATGCTGCAACATGTGCTAAATGCAAGTCCGGATGCTCACACCTGGTAATAAAGGAGCACTACCCACGAGCTTGGAAAATGTAGGCTACACAAAATTGCTATCAAGTGTTGAGTGCAACATTCGCTTAAGGCATAGTAAACGCAACATTTCAAGCCATCCCGATCTATCTGGTAGCTAACCCCGCGAAAGCACAATAAAGAGGCAGGAAGCACACAATCTATCAGCCGCATGTGTTCTGATTCTTGGCAGCAAGGGGAAGTTTTCACCCCAACTTCCCCACAAAACACAGAACCCTACTCCATCAACCCATGGCATTCATCAAGGCCTCCAGCTCAGGCTCTGAATCAGAAGCAGAGGAGGCAAAAAGGGACAAGGACGACGCCCCGTGAGACATGGCACCATGAGACAAAGCCTGGGGGCTGCCAGGAGGTGAAGGAGTGCCGTCACTACTGCCGTCTGGAACTGCGAAGACAATTGCAAACACATGAAATTAACAACAGCGGTCAGAAGACCAATTGTACCCAAAGCAGCTGTCTTAAGCATAACTTACACCATTACAATGCTACGAGGTAGCCGCACTGCCCAGAAGAGCTCCTTCTTGCATCCAACCACTTTCGGTAAAACACTCTTGATCATGCACATTTAGCCCATTCCAGCAATTAATTGGACCCCTTTCTGCACCACGACTACTCAACTTGTAACGACAAAGGCAACACACAAAAACCCACCCTCGTCCAAAGTAGAGAAGGACACGCTCCCCCTGCCTGCCAACTTTGTGGTGCTGGTGCCTGTGCAGGTGTAGCCGTACGGCACCTTGCGCAGCTTGCAGAGCCTGTTGGTGTCGGGAAAAGTATGCGCGCACAGCAGCTCTGAGCAAGATGTGAGGAGTGTGAACATTGCAGATGCTGATGCTTGTGCAAGTCATGGCCTCAAGAGAACGTGGTGTCTAAATTACTGTGGTCTCAATTTTAAAGCACTAACGGGGGGTCAATTTAGCAGAGCAGGATGTCCACCTGCTGCACACCAAAAGCAGATCTAGCCATTTTGTAGCCTTGGCCGTACTAACACGTTTCTACAGCTTTAGTTCCTTGTAGATTCTATTGCATCGGCCGCAGTGAGCACAGTTGGGATTACGCATTAAACAACGATGCAGACGTTGCACTGACGTGCTGAAACAAATTAAAATTAGACCGATCCAATCAAAAGCACACACTCTCAGGCAAACGGCGTACGTTAATTATTTCCCAACTTATGAAACAGGTGCCTGCCCTTATCACTTCCCAACTTATTAAAATTTACCTTTGCTATGACAGGCATTCTCTCTTCCCCGCATGCCCACCCCGTTTCTGCCGCCAAAATCATTGCCACAACCGCACACCTTCACCCTTTGTAGCAAACTATCATCTCTACATTATCCACAGGGTTGATTAGTTTGGGGTTCGGTCAAAAGTTCGGGTTCGCGAGCTTTCACGCATTTTAGCGAACCCTATAATTGCCGTTTGCGAGCTATTCTAATTTTGTCGAACTCTAAGTTCCTTTTTCAAACTTTGGGCAAACTTTGGGCTGCTTTGGGGGACAAATTTGCAGCCCAAAATGCAGGAAGGTGCCCTAGATGGCCATCAAACGTTCTGATTTTGTATGCACTGATTCATTATAATATATTTTTAAGACAATAAAAGCATGTTTTGGACAAGTTTGAACACGGAAAGCAGCAAAAACCTCAGTTTTCGAAATTGCACGTCAAACTGCTTGAACAGTTCGAAGAATCTAGAACTTTCATGAACTTTATCGAACCCTTGCTCCCCAAAAAACGAACTGAACAACCCTCACCATTATAATAAAATTTCAGGATGCGCAATGACCAAGCACACAAAGGTTGACGAGGCTTGCATTGCTAGCTCCTCCCTTCACTCACTCTGTTTCTGTCTCCCCACCGTCGGTGGTGATTGCCAAGGCAGCTTTGCCAGGCCTAAAGATACGCATGGCCATGGCAACAAGCATGCTGGGCTCCACCATGTCCTCCTGAGTATGTGTAAATATGTGTGTCAAGTCTGCTGGTACACGCAAGTCATAGCCAAACAAAGCAGGTACGATTTCCCATTCAGGGTACTCGCACCAAGCCTTGTCATAGCCAAACAAAACAAACCAATTCCTCTTTGGCTTAGTTGCAAGGCAATTCCGAAAGTTAAATGCTTTGTAACCTGTATTAGGGTCTCACGGGGCAGTTGTGGATTGGACATATGTAGGGAGCGGCATATACCGGTATATGGCTTTTTCTTATACCCATATATATACCCTTATACCGGTATTAAGGGGTATATCCAGATCGGTATAAACCCCAGTGCCCCCCCCGGGTGAGAGTTTCATTATCAAATTTGGAAGACTTGTAGATTGTCTTATATAAGGCAAGTAGCCAAAGTAGGGTGTTGATATATTTATTCAGTTCTGAGTTCTGAGATCTAAGAGGTTTTACCGGTCATTTATACCTCTAGCAAAGGAAATTACCACTGCTTGTCCCTGTATCTGATAATAAATGATCTGCGTTGCTACTCTGCTATAATGTGAGTAAACCTTGCTGCTTAACTCTAGCTATTCCTTGGGCATGTTTGCCTTGGTGTAGATCAGCTTCTGCGCTTTATCTAAGCCGAGGCCAGACGCACTGCTGCTGTTGTTACGAGTGTGGATAGGAGCTTGTTGGCAGCATGGGATAGCAGGGGGAACGTGTGTGTGTGCTGCCTTGTGTAGCCAGAAGTTTTAAACGTGGTCACACACACACATACACACACGCACACTCACATGCATACACACACGCACACATAACCATACACACACACACACACACACACCATGCACACATATTCATATGCACACATATGCACACACACACGCACATGCAAACACACACGCACACACATACACACGCGCACACAGCCACACACACACATACACCTGCACACACACACACACACACACACACACACACACACACACAACACACATACACACACAACAACCAGACACACACACATGCACACATAGATACACAATTCATGCCTTTGAGCCCCTCTTTGACCTCCATAATTAAGTTTCATATACCGGTGTAGACCGGTATATACCGATATAGTATATATACCGGTATCACCCAACGCCAATCCCTGACCTATGTTTAGCAAAAGCCTTCCTTCTGGAACTCTGCAACCACACCTGGAAGCCAGAGACCTCCACGCTGGCATAGCTGCATGATTTCTCTGGAGTGACGTGGATGGTGATGAGGCCCGTCTTGGCTATGCCGTTCATGCTGCAGGGAGTGCATACGTTTGCACAAATGTCTGAGTCCACTGATGAAGTGTTTTACATTGAGAAGGGTATGCATGCGCGTGTGCGTGTGTGTGAGTGCGTGAGTGTGCGCTTTCAGCCCAAAAGCTGCGAACTGTTGGGAGCAGGCACTGGCAAGGCAGCATGTAAGTACCTGTAACCACAAGGCTCGAACACGTAGTCATCAATGAGGGCCCCAGGCTTGAGGTGCACAATGCCTGTGTCCGCCGTGGTCTGTGCTGCGCTCACAAACTTGTCCGTGCGGAAGAATTGCTGGGCTGCAGCTGCTCCTAGCTCCGTCATGCACACCTCCACGTTGTAGGTGGGGCGTGCGGGAGTGTCACGGCGGCTGCTGGCCACGTACACATGCCACTGAAGGCCGTTGCAGGGGCTGCCGATGACACATGCTTGGCGGCTGCCCACATCCAGGAAGCCCTCCAGCTGCTTGTCCAGGAACTCCACCTCTGCATCAAAGCTGGTGTGGGGGGCGAGCTGCGCAGAGAGGAGGGGGAGCATGGCGGTGTAAGGAGAGAATCTGCCTTGTCGCTTTGAATCGAAGGGCCGTAGTGACTTGAGGCTTTAAAGTCCCAATATATAAGCTTGCTTGCATGCAAGCTGAGACAGGTCGCTAGTCTTGATGTCACTCAACTCAAAAGCTTTGAAAAGTTGATGAGGTGGGAATAACATGTGCGAGCTAGCTTGCACATGCATACATACATTCTCACAGCTGAATACGAATGTTCTGATCAAGCATGAGCACATCGGTGCATGTATCTGCATTAATTGTATGCGCCTTATAGCATACATGCATGTATATGCAGGTATGTCAGGGTGTGCATGCATTATAAAATGCCTACTATAAGCGTCTGCTAGTATACCTAATTTGTGTCCATTAGTCCGTCATTTATTCATTCAGTGAGTCAATACGTGTGTGTGTGTGTGTGTGTATATTCGTGGTTTTCCAACCGACCTAACAGATTTTACACTCTGGCAACCGCACACCTGCTGCTCAGGGAATAAGAAGCTTGCACGGTTGTACTTGCAGCGAGCAGGCACGATCCCTGCTTCGGTAGCCACTTCCAGGAGCCGGGGCACGGACTGCAGCAGCTTTGTGGTGCCGCAAGTCTTCAGCACCCACTTGGTGGGGTAAACAAACAGGCTGCTCTCTGACAGCACGTACGCATCAAAGTCTGCATTGCTGCGGCTGGACACGATGGTGCAGGCGGCGAGCGTCATCAGCTCATCAAGCTGGGTGCGGGGCAGGGAACGCAGTCCGTTGGTGGGCCCTGCCTGGCCAATGGCAAAGTCCAGCTCCAGACGCTTCTCACTGCCCTCGAAAACGGGGGCGGGGTGGACGTGGTCCATCAGATGAATGTGGTTCGGTGTTGACGGAGGAGGTGGGGGGAGGATCTAGTGTTTTGTTTGTGACGGAAGGGTGTGGAGACTGTCTTCTCCCTTGCTGCCTCCCAGTCCTAGTGCTGCTGTGCTGCTGTTGTTGTTGCTACTGCTGCTGCTGCACTCGCTCTCACGGGGCGTAACCGATGTCAGGAAGGCCAGGTGGGGACAGCAAACTGGAGGGGAGAAGACAGGGGGGGACAGTTTTGGGTGGTGTGAGGCATGCAAGCTTGCAAATTCACAGTTCATGTCTAGGCACTCACGTCCGGTGCGGATTGCTCGCTAGAGCTTGCTAATGTTGCTAGGAATAGACTGCTGTGCTTAAGTCCAGGTTGTCGCTCCTGTGCGTTCATCTCGTCTTCAATGCCATTCGTGAAGGGGAATTAATGGCGCTGCGTGCTTAAAGAAAAAGCGTAGTAATGTAAAGTATTAGTGCTCTGGTTGTTAAACCATGGCACGCTGGCAATCTCCTGTCAACAATTTGTAAAAAGAATAAATTGGAATTTACCCAAAATGCCAATCGTTGCGGGAGGGAGTCGGAATTGTCGGCCCGCTCCGCCCCGCCGGTTGGAATTTGCTCCTGATGTACGTACCTGGAAATACTACGACCCCGTAATTCTGGCTCACAATTTTTGGTGCAGCTGTAGCCGCCATGGGCGAAAGGAAGGGGAAAGAGAGGAATGCTTAATTTGTTTGATTTTGATATGTCAGCAGGCTGTTGCCAGGGCTTTTACAGGGCCCTTCCTGCTCAGATCACCTGGCAAAATATTCTCGATTACAACAGCTCCACGCTCTGGTCGGGGTTACTGGCAGCAGTAGGGGTGTATCCCTCAGATCGCCAAAAAATCCGCAACAAAAGTCACACGGACCAAACGAGATATCAAATACACCCCCAAACATATTAAAGTATTTAAGAAATACACCTGGTGGAGTACGAGCCTCTGCCCTCCAAATACCTAGTTCCCATTGAAAGTAGAAATTGTAAATACTACCGGCATGGATCAGGAAAGGATGTTTTTTGTTCTGTACCACCCAAATGGATGCCGAGACACACAACATCACAACATCCACCTGGAGAATAAAAATTAAAAAGGCTTTTCATTGGGGATCAGGTGGTTGGGAGGCAAAGGCCTGCACACCACCAGGAGTATTGCTCAGATATTTGTGGGGTTTGTGCTCAATATCTCGTCTCATCTGTATGACTTTTGTTGCAGATCTGATTACACGTGCTACAGTAGTAGGCTCAATTTTTAATTGAATGCTGTGGTGTGTAGACCAGTAACTCCGAGGCTGTGGAGTGGATTCCTTGTGTGGCTGCCGTTAATGGTGCCTGTTGCTCCTAGCAGGATTGTGCGGAGGTTTTTGCGGTGTCCGAGTAAGCGAGGCTTTGTCAGCTTATGTTGTTTTCAAGCCTTTTCTGCTTGCTGGGTAGGGGGAGTGTCTTCACACTACTTAGTTTCGTTCAGGTGTTTGTCGCGTTTGATTGGTTGCATGTCTCATGCTTTGATAGCCAGGGGGGATTGGCAGTGCCATCTGCTAGATTATTACAGGCAACTCTTCTTGCATTGTTGGCAGACCTAGTATGGTACGTGTTTGTTGGTTTCTTTAAGGGCGTGGTTGCTGGGTTGGAGGACCTATGATTGCATCTGGCTTGCTTAATTTCCGCCGCTGCTGTGCATTGAGATTGGAGGGTAAGAGCCAGGTCGGAAGGGCGTGCAATGCCTTGATGTACCATTGTTGCACAACTCCCTACGTCTGCTTGTGCTAGCAGGCATGCACCTTGTGTACCTTGTTGGATTGCTTATAGAATCATTTGTCCAGTAACATTACGCCTGTTATTTTTGATGACTGCATCCTGACAGCATGTGGTAGGTGCCGTCTAGCGTTTGGCTGATGGGGCAGATTGGTGGGCCTTCTATATGGTTGCACTGAGCGGCACGCTTTTGGTGTATAACAAATCTGTGCGGCAGAGCATGACATTCTACTTGTTTCCAGAGGTGACACTTGCATTCCAGAATGAGCTACTTGTGTCTTCCTCGACAATGCCTTCTTTGATCAATCTTTGGTATCTTGTGTAGCACTTTGTGGACTGATGGTTTGTGTGCTTTACAGCATCGAGATCTGAGAAAATGGAGAGCCTTTCTGCTGGAGGCCCTCGTTGGCAGTTGCTAGGAGTATCTGGTAGATAACTGGGGGAGGGTTTTTCGCCCTTGCTGGCCATAATATGGATGAGTAGGGATGGGCGTCGGTGTTGCTGTGGATATCATGGCCACTTTGATTTTTCGCAGAGCACTTTGCTATGGCATCAGCGCACTCGTTCCCTAGGATGCCAGCATGAGTTTTAACTTTGTAGATGGATGGTGTATTTAGATTGGGTGTGGTGTAGGATGGTCTCTAGGAGTTTGGCATGTTTGTGCCGTATCATGCGCTGCGGGTAGAGGATGCTATTTCTTATTTGCCATAGTGCACCAGCGCTGTCTGTTGCGATATGGGTGTGCTTATTTATCAAAGCAGCAGCAATCCTTGCTAGCTCGGCTCTGTTTATAGTTTTGAACGCTTGTCCCTCCAGGATTTACTGTGGTGGTTTTGTTGGACTGAGAGTGGTAGACTCCAACTCCAATAAACTGAGATCCATTTTCTTTGTTTGTAATATAACTCCCATCTGTGAAGTCCCATTCTTTCCAATTAGGGGCCTTGAATTCTAGCAGGCGCTTTTGTTGTATATGATGGGAGGGGACCTGGCTGTGTTTTGTATCGCTTATGTCGCCAATATTTGCATTGGTAACTGTCTTTCTTAAGTCTTTGGGGAGCCTACATATTTCTGTCATTCTTGGCAGTATGCTTTCAGTTGGTGCTTTACAAAAAGGTATGGTGCCTGCATTTTTAAAATTCCAGATTGCCGCTAGTGATAGGTCTTGTTTTATTTTCTCTAACCAAGGTAGGTTGTTTGTAATAAGTTGCTCCCTGGCAGCTTTGCTCCAGACTACTAGGGTGCGCACTTTCCATGTTGCTTCTGGTAGGGGTGGTGTTTTGCTTTGCTGGTAGAGGAGTGGCATGTAGCGCACTCTGTCTGGGACATTTCCAAAAATTTGTGCAAACATCCTTGTTGTTGGTGCAGGTTTGTTAAAAGAAGTGATGCTATTTTCCATCCAGTTTGGGAGCAGTAGGAAGGTAGCGGTTGCCTCTTGGTTAATCAAGGCAGATGCGGTTGCATGTTGACCTACTTTGAGCATGTGTTTATTGTCATACATCGGGTGGCAGATGGAGAAACCAGTGAACTGTGTGGAGAACGCATCTGTTCTAGAACCAAAAGTCTCTCTTGGATGGGCTGTCCAGAATTCATTAAGCTCTGGGGTAAAGTCTAGAGGTAAACCATTCTTTCTTTTGTGACCAGGGCATGGTTGCAAAATGCTGTCATGGAAAGGGTAGGCAGAGCCCGATAACGTAAGCATTTAGCTTTGGTATTGCTGCCTGTCATTGGGAGTCGTGGGAGTCGGTGAAGTAGTCCATGAATTCTTGTTGCAAGGCAGGTCTTAGAAAGGGAGGTTCAGCAGGGCGTGTATATATTGATGATGAGCAGGGTTGTATGCATCCTGCGAAATGCTGAGGCGCTGAGGGGTGATGGTGATGGTGCTGGAGAATTTATCATCTATGCCGTATACGCATGTCACCTTTGAAAGGGTCTGGAATTTGGGAGTATGACTTTTGTTAGCCAGTCCTCTGCTTGTGGCTGGCGGTTGGCTAGGTGTGTCGTATTGCTCATTGTCATGTGTTGTCTCCCGTACTGGAGGTGGTCTGATAAAATCGACCTGTCTGTTTCGTAGTTCACATCGACCAGTGCCCGAAATATCACTCTGGGGATCTGTAGGCTGCATGTCAAAATAAACTTTGTCCCTGATATGTTTGCCTAGCGTAAATTTCCATTGGGGAGTATGCCTGTTGGGATCCTCCAATCCTTGCCGGGCCAGGTTATCCATGTTATTGTCTGTGGGTTCAGCAATTCTTATGCCAGACGTGGACAAATTGCTTGTCTCGTACTCTTCAGCCATTATTACGTAGTTAGGGTTGATCTGATCATCTCTGCTGCTGCTTCCCTTGTTGACTCCCAATTGACCAGCCATATTCCACCCTCTGTCTGTTTATGTCGATTTTTCCGATGCTCTTCCAAGAGGTCGCTCCTGGCAGGCTTGAGGGCAGTGCCATTCCTCTGATTGGTTTGTACTCAGGCGGTCATATTGGTTGTGATTATAACCAAACTGCTCAAGGTTATTCCAATGGTAGGTGCAAATGAATGAATGTGCTGCACTGAAACATATCTTGCTCGTCGAGATCAAGTGTTGTGAATGCACCAGACCTCAGAACCAGCTGAACGCCGCAAAGGAACAGCACAAAGATCTCTGCAACATTCTTCAAGGAGCCTCCGTTACTCTCCACATCATCCTTTTGGGCTTTTGGGCGTGGGTGGTACCATCTACAACACTCACTCTCTGAAGCCTTTCAAGGAACTGGGTCTTGATTCTCAAAGAGTTAAGAAGCTTGCCTCCAAGCTCCATGTGCACTCTGTGAACTTTGCTGCTAAACTTGTCCATACCAGACGTGCCCTTTCCAGTACTATTATCAACTCTCATCAGGAGCCGGTTCAGTCCAAGCCTGCAACCCTCTTAATCCCCATTGATTTTTCCTTTCCTTTTCGCGGTGGAGGAGCTTTACGGCACTCGGTACCAAAGTGGCTCCTTTTCCTTAATTAATGTGAGGAATGGTTTTCACTGCCTGCATAATTGTTCTTTTTTCTTTGCTCGTGACCAGATTCTACTCCATCCGTTCTCTCCTCCTCGCTATAGGGTGTCCAATAAACTTTGCAGCTGGGAAAAGAAGATCTTTGCGTGCAATGGGAATCTTGCTTGCACATTTGAAAGATGCTTTATGTTTTATATGGTATTTAAGGGCCCATTTCTCAATGGCACGCACCAGAGAGACCTCCAGTGAACCAATCACCGTGACCCCTTGCCTTTTTTTGAGCGGATCTTTTGCCAGTCAGTCTCATTTGTAAATGCCGTTGTCAAACTTAATATCTGATTTACAAATCTGGATGTTTTTTGCATACTCTTTTGTGAATTGCCAGGGCATGTCTGTGGAATGGAGATGAATTGCGGCCTGTTCCTTCCTTTTCATCAGCCGCTTGTTTTACATAATGATTTTATGTTATAATAAGGACGCAGGTACCGTAAACACTATTGGCATGGATTGGCTCCTTTTTAGATCATCCAGGGATGATGTGTGGCTGTGCATCCATTGGGTAGTAGAAGACAATCCAAAGGACGACACGTCCTTTTCTAATCCATGGTGGTGGTGTTTACTCTACCTGCGTTTTCTTTTATTTCCTTTTGACGGATTTGTTTGTGGCTGGCTGAGATCAGGCAGTCAGCAGTCGATCAGCCAAACCTGAAGGTCACTCCGTATAATTGCAGGTCGCAACCATCAAAAAATAGTGGCGCTGCGCTTGGGGTCTCTAGGAACTAGTCAGAGATCTTAAACATAGCCCAGTAAACTTGCAATCTAGGCAAGCTTAAGCTGGTACTATATTGGTCGTGACAGCCAAAGCTCTGTGGTGAGCAAGGGCTTTCTTGCTCTTCATTGAAATCCCAATTGGTCTCCTATGCCTGTGCCAACTGCCTGCAACGACATGACTCCGCACGGCAAACAGACTTGCATTCCCGGCGTCGCCAAATGCTTTACGCAGGGTCACATATGTCCAAAATAAGTCTTCTTTCATTTATCTAGTTCTTATATCCAGGAGCTCAAAACAAAGCGTTCGACTTCGCAACCAGAGCACCGCTTGACTATCGACAAGCACCATCCTACTCGGCATAAGATTCTTTCTCGATTTGGCGACAAAAGGCTTTGGAGAAAGGTCCAAATCTTTAAGCTATAAGGCTCTCAGTTTCTCCAGCAATGCAAAGGTCTAGAAACCAATAAAGCCCTTTGCTGTTAGGCATTTGTATGCAAGCACGTGATGTGTTACAAGATCGCATCCGGAAGAAAAATCGCCATACGCTTGAAATAAGTGAGTTTGCAATGAGCAGCCTGTACAGGCTTGAAGTCGGCTAAATGGCGATTGCAGCTGAGGGCGAAAGAAAAGCCAGTCGCCAAATTTGGCTAGACCATAACCATGAAATAGGAAAATTATACTTAGCAGCGTATGTACATCATTGCTGGTACATGAAATTAATAACAACACAGGTGTGTCCAGCCAGATACGTGTCATTATTTACAAAGGTGTACAAATCAAAAAGAGGCAAGAAGAAGAATCAGGAAGAGCCCAGAGCCCAGAACGCTTGTTCTCGTACATGTACAATTTGGCAGCATCTGTCTGTTACGATGCCTTTGTAGCTGTTGCTCCCAACTGCTGCTCCACTGCTTCCTCACCCGGCACAGCCTGCGTTCCCTGCCCTGCCTCTACATTTGCCGGAAGCAAGCCTGTGGCCATGGCCCACGCGTGCGCATCCTTTCTCCCCTTTGTGATGAGGTTCCTGCGATAGGTAAGTTTTAGTGCAGAAGGAACGGTGTTGCCACTCGTCTGACCAGATATGAAAATCATCCTGGTAGGCTGCAAGAATCGTAGCATTTTCCTGATAGGTGTCAATTCTTACCGACACTTCACACTAGGATCCTGACATTAAGGGTAACAGCTTGGTTTTTCGTTGCCGATATTCCATGGGGTAGGTAGATTGATGAGGGGCCACTTGGATGGGTCTGGGAATCTGGGGGATGCTCCTCGTTAGACAAAAAACAATGAAATTAGTTTTGGGCTTCTCACGCTAAGCCCACTTTGACATCCTTGTTTGGGAAAATATGATAAATGAGGGGGTCTGATGGCCTGGTTAAATGTTTGCATGGAACGCCTTCAAGTAGGCTGCGGGGGGGTGTGCAGGCATTCACCAGCAAATGACACCAAAGCTGCAAATAATGTGCTGCTTCATGTACCAAACGCGTAAATGAAGTGCATTGGCAAAGATCTCGGCTGGATTCATGCACAGCTCATGTGGTCAGGGCAAGAGCATGTATGCTCATTCTTGCCCTCCGAGGTGACACTTCACTTGGCATGACAACTGATAGGCAAATGAAAAATTAATTACTCGTAGGGTTGGCCAGAATTGTAAATATACGCTGTATATGACCGCATATTTGGTAATTTTCCTGCCAAAACATGCGCCATATACACCGTATATATATGTGGTTCTGGCCAACCCTACTTATACGTAAGCAGCAATAAAAGCATGGATTAAGGGTAGGGCATTGCTGTCGGACCACCACCAGCGGATCAAACCACTCCACGCACAGCCAGGCACTGACCACTCCACGCTCAGCCAGGCACAGCCAGGCACTGACCAATCCACGCACAGCCAGGCATAAACCATTCCACGCACAGCCAGGCACTGACCGCTCCACACGCAGCCAGGCACTAGCCACTCCACCTCAGGCAAACTCAGGCAGGCAATAGCAACTCCATGCACTGGCAGGCACGGGCAGGCACTATCCATCGCTCCATGCACAGGCATAGGCACAGCCGCTAGCCACCTCTCTACGCACAGGCAGGTACAGCCTGGCTATAGCCACTCCACCACTCCACGCACAGCACACAAGCACGTACGGGCACAGCCTGGCTGTAGCCACTCCTCGCACAACACATAGGCAACAATTACTCTGCGCACTGACAGGCTCAGGCAGGCAATAGCCACCACTCCAAGTACGACACACGTGCTTGCAGTATCCACCACCCACGAAAAACACACGCACACACGTCTAGTCACTCTACACAATGCAGACACACAGGCACACAGTTTCCCAACTGGCACAGAGCGTCTGGCCTGACCACGGACCACTAGGCATTTAGAGCAGCTACCCAGCCAGATGAATCCTAGGATTTTGGGCGGATTAGCAACCTTTTTAATTTGGATGGATGGTCATCTGAAGGGGGGTGTGGGGTTGGCTGGTCACTCTAAGCCAGAGGCCCAAAACACACACACGCACACACACACAGAAATGTCAGATCCTACTTTCCAGCCTCTTGCTCGTCCTCCTAATTCACTCGTCCAGTCGCATTCAAGGTGGAAAAATCTTCTGCAGATATGCTGTAGCTCATTTCTATCTTTAAAGTGGTGAAACCTGTTTTGCTACGGATTGCTCTAGGTTGCTCATACTCTCATACTATTCAAACGAAACAAACAACGGCTGATATGACATTAGCCATGACGGAACGTTTATTCTCTGTGTTTTCATTTGATGATCAAGTCTCAAGGGCAAATGTCCCTCTCAATTCATGATGGGGCAATCATTGCTCACTCATTGCTCAATCCCTCCAGGGTCATTTCATTTAGCACACTCACTTGAGGGTCTCATCCGATGCAGGCACCAGGGCCCAACGAACCAGCTGCGCATAGGTTACTTGGAAATCCTCCACTGGGAAAGCATCAGGGCTGATAGACACGTCTAGGAAGGATGCAATACTTGCGTTGGACTGCAAGAAGGAATGTACGGGCGGTGTGCAGCGATGGGATTACACCTTATAAGGTCCACAACAGAACCCTGCCTGCGCGCATCATGCTGGATCAAACTGCAGGTCATTCTTTGCCAAATAACAAGATCATGTCAGTCCTGTAATCCCCCTTTTCTTTTTGCTTGCTCTTTGCAAGGAAGCTTCCTTAATAAGCCGCCATGTCAAAACATTTACAATGTACTTTGCAGCCCGTACTACTGGGGCACCCTGCTGTGGGTTGCGGGGGAAAATAGCGATTTGCTGAGGGTTGTTGAACCACGACCAGTTTCAAACATGGCAATAATCATTTCACACTGATCCTGGATAAACTAAAGTTGTTGCATGTGTTATGGTTCAAGCTGTTCAAGTAGGAAATGACTGCGGAGACCATGACCGTGTACAATTTCCCAAACAGCAAAAGAACTTAACTACCATACCTCTCCTATATCACCCCGATCAAACAACGTTTTCTGCCCTCCGGAATCATGCCGGTATTGTTTATTATATATTTATTTTGAGAGGTTGTCCGGGGTTGCCGGAAATAAAGTTTGGGGGGCGGCCGAACAGAGAGGAGATGGCTCTTTTGCCGTCCCTGCCCCCCTCCCAACCCAGTTGGAGCTCCAGCTGCCCCTGCCACCATGACTCATGCATAGGGTTGGCCAGTACCATGCATTTATAGGTATATACGGTGTACATACTGTAGTTTTAGCAGGGAAATCACCATACATACGGTCATATACGGTGCAAATATACGGTTCTGGCCAACCCTACTCATGCACACTCAAGCAATACAGGCAACTGCATGCACGCACTGGCAACCAGGCACATACAGGCATGCACACATGCACAAGCTGACATGCGCGCGTTTATGCGCAACCGCAAGCGCTTGTCTACATGCAAGCGCATGTGCACAAGCACGTATGCACTACACTCTCTCTCTCTCTCTCTCTCTCTCTCTCTCTCACACACACACACACACACACGCGCACAAACACATTTATACAAACACACGTAAACAAGCACTGTATATGCGTGCACACGCGCATACTAACACCTATACTAACAAACACGTTCAAGCACAGGGCAAACTCCCCACCAAGGTTGGTGCGAGAATGGCTTAAACACTCCTTAAAGGCTCCTAGGGTTGGTTACCTTTAATATTTATCAATTTTGGGTTCCGGTGTGAATACGGTAAGGTACGATATCTTAATAACCGCCAGGTTAATGATTAAAGTTGCAAGGCATCCCAGAGATGAACAATGCCATGGTTCTGCACCACATCTTTGTTTGAAATTCTATCCCACCTGTAGTCTAGGCCCAGCTACGCGCTCTATGACGTCGCTGACAGGGAAACAGCAAACCTTGAGCGTGTGGAGGTCTGGCGGCTTTGGGATAAAACCTTAAAAACAAGGGCGTGCAGAGAACAAGTTTGTAGTGAAGCGTGCAACCAAACGGAAACACGAGCACA
>Ga0307968_1000274_pt1:20000-34613 | contig 34613 bp, 39 predicted proteins | sample OrgLakmetagen650_FD_201834 | JGI IMG/M metagenome (GOLD analysis project Ga0307968, IMG submission 201834) | Saline water microbial communities from Organic Lake, Antarctica - #650 | ecosystem: Environmental > Aquatic > Non-marine Saline and Alkaline > Saline | place: Antarctica...
CGTCAATGGCAACAGATTCAGAGAGACCGAGGGCGAGAATAACATTCCGGCTGCAAGGGCAATCATGCACAAGGTACCTTTGTTATGCTTCTTTGACCAGGGATACATTTTGACCAATGTAACTGTGCCTGCCTAGCTTGTGTTTCTCATAACTAAGCTTTCCTTGGGCTCCTAAATAGACAAACAGCTTCCTTCATTTTCATTGCAGATCACGGGAGTCATTGTGCCAGACGCCTGATTTGAGTTTCCCCACTCGCTAAACCGGCTAAGCGTACATTTACTTTAATGGCCCGCATCTATTGCATTATGTTAAAAAATGGTAAATTGTTATTATCCAATGTTCAGCAATTGGTAATTTGGCAACAGCACTCTTGTAGACCATGTGCATTTTAATGCGCCCTGAAGGTGCTCCTTATGTTTTTAGAAATCTAATGTGAAAATGACATCTGATTGTTCAGAGGAAGGCATTGGCAGACCACTTTAATACCATTTAACGACGAAGAAAAAATATGAAATCAAGGGGAACAAGAGGGTTGCAGGCTTGGCATGAAAACTGTGCTTGATGAGAGGTAATACCACTAAACAGGGTATGTAGCTGATATTGGAAGCTTTACTTAGCAACATATTTGACAGAGCGCACATTGAGGCAAGCTCCCTCGGCTCTCTGTCTACTGAGACCCAGCCGCTTAGAAGCTTCAGGGTGTGAGTGTTGTATGTTGTAGATGGTGCCACTCACTCCCAAAAGGATGGTGTGGAGAGTAATGGAGGATCCTTATAAGATGGAGCTGAGGCCTTTGTGCTGTTCCTGCGTGGCGTTCAGCTAGTTATGCGGTCTAGTGTCCTCACAGTATTTGATCTCGATGAGGTGAATGTCACACTGGAGAATGCTGATATCTTTGGGTCGGTGCTGTCTGGAGAAGGTGGATCTGTTGGTGGCGGCTGGCGGTGCTATAGAAGTGCTCTTGGTCTCCCTCAGTTGCCCCCTGCCACTCTTAACAACCCACCCCCCTTCAATGCTAGTCTATTGCTTTTTCGTTTTTACATCCGGACAGCTGAAGAAAAACCTATTTTTGTCTGAGAAGCGGGGTGGAAAGAGCCACTTTGGTATAATTGAGAATCTTAAAATTTTGCATAGCCAGCTGTTCGCTGCTATAACCTATATCCACGTAAACAAAGCAAGATCCTAGGGAGCCTGTCTTGCTGATAGCTTTGCAAATCATACTGCATGCTAAGTTATGTCTTTTGGTGATCGTGGCGTGTGTTGGCATCCAGAAAGGATACACAGGGCACTGTCTAGTTGAGGGCAGAGGGGGCAACTTTTGCTTATTGAGTGCTTGAACCAAACCGCATGCTTTGGTTGGGTTCCTGTTCTGTACTTCATAATGATGCTCTTGTTAACAGGAAAATAGGAAGCTGTTAGGTAAGCGTTGCTAGTGGCTCCATTGACTGTGCCGTTTTTGACAAGGGTCTGGATCTTTTTAGAGGAAAGCATGGTAGAAGCAGAAATAAAAAAAAGTCAAATACATGTTCCCAGAAAGGGTGTCCTGCTGTTCTGACTCATGACTAAGCACAAAAACGAAAAACAAAAAAACACATGCATAAGAGCGCCACCTGCTGGTGCTGCTGTTCTTCACAGCTGATCTGGAAGGGCACCGTTTTCACAGTGAGTGGCCTCTGTTGCTGAACTCCTCCTGTGCACGTGTGTGGCTGTGTGTGTGCATGCGTGCGTGCGTGTGAGTGCGTGTGTGTGTGAGTGTTTACTCTGACTCCATTTTCAGCAATTAATCATATTTGCTACTTCATCAATGCACAGCCTCCATCAATGCACAGCCTCCATCAATGCACAGCTTCCATCAATGCACAGCTACTCCTAATCATGCCTCGCGTACAACTCAACTGCCAAGCTCAAGAGAGGCACATAAGTACATGCGCAGTTGCACTTCTCATCCTTGTTGCACATATTTGCACCTTATCATCATCGTGCTGGCTGAAATTCATGGCAAGTGGGTGGGGATGCCAGGGCCAAATCCCTCCTAAACTGTCTTCAGGCCCCACACTTGTTGGAGCCCCTGTGACATATGTATCACATCCTGCTTGTTTATCTCTCTGTGGTGCTTATGATGGATGCGTATGTTGCCTTTCTTAAATCTCTATTACTCTGCCATTAATTAGGTGATCTATAGTGTAGAGTTGCAAGGAGAACCTGTCCAAGCACCCGTTCACATACTTTTATCCAAATCTACATCCTACTTCATCGCCAACACCAGAACAAAGAGTGGTACTTACCACTGGCAATGCTTGCTTAAAACAAGCTGCTGCAACGCCACTGAAAGGGAAGCTATTGATGCCAATAATTCATGGGCCTACTCTGCTTGTATTCCAAAATGAAAAGAAAATTCGTTTTCTCTACTTTCAGGAAAAAGAGATTGTGGAGGTTTTATGGAACCCAACCTGGGAGCCAGAAGAACTACAAAACACGTGTGAAAGCTTCAAGCAGAGCCTCAAAATTTATGAAGAGCAAATCACCACGCCAAACATACCTCATCCTGCACCAGATGAACACCTAATTGATCTTCAAAGACAAGGGTTCTCTGCCATCCAAGAGAGCAATGCGTACCAACCCTACAACGTCGATCTTCGGAACAAAGTTAGCTTTGACATGCAACCCGCCAACCCACAGGCTGACATTACGGCCACAGGGCATTGTGAGTGCTGGACCACAACCATTGATCTCATGGAGTATCAAGAAAAGAGTACCCTATCCTCCCCAGATGACACAATGCTTCCTGGAGTGTACACTGACACAGTGGCCTGTATCTACAATGTCGACAGAAAGTGTAAAGGTATGCTTACTCCCGAGCGCCTTAACATTCCACAACAGGCCTTTCATAGGGCAAAATGCAGCGGTTTACACGATCATGTCCAACCTCCTCCCATTAGCTTTGCATCAGAACTCGTAGGCCTCATTGCACGTAAAGACACCTCTACATCTAGACACACGAGCAAAAAAATCAAAGACTCTTTCGCACGGATACTCTCCTCCCATATCACTGCCGCCTTTCAAAAGTGGGCTAATCACTAAAGAAAAAATGGCATCCTCCCTCGACTATGACCCCGAATTCCCCCATTACTGGAGTGAGCACCCAAGGGACAAAGTGTTTGGGGCAAACACCAATGCCTTCTCCTCCCGATTTTCTGGATTCTCCATCTGCCACCCTATTCATGGAAACACCATGTTTCTAGCATCAAAACACGCCATTTACTCTGCTGCCGTTAACACAGAGGAAACAGCCTCCGTCATGCTCCTCCCTTCCTGGAATTATAATATGACCACAATTCCCTATGCATCACTCTGCCGCAAATACCCACGTTTATGTAAATTTCTGGGCACCATCCCATCAAACCAAGTCCAATACACAAAAGTGCCCTTTTGGAACAACATAGAATTACCACTTTCTAAACACTCCTGGAAATTGCAAGTCATTGCCATATGGAACACCAAGGGCAGGGTCTGCCTCAATGCTCACAACAAAGACTGCCTAAAAGAACTTGCCAAAGAAATCCCTGAGGCAAGGTGGGAAATTCAAAACATACATAACCATCCCTACCAAACAGCCGCAGGTTCCGGACAGCAATCAGGACTCAGCAAAATGAATAAGCTACCCAATGACCACCCTCAAACCTCAGAAGGCCCAGATATAACAAGTGCCCAGATTAGTACTGACCAACCTCATAATTGGAATATCGACGAAGCACCCCAAAACAGCTCTAGCCAAAACCAAATCCGTAAGGTGAAAAATTGGCGGGATTGGACCTACACTGATGGCAGCCTCCAAAAGAATGAAGTAGGGCAAGACACCAAATCAGGTGTATACCACCCTCACTTAAACGTTTCCCACTATGTAAACCCAAAAGGCATGGATATAACCAACACCATCTCACGTGCAGAGCTAGCAGCTATAGCAGCTGCAGTCATACACAGCTACTCACATATTGCCACAGGCAGCCTTACATCACTGCACCAGATCAAAAAGCAGCTCTCACACCCGAATCTTCATCACCACCACATCCAAGGAGATGTCGTTCAATCCATTAATTATTTGTGTGTACATTTCTCAGATTCCCTACATAGATGGGGTAAAACCTGAAAAATATTAGTTATATTTGGTAATTTACTAAGTGCACTTTCTGATACCGGCAGTGTACAAATGCCCCTCATTGCCGCCTTTCTTGTGCTGTTTGCAAGTCCCCTTTTGTCAGCCAACGCGCAGGGCTCTTGGTTCTCGCCAGATAAGATGTTTTCATAAGCTTGCTTCTTTCGTCAGCCTGCGTTTCCTCGATGCAGATTGAATGTATTTCATCACAGATAGATAGATCATCATATCTCACAAGGTTTCAATTCATTCCACGTGTTCCTGTACGCATTGATGCACATATACACGCAAACTTTAGCATGATTCAGTTTGGCAGATCACCCTTTTTCCCTTCCAGATCCACCCCCTCCTCGGCCTCCTGGGGCGGGGAAAAGTGTCAGTGAGGTGAGTCTACTAGGACAAACAATATGCTACTTGAATTGTGATGCGTCCAGAATGATTGGAGAAGGTTGCGTGATTTTGCCCTTCGTTGAGTGCAGCGTGGTTCACCCTTTTTAATTGGCTAACTTATTCAATGCTGCTACTCTTTTGATAATGGAACACCTGCAGGTCATCTGTACAGATTCACAATTGGGCACTCTCTGTCGGGTACGTAATAGCTAGAGAGAGGATGAATATACTGCTTATAAGTGAATATAAGCATTCACAGAGTACATCATGGAATTAACAATTGATGCATCTTTTGGAGTTGGTCATATCTGTATCTGAAAGCGCTCAACCCTAACAACGATCCTCTGCTTTCCTGACATTTGGCCTTGTGAACTATTACACTTGGTAGTGTGGGTATCCAGGCCTCAATTTTTCCAGTCGACCTTCTGTTTCGCTCTGCCAATCTTCCTTGCGCAGCTTCCTATGATTTCCTTGGATCCAGCTTTTCCCGCCTTGACCTTTTTCCCCCTAACATCTCCCCCCATGCCTCCTTTTTTTCCATCCAACCCCTGTTGCTGCGTTTTTTCATTCAATTTTCCTTCGACTTTTAACGTAGTAGGGAGTTTGCTGTTTCGCCCTTATCCATGTAATACCCTCGAAATAAGAGAAGCTGTTTTCTCTTTGGCGCGCACACACGCACGCACATGCACACGCGCGCGTACACACACACACACACACACACCTAGGCAGCACGAGCAGCAAGAAATGATCCCGTTGTGGCCGAGCTTGAAGATCCTACCTTTACAGGTAAATTTGCGGCTACCTCCCATCGCTTTATGTTTCTCACAAAGAAATGACATCCGACTTTTCAGGCAGGCAGTTGTTATGGAAGGTTACTACTATTATGCCTTTCCTTTGCCACCTTCATCTAGGCACTGTTTTTGTACCCACTGACGAGACCTTTGAAAGCTTGAAAGAGTGCAAAAGACCTCGAGGAAGCTCTGGGCGTCACAAGTGTGTTTGTGATTCCCACCGAGCCGCTCGTTGCAGCAAGCGATGTTCGAAGCGAGATCAAGTATTGTGAGGACACCATACCTCAGATCTAGCTGAACGCTGCAAAAGAACAGCACAAAGATCTCTGCAACATTCTCCAAGGAGCCTCCGTTACTCTCCACATCATCTTTTTGGGTGTGGGTGGCACCATCTACAACACTCATACTCTGAAGCCTTTCAAGGAACTGGGTCTTGATTCTCAAAGGGTTAAGAAGCTTGCCTCCAAGCTCCATGTACACTCTGTGAACTTTGCTGCTAAACTTGTCCATACCAGACGTGCCCTTTCCAGTACTATTATCAACTCTCATCAGGAGCCGGTTCAGGCCAAGCCTGCAACCCTATTTATTCCATTGATTTTTCCTTTCCTTTTCGCGGTGGAGGAGCTTTACGGCACTGGTATTAAAGTGGCTCCTTTTCCTTAATTAATGTGAGGAGTGGTTTTCACTGCCTGCGTAGTATTTTCCCCGTCGTATCTCCTCCATGAGGCCGACAGAGTGTATGAATTAGGGCTCCCCCCACTTGCCAGGCTCGTGCAAAGCGCTAACACAGGGGGGCCACCTGAAAATTGTGTTGAACATGCAATGCAATATGAGGTTGAAATGAAAAGGCTATGCTGAAAGTGATAACACAGACCCCCACCAATGCAACAAAAGTAGACGTGCAAATGAGGCCCGGGGTTGGAGGGTGCTTGCGCCAAAGCATCCAAAACACCACAACGAGACTCACACGCAGCGCTTGAAGAAGTAAGGACAAAGCACAGCAGTGAGAGTGCAAAGGCACAGCCGGCGCCATTGAATTGCAAACAAGAGGGAAACTCTGGTACCTGCTGGGGCGGGTACTTGGGAGGGTATGTGTACATTATGGGTGTACGGGAGAAGAGGCAGGGGGGCATCATGGGCTGAGAGTGGGAGGTGTGTGAAGAAAGGTTTGCCTGATGAGATAAGTTGAAGCTAGAAGAAGGAAGTAAGGGTCCTTACAAGGTGCACCTTTACACACTGATTCTTCTACACGCCTAGAAAACCATCTCTAGTGTGCTCTCACCACACTGATCGTGCCCTTTGTCACGCGGCTCTGCAGGTTCGAAGCCTCCTCCCAGATCCGGGCAACATATGGACCAGCGTCGATGCCTTGGGGATCTTGAAAGCCGGCCTGCAGCTTGTTCAGCTGGTCCAGCTGGTGCTCACCATGAATGCTGAGACGTGTCCAGCTGGTGCTCACCATTCACCTTTCAGCTGGTCCATCTGGTGCTCACCACGAATGCTGAGACGTGTCCAGCTGGTGCTCACCATTCAGCTGGTGCTCACCATTCACCATTCAGCTGGTCCAGCTGGTGCTCACCATGAATGCTGAGACGTGTCCAGCTGGTGCTCACCATTCACCATTCAGCTGGTCCAGCTGGTGCTCACCATGAATGCTGAGACGTGTCCAGCTGGCTGTAAAGGACACTGAACAGTGCCTGTAAAAGCGTATGCGCGAAATGTGCTTTGTTGTGTGTGTGTGTGTGTGCGCGTGTGTGTATGTGTGTGTTCGTGCTTGTGCGTGTGTGCCTCGTGCGTGTGCCTCGTATGTGCCTCGTGCGTGTTCACACCTGCTGGTCATTGGCAATGCTCTCTACAGCATCAATTGCCCACTGAACATCATCAGCAACCTGCACATGAGAAGGGATGGTGGCACATCACGTGTGTGCGTGTGTGTGTATGCGCCTCTCTTCATCCACCGCCTTGCTCACCTGTGGCTTAGTGGGGGGCATGGAGGGCATCGTGCAAGACTGTCCTTTTGTGGTGCGTGTGCCTCAAGTCCCCTGTTCTTTTCTCACGAGACTATGTGGTAAGCGTTTTGTGGTAAGCGTTTTGTAGTAAGACACTGCAGTAAAGCTCTTTACTAATGTGCTTAGTACCAATAGCTTCACTTTGTGGAAGGTGGCCCAGGCTGATTATTTCTGCTTTTGTTTGCTGCTAACCTGTCCATACCATATACCATATGCACCCTTTCCAATAGTTAGTGCAAGCAGTTTGCTAAGTAGACCCATTTTTAGGCTTGCACTGAGTGGCTGACAGTGTTGGCGGCTGTAGGGCTGGCTTTGTGACTCGTAAATGTAATTGAGGCTGGCAATGTCCAGGGCGGGTGGTCCGTTACACCCTTAGCTTAGCTCAGTAGCCTCTGTACCTGGCGCTCTTGCGTCTGGTACTCCAGTCTCTTTGTGACTTATTTTCTCCTTTTTCAGTACTCTGTTGGTCCTTCCCTTCTGACAGGACCTTTTTTGTCCGCTGATGAAGGAGGTGTTACAGTACTCGGTACCAAAGTGGCTTTCTTTTACTTAATCAGTGTGGGCAGTGGTTTTCACGTGTGTGCATGTAGTTTTTCTTTTCTTTCTTTTACACCCTTCCCAGTACCACTATTAACGAATAACGCTCATCAGGAGCCGGTCCCAGGCCAAGCCTGGCTTCTTTATCTTTTTTTTCCATTGGAGGACAGTTACGTTAAGGGCAAAACGTATACGAGAAGATCAGGCATGGGAAAGAAAGAAGAAAGGAAAGCCTGCATAGCTAGTTTGGTGCCTACGTAAAAAACAAGGTGAGAGGTCTTGGAGAGATGCTTCTTTGAAGACGATGGCTGCCCCTAATGTGCACAGCAACAAACTGGCCGCGTACTATAGTATCATTCTTGGTTAGCCAGCCCGCTTGCTGGAAATGGTCAAGAGTGCTGATCACTGTGCCACAGTTTATACATCTGATCAAGTGTGTTGTGTGCAAGTTTTTCAACTTACGCCGCCTGGTGTAAGTACTCCGACCAAGCTTTTTGTTAATTAATAAATTTTCCAGATAAAATCCTTCTCAACTAACATTACCTTTTTCTTACCTTTCTAATTCTCTCCGCAGGAAATATGTATCTCTGTTTTCCGACGCAGGAGCTCACGACGTGTCTACTTTAATAAGCCAGAGCAACAACTTGTTGAACAAGCTTTGGTTTTTCCTTCATGAACTAATAGCTTTTCATGAACAGGCTAGCCGTGCACTTTCTTGCCTTCGCATTTCTGTCCACAACTTTCTGGTCAAAAGATTGCGTCATAACAGGAATAGAAGGCGTTATGAGATCAGGACCTGTGAGGATAGCCCAGCTTGTTTTAGGACCTTTTTAAACCAGGCAAGTGTGTATGGTGTGGCCTCCACAAGTGGTGGCTAGGTGCCTAGCCCTTTTCCTTTGATTTTCTATTTTCTTTTTAGGCAACCAGCTAGGCCAGGATGGGGCTCAAACAACCCAACAACTTGACGCGAAGGTTTTTTCCTTCCAACACTTTTCTTGTGCTTTTGTTAGAACGTACATGCTGGTGCACTGTTGTAAGTCAAATGTTATATTTGAACTCAGCTTCCAATTTGTTTGCATGAACAGTCATGGGGAGCTAATGTTGCGCTCCCTTCCTCCCCTTGGGTTATATATTCTGGTGTTCAGTTAACACGTGTTCAGTAAACAGGTGTTCAGTTAACACGTGTTCAGTTAGCACATGTTGTGGCTCTCCATCAGGCTGTCACGCCCAATTGTTGGCAGTGACGATTCGTGTGATTCGGTTAGTTGGTTTTTCAGTTGAGGTTGTTATGCCTGGTCTCGTGCAATAAGCTGGCGAAGCCAGTTTATTGAAGAATGGTTTTAAGCCAGGGTCGAGTCTCTCTCGAGCAAAGGCTGGGAACTGCACTACAGACTGCAAGTCTTATACTTTGCAGTGACAGTGATTTGCTATGACAAGGCTCTTTTTATTATAAGGTTTTGCCTTTCATCATTCATTCCTCACCTCTTACTTATCACTTTCCTTAGAGAACAATATGGCCCTGGCTGAGACCAGTTCTTTTTATACAACCTTATGTTACTTTACGCTGGCTGATCCAGCAATGCCTATCAGCCCAACACATGTGGCTGCCGGTTACCCCCTTTGTAAACCCTTTGTAAACCCTTTTTAGGTTTGGTTACAGGCTTTTCCGCTCAGATGCCCCCCAGAGGCATATAGCGATGTAACCTACCTTACCTTATTGTTCAAGGTAAAGGTGCCTGATAATTCTTACTGGTTTTATTCACTGCCACATTCGTTGTGCATTTTTCCCCATTCAAAGATGTTTTTGTAGGTGATACAACAAGTCTGGTATGACAACAAACGCTTCTCACAACGTGTACAACGTTTTACATGCATACGCAGCCTAGCAGTCGCACTTTTTGACTGCTTTATCTGTAACCTATAAACAGAAAGAAAGAATGAAAAATGTCATTGCTTCTTTAATAAGCAGTAAATACAGCCAAGGGAAAAAGTTGTTCTTGTATAAAAATGAGTGAGCATTGTAATCTATTGAGACGCATCATAACCCATAAAGACATCATCTTCGATCACAAAAAAGCTTGGAATAATCCAATGCAGCTCCTTTGCTGTGAGCAAGACACGCAATGTGCTGTTCCTCGCCTCTCAGACACAGTCTACGACTTCACTCTCTTTTCTCTCTGACAGCCTCGCATTATAAGTGCATATACACAAAATCCGCACAAAACTTACATTTCAATCTCTCATCAAAAAGAACAACTTAATAATCATCCAGTACCAAAACAGCCACTCTCGTTAATTTACATGACCATGCACTTAAAATGTCAGTCAATCGCCATTCAGGAGAGCAGTCTAGGTTTCGTTGAAGACTAGCGTTGCCAAGCGCCGCAGCCACCTCAATGGTAAGCCTGTGGGGCCTGAGAAGAGAGCAGGAATGGGAAGTGAGGGCAAGCCAGAGTAATGCTTCATCCATTGTGTGCGTTTTGGAACTTTGAATGATCCCCCAAAGACTCTTCACTGCTCAAAATCAAGTCTTGATTAAACAGAGTAGAGCTCAACCCTCAACGCAAACATACAAATCTGCATGGTCCTTGTCATGACAAGGTATTAACTGAGGCTAAGTTGCAGGAGGTGAGGAACATCAATGTCAGGCTTGAAACCGATTTTCTGCTGCAGGAGCGACAGTAGAAATACAAAGGCAATGTTTCCGGTAAGAGTTCAAGCGCATAAATCACGGATTTTGTTGATCTAGTTTACCTTTGCTATCAAATATGCAGCACACAATTGTTGTTTCAAAAATCCATGTACGAATCCTTTCCTGACAGCGTGCGTGTTGCCTCACCTGGTGGGGTGTTGCTTGAAAAGTCGCGGGAAAAGTCTCGATCTGCAGCGCAGAAGCCGTGAGAACAATATGTTTGAAGTGCAGGCAGCCCTTAACAATGCGTGTGGGCGGGTTTGAATGAGTGGTCAGCAGGAAAACTGTTGTTAGAGGATAGCTGGCAGAATGGGGTAAGTACAGGAGCAGAGGCCAAGAACACTCAGGGGGGAAGCGAAGTAAAGTTAACGCTCACGTCTGCACAAGGCGGTTCTGGACACGATGCTCAGTGCAGGCACTACAGATTTAACGAGATCTGTGTATCAGTGAATATGCAAGCGCACACTTGCAGGGATAATAGTCTGGTAACCACCTTTACGCCGTGTGCAACAGGAAGACCTCTGTCGCAAGCCTTTATTTGCTTTGCCACAGATGACACAGGTTGTCTGCCAAACATGAAACAGGCCTTGTGAATCCCCACCACAAATCCCCCCACATACAGGAAGCGTGACTCTTCCAAGTCACGCACACGCATACACCCAGTTTTGGTACGCGGTTGGTACGAGGAGTAAGCATTGTGAGCCCTCACCTGGGCTTTGATGCCGTGCCTGCCGTGCCTGCTGATCTTGCTGGTAGGACTTGACCTTGGCTGCCTGGCTTGCCTGACTACTGACAGCATTGCTTGCAGCCCCAGCCCCCCGCGCAGGACTACTACTGGGGGTAGGAGCACTGCTACTGCTACTGCTCCCGCTCCCGCTCCCGCTGCTCATGCTCGGTCCGCTGTACGCGGGGCTGCTACGTGGGCTGGGACTCTGACTCTGACTTTTGGGGCTCTGGCTAGGGCTCTGCACTCCACTAGGCGAAACCGTGATGGTAGGGGCACTGCTGGAAGCAGAGGCAGTCTTGCCGCCCCCACCCCCCCCTCTACGATCCCCTCCCCCCCCTCCATCTCTACTGCCTGGGCCCCCACCCCAACTCACCACGCCGTGGCCCACCACATGCACCCTTCTCTGCTCAGCCAGCTCCTCCTCACTCAACTCTAGTTTGCTCACGTCACCAGCGGCCCCTCCTGACCTACCCACCCCGCCCCCACTACTCCCACTACTGCTACTACTGCTATTGTTGTTTAAGCCGTTGGCTGCTCTAGAAGCAGAGGAGAAGGGCGAGCTAGCCACGTTGTTGGCGGACACCACGTTGTTCTGCGCTTGAGAGCCTGAGCGTGACGGTGGAATGACGGGACGAGTAGATAGATGGTCAGCTCAAAAGCATCAACCTGGCACAAAAGCATATACTCACACAAATGCATACAAACATCCACACACACACACACACACACACACACACACACATCCACACCTGTTGTGGCCGCCACACACGTCACAGGCTCTGAAGGCGCGGACGGTACTTGCAGCATGCCTGTCATGGTGTGCGTAGAGTACACGTCACCCACGCGATGGTGCACCCCGTTGTGATGGCTAGAGTTTGAGTTCCCGCCATAGCCTTGATTATAGCCCCCAAAGGTGGCACCGTTGTTGGCTGCTTGCTGCTGCTGCTGCTGCTGCTGAGAGGAGTGGGAGGGAATGAAGTGGTTGGTTGCTGAGGTATAGGACGGCGATGGGTTGGAGGACGTGCCTTGCGAGCTGGCGGAAGCGGTGACAGCACCAGCCCCCACCTTCTCCTTGGTAGCAGCACCTCCTCCACTCCCTGCTGGCGTACCCCAGGAGCTACCTGCTTCCCCACCCCCTCCTCGTGAGCCCCCCTGTTGTTGCTGTTGCTGGCTGCTGCTGCTGCTACTGCTGTTGGAGGGGCCAGAGGGGGGACTGCGATCCACAGCTGTGATCTCTGCGGTGATTACCGGGGGGCTGGGCAGCTGCGCAGGCTGCATCTGCGTTGGTAAATGGGCGTACTTGTATGTGTGTGAGAGTGTGTGTGTGTGTGTGTCCAAGTGTTGTTGATAACCAACCCTCCTGCACAGCTTGCAGCTTGTAGCCTGTGTGCTTGCTCCCCTTCAGAGCCACAACGTCTGCCTCAGTTACGACCATGTCTCAACCTTCCTAGAATTATGATCTGTGCTCTGTGGCCGCCAGCACTGTACATTCCTCCCACCTGTGCTTGTTGCTGCTTTTGGGCCACAAGGTCTCGCGCCATGGCGTAGGCTGCGTAGCCGTGCACATTGAGGCTGTCCAAAGCCTCAAGCATCTCGGGGTCAAGGTCAAGCTGTGTGTGAAATGTAAAAGTATTTGAATTTGTGTGATTGCATGCATACATGTGTGCACGTGCTTGTGTGCACGCATTAGTGTCGAGTGTGTGCGTGGGGGGAAACCTAGGGCTAGCTATGTGAGCTGTTTTGGGTGCGCTTGTGAATGTGCTTGTGCACAAATTTTGGAGGTGATTTTTTTTTACATTTCACAGCACATAGCCCTGGTACGTCAAGCAATTGTAACGCCCACAGTAGGTGGGCCTCACTCATCTAAGGAGCTTAACCACACATGTTGACCACAGCAGCCAGCTGCCAAAAACAGCGGAGGTCAAGGACGCACGACATTTTGCCAACCTGGCATGCTAAAGAGCAGGCTGCTGGTGAATGTGTGTCAACAGTTGTAGCAACACGTTTCTGCTACCTCCTTCGAATGCACTAGTACAACATTTCCTCTTAGCATTCTAGGAGTGCAGGCAGGGTTCGTATGGTCCCCATTTCACATGCTTTGCCTTGTCAGACTTGATGACCGTACAGCACCTTTACATACAAGTAACTAGTGCAGTTATGTATCTGTAAGATCGTATGTGTAAGTATTTGTAAGACACTTCTGTACGCACAGAGAACAGCAAATGTATAAATGTATGTATCTGTCAGACATTTAAATACGCCACAGTGGCCAAATGCACTCTCTGGCTTACGAGTAAAGGTGAGCTTTTACCTCCGTACAATGCACTGACAGTGGCACACACAGCACAAAGAGCTGAAGCCAATCATGCTTATCCTGCGCTTTCCCTTACCACTGTGCGTGGCGTCGCCAGCTTTGCCCCGTTCCGCTCCACACAGTCCACGAACGAAACCATGAGGTCCTGTGAGTATACAAATGAGCGCAATTCAGAGAGCATGAGCAGTCCATGTGTGTGCTTGTCAGGGGGAAACCCCAGGGCCTAAATTACACACAAAATTAGTCGAAGTCCAAAGTATCCCCTCATGCTCGTGCAGCACCTCAGGCCCTGCAACAGAGGTTACATTCATGCATCATACGTGCGAACAATTGACACGCGCGCAAGCACACACATAATGCAAACGGGAGCCACGACCCACTTGTGCCTCCCATTTGCATTGTGTGGACAGCATGCTATGAATGCACACATGCAGATGGTTCCCCTCCCAACACGCACAGACATGCAAGCAGCGCTGCGAACCAAGGCGTTTGGTTTAACCCATTGTGCATGCCAAACTAAGCGTGCGTGAATGGAAACAAAGTGTGTCAGTGCCCTCTTCAAAAGCATGGACGTGCTGTCCGGCATGAACGTGTGTGTGAGTGCCCTCTTTAAAAGCATGGACGTGCTGTCTGGCATGAACGTGTGTGTGTGTGTGTGTGTGTGTGTGTGAGTGCCTCTTCAAAAGCATGCACGTGCTGTCTGGCATGAACGTGCAAACGCGCCCCACCTGCTTAATGGCCATGAAGGCATCACGGTTGGCAGCATCCAGGTAGAAGCTCATGTAGATCTGGACGTCGTCCTTGGTGATTTTGTCTACAAACACGCGGCGGTGCAGCTTGTTCATGACGCGCGTGTCGCTGCGCATGATGCGTCGGATGTCCTGGGCGATTGCATTGGCCTGTGTGCGAATACCAGAGAGAGAGTGTGTGTGTGTGTGCTCATATGAACACACATTAGTGCACATGTGTGTGTGTGTGTGTGTGTGTGTGTGTGTGTGT
>Ga0307968_1000276_pt1 | contig 34566 bp, 36 predicted proteins | sample OrgLakmetagen650_FD_201834 | JGI IMG/M metagenome (GOLD analysis project Ga0307968, IMG submission 201834) | Saline water microbial communities from Organic Lake, Antarctica - #650 | ecosystem: Environmental > Aquatic > Non-marine Saline and Alkaline > Saline | place: Antarctica: Organic Lake...
ATAGAGAGAGAGAGAGAGAGAGAGAGAGAGAGAGTGAGAGAGAGAGAGAGTGAGAGAGAGAGAGAGAGAGAGAGAGAGAGAGAGAGAGAGAGAGAGAGAGAGAGAGAGGAAGAGAGAGGAAGAGAGAGAGAGAGAGAGAGAGAGGGACTTAGAAAAAAACCAAACAGAGGAGTCTTTCAGATGCCTGTAAGACTTGCCGCTTTAGACGTTGCATACTGTTGTTCAGGTAATACTGGGCAAAAGGCTGAACTGAAGGAAGTTGGCAGCGCTGGCGATAATAAGACCGGTAGCAATATCAAGGATGACTCGATCTGATGAATGATGAAGCGAGGCAACACAGGACAAATGCCATACAAATGATTTGCAACCTTCGCCTTGCAGATTTGAGGAGCCTGGCACTGCCAAGATAGCCAGCCATCCCCGTGTGATTGAGGGCACTGTACGAAAGGAGGATGACAGGTAGCTTGCAAAAATGTGCAGAGCTTGTGCAGTGAGGAATGTAGAATGTAGAGCATGCGCCTATTACCGAGCCACTGCTGGTGTACTCAACATCTACCTGCAGCACAGTCAGGTTAGAATATCGGTCAGGCAATTGTTTACGTGTGTGGCTTATAAGGTGTGCCTCCCTCAAAATGCCTGGAAAGAGCGACCGCTAAATTTTGATACCATTATGTGTCTTCACTGGCTTCTTCAATACACTACAATCTGGTTGACCACCTCATGTTGCTTGCAACACACGCAAATGTTGGGTCGATTCTGAATTGAAGGCACCAACCTCCTGTGCATGTCCGCCTACAAATTGAGCTCATACATGTATTACGTGCAACAGGCGGAAGCGTCAGAGGGAGTCTAAGAAGCAACGCAAGGAAGAGGAGATGTCACAGCACGACACCGAGATCAAGCGGCTGAAGAACCTGAAGAAAAAGGAGATCGAGGAAAAGTGGGTGGTTAAGTTTGCAGTATGCATGCTTTGTGTGTCAAGTTGTCGTATTCAAGCATGAGTCTGAGAGTAGCCTGTGCTGAAGGGTAGAATTTCGGTTGCTGCTAAGTGGCAAGAGCAGAACTTATAAATGTGCAAAATTTAATACCGGCTGGCTATATAAATAAATAAATAAAGCAATTGATGTGCAGCCATACCTTAAGTGCTGATGTTGGCATGTCCCTAATGTTACTCACATGCACATATACTTAAGCAAACACGCACACACATGCATACACACGCATACATGCACGGAACACTACCAATTTGTGACCCAACAAACCACACTTGCCGCCCTGCAGGCTTGCCCTGATCCACAAGGTTGCCGGCGCCAAGCGCAGCATGGAAGAGGAGGAGCAGGCAGAGGCAGAGGCAGAGCAGCAGGCAGCAAATGCCAAAAAGCGCAAGAATAAGAGCAAGAACAAGGAACCCTCCTTCAAGCTGGACCCATCGCTGCTGGAGAATGACTTCGACCCTGAAGCCTGGGACAGGCAGATGGCAGAGGCCTTTAATGACGATTACTACGTAAGTCTGCTGCTTCTTTAAGGGGGGTGGCTTTTGTGCTTGCGTGCCTTTTTCACGCTGGTTGGTGCTTTTGTGACCTGACAGCAGTCGGTCTGGAATCAAAGCAGCACAAGAAATAGAGTGCTACTCAGGGCCTTGGCTCTATGTTGAAAGGCTGAAAGCAGACGAATACAAATCCGACAGTGGTATTCCTGCTTCAGTATGTCCCCTCAAGCTGTATACGTATATAGCACACAGCATACACACAGAGCACATATAAAGCAGCCTACGGACTAATTCCTTTTATTAAGCATCAGGCACAGGCACTGTGATCTGTGCTCTCTGTACACAGATATTAAAAAACATGTATCGGTGAGAAATGAGCATGTATCTTTGTGTGTGTGTGCGTGTGCATGTGTGTGCGTGCAAGCAGGCTGAGGAAGATGAAGAGACTGCCCTTGCAGCTGGGGAGATGGAGGATGAAGGGGGCGACTTGTTTGCGGAGGAGGAAGAGGCCCCAATTGGTGCTGATGCATCTCAAGAGGTGAGTAAATCACTGGAACGTGCTGCTGACTTAGCCATATGTCGCTCCTGCAAGGAAACTCCTGCTAGTTTGACCCGCTGGGGCGGAGGAGACAAGGCTGCAAAGAAAGAGAGCAAAGCAACCCAACGCTATCCCCCATGCAACAGCTCCATAGCCTCTCTGGTTGCATTTTTGTCAACCAAAGGGTTGCTCTGCAAGCTCTTTCCTGCAAGCTGCATAGACAAAGAAAGGGTACCTGTGCACCTGCCGTTATGCATCTTTATCACTGTGTACAAGTGATTGCATATTCTCTAGCCAGCCTAGCCCTTCTTTGAAAGTGTTTGGAGACTGGCCAAATTTAAATGTGGTGAAGTGTGTGAAAGTAGCTTGTACAAAAGAAGGAGTGAAGCACGTCTGCATGTTTGCAATGGTTTCCTTACGATTACATTGCAGGGTGCTGGACTCAAAGACAAAGGCAAGGCCCATGACGGTTTTTCCAAAGAGGAGCGTGCCACAGGAAGAGCAGATATGGCAGAGCTCTTGGAGCAGTACTTCCAGCTGGACTACGAAGGCAAGTTTGTAGGGTAGCCCTCAATTGCAAGTATGCATACATGCACTGTACTAAGCATTGTGTTTGGTCGCACGTCCTTGGTATCCTCGCCACAAACATATGGTGTAAAATGATTTGCCTACCTACCTAACGAGCCAGCGGCTATGATGAGCACAGCCTGTGTTATGCACAAACCTCTGTCTTTTCATTTGTTTGGCCGGTGTGTTCCTTGTCAGTCAAATTTTGTGATAGCCTTGTTCGACCTTCCTTGCTCAGGCGAGGCAGGAGGGCACAAGACACGGTTTAGGTACAAGCAGGTACCTGCAAGTACGTTTGGGTTATCAGTGGAGGACTTGCTGTCACGAGACGATAAGGAGCTGAATCAGGTAACCATATTTCATGGTTGGGAGGGGTGGGCGGGGTTTGGGACATGCAGGGAAGATGGGAGAGAATTAGTTCAGGAAAGAAAGCAACCAGGACAGGTGTGTTTGTTGCATGTATGTATGTGTATGTTGCATGGATGTGTATGTTGCATGGGAATACACTTGAAAGAGTTGCGTTGGAGAGCTCAAGTCTGGAGTCTTGGATTGCTTGCCTGCCCGACCAAACAGCCCCTATGTCTCTTTTTGTCATCATAGCTCACCACGCTGGTTACCGGCCCCTTTCATCTTAACGTGCAGATCATGGGTCTGAAGAAGCTTGCCCCCTACCGTGACGACCAGACTAAGCAGCGCCCCAACTATAAAGCACTACAGGCGTTGCACGCCCCAGGGGAAGACCAGAGGGGGGCTAGTTTTCGACAGCGCAGCAAGGATGGAGCCTGCGCCTCACACTCAGGTACCTAGGAGACGGCTTATAAGTTGCATCATCTCTGGTTGTATTGACTGCTTTATTCTTGCTCACGTTTGATTACACAGAGCTCTTTGGGCTTATCCATTCCTGCCTCAACCCTTGTGCTTATACAATCCAATCTCTAACCATAGGAGGTCACGCAAATAGTACCAAGCAAAAGGGGCAGAAGCGGCCGTACAGCGACTACTCTAATGGCACGACTACTCCTGCAAATGGTGGTAGTAATGGCAGTGCACCCCCAAAAGAGGAGGACAAGGCGAGCCGTCTGGCTTCTTACGCAAAGCTGTCGCTGCACAAGCCTGGCAGGTCTTTGGGAGGGGAGCAGGGCAAGGGAGAATCAGCGCCAGAAGGAGGCAAGCACAATAAGCAGCGTAAGGATGATTCGGCAGGAGCAGGGGATGGAGGTGAAGGGGTTGGACTGGAGGGGAGATCACTGAGCAAGGCACAGAAAAAGAATATGAAGCGACATCAGCGGCGGAAGCTGTCATCTAGTTCACTGATTTCCGAAGGGCCCTGACTTGCCATTTGCCATCCAGCCAACTTGGTCTAGACTTGAAGGGTGTTACATAGATCTAGGGTCTTTTTCGTCCCCCTCCTGGTACTCTGTTTGTCCTACCTCTCTGACAGGGCCTTTTTCTCCGCTGGCAAAGGAGCTTCTCTACAGTACTCGGTGCCAGAATGGCTTTCTTTTCCTTAATCAATGGAGTGGTTTTCACTGCCTGTGAGACTTTTCTTTTTTAAAGTTTGCATACAGAGTTTATAGGGTTTACAGGTAAAGCCATCAGTCCAAACTTGCGACTGCTGCGTATGTAAGAGGCTGCGTTTGTAAAAAATGTAAAATTGGGATAATTATAGTTGAAGTTTGCATTCGGCGATGCGGTCTAGGCTGCAAGAGGAGTTCAGATACCTAGGTATCACTCCACTCCACAAAAAGAGAAGTAGGTGAACATTGACGGGACTGTTGACTAGTCCACCTGTATCTACATGTGAGCTTACAGAGTAAGCCATCAGCCAAAACGTGTGCCTGCTAGGCTTTGTCTACATGTGAGAGCCGTTACCTCTTTTCCAAAGTAATTTTAGCCCTGGGATGGCATCTGCTACAAAGGCCTATACCTAAAATACCTATAGGTGACAGCAAAACCTTCGAGGTTGACATAGTATGGTTTTATTGTTTCGCTGCATATTTTATTGGAAACTTTAGTAGTCACATATATCGGTGCATCATTGTTGTTCACCGGAATAATGGGGGATGACTCTTGGGACACCCTGCAGTACTATAGAAATGAGAAAGCGATGCACCCCCTGTTCAGTTCTCTAGATGCACTGGCTCAACGCGTGAAAGAAGCTGGTTTCCAAGTCCAGCATGTTTCAACAAAAGACAGCCGCAATCACAGCATAGCACCTGCCATGGAAGAGCAAGTGCTGCCCACAGCTGGGCAAGATGGCAAGTGCACGGAATCATGCGTTTGTGCTCGTTATCCTATCTTAGAACATTAGATGCATGCATGCGTGGGCGCGTGGGCGCATGTGTGCATGTGTACGCGTTTTGTACGTGTGTGTGCATGTGTACGCGTTTGTGTGTGTGTGTCCGTGTGTTTGTGTGTGTGTCTGTGTGGGTGTGGGTGTGGGTGTGGGTGTGGGTGTGGGTGGGTGGGTGGGCGTGTGTGTGTGTGTGTGTTTTCACGTTTGTGTACGTGTGTGTATGTGTGTATTTCTGTGTGTATATGTGTGTGTGTGCGTGCTTGTGGATGTGGGTGTGGGTGTCGGTGTGGGTGTGTATATGTGTGTGCAAGTGCGTGTGTAAGCATGTAAGTGTGTGCGTTTGAGTGTGTGTGCGCGTTTGAGTGTGTACGTATGTGTGCCTAAATACGCGGGTGATCATGCGCATATGCGTATTTACCTATACGCCAGGCACATCTCACCTAGCCTAGATGGTGGACCTAGCCAACTGCTGCACAGGAAAGCTACCCAACAAACCAGACCAAAACATACTTTCCATCAGGTTCAAGTGCATTCCCCTGCTTCAAGGGAGCCCATGACTGGGAGGCTTTGCAGGCAGAGGTTAATTTAGCAAGCAAGCATTTTAGTCTCCCTGCAGCAAAGGTGTGTGTGCATGCATGATGTTGGTGTGTGTATGTGTGTGCGCGTGCCAAAGTAAAGGCCCCAGGAAACTTTTATAACAATCTTCAGCCTTGTAAATAAACAGGTAATTCTCATTTGCCTTGAACCTAAGACCAATGTGATTGCATGTTTCAGGTTTTAAAGGCTTGCAGATCTATCTGTGAGCCTACCTACACTGCAAGTTACCTCTGCTGGTTGGAATGACTGGAGTTCCTAATGCCAAACAAAATGCGTTATGCCTGCTTGAAAAAGAAGACGCCGTCCCAAACGGAGAATGATTATAACTGCAAAGTACAAACTTTCATTTGATCATTTAACTTACTCTTGCAGGTGGCCTGGAAGAAATGGGCACTGGGACCTCTAAATGTTCAAGTGGTCGTGGCAGTGGCATGGTGGGTGTGCTCCCTCTATCTTTACTGTTGAAATTGGCGCTCTGAAAGGCCAGCTGACTTTGCTACAAAACCAACCGCACTGATATTTTCCTTTGCTTTTACCTCTACCTGTGGGTCCCTACCATCTTCCTTTACATATACCCTGTCACGTCAAAATCTGATCATGCTTTTGTAACCCCAGGTGGGTTGTTGCGCACGTGTATCAGCCGGAAAACCCAGCCTCGCCTGAGCTTCAGAATAATGTTCTTCGTACCTTCAGCAACTGCTACATGCACACAGTGTTGGTGTGCCGCAAAGAACTGTACATACGGTTGTGGCTGGTGAGTGTTTGTGTGTGGCACCGCTGCTGCAGCTGTGAGTGAAGGGATGTGAAAACATGTGCATATGTCATATGTGCAAATGCGTTGGGTTGGTGTGTGTGTGCATGTGCTGCATATGTGTGCTATGGTGGGGAGCTAGTTTGTACACATCAGAGCTGACGTCAACTGTTGAACCAATCAGATGGCCAAAAAGAGGAATCCAGTGCATCATCGATTGAGGTCTTATAATGATCTGAATTGTTTAGAGGTGCATATGTCGAGCAGAGTTTGACCTTACGGCAATGCACCATGCTGTGTCGCAGGAAGTTGTGGTGGCAGCTGCAGTGAGACTGCTGCAAGAGGCCTTTCCCAATCAGTGCAATAAACTGCAATCAGACCTGGTGAGCTGCTGTGAGTGTGATGAATAGCTTTTAAGTGAACAATTGGAGCTTGATTGCTAGCAAGGCCACATCTTGCCATAGCACAGGCCACACACATGATGCATTATCTACATGTTGTCAATGTGCAGGTGGATTAGACTGCACTTGGATAAATTAAGATGTGCGTGATATGTGTGGAGCCAGGAAATAAGCTAGACAGGCGCCTCGGCTTAGCTAAAAAAAACTGACAGCAGTATTTATACCCTGAAGTAAACAAGCATCCATCTCGCTTTCAAGCTTCTTGTCCATTGTCTACTCATGGCTAATTTCTTCATGTGTAAGGGGTCATGTGTAAGGGCTTCTATTGTTGCTCAGCAACAGCAATTGCAGCTGCCAATATTCCACTCTTTAATGTGCAGTGCGATTTAGTGACAGCCCAGTTGCTGCGTTGGTCTTCCGGTCTCCTCCCCAGTGACATGGCTCCGTCACCCGAGGCCCTAGCTTCAAAATTCCTCCCTACCCCAGCCCCTCTTACCCCCCAAAATGTCAGGAGATCCACCGCCTCGACCAGGTCCGGCTCTGCCCCTCTGCCCATGCTGTCTGCTCTCCCCTCTCCCCTCCAGCCTGCCGCAGTCACGCTGTGCCAGGTAAAGTGTGTTACGCTTTTAGAGGGCTATTTGTGCTGGATGTCAAACAGCACAAACATGTGCGTGTGGAGCGTCTATAATAAGGTCTGAGGTTTTCAAAAAGTATCTCCATTTGCGGAATTACTCTGCCTGAATAGGACATCTTAGGACAGAATCACTCTGCCTGACCAGGACATCTTAGGACATCTACGTTTCTGATTATTCATTTCTCTGCATAGCAGCACAGTGGATTGGGTCCATGCTTGTGGTCTGCAATGACGTCGCGTCCTCCATGCCTGTTGCTTTTGCATTTCTTTGCACTGCAGCGGCACCTGGAGCAGCAGCTTGCGCTACAACAAGAAATTGAGTATGCCCAAGCAGGGTCGTTCAAAAGTCCGAGCGAGTGTGAAAGCTACCCAGGTGTTGGATCCACACAGGGAATTCTCCAGATCAACCACAAAGCAAGCCCTTTCTCAACTCAAAACAGTAGGTCGATTGAGATGGAATGGAATAAAGATGTCGGTTTGTTATTTGTTACATTAGAAGGTAAGCAGGTGTCTGAGGATGAGCGCTTTTCCCTCTTATGCTAGAATTGCCTGCTAATTGACGTTGGTTGGATAAGGCGCTTTTTGTTTTAAGACATCCTGGTCTTGCAACAGTACGAATTGTACCTTGTAATTTAAACCATACAAATGTAACACTTGTCTAAAGGACTGATGCTTGCCAACGTTGACTGACTTTGCTGTCAAGCGCAATTGCAAGAGCTCAGATCAGATGTAATTTGTATGAATTGCCTGAGTACTGCACAACAAGTGGTCCTTGAGTTGCCACTTACTGGCTTTTATCCTCCCCCTTGCCTTATCCCTTGAGAGAGATTGAGGGCTTAATTAACTTGAGACGCTTCTGTAAAGGCTGTTCATAAAGGTTTTAATGTATAATCAATGGTTCATATCCAACTCCATACTTGCACCAACCAGCACACCCTTGTCCACCCCAACTGCTTGCAGTGTCCTCCATGCAAGGCTCAGTTGCAGACATCGCTTCAGGCGCCATGGGTACCCCCACCTTGCAATGGCTGACCGCTAGTGTGAAGGCCTCACACCTGCACCCACAGCCTAGTGTGAAGGCCTCACACCTACACACACAGCCTAGCCCACCACAGGCATACACATCTCCAAGTCCTAGAGCCATGACGAAGGAGGGTAAGGAGCAGCAGAATCAGCAGCAGCACTATTACGTCCGGTCAGCAGAGAATGGAAAGGGCGAGGAGACAGGCAACAGCCCGCGAGGGGTTGGCATGCATGATTTTCTGCTCGATGCAAGTGCTAACAGAAGTATCAATGGAGCAGGGGCACACAGCAGCCGGGTTCCTCTCATTGGTGGAAAAGAGGAGTTGAAAACATACAAAGGTAGCTTGCCGCTTGATGGTGGCATGAGCACAGCTGCATTGCAGGGATGTGGAGAAGGCCGGGAAGGGGGGCGTTGGGGTGCTGCAACTGCTCCACTACCTCGCTCACTCTCCTCAGATAACCCTTCAGCACACACATTGTCGGATCCCACATCAAAACAAAGGTAAGCTGTACCCTGTGGCATGCAAACTGCCTGTTTGGGCCATCACTTGCCACATTAGACGCAGGTGTGTGGCTTACGCACGCACATTAAAGGGGGCCAAGCTTGCCCTCGCGTGTGTCAGTGCTTGCCACAACGGAAACTTAATCCGGCGTTCATAAACAAGGCACCTCAAGGACATTGTGTAAGGAGTGTGCACAAGGAGCAAAAAGCAGCGGCACCTTCAAGGGAGGAAAACCGAGTCACCTTTTTCTTTTCGATACTTGAGCAGGAGGCGCCGTCGCCTTGACATGAGGCCACTTCAAGGCCAATATCACAATGGCTACCAGAAGGCACGCAGGCACCAGCACATGGGTGAGGGTGGAGCAGACTGCCAGGAGGCGGGCCAGACTGCTGGTTTGCCAGTCCAGGGGGGGGACACAATTCTGTGTGGGATGGCAGCCCAGGAGCAACAGCACGAGCAAGCAAAGCACCGACACCAGCAGCACAAGCAGCAGCACCAGCGGATGAGCAAAGCGTGGGGGGGCCAGAGTATGCGCGATCAGGGTGAGCAATACAGCACCTACTTTCAAGACGGCATGGACGACACATTGATAGACCAGCACATTCCGCCTCCTCCTGCACTGACTTCGCGAAGAGGGTTTCAAACAAAGCAGCTCAGCCCCGTTATGCAGCACCTGATGCACCCTCAGCAGCCTGAGGGCACTGAGGGGGAGAGATGCTCGCACTCACCCTTGATCTTCCCGGGCGATCGGCATAACATGGTAAAGGGAGTCGAGCTTTTCTGGTGTGTGCTTCATTCAAAGTAGACGTAGAATATGAGGCTCAAACAGCAATCAAGTTGAACCTTCTGTTTTGAAAGATGCTCGCCTACAGCAGCTCTTAGCCTTCTAGTTAGGTACCAGGTCACTGAGATTTTCACAAGCATGTATCTCAACCGTCCTCTATCTTGCTCAGGCTCACATTTCCATAAATCGTGTCAATCTACATTAGTGATACCTGTCAAGCAACAATGTAAAATGCATGCATCACTGTATCCCTCTTTTTTAGGACTTTTTTATGATATCAGATCCGCACTTACCCTTATGTTGTCTCCTGTTTTCAATCCTACATGTAGAATCTGGACAACCTGTCTTATATTATAATCCTACCAATCCTACCAAACCTACAATCCTACCAATCCTACCAATCCTACCAATCCTACAGGTAGGATCAGGACAACCTGCTCTACGCCAGCCTCTGCACTGTGGAGGAGACTCCCTTATCACTAAGCACAGTAGAAGAAAACAGCAGAGAGGGTGCAACAGGGCAACTGCTTGCACAGGTGTGTGCGTGTACGCCTATGTGTTTGTGCCTGTATGTGTGTGCATGTGCATGTGGGTGTGCGTGAAAGTGTGCATGTGGGTGTGGGTGCGCTTGTGTGCGTGTAAGCGTGAGTGTGTGCACAATTTGTGTGTGCCTTTGCGTTTATGTGAAATCTTGTGCACAACTCTGCAGTCGTTTTTGACTCCCACAAGTGCTCCCCATTGAATTCAGCCGACCCTGAAGCAGAGCTAAACAACGCCATGTCATACGCAAGGATTGCTGCCTCAGAGAGCTCACAGCGTGCAGCAGATGCTGTGGCAAGGTGTGTATGTGCTTGTGTGTACCTATTTGAGTATACATGTGTACATTTGCTTTGTGTGGGCTTGTTCTTAATGTTTTTGTGTTGAATACGCAGGTATGAAGCTCTAAGGAAAGTTACGAGACGACAAGTGGCTGTGATCCATCGTGACATGAAGGCCATGCGCGATGATGACGCGCGGACGGAAGGAACTCATGTCGGTAGAGAATCATGAGGGGATAATTTATTGAGCATCATGGTAGATGAGCCAGATGATTTAGCAACATTTTAAGCACCCTGCATGCCATTGACTCGCGACCCAGTCGCCAAAACTGGTTACATGTGCTCGGTATCTCAGCATGTGGTGTGTCATGTGTCATGACGTGGTCTGGACAGCTTGCTCTTACACAACCCGTTCACTTTTGCATCTGTCTCAGCACTATCCAAACATTGATATCCTCAGGCACTGGCTGACGAGCTCTCAGGCTGGGTGGAATCCTTGGGTGATGCTGGGCGTCTGATGAAAGGCAAGCCCACAGCCACCGTGCAAGCAAAGGGTGCACAGGCTGGTACCGGTACAGGGAGTAGCAGCGGCAGCAAAAGCTACGGCCCCAAAGGAAGGGCTCTTCCCCCCACCTCTACAGATGCCGTGCTGTGGTCTAAGGGTGGGGCCAGCGTGGGTGCTGCTGCTGGAGTGCGCAGCAAAGGGGTGCCCATTGCAGGGGGGGCATCTGCAGCTAACCCGCCTGGCTACTCTCAGGTCTGTAGGCTGCTTGTAATTGGCAGCCTGTGTGTCAAGCTGAAATGGTACAGCTGGGGTGTGTGGCATGAGCCTGCCTTTGCTGCTCTTCCGTGTGTAGGCTGCTTGCATTGGCATAGCTGGTTTACAAGATTATGCGTTGCTTGTGCAGATGACAGAAGCTGCCGTGGCTGGAATAAGGCAGCCAGGCTTATCCATACTTGCAGCATGCGCAGCGACTGCTCGCAGCGCTCCCCCATCCACCACAAGGATCATGCAACCCTGGTCACGCATGCGAGCAGTGCAGGTAGGACGGTACCATTTATTGTAAGAGGCATGTGAGTAATATCAATTTATTAAAAAGTTGTCAGCAGTGTGCTGCACGTCACAGCATGCGCCCTCCAGGCCTGCACTGCCTCTGCTGAAGTCACACAGCAACATATTATTGTCGACGCCTGAATTTTCAAAAACATAATATGCATCCCAATCTCTTCTTCTTCATGTTGTTTCTCTCTGCTACACGTGATGTCTTTCTGCTGCACCACGAGAATACTTCTGACCTGATATTGTTTTGCACAACAGGCACGGGCGCAGCATGCTTTGAGTCCGTCTCGCCATTCTGCTGCAGATGAATCTGCACATATCCATGCGGCAGAGCTACAAAAGGTACATTTCTGTGATAGAATGATCTCGCGCTCTCTCAGCAATGGAATGAGTCCAAAGGGATGTTCAGCCAACATCATCTTGAAAATGCTATGCAGGCAGTAAAGACTACTCACCAATTTATCGTCTTGAGGATGGACATATTTAGAAATGCTGTAATATGCATGCTATCTTAGTTATGTAAACATACATACATGCACCAGTACTCATCCCGCTATGAAAATATGAAGAGATAGCGTTATTCCTGTCTTCTCCACGCCTTCTTTGCAACAAGAACAGTCCATCGCTTTCATTCTGCATCTGTACATCATGTACATGATGTTTGCAAACAAATTTCTCTGCCTGCTTTACAGGATGCTTCATTGCGTAAGGCGGCGGGGACGGTGTGGCGGCCCTCAGACACAACAGAGCACAAGCGCGGCACGTTAAACGCAAAAATCCACCAGAAAGCACGGAAAGCCATGCACAGTGTTGATATGGGCATGTACAACAATTAGCTGAAAGTGTATTTTGTAATCCGTTGGTTGAAAGTAAGAGAAGGCATCCTGTAATGGCGTGGTATCATTTTCCTGTTGTCTGCAGATGCTCTTCTCAGCTTCTATTTTTCCATCTTCCGGGAAGCTATGAACTGGTTGTTGTGCCCTTAGTAGCCAAGGAAAAGCACTCAATTGACTTAAGTGCGAGAGGATTTAAGAAGGTAAGGTAAGGTTAACGTCGCTATGAGTAAACGGTGAGGTAAAACATCGCTATGTATGCCTCAGGGGGCATCTAAGCGGAAGCTTGGTTTAGTTTGGATTACAAAGGCAATCAACCTGCTCAACCTATGAGAACGAGGTAACCCTCAAAACAAACCAAGAAAAAAAGGGCTGTGACGCAACTGGAAAATGCCTTAAAGATACGAGAAGAAGTAGATAAAAACACATTAAAGTATAGACGCCAAAGTAGATGCATACTGAAACATAGTTAAGAAGCTATGTTTCGCGGAAGCTTGAAAAAAGCCCTGCAACCACACCTAGCTCAACAAAAGGGGAAACGTCTAAGAGAGACAAATGAGAGGGGGAGAGAGATGGGACGATAAAAGGAAAGTTTTGGGTAAAAAAGGCAAGAAGTTGGAAGCCAATAAGGGAGCCGGAGAATAACATAACCAGCAGAAAAAAAGTATGGTTTGAACACAGAGGGTCTTGAAGGAAGCAGTGCCAGTACACCACAGAAGGCATCCTGAAGGTCAATAGCCAATAGCTAATTTTAGAAACCAGATAGCAAAGGAGCAGTGTCGTAGCAAATCACCGTCACTACAAAGTATAAGAATCAGCACAGCAACCAATACCCCCCTAATCTGAGAGATTTAAGTGACGATTTGTGTGATTTGGTTAGTTGGTTTTTCAGTTGAGGTTATTTCGCCTAGTCTCGTTCAATAATCTGGCCAGTTTATTGAAGAATGAATTATAGCCAGGGTTGAGTCTCGCTCGAGCAAAGGCTGGGAACTGCACTTCAGACTGGCAATTCTCCTTATTCTCTCTTTCTTTCTCTGCTGTTTCTCGAATCCAACTTGCTTAACACACTGACATATACTATACCATACACACTCTCGTCGGCTGTTGCGCTTCTCCTCCCCAGGGCTAGGAAGTTAACCATCTGGCTGAGCATGCATTGAGTAGTTTACTGAGCTAATCGAATACCGCAATATCAAAACCAGAAAATGCTATCTTCAATAAACTGGCTTCCTCAGCTAATTGAACGAGACTAAGCACAAACCAACTAACCCAATCACACGAATTGTCACTGCCAACAATTGGGCGTGACAGCAGACGGGTCTATTAGGCAGGCGCAAGCAAATCTTATTTCAGCAATCTGGGCAGAGAGTCAAACTTGTGAGGATCCAAGAAGGGTCGTTCCAAGCATTGTCTGAATCTTAGCTTGATGCACGACGGGCGTTATAAAAAAACATCCAGGCCCAGTTATGCTGCACAAAAAGCCTTCAGATGCTCTTGCCTTGTCCTGCGCCTTGCATCCTCTTGCTCCTCTGACGCTCTCTGACTGCGCTGCTCGCAAGTCTCCAAGGTATTGATCTGCTCTTTATTGGCCTCTTGGAGGGCATGCGCCGCCTTGACCTGCACGTTGCATCAATGGGCAACAATTACTGCCATAATGGGGCGTTTATAACGTCGTGAGATCATTTCAGACCTCGGTTGCGGTGCGGTTGAGATTTCACCATATGGTGATGGATGTGCATCGTAAAAGACCGTGGAACAATGCAGCCAGGTAGCAGAGTACATGATTGTTTGATTTTGAGGGTATTACATGAGATAGCAAACTTCCTACCACGCTGGAAAACGAAGGACAATTGAACGAAAAAATGGCAGCAAGAGGGGCCGGTTGGATATGATTGCAGCTGCGATACTAAGGAAGCCCTCTTACCTGAATTGGTAAATCTGAGTAGTCCTTGTGAGTGTCATCCCACGCCACTTCATCGTGGTGAGTAAATAGGCGTGGCCACATCGTCCCAGAGTGCACCCATGGCCTTAGAGCGTCGTACAGCAGCGTGTGTGCACACAAATATTACTAGTTGTGTTCTTCCATGTTCACAGCTCCAACTCTGAGCACATGAAAAGGCTAAGACTGTCTCTCTTTTAACATGCGTGCATTTGGCGCTGTGATAGCGCCAGTAGAAAAAAAGCAGCAACAAAGTGAATTTGAGATACTCACTGTGTGTCAGTTTAGTTTAGCTTGGATTACGAAGGCCTCCAGCCTGGCATGTGCTCAACCTAAGCTCCCAACAAAAAAACCAATCTAATACTCACTGCGTGTAAAGCTCCAGGTTCATTTTGGCAAGCTCAATAACGCATCCTTCCTGCATTTGGTCCGTTTGGAGAGGCAGTACATTCCGGCTTAGTACTTGCTGTTTAGAGTATTTACTAGCCAGTGCAGTGCATGGATGTGTGCTTGATGCTTTTCTGCTCGTTTGAGAGCCTGGATTTCCACCCCAGTAACTTTTGTTACTTCCTTCCTCCTTGTGAAACCTTTTTGGCCCAAAATGTTTTGCCTGTTTCTTCTGCTGTGATGAAGGAACTCATAGTACCCAATGTCAAAGATCCTTCCCCTTCCTTTTGTCATGTGGGTATTAATTCCTCTGCCTGCATATTTTCCTTATCTTCCTTAGCATAGATTATATATTATATGGAAACATGAGATTGGAAGAGACATCAAAACTGCAACAGTTGATGCTGAGCCTTCCTTTTGTCATGTGGGTATTAATTCCTCTGCCTGCATATTTTCCTTATCTTCCTTAGCATAGATTATATATTATATGGAAACATGAGATTGGAAGAGACATCAAAACTGCAACAGTTGGTGCTGAGCATAAAGAATACTCACAATTTAATTTAGCAAACCTGTTGCGCACATGTTGTCTGTCAGAACCATACATCATGTATGGTATCAATGGCATTGATATGGAGCTAGGAACATCGTCACTAATGCAACTCACCTCGCCACGCCCCCCCCCACATTCCCAGGTGCTTTCTGATGGCACAACTCCTGCATAAATACGGGCACAATAACTCAGGTCAGGGGGCAACAAGCAGCAGAATAACCTCATAACACGCAGCGTATAAGGAATGCAATAATGCAATGCAATAAGGAAGGCTTTGCCCTACACATGTCTGGCTGTCAAACACACCCAGGAATATCACTATCGTTCCCTACTCTTTATTCGAAATATCGGCATGCCTCCTCAAATACACCCAGGAATATCACTAATCATCAAATACTAATCATACTAATCAAATTCTAATCATATTAATCATCAAATATCAAATACTAAACATCAAATACACCCAGGAATATCACTACCGTTCCCTACCTTTATTTTCTACCAGTTAAATTCCAATTGAGCCCGTTATGCATTCATTTATTATGATGCAATCAAGCGCTCCGCTTCTTGTTCCTTGTGCACATGGTTTTAAAGCTTGTAATCCAAATAAAATGCAAACTACGCACTTTGAAACTCTGGTATTTCTTGGTTTTTAAGATCATGCTGAAATTCAAGTTGTTGAACTTGGAACCAATTGAACCCACCACGCGCAAGCGGGCCACTGAGCAGTACCTCTCCAGTACGGCGGACCCTCACTTCCTGCCAAATTTATCAGTAATATGGACGAATCGGCATAATGTGCAACTTGTTGCTCAATTGAAATCATTTGTATGGTTGAGCCAAAAAAAATATATAATCTGTTTATATGCAAGAAGCGTACTTCAAGCAAAAAATAAGGAGACATTGCTGTCAGGCATAGTGCTCGTTACCAGGCAAATTGAAACTTGCAATTCCTAAGAGTCCGGCTTGGCTACAAACTTTTAGGATTATAAGGCAAGCATACAGTACACAACTCCAAACACATGTATAACACGCGCAAGACTCGTCATTTAACGCCCCTATCCCTATTTTACCAAGGCATGGGCCTGTATGTTGACTTCCAGATCACGGGCGTGCATGCTTGGGGCAACCTGCAGCATAATTGCATTGAAATTGCACCTTGTGAAATTTGTGAAATTTGTGAAATTTGTGAAACTTACAAAGTTCGTGTTGGGATTACTCCAGGTCTCAATTAGTCAGGCAGGATAAGTAGTTAACTGCATTTAGTCAAGCAAGATATCAGCTACTTTTGGGTTGCCCCAACAGCTAAAAATCACCTACAAAGAATTGAGCTGTTCTTTTGAGTTCAAGAGTCCTAAGTCAAGACACACAACAAATTTTCTAACAAAGACCTCGCAGCCTGCGTGCAAGTGTCACCGCTTGCATGCAATTTAACCTGGGATTTAGCCTTGAAATCCATGCAACAGACTTACCTTGGTGGCAATGACAACAATTTCTGATGCTGTCTGGCGCCAGCGGCAGCCTCCATTTGTAGGCTCATACCACACCTGCACAGCACATGACGTAGCCTAGCAGTTGCACACTTTGACTAATGGCTTAATATGTAACCTCTGTACAGCATATGACGTGCAGGAAAGGGATTGGACGCTGGCACACAGCCTACCAGAAACCCAAAAGTATTTTCCTGAGTTTCCTGTCCTTAGGCAGGGTTCTGATTTTTGTTAGCAAGCAACTGAATCCCAGATAACGTTCAAGAGGCATCAAGTACTGCAATTACAATATTATATGAACAGCGTTTCCTCAGGTTTTCAAAGCAAACAGAGAGAAGGTATCGCAGTGTAAACCGTTGAACCCTGACAGCTCAAGCTAACTGGTACATGATTCGATCTGTTGCAGGCACTCGAGGTTTCAGCTGGCCAGCTTCACGTTTACCTGTTTCTCTCCTGCTGGCAGCTCATTGGGTGCATAGTAAACGCGGCTGAGTGCAAATGGATGCTTTTGGGGTCTCTCACATGCTTGACCAAAAGCGTCCACTAGCTTGTAGCCAGCATAAGGCAGATCTAGGGCAAGCTGCCTTTGCTGATGCGAGGCAAGCTGCATTGATGGAGGCTGGTGCGGTACAGGCTGCATGGGAGGAGATCCAGGCTGAGGAGATCCAGGCTGCAGCTTCCAGGTGACGCGTGGTGCACCCCCCACCAGAGTGACCAGATCTACACAGTTTCCTAATCCTGACTCCATGACCATCTCCCCTTGCTTGCAGCAGTCCAAACACGTGGGTGTGGCAGAGGAGCAAGGGGAGGAGGAGGAGAAAGAGGAGGAGACGTGGCTAACTGGGATAGGGAAAGGTGAAGGAGCAAGAGCTTGCACAGTGAATGTAACACACACGTGATCTGCAGCGCAACGGAGTGATACTGGCAATGCTGGAGTGATACTGGCAATGGCCACAAAAGGGCGTGAGTGGACCTGTATCGAGTCTGCGTCCAGTGCCAGGCCTGTGTGTTGCTGCACCTGGGTCTGTTGCTGCTGGCTGTATACAGCATGCAGCGCTGGCTGAACCAGCCGTCTGACCTGTTGCACCAAGAGAGGACGAGCGAGAGCAGGTAGAGTACGGCAGGGCAGATGTACTTTGGCGTCAAATGTGACTGTGTATGAGCGACAGCTACTGCTGCTGCTGCTGCTGCTGCTTTTGCTATGCTTTGCACCAGCCTGGCCATTTCCTTCCAGCAATCTCTCTTGCCCCCCTCCTCCTGGGGCTTCGCTGCTAGATGCCGCTGTGGTTGCTACAAGTGCTGCAACAGGTTTCCCCTCAGAAAGCAGTCTCAACCGCTCTTTTGCTGCTGAGCCCTGGGCTCTAAGCACGTCTGAGCCCTGTAGCAGCACGTCCTCAGCTGCATGGGAGACGTGAATGTGTTTGTATATATATATATATTTGTATGTATATATACAGGTATGTGTGTTTTGGTTGTTATGTGTGTAAGAGTGTGTGTGTATGCGTGCGTGAGCGTATGCACTTGAAGATGTATACTTGTTTGTATGCGTGTTTGTGTGTATGTGAGTGTGTATGTGTGTGTGCGTGCGTGTGTGTGCTCTCTTGCAAAAGTGTATGCACGTGAAAGTCATTTGTGTGTCATTTAATGTGTCATTTTGTCACGGCTGCATGGCACGCCTTGACTCAAGCATGCAAACACAATACGTGTGCAAACAAGGTTCCCCTTGGATATGATATGTATGTAGAAAAGGCAATGCATGGAACGTGGGCCTGTCGCTTGAAGTGGTGTTGTATATCTGTAATTCAAAACAGCCATTAATAAGTTTTCACCTGCCAGAGCCAATCTGTAGCTGTTATTCAGTGGGCACAGTTGCGCAGCACAAAAGAGGGAGCATAGAGCAGCCTGGTACGCCTCAGCGTCTACCACTCTGGCATGAGGCTGCTGTCCAAGGCTGCTTGCTCCTCTCTCACCGTTACCACCTGGCCCCCCTACGCCTCTTTTGGAGATTGTGGTGGAGCTCAGCAGCATGCTACGGCCATGCAGTGAAAAAGCATGAGCCAGGCGGTCCATGGCTTGATCTGACACCGGGCAAGTGGGTGGACAGCGTGATGGTGCTGCTGACTCTCTGGCTATCCCTGCAAGCTCCGTGCCCCTTAACAAGACTGCACAAGCGGCTGCATGGGCTGCTTGGTGGGGTCGCTTGAGATACAGGTACAGCATGGCACGCAGACCTGCGCGTTCATCGGCTGCAATTGACCCCTCTTGTAGCCATCCCACATACATGTGAAGGAATGACTTGGACGCGCCTGGTTAGGGAATGATTGGAAGTACAACAGATTTGAACATCTCATCATTAGTGTCAAAGCAAAGTAGTGTTGCTGGGGTATTTCAGAGCAAACTAGCAGGCACACTACGCGATTTAGATTTTTTCCTGTGTGATATGCAGGTGCCCTCCAAAACACCATTTGGTCCATCCGGCACTTGCCCTTCCTTATGTATGCGTGTACAAAATTCTGAATAAAGCAGGTCAATTTGACAGGTCTTTAGGGACATTGTTGAATGTGTGCGCAGCAGTTACAGTGTGTGTGTGTGTGTGTGTGTGTGTGTGTGTGTGTGTGTGTGTGCTTCTACGAGTGCTGATAGCGCCCTTATTTGAGCGATTACAATGGTCGCAGACCTGCAATGTCATGAATGTGGCGCTCAATTTTAATCACACCTAGTTCAGAGCACAAAGCGCCCCCGTCACCAGCTCATCTCACCTGACCTAGCAGCTGAAAAGTCCCGCACCAGCTGAAATCCTGCTTCCGCCAGCTCAGCTTGGGATGGATCTCCAGCCTCTCCTGCCCTCTCCCTCTCCTCCTGCAGCTGTTGCTGCTCTTGCCGCTCATCCAGAAAAGTTGCTGACAGGCCCTCTTTTTGGCTTGCTGGTACAGCATTCAAGGGTGAGAGTGCAAGGCTAGGCTCTTCAGTTGCATAGGTCAGCCTAAAAGGTTCCTGCTGCTGCTGGCATGATGCCACTCCTTGCATGCCCACTAGCCGGAGCACCTCTTCAGCAAGCTGTGGTCGGGTCAGGCGCTGCACCACTCGCCACAAGGCGCGCACGCACTCCTCCTTGACTACAAATACGAGTGCGTAAGAAAGTAAGATCTGATGACGAAAAACTTATGCATAGCCCACAGCTCTTGCTTTCATTATGCATTGGAGCCAATGCTGAAATGAATGGAATAATACCAAACCTCTTCAGCCATACTTTCTGCAACTGAGCGACTAAGCATTTATCTTACCCTGTGCTTATCCTGACCAAGAGCATGCAGTGCAGTCTTTGGGCAAAAGGTCCACATTAATGAGTAACTTAATTTTACAAGCAGGCACATAATCACGCACAGGCATATACACACATTTACACACACACACACACGCACACTCGCAAACCACACACAAACACATAAACCTGCACATACAACAACACGCACACCTCGTGCATCACTAGCATCCATGAGGTGCAGGGCAGCAGCATACGAGTGAACGGCAGCAGTGACACCGCCCTGACCCTCAAGGGCCCGAGCTAGACGGAGTCGGCCCTTGAACCAAAGCGGCCAGCGTGAGGTGAGCTCAGAGGCGTCTGCCATAGCGGCGCTCCACCTGCGTTATTCAAGTTAGATGAGTCTAAGAACATGCATGCCTGGCGACAGAGCATGTCTCTCCCTATTGTTAATTCATCAGTAGATGTGTCTTGCAGTTCAGCACCTTGATGCATTACAGTAAGCCAGGCACCGATTGCTGATTATGTTGCGCTCCAGTAAGTCAAGTTCGCTGCTGCCTCGTGCCTCGCTTGGCAGGCTCCTCTGAGCGTCATCGATGGGTGCTCCGTCTCTGGCCGTAGCCTCAGCTTCCTGCTGCCTAGTTTGTCTGACTACGCTTGACAGGGTCTGCAGGGCTTGCGTGTACCTGGAAACATCGCCGCACACACATCGATCTTGCGCACAAGGAAATCATCTGGGATGATGAGACCGTTGCACAGGCGACAGGAGGCCAACACTCACGCTGAATAAGCATCCCTGTAGTTCTTGACGGACATTCCTGCATCACCTAATTCCTTCTGCTCCTTCACTTTCAGCATTTCTTCAGCTGAAATTTCCGACAGTCTACTGCGTAGATTACGAATGTATGTTCACAATTTCACTCTGAAATAAAGCTTATACCGAATTCTAGCCAACAGTTGCTTTTACCGTTCTTATTCCGCTCTACTTTATTACAAACCAGATAGTTGATAATGGAGTTTCAGGGCAGCAAATTCGGAGCGTTTCAATCCGTGCCCTATCTGTCGAATTTGAAACCGCGCCCCGAATAGCCTTTTCGGGCTACTGGCTTTTCGGGACAGTCAATCCAACTGTTATCGTCTAACTATTGATATCGTGAAGATCGTAGAACCAGGTGAGCGCCGCAAAAAGTGGACAGAGATCTCTCTTTCTGATGACCACCAATCCTCTTCGCTCAGGAACGTCGCCTTAGTACAGAACCTTTAATGAAGAGGCTTTTAAGGGATGGAAGATTGGCCCCCAAGAGATATAAGACGCTAAAGAAAAAGGATGGTGCTTCGCAATTATGATTGCCACTCGGACCGGAAAAAAATAAAATTGAAATACCTATTCTCTAGAAAATAGGAAAAACGCCATAGGGGGATAACGGAGGAAATGCCTGAAAATGTGCGTTTTTGCATTCAGAAGGCAGCCACTCACAGCCACTCCATCTGATCGACACCAAAGTGAATCTGGCATTGAGAGCTACCCGAGCGTATGCCCAGTTTAATGTGGGTCGCTTTGAGTGCTGAGATAGACTGGATTAAGCACACATGGTGCAAGTAAACCCTAATGTGGTATTTTCCATGGGGAAATGGCTCAAATCCTCATTAAACACCAACCACTCAGCCGTTTCCTTTCATTTTTGTTGCAATGATATTCTTTTCCAATAAAAATTCTACACCATAAAAAATATTTCAGATTGCTGCAGTGTGTGTGTGTGTGTGTGTTTAGTGTTTATGTGTGTACATAAGTGAGTGAGTATCAGATATGATCCTAAAGATATGATCCTAATTCTATTTGGCTTGTTCCTTAAAATGAACTTTAATGCAAACTCCCTTCCCACAGGAGGAGAAAGATGAGACTCTGAAGCATGTTTTCGGGATTGAGGTTCCTTTATTTAGACAGTAAACTCGCTAAGAAGCAACTCCACAGTTGTGCTTACATTAGCCAAAGTGGTTGTTTCGGAGCCATCTCAGAGCTTTTTACTCCTATTTGATTGTACAGCATTAACCCAAACGTGGTTCAATCCTTTAATGCATTGTTACAACATCGCACAAATGAATCACCATTTTCCCTACAAAGCCACTAGCTACACACCCTCGCCGATCTACCCACAGCCTGGCTCATCATCCCACTCTCCTTCTCGTAGTTCACTAGGCCCCATGGCTACTGGAGCAGCATCATTCCCTGTCCTGTTTGGCAGTTGCATTTCAGACAGCGCCTTCCGCTCTGCAGCTCTCTCTGCTGCTGCCACTGCCCGTCGCGCCCTCCGCTCCTCCACACCCCCACCTCGTTGTTGCAAGCCCCCTTCTGCCTCCACCCCAGCACCCCTACCTACCCCGCCACCCCCCATGCTGCCACCCTTTCTGCTCCCTGCATTGCTACGGTCCAGCCCAGGCACGAGCTCCACCGTGTATTGCTGGTCCAGCCCGATGTAGCTGTCGCTCATGAAGTAGATGGTCGTCTCCTGCAGCAACTGCCCTGCTCCGTTGTAGCGGGGAAGCTGCAGCTTCACCGTGGTCCTGTCCTCAAGGCCTACACGCTTTAGGGCCAGCAGCTCGTGAGTGCTCGGATCACCTGCTATCAAGTACCAGCCCTCCTCTTTGACCTGCACACACAGGAAACACGAGCTGATGCGCTTTTGCATTCGTGAAATGGAGGTAATGCTAATAACTATTAACTAACTGACAGCAGCTGCCAGATGTTATTCTCTTTTAAGGGTTAGTATACAGTGAGACATGGTAGTGAGACATGGTAGTAAGGAGGCCCTTGTTCAGGGGCCTTTTCTTCTATTCCTGTCCAAACACAGCATTTAGTTGCAAGTTGTGTGGTAAGAACAGACAAGCATTTATTCCCCTTTACCATGTACGTTGCATGTCTTGATCCAGATCAAACGCTGCCAGCGTGCGCTACCAACAAATCAACAAAACAACTCTTTCCTAAAAATCAGACGGAAGACTAAATATTGTCTGCGCACCTTAGGAAAACGAGGCGCATAAGCTCTCGGCTTCCCTCGCTTGCCCCCCGCCCCCCTACCCCCTCTCAACCGCTTCAAATCCACCTCCACAACCCAGGTGTCATCCTCTGCTGTCTTCTGTTGCACCTGCTGTTGCGGCTGCTGTGCTGGGTCCCCTTCAACTAAGCTGGAGGAATGCAGACCATAAGGTAGACTGGTATTCGATGTAGCCCTGTCATAAGTATGTGGTATACTACCCCTCCCCCCGGCCTCTTCCTCCTCCATGTCCCAACCCCCTGGCTCTAACCCATCTGCCTTTGCCCCCCATCTGCCCAGACAGGCTTGCTGCTGGTGCAGGCTACTATGCTGCGTCAGCTGCTGCTTACTGCGGTGGGGGTCTGGGTGGGGGCTCGGTAATGACACGGCCGAGGGACGGGAAGACTTTGAAGGTAGGTAGGGACGTTGCAGGTGCACGTCTATTACTGGTAGCCACTCACACACCTGAGTGAGTGGCACAAGTAAAAAGAGCAGGCGTGGGCAAAAAACTGTGTACATGCAATTGGACGATGAGCGTATGTGTAGTGTCTGGCAGCCAAAATAGAGCAGTGACACAGGGTCTATCACGTGCACATTTGAGTGCACAAATTCCTGACTGTGACAGCCACAAATACCACCATCATGCGCACGTTTGAGAGCACAAATCCCTAACCGTGACAGCCAGGAATACCACCATCATGTGCACATCTGAGTGCATGAATCCCTAACTTTGACAGCCAGGAATACCATCATCATGTGCACATCTAAGTGCATGCATCCCTAACTTTGACAACCAAGATTACCGTCATCATGTGCACATTAAAGTGCATGAGTCCCTAACCATGACAGCCAGGAATACCAATAGCGCCCACGCACCCACCTGCAGCACCTCTTTTGTCTGTGCCCCATTCAGTGTTCCCCCCAACACATCTGCCACCATCGCTCGCCCTTCACCCCCATGACCAGCCCTCCCTCTTCCCCCTCTGCCCCCCATCCCTCGATTAAAAGGGCCCCTCCCCCCACACCCGCCTCTCCTCCCAGCTTCACCACCTGCACTACTGCTACCATTGCTGCTACTTTCACTGCTGCCCTGATCTGCTACTGCCTCCATTAAAAGGGGCAGGCAGCCGCAGCCCACTGCCTCCAAGGCATGGGCGACCTCAGGGGTCACGTGAGGCAGGGCCAGCAGGCTACTATCCTCAACCCAGCGTCCCTATGTGTATGCGTCGTGTGGGGTTGTGTGTGTTCGTGTGTGGGTGTGTGTGGGTGTGTTTGTGTGTGTATATTGATGTTTGCATTGCGTGTTTGCGTTGTGTTGGCAATGCATGCATTGTGTGTATAGCTGTGCAACTAAGCATGGATGTCAAAATATTCACATGTGTGCAGGCAACTTAATCTCTGTTTGGGTTCTTTTAGTGTGAAACACATTTGGATGTCTGAATGCAAGTTCAAAGAGGAAGCTTTTTGCGAGCAACTTGCTGATAGCGGCTTTACTTGCCTTGAAATTGGAGGCAACTAGCCACACACAAGCTACATCTCGCAGCCAGTGTAAATATGAGACAAGGAAGCGATATTCCGTAATGCCAAGTAAAAGAAACGGAATTTCTAGAGTGTAGCTGTTTTTTTGGCAAAATCCACGCATGGGAACCTATTCAGGCGGACAAGCTGCCGCTTTGGCCAACATCCAAGGTTTGGCCCAACATCCAAGATTGTGTCATGCTAGCATGCTAGTAGCTGCAAATGAAGGTTCAAACTGAGCATCTGCAGCAAGTCAGACCAACCTGCCCATTCACAGGAGTAACATCAACATGCCAGTTTCTTATCCTTAAGTTGGTTTCAACATGTCCCATCAATGCAACTGTACCTGCATTAAGCTCTGGACGAGGTTGATGATGCTGAGCGCAGTTACCAGCCATCCAGCGTCAGACGCAACATCTACCATGGCCTGGAAGGACGCATCGTGGAAGAGCATTTGGGAGGAAGAAGAGTAAAGGGAGATAATGGTGTGCAGCTGCTTGGCGCTTGCTTCTTGATCGGCATAATACATCTTTTTTTGCTCATCCTGTTGCCAGAGCAAAGCACGTTACGTTGGTGCGCACTTACGCAGCATTATCTCACCTGAAGGATGCGCAGCGTGTTGTCAAGCACGCCCTTGGTATCAGTAATGTAGTCACTAATGGGAAGGGGTGCACGTGACATGTGGGCCTGCATATGAATGGAGTTGTTGGCCGTAGTTCAAGTCCTCATACCATCTTGTACTATACTAAATTAGGACCCTCATACACCAACCCACGACTGGCATTTATCACAGCTAGGAGACGGCAGGGTTTGCATGGAATACATATAAGCAGCAAATTGCCAAGGCTTGTCTCAATTTGTAGAAACTGGGATTGGGTGTCAGCCAGGAGACTGCTGCTCCCCATTGGTCCCAATCAAATAGGAGGGCTTTACACATGCAATTTCAAACTGAACAGGCACTGTAGAGAACACGATCTCTTAATAAAAAGCCTCGCAACTAGAAGACACACAGACACATGCATGTACTCAATCCATTTGAGCTCGCACACATAAGTACATACACCACCCGCTCTCCATCTCACCTGCAACAGCAGGCTTGCTTTTGTGTGTGGATCATCCATGGCCCTCATGTCCACCTGCACCCGCACAGTCTCCGCGCTTTGTGCCATGAGGTTGTTCAGTTTGTCCTCATTGTGGCGCACCGGAAGCTCATCGAACTCGGGGGCAGTGCAAAGGACCTGGGGATGCGTTGTGTGTGGAAATGTGTATCTGTGTGCATGCTTGCATGCGTGCGTTGTTGTGCATGCTTATGAAGACATGTAAAAAAGCGTCATGCACTCAAACACGCCTACACACACAGTTTTTATGACGTAAATGTGAGGTGCACAAATGGACCTGAGCAGTTTTGAGCAAAAACGAAGTTACGACCTATTCAAACGTTAGACAGAGCAAACATAAGGGTTGATGCGCACACCTGCAAAACATCTGCCAACTGCTGGTCAGGCCCAAGGTGTTGGGAAAAGACGGCCATGGTGGTGTGACGCAGGTAATAGAAAGATGCAACCCTGTATACAAAGAGAGAGAAGAGAGCATTAGGCAATGGATTGTCCTTTTCACAGGTTGCACATGGTAAGCAGACACGAAGGGTGTAGAGGGCAAATAGGACAATGTGACGCAATGGTACGATGTATAGACACACCCATGCATGCAGAGCCAATGGTCAACTGGGATCACATGCTTACCGGCGCACACACACACACCTTCCAGACGTTGTAGGCTCCACTTCCCCACCCCCCTCCTCTTCTTCCCCACCCAGCGTGATGCATCCGGCCGTCTCCAAAGCCTCCAACGAGCCACGCACCAACATGACCAGAAACTCGTTCACTGTCTCAGGAGAGGTATCTGTACATGTGTGCACATAGGGGAGGTATCTGTTCATGTGTGCAAGTATGTGTGTAAATAAATGCTTGAGGGCAAGAGAGTATAATGTGGCTGTGATGCTTTTGTGACGGGCTTGGCTACTACCCCTTGCATGGGTAAATGAATGAATGAATGGATGAATGAATGAATGAATCAATCAGCAGCACGTTCAAGGGGCACTTTCGCAATTACCTACCTTTGAGCTAGCCCAAACCAGTACACAAAGTGTGTGTCTTTTAGAGCTGTTATTGATTCAGAATTTAAATGCAAAAGAACAACCCTTCAAGGAAGTCAGTCGTCTTACCAGAGAGGTCGTAGTAGGAAGGGTTCTGCAGCAGCCTACGGTAAAAGTAGGTCCAGGTCAGGTAGTCCATGGCGTCTTGCACACAAGTGATTGTACCGGACACAACCTCAGCGTTGAGGTGATCTGGCAGCTGCACGGCAAGCAACGGACAAGAGGCACGGATAGGGCCGACCATAACCATGTATGAGCAAATGATGTGCATCCCAGGGGGTTTGCAGGAAGTTCTCCAAATACATACATGGTCTATGTGTCTAACAAATCATGAGCATAAGGCAGGAGGCAGGAGGCAGGAGGCACACTGGCGTCAGGTGAAGTGGTGTTCATCTGTGCTGTACATACATGGTGCAGGAGGCAACCACTGGCAACGACAGCTAAAGCATCTGAATAAAAAACCATGGATGTGCTGTCATACAGCAGCTTTTGCGTTGTTTGATTTGGTTCCCATGCATATACGTATTGCGTATCGCAGGTACAATTTTGGAAAGTAGAAAACAAAGGCAGTGCGTGTCTGTGCTGTGCAAGCTGTGTGCACCTGTGCTAAGGCCTGTGCTAAGACTGCCATCTGCTTCTACGATCACCTGTCTCCCTTTAAACCTCAACATATGTTGCACTGAGGCAAGTCTCCGCACCTTCTCCTTTCAAACCCTGCCTAACGACCCGCTCTCGTATTTAATCAGCAGCAACAAGCCCTGGCCTCGCCCCCCTCCCCTTTCTCCACTCACCTGGCTGGCCAACGAGCTCTCCACCGGGAAAGGCTCGTACAGGAAGCGCTTGTAGAACTGCTTCTTGGGCTCATGCACCATAATGACAGCATACCCATGGCGGTCATACTGTGGGCGCCCAGCACGGCCCATCATCTGCATGTTACATATATAAATGTTTGTGCGTGTGTGTTTGTGTGTGTGTGTGCATGTGTTTGTGCGCGCGCGCAAGCAGGCATACAAGTGTGCCATGTACTAGCATACAAGCATGCAGGTGGCAAATGCACATATGGCAATTCAAGCAGCCTGTGTCTGTGAGCAGAGAAGAGAGCCACAATAAAACTTTGTTGGTTCATTTAACAAAGCAGTTTTACTCAGACAATTAATGACAGTCTGTCCTTCCACCGAACAACATTCACCTGGAGCACATCTGTGATAGGGAAGTCGATGTAAAGCTTTGTGGGGGCGTCGTAGTACTCTGTACCCTGAGGGGCGGAGAAATGAGAGTGCAACACAAACGTATAATGCCAACATCTGGATGGGGCATGGCATAAGAGGCCCAAATATGAATGCAAGAAACATTTTAAGTCTAAACGCATGATGGGCACCCAGAAACGCTGACAACTTTAGCAACATCCATCGAGGCAACATTGCTGTGAAGATCAGGTTGTTGCCATTGCCTCACAAGGTGGTGACGAAAAAAATGTCCACCACACGCACAGCAATCGATTCTTCAGCTTCTCACGCCGTGACCCACCGCTTCCCCGTACCCACCTTGATGATGACCAAGTGAGCAGGCGTGTTCACACCCCAAGCCAGCGTGGAGGTAGCAACAAGGATCTGGAATTGAAACGTATTTGTTTGAGTTTAAAGATGCACGCCAATGCACGTTATATATGCCCCTGCTCTCTTGCACCATAAGTAAGCATGCACTTGATCCGCCGTCAATTCATCTTAAGCTGTACCCAAACCTCAAACACTTGGCGCAGGCACAAAGAACTACGGCTACCTTTGTCATCACACCACCCACCCCCGCTATGCAACAGGCAGCAACAAGGAGCACCCTCTTTGGTCACCTGAATTGCGCCCTCCACGAACAGTGTCTCCACCAGCGTACGGTCTCTGTCGTTCAGGCCCGCATGATGCAGTCCAATGCCAAACTGTAGGGTGTGCTTCAGCGCGGAGTCACGCACACCAGCACACACCTCCTCCAGCTCATCCTCGGCCATGTGCACCCACTGCTGCGGGCTGTCGTTGCCCACTGCAAAGAACGGTTATGATGCACAAGTTGCATTACTATTTACGTGAACGTGGCTTTTGCTCTCAACCATGCAAATTTGCTGCCGCACTTAATTATTGCCTCCTCACATGCCACGTGCAGAGGCGTTTATTTCACTAGATAGTACGATTCACCACCACGCCTGGACCTACACCCAAACACAACAGTGATCTACACCCACACTCACCCGCGCAAGTGATGAGGTCCAGCGCTGTGAGACGTGTCTGGCGACGCGAAGACACAAACACAAGGACCGGCTTGGTAGGTGAATGCATCTGTAAATGCAGTAAGCATGGGAAATAAAAGCAATCAACCATGAGAAAAATGGCAGAAATCTGGCAGGGAGAAAGACGTGATATCTCCAGATTTTCATTTTGGTTGGAGCTATTTTCTCAGCTGCTATATATAGTTATTTGCCATGTGCATGAAATAGGGGGGGGGGTGCACTGACAGGCAGAAGCACTTCACACAATCCCACATGACTCACCTGAATAGCCGCATGGGCAGGCTTGTTCATAGATGCCATCCTTGGGCAGTAAAACTTCCCTGGCAACCATCATGAAAGGTGGTGTATGTCGACACAGTCACGTGATTTTTTTCTTGTGCTACTGACACGCAAGAGCCGCAGCTATGAAAGTCAGAGGGCTGGAAAATATGAGGCAACAGTGACAGGGTGATTTTGGATACAGCTGTAATAGATGAGGCAACAGTGACAGGGTGATTTTGGATACAGCTAAGCACAATCAACCTGTTCTCCACGATACGATGCTTCCAGCATTTTCATTCCAAAACTAAAAATACAGGTAACCCCTGCAACGCACAAACAAGCTGGTACACAATGAACTGTGCAGATAAAACCCACAGCACACCTGGGAACCCCTGGATATGTGCCTCTAACGGCACTGGCCGCACGCTTGGCTTGAAGTTGAACAGGCCAGCACTGCCAATACCCAACCACGCACCCAGATCCTGCACACAGAGAGCAACCGTGGATGCGTGCACACATATCATGGTTGAATATCGGACAGCTTTGGTCACTTACAATAAATCGACGGCAAGAGCCTTTGTTTATCCAAACAGACTTAATGGCTGTTACCGAGGAGATAAAGATCATGCGCAGGCAGCATACAACATCGGGCAACAGAAAATAATTTACATCAGAATATCATGATTTCAGAGGAAGCGATGGGGCTATGCAACGGCTACGGCTCATAAGTAGGGACTGTTAGCTAATTATGGGGACAGAGGCAACAATAAGTACACTTTTTCAAGTGAGAGGAAGCTGAAATGGCAAAGGTCAAAGTAAGGAGACAGTGACAGGCATAATACGGACCTGGGCATTTGCAAGTGCTGTGGAGAGGCCCACGAAGCGGATGTGGCGATCCGTCTGGCCAGCAATGTACCTTACAACAGAATTGCAGCAGGAGTGCGCAAAGCTGAGTTTTTGATGTCATAGAATTGTGGCTGAGCAAGCAAGCGAGTGGCTGAACAAGCAAGCTTTGCCTTGGCGATAGCTGCATTCGGCCAGCTCTGAAACCTCGCCTGTACCAAAAAGTTTATGCACATTGTGTGCGCCCCTCCTTTCCTGAACTTTTTGCTGTTCCCCCCTTTCTTGCCCACACAAATGCACATCCTGCTCTCTGTGTATATCCTGCCGCTCTCCAAATGGACCTCACCTTGTCCAGCTTGCCCTTTACAGCTGTTCAGCTAATTAATTTTCATTTTTTTGCTTGCACCTAATCTATCTCCATCCTCACCACCCTCACAGCATTTGTGCATGACCTACTCGTTTATACCTAATCCTGCTGAACAAAGGCCCCCTCTCCTCCACTACAGGCCCCCCTCTTCTAGAAGCCTTGCAGACCTTGTACCACCCACCTCATGCGGGACACGATGACTTCCAAAATGGGTCCTCTGTCTGCACCCAGAAGATGGATCTCATCAATGATTATCAGGCCAACCTGAATGCAGCCAAACAAAGCAAAGAAACATAGCAAGGCGCTAATCCCATTGATTCAACTATCTCTGGTGATGGAGGACTTTCACGGTACTTGGTACCGAAGTAGCTATTTTGCCTTGGTAAATGCAGGGAGAGTTCATTGCATGCCTGCACATTGTTTCGTCCTTCTGAACCTTCCTGCCAGTGTACAGCCATGCATGCAGATGCTATGAGGCCATGTGTTCGAGACATGAACTGTTGCTGCCCAAATTGCAAAACACAGCAACCAAAAACATAGCATTGCTGGCCTTTTTCACCAGCTGCTCTGGAATCTACCTTCTTGACGTAGCCTCTTGACTGCCAATTACGGCTGATACCATCCCACTTTTCTGGTGTAGCAATGATGATGTCAGCAGCAAGCAAGGCGCGCAAATCTGGTGTGTAGTCACCTGCGAAATTGCGCGGTTATCACTCATCAAAGCTCAACGTTGATTTCATTGTCACTGTTGAAGGGCATGCCTGTCAAAATACCTGCCTTTGTTGTAGAATCAAAGCAGGAGTGCCACATTGCAACCGGCTACTAAGCACATTTGCTCCTACAGAAACAATCCTTGGGGTAGGCTTGGCATAAAACAATACACTCGCAATTATTGAATAGAAATTGTAGCAGAGGAAAATCCAAATTATAACATTTTACAAGAGCCTAACCCTATACTTACCGCCAAGCCTGATTAAACATTCCTCACGCAGCGGTTGTAGCCAGAGCAACGTCTAGTCATAAGCATAAGTCTAGTCAAAGCATAAGCAGAGCAACGTCTAGTCATAGGCAATCGTAACCAGAGCAACGTCTAGTCATACCTGTCAGCTCCACCAAGCTCTTCCCCAGCCGCGCACACATATTACGCCCCCAGTCATCAACACGCTCCCGCACAAGCGCTTTTAGGGGGGCAATGTAGATGATCTGTGTACAGTGAGAAAAGGGGTGGCTCAGCCCTTAATGTAAGACTGCTGCATGTACAGCCACGTACCGTATGTACAGCCACGCACCGTATGTACAGCCACGTATGTACCGTATGTCCATACTACTGCTGTGAACAATGGTAAAAGATAACCAGGAAGTGTGGGCTCTCCTCTTCTCTTAAAACCCTCCTTATGCAAAACCTGCGTTAATTGCCAGCAGAAGCCTGCCCACCTTGCTGTCTGGATGCTCATTGAAAAGGTGCATCATCGTCAGCTCTGCACTGATGGTCTTGCCTGAGGAAGACACGTCAAGAGCAGACAGGTGTGGGTAGTGAACGTTCCATGGAATGCCACGACGACGTATGCATTTCCAACACATAGAGCTGATACTTTGGACAAATACATGCAGTTCCCAGGGTCAGAAGAGATTGTGCATAAGGACGTGTCTGGGTTCTTTGATCACCTGACCCAGTCGGTGCGCCTAGCAAGACGTTTTCGTCGGTGTAGTACAGAGTGTGGAAGGCTTGAGTCTGCAGATGTGAGAATAGGTACAGAAAGGATGCCACACACATTGCAGTATGCATCTCAATGACACTCATGTGGCGTTATTTTAATTATATGTCCGTACTAAGCCTGCTACACGCTGCAGAGACAAAAAAGACGGTGTTTGATAATGCGCATACTATGGCCTTTCAAGCAAAAATTGCAGGTGCAGAACTACTAAATTGCTGAGTGTCAACCCCACCAGGCCTCACCATTGTGATCGTGCTTGCACTCACCTGGATGGGGTTAAAGTGTGTGAACTTGCCGGAGTACAGTGACTCATACGTTGGGTTGTTAAGGGCCGACAGCGGCAAAGGGTCAAGATCCAGCAGCTCTACACGGCACAAGCATGAGGGCAGACGATGTGGGGCATGCCTTCACTTGCTCATGCTGATGTAGGATGATAGGATGATGCATGAAGCAGATGCAATTTTAAATGTAAATAATATCAATTAGGGTTTTGAGTCTTCGACCAGAAAGCAACAATCTAAAAACCTGACCTAGTCATATACTACCACAATTTTTACTTTATGTTATTCGAATTCAGTGGCATTTTTTCGTCACTCCACCAACAAAATAAACAGCTGTGATACCACAAAACACGGTCTGCCTTTGTAAATACATCAACACTGGAAGCATTCAAGCAGGTTACCTGTGTTGGGAGGCATGCGCTCAGGCAGAATGAGGCCAGAGAAGTTAAGAGGAAGCAGCTCCTCTGCTCCTAGCCAATCCTCACTCAGAGCACGCACATAGTACTGCACACGCAAAGTACCGCCATAGTAGGTGAGAGAGAGCGAGAGAGAGAGAGAGAGAGAGAGAGAGAGAGAGAGAGAGAGAGGAACAAATAGCTTGCCCATTGACACAAAGGAAGGTCATACATTACTATTGACACACCAGCAGTACTAAGGGACTGATGTTCCTAGCAATTAAGATTGGAGACAACACAACTTTTCTATGGTCCAAAATTTTAGAGCATCCTAGCATGTCAGCCACGTGCTGTAAAGAGCCTGCTTTTACTCTTCCTTATAAACCTGCTAGTAATTCAAAGGCAAGTTGATTGTCTTGCACTCCCCCTCCTACCTGACTGGGTAACGGCTCAAAGATTGGGATGGTGAAGGCCAGGACCTGCTCTCCCTCTCGCGCCATTTTCTTTGTCAACAGCCACGACTGTGTGCATTATCAAAAAGTAGGGCGCGATTACTCAAACGAGGCACGGAATGAGCTCGTTTATTGTTGTGACCACGCATCAGAGAAAAGGCAAGCTAGCTGACATGCATCCAAAAGAGAAGCGAGAGGAGGACTGAGCCTTTTTAAATGCGGCAAGGTAATACAATGTATAAAAAGATACCGTCATAGATGATCAAACGAATGCAAGCACATGCCCAAACCCTTTTCTAAAACACATCTGCAGCAAAGCCAAAAAGCATGCATTCTCATACACACACGCACCTCAGAGTGGTAGATGTGCTCATTTGCACTGTCCTCCACCAAAATCAGCCACCGCAACGCCTGGCCGTGCCCCCGTTCCCGCCATTCAAAGTCAGCACGAATGGTGAGCTGAACACGCAGCACTGTGCGAGTTATGGGGTGTAGGGAGGCTGCCATAGAGAGGCGAGGGAAGGCAGCCACGCAGCCTGCAATTTGGGCACCTGTTTAGGTACAACACATAAGGCAGACATGCTAAGACGCTCTGTTAAGTACAACACACGAGGTAGGAACGCAAAGACACTGGTTAGAATTACAGGAGCATTGGCTCAAGGAGGGGTTGCAAGGAAGCTGTTCTAAAGGCAGTAACATAAAAGAACAAGTAGGTACACTTGAAACGAGTGTGGGTGAAGGAGCGCAGGAAACCACCCCTGTGTGTGTGAGAGAGAGAGAGAGAGAGAGAGAGAGAGAGAGAGAGAGAGAGAGAGAGAGAGAGAGAGAGAGAGAGAGAGAGAGAGAGAGAGAGAGAGAGAGAGAGAGAGAAAGAGAGAGAGAGAGAGAGAGAGAGAGAGAGACAGAGAGAGAGAGAGAGAGAGAGAGACAGAGAGAGAGAGAGAACCACCAAAGAAAAGAGAGAAGACACAGCCTAGGCACAGGTGAAATAAGAAAGGGGCACTGTGCCCAGGGCAGAAATGTTGACTTTTATAATTCAGATGCAAAGAAGGTTTCGAAAGCCGTGATTGCGAAACGGCATACTCACAGGAGGTCGCTCTACTCATCATCAAAACAATAATATGTGCGTCAGCCACCCTTAATTTGGGAGGAGGGGTACAAACCTCACACACCGTGCACTGGGAGGCGTCAAAAAAAGAACTAGTGGACGGGGGTTCCAAATTTTAGGCTGGACCCCCTGGACCCCCCCCCCCTTAACCCCCCTTCCCGTGGCCCCACCCAGACAAAAAGGGTACCAATCTGCTCCTTTTTCAAATAGGCATCCATCTGCATATTCACCACAGCCAG
>Ga0307968_1000278_pt1 | contig 34484 bp, 32 predicted proteins | sample OrgLakmetagen650_FD_201834 | JGI IMG/M metagenome (GOLD analysis project Ga0307968, IMG submission 201834) | Saline water microbial communities from Organic Lake, Antarctica - #650 | ecosystem: Environmental > Aquatic > Non-marine Saline and Alkaline > Saline | place: Antarctica: Organic Lake...
GCAAGGCCCTCACTGAGAAACACATTCCCCTCAATGACCAGCAAGGTCTTCCTACACAAGGTGCCTCCTGTCTCAAAACAGCGAAGCCACCTGCCCCTAAATGCCCTTCAAGCAAGCTTCCTCTCTTTGGACACAGCACAGCCCTCAAGGACACTTCAACCCGCACAAGGTGCCTCCTTCACAACAGGACAGCGAGGCCACCCGCCACGTAACTGCCTCGGACAGTACAACAGGGGCAGAACCCCCTCTTTACTCGCAACGCCCTCGGGCACCTCAAACTCCCTACTCATCAGACACAAGAACCTCCGACGGACCGAAATCACTCGCCTGTACGCTCGCCTGTACGCTGCCGGACCTATGCTGCTCCTCGCCCTGGGGTCTGGCCACGGTGGCGGACGTCTAGCTGCTGCTGCTGCTGCTGCTGCTCTTCCTCCTGCCGCAGGGCGGCCGCGGGGGGCAGGGCCGCGTGCGGGGGCTGGGCTGCGGGCGCTTGGGGGGGCGACTTTTGCTGCAGCTCCCTTTCTCGTACTTATTTCCCATCTTAAAACTAAGCTGCCAACTATCTAAGGCACAAGCATAAAAAGGATGGTTAGCACAGCGCAAGCTGTGCCAAGAGAGTACTAACTGACGTTCGGTTGCACTCGCCTCCAAGAACTAGAGTACTTCTGCGAGTACTCAGCAGTTCCAATGCATACAAACACCACCCACGCACGGAATGCATGCACCACTTTGTAACACACGCAGGTGTGACACAGTACTTTCCCTGCAACGAATGGCTGGATCCAAAGGAGCCCATGAGTCTAAACAAGACCCTGCTGCCCCGGGACGCAAATGGCGATATAGGGGAGCTGCTCCAATACGAGGTGGGGTTTCCATAGTTGAGCCTATTTTTGCCATCGCTTGCTCTGTGTGATCATGTCTACAAATTTTTTCAGGGCCGCTACATTCTGAGATGCATGTGATCATGTCTACTATTTTGTTCAGGGTCGCTACGCTGTGATATGCATGTGATCTGTATGCCTGTGTTCTTAACAGAACCACTTTGCTATCTGGAACAAACCTGTTCCATTACATGACAGGGTCTCTGCTGTGGATTGTATGCTTTAACAAAAATGATATAATTGATATTGGATGTCGGATAGCTGTCCCTGTTAGTGGTTGCCATGTTGTGATGTGTCTTATGTGTCCAAGTAATTCAGTTAGTATATATATTTGGATTGCTCTAGTCCAGACCATAGATGTGTGGTTGTGAGGGGACACTGCTTAACAAGATGGAAGTTCCCCTTTCGTAGCCTGTGTTTTGTGCTTGTAGTAAACATACATCCCACGATAACTGGCTTACTCTCATCCAGGTGGTCATGTTTACGACTGACATCCGTGGCGCTGGCACAGACGCAAACGTAGAGATTGAGCTGTGGGGCACAAAGGTGACCTAGGTTGTGTGTGGCCCTGCGCCACGTATAGGTTTGGAGATCGAGCTGTGGGGCACAAAGGTGACCTAGGTTGTGGATAGCCCTGTGCCACACATTAGTTTGGAGATCAAGCTGTGGGGCATAAAGTTGACATAGTCTGTGGATGGCCCTGTGCCACATGAAGGATTGGGGTCGAGCTGTGGGGCACAAAAGTGACATTTCCATGAGTGGCCCTGTGCCACACATAGCTTTGGCCAGAACTAAATGCACCCGTCCATGAGCATACATCTTTGAATCATGACTGTGTGTGCAGCTCTTGCCAACCCAACTCACGGGACAACTTGAAACCCTCTCCTTGCAATATTTGGCAGCCAGCAAACAAACTCTTGATGCACACACGCTTGCAATAGAAGAGCTTGCTCCTCACTCCTTATTCTTGCAGGGAGAGGCCTTCACTGCCAAAAAAGATATCACTGTTAATTGCCTGTGTGATGTGCTGATACAAACATGGGGCACTTGCTGTTTACTGTTGTGTATTCTGCAACATTGTGCTGCTGTGTTATGGCAGAAGGGGGGGGGTAGCGTGCAGCGTGTGCACTCCTTTGTTTGAGGCGCATTTAGTATTTTTTCAATAAGATCATTGTGCTCTCTTGTGCTCGCAGGACCACACAAGTCCACACAGGCTAGACACCAGGTGCGTCCGTGACATCCATGTAATTTGGGGACAAGCTTCACTCTGCACAACTTCCTATGTTTATTATCATTGTTTCCTTTGGCCTCAGGCTCGGTTGCCACGGTACTCACTCCCTTGACCTCAACAACGTTTTCCATCAGAACCTGTTTGAATGTTTGTGGTTGCAAAATTAAGATAATGCTTGGCATCGGATTTTGCACACACACACACACACACACACACACACACACATACACACACACTGCACCCCTCACTCACCCTGCACTCTGCTGTCCATTGTGTCCTTATTTTCTCCTTGCAGTGCAAACAATTTCGAAAGAGCCCAGAAGGACATGTTTGCCCTCAAGGCCCCTGACATTGGCGACCTCACACATGTGATCGTGCGCAAGGACGACGCAGGTTTTGGCAGTGATTGGCATCTACAGGTGCGTCCTACGTAATAGTTTACCCAATTGTCGACGCGTGCACCATTCCTGAATAGCATATCTCAGACATTATAAAAGCCCGTTCGACGCTGCATCCAAGAGAGCTGTAATAAGTGGTCAACCCAACTGTTGAATCAAGTTATAATAAGTGGTGGACCCACCCACGTGATGCACGAAGGTGGCACAGGCCAGAAATCCCATTGGTGTGTGTGTGTGTGTGTGTGTGTGTGTGCAAATGCGTGCACGCCTGCTTGCAGACACATGTTTGTGTTTGTGATCCCTCAGCCCATTGGTGCACATCTTTGTCTCTCGACACCAGACGTTGAGTATGTGGAGATGCTGTCCCCCTGCAGAGTGTCGAGGTGCTGCACCCGTTGTCCAAGAGGCGCTACTTCATGATCCTCAATGACTGGTTCAAGGTATGTGTCGTTGCACCGGCGCTTGCGTCTTTGCTGCAGCACTTCACCAAATGTTATGCAGGAGTGCATCAGATGCATTTGACTGAGGACATTTCATTGGAATGTTCAGTTGGATCTGCCACATGTTTACTCCTTAGTGTAGAGTGGGAGCTGCACATCAGCAGGCCTGCTTACCTTTCCAAGCTTCTTGTACACATATCATCATTCATTTTGGACCACACCTCATTGTTAACTTTAAACCACAGTTCATTGTCCCCTTTGGAACTCACCTCATTAAAATTGTTAACTTAGATCCACAGTTCATTGTCCCCTTTGGACCTCACCTCATTAAAATTGTTAACTTAATTCCACAGTTCATTGTCCCCTTTGGACCTCACCTCATTATTAACTTTGGACCACAGTTCATTGTCCCCTTTGAACCTCACCTCATTGTTAGCTTTGCAATGCTTGAAGGGAGCGTGTGAGAAGAAGCTGGAGGTGGGCCAGCTTCCTGCAAGTGGAAAGTGCTCATACCGAGTGACAGTCCATACCACAGGTATGCTTATTGTGGTGTGATCTGCTGGTCAGCTGGTCTGCTGTTTGTTTGTGCCTGTATGTGGGGCTTGTGAAGGTGTGTATGTGTGTGTGTGAGTGTGGGCTCAAAGCTGAGGCGTACTTAAAGAGTAGCTCTAGTGCAGGCAGCTAGTATAATTATCAGGCCACCATTAGGCTGGTCAGGTACACACACACCAGAAGCAGCCAACCGTTTACCTACCCACGTACACCACTGACGAGCCTTTCTCTGAGCCTTTGCCTCTGTCACTGTGCTCACAGATATCCGTGGTGCCGGTACTGATGCCAATGTGAAGATGCAGCTGTTTGGAGAGAAGGGCAACACTGGCAATCGCAAGCTTGAGTCCAGCGCAAACGACTTTGAACGTGGCAAGGTAAGCAGCTGGCCAAAAATATGCCTGAGAAATGGCAGTTCTGGGGTGTAAGTAGAAGGGGGCGGTGTTGTGCAGGAAGCTGCACCACTCCCTACAGTTCAATTCAGAGGAGGATGCCCTTGATAACTCAAAAAGTTGCCCGCATTTTTCTTGTTCGAGGGGGACTTTGTGCAAACACAACACAGTTTCTGCCTTATTTTTTGCCTCCAGATCGTACTTATCAGCTGGGAACTCACAAATCGCTTGCAGGTTGACAACTTCATTCTGGAGGCAGTCGACGTGGGCCTGATGCACAAGCTGGTCATAAGCCAAGACAATGCAGGTACAGTGACCTTGTTTACAAATACTCCTGCTGGTCATAAGCCATGACGATGCAGGTACAGTGACCTTGCTTCCAAATACTCCTGCTCCATCATTGTAGCCCAAACAGAAATGGGGCGTTTACAATAGTTGCAGTGGCGGCGACATACTAGTATGCTCTCTGACAAATGCCTGGTTCGTGGCTTAGGAGACAATGCCAAGTGTTGGCTTAGTTGGCTTGCTTCTAAATCCAAGCTTAACAGTTGAAATTCTTCTGCAAATATGCTTGAATTTTGACGCGGACTAAATCAATTTCCTTAGCTGCAAGCTTTGGATGCTCTCAGCGTGTAGCAAAGTTAGAACAGCAAACACACGCAAACACACACACACAGACACTGACACATATACCTATACACAATTCACATTCTCCTTGGCTGCAGGCTTTGGTTCATCTTGGCACTTGGCCAAAGTTGAGGTCGTGAATCTTATCACCGGCGAGCAGGTACGGCAAAACATACAAAAATCGCTGCTTGTCACAGTATGCCTGGTATTTGTTGCTACCTGTGTGAATGCCCATGATGTTAGCTCTGCCTGATTATTTTCTGGCTTAGTTCCCCAAGCACATCTTATCAAGTAGGGTAATAACTGTCTTTACCTTTCCACTCACAGGCTGTGTTTCTGAACCACGTCTATTCAGGCAACAATTGTATTGTCCTCCATCCACAGGCTTTGTTTCCCTGGAACGTCCATTCAACCACAACAACTGTATCTTCCCACCCGCAGGCTGTATTCCCCTGCCACAACTGGCTGGACAAGAAGAATGGCCTCAGCGTGGAGCTGACCCCAGATCGAGACGGGGATGGCAAGGGTGATGGCTTCTTTGGAGGCCCACTCACGGAGCACACCATCACTGTGTACACGTCGGACGTCAGGTAAAGAGCGTCACACATACATCAGGTAAAGAGCGTCACGCAAACATCAGGTTGGGATGCTTGCTTTGAAGTTTCTCTGTGGACTTTCTTCTACAAAGCATGCAAAGCTGTACATGCTTTTGAGTGGGCATCCTTTTCATACCGTGCCACTTTTTAGACTATCGATCGCCAGTGCAGCTGATGAGAGCACACAACCCACTCAGGAGCCCCTGCCCAAAGAGAGACTACACTCAGCAGCTGTGCTCTTGCCCGTCCAATCATGCGCACAATGTCATCCTACCCGTGGTTGTGCTGTCCTAAAACTGGCACGCATCATGGCCTGTGCCTACGCACACACAGGGGTGCTGGGACCGACGCCAACGTGTTCATTGAACTGTATGGAGACAAGGGTGTCATTGGACAGACCCGGCTGGATACGGAGGCGAATAATTTTGAACGAAACAAAACAGACGTCTTTTCGGTGAGGGTGTTTAAAGCTACGGGGGGGAATCGTCTGAGTCCTCCCATGTTGTACCATTTAGCGCTCAAGAATCAAGAGTAACACACATCCCTTAGCCTGCACTCCCTAATAACGTCTTGCAACCTCGTACCGACTTCAGCATTTGGAGTTGAAATTTTAATTTTGTCATTTAGAGGTGTCCATACTGCTTTGTGCTTCAGAATGACCTCTTCCTGTACGAGACACTATGTCATATGACCGATCAATGCTTCATAACCCAGTTTCCTCTTCCTGCCTGTGCGTCTGTGCGTGCAGGTCAAGGGCTCCAGCTTGGGTGACATCCAGAAGGTTGTGATCTGGCACGACAATGCTGGGTTATCGTCAGACTGGCACCTGCGACAGGTGCGTGATGCAACCACATACATACAGCTTGCAGCGCTGGAGCTGTAAGGCTCTTCTTTTACAGGTTCTATTTCGCTTGCATCGTGAGATGCATAGGGCTCTGTCATTATTACCAAGGGCTCTGTCATTACTATTGGTTACCTTCCCTTCTGGAATGGAGAAGGGAAGGTAACCATCATTACCATTATTACCAGGGCTCTGTCATTATTACCAAGGAAAACACAACAACTCATAGAAACGGGAGAAAAGACTAAAATATAGAAAAGAGGTGAGGGAGGGGGGGAAGTATGCTAAAGAGAGAGTTGTGTTCTCCAAGGAATAAAAAGAATGGAAAAGGGAAGCAGAAACCGGAGAAAAGCAGAAAGTGAGAACATCTCAATTTATGCTACACTTCAAGAACCTGAGTTCAGGTGTTCCACACTGAACTCATAAGTTCAGTTTCAGCCACCACCCACAGGAAACAGTGCTGGGTCATAGGTCCCTACTGCAGTATATAAGCTAGAATGTGAAAAAAGTACTTGATTTACTTTAAGGGGTGCCGGCCAGGAACATTTGCATGTATCAGGCGTAGATGGCTACCTGTTTCCTTATATATTGACTCTCTTATAATACCAACGGAACACATGCATCCTGCAGTGTGCTGTTGTGTTGGAACCAGGGTTACCTGCTTTTCTGCATCAGCAATAATGCACAGTACAATGCCTCCTGTTGAAATGAAACAATGTCTACGTGTACCTGTCACACACAGGTGGACGTCTCCAGTCAAGACACACAAAAGAACTTCTGCTTCCCTTGCAACGACTGGCTGAAGAAGAACGGTGCAGATGTGTCTGGTCTGAGGAAGGAGCTGATCGCTGGCTCTCCCGACCAGACCGGCCCTACCAACTACTGCATTACAGTGCACACCAGGTATTACCCACTTTCACATCCTTACAGCACTTAGCGCTCACAGGTACTCACTTTACTGCACTTAGCTTTACTGCATTACAGTGCACACCAGGTATTACTCAAATTCACATCCTTACTGCACTTAGCGCTGCATTTTCCACTGCACTGACCTCTGTACTTAGCGCTGCATTTTCCACTGCACTGACCTCTGGACTTGCTTGTGTCCTACATCTGCCAGCACACATTTGCAAATGTGCACTTCATGCTGTGGTCAGCAGGTGTTGCAGCATACAATCACAGTTCAGCTGTAGGGGCAAGCATCACAAATCACAACCTCAGGCAAGAGAGCTAGTTAGGGACAGGCACCTCTTCAACAGGCTCAACAACTAGCGCCCTACAATCAAAGTGCTGGCAACAGCAACGCATGCGTACGCTTTGTCTGCTAATTTGATAAGTTCATTATGCCGTTTCCTGCAAAATTTGACCGCAGTGATTTGAAGGGTGCCGGCACTGACGCGGATGTGCACGTGGTGGTATACGGAGAGAAAGGAGACACAGGGGAGCGCCTGCTTGACAACGCGATGCAAAACAATTTTGAACGCGGCAAGGTGGGTGGGTCGATAATGTGGTCCAACTCCTGTGGTGTTCTGCACTAGCAGAACAGGTTTTGAGCGTAGTTAGCTGGGTTGGTTGATGGAAATTGGTGTAACTTTTGTTGAGCGTGGCATGTTGGGTCATTCAAGTGGTGTGACCGTTTTGGCGTTCTGCACTCGATCAGCAGGTTTTGTGAGTGGCAAGGTAGGTGGACAGAAAGGCCCCTCCTAACATTTGCAGTGTCTCTTACAGTTGTAGGTACTTTCTGAGCATGATATCGTGAGATAAGTTATGAGGGCTTTTCAAAAGATTAGTAAGGACGATTTGCAATGAAACATAACAAAAAAGCGCTCTGCAGGTTGTCGCTGAACGACTTTGCGCATAGCAAAGTTCCTTTACATGGAAATGGGATTCTTCAAGCCATTGTGAAGGTTGCTACAGTCATTTTTCCTTGGGTGTTCTTCACACATGCATTTACAGTTGTATGTTAAGCATATGGTCTCTCCCTTTGTTGAAATCAGTCTGCTTCTGAAAACATGCCAAAGCAGAGGCTAGGTCAAGCGCCTGCATAAAAAAACAGCAAATTTACAAACGCATCTTTCTCCTTTGTGCTTGTTTTTTTGGCCTGGCAGGTCGACACCTTCTTTGTGACCGCACCCAACATGGGTCCAATGAAGGCCCTCAAAATTAAGTCCAGCAACTCAGGCTTCGGGGCTGCCTGGCATTTGGCCAAGGTGCGTGATTGAGGGATGTGATTGGGGCTGCCTGGCATTTGGCTAGGGTGTGTGATTGAGGGATGTGATTGGGGCTGCCTGGCATCTGGCTAAGGTGCATGATTGAGGGATGCGGTTGGGGCAGGGATGTTATGACTGTGCAAACCCTGTCTGTTACTAGCTGTCGGATTCGGTCATTTTGTCAATCTTACCAGCTGTTGGATTCTGTTACTTTGCTTGTGTGTGACTGAGTAAGTAGCAATTAGCAAAGGTAGAAGCTGTGTTGTATAGAGCCCTTAACAGTGCTAAAGTGCTTGAAAACACTGAATGGAACGGCAGCACGTGTCTAAACAACTTTTTGGCCTTTTCGCTTTGAATAACCTGCTAAGGATTGAGAAGGACCCTACGGCAAGGGTGGTAGCTCTAAATGTTCTCGCCTCTTTTCTACCGCTATACAGATTGAAGTCTCCTCCTCCGCCACTGGCGAGAAGCTTGTGTACCCTTTCAACAAATGGGTCAGCAAGGACAATGGCCTTGAGCACACACTCTGGCCTGACAGGTACACACCCAGCAAAATTGTATGTGCATGTCCCCTAGGGACAGGCACACACCGGTAGAATGATGTGTTTTTCTTCCCCTGGGGACAGCTACAGTAGAACTATCAGGTTCCCCCGCTTAGCTGAAACTTGTCGTGCCGTATTTCCAGCAACCGTGATTGTTGTGCCCATTGCTGTGTAGGGACGGCGATGGGAAGGGTAATGTTGGAGACCTGGGAGCGTTGGTGAAGTACCGAGTGTCCACTTACACAAGCGACGAGCGGTGGGTGTCGTGCTGATTCTCAGCGAGCAGTCTCTCTGTGAGCGCAACATCTGATGGGTTTCTCTGCAATCATATGCACTCAATCGTACTTGCTTTTGCATCATTAAAACCATGTGTCCGTGATCAAGTGTACACCTTAATTATTGCCTCTGCTGCTGCACACAGCCTTGTATTGTAGGTAGGTAGGGAGAGAGAGAGAGAGAGAGAGAGAGAGAGAGAGAGAGAGAGAGAGAGCTCTTTCCGATACGGAATCCTATACGAAAGCCGATTGAATCGTCCGTTTCAGTTGGTTGTGTTTGAGAATCTCATGGCGGCACGCTGCTCTGTCTACAGGGGTGCGGGGACAGATGCTAATGTCACAATAGCCCTGCACGGCACAAAGGGCTTCGTAGGCACCACTCGCATTGAGAACGCGGCCAATAACTTTGAAAAGGGCAGAAAGGTGAGGTCTGGTTTATGTTTGTGCTTCATTATTGCCCGCTAAATTAAGACAAAAGCTGTGCAGGCCTAACTTCATCAACAATTTATTTACTCCCAACATGAAACAAGCAGCTGCAGATTGAGTGTTGATGATGGAAAGTTGACAGGGTTGACGTTTTCATATGGAACCTTACTCCACTCCAGCCTTCAAAGTTTTCATCTGAATATTGCTGCATACACCAAAGACATGCAAAAGGTTCCGCTTTGTCCAGACTCACACCCAAGACTGCGCAACGGCGTTCAGGCCCTCCTTCTCATGGGATACCTTGTGCTTGTTACTTGTTCAGCCTCTTACCTTTTTCGTGCATGTGATCACAAATCCGTACTACGTAACCTGGTAGCTTGCAGGTACAAGTCATAGAGTCTTACTGTAATCGTGTGAGCGTATGATCCGTGTGGATGTATCATACAGGAAGTCCTGAGGTCTTACTGTAGTCGTGTGGTGTAAGTTCGTGTGGATGTGTGATTGTGTGGACGTATATTACAGGAAGTCCTTAGGTAACATAAGGCAATGATTGACACAATATTCAACCCCGCAGGACGAGTTTGAGGTCCTTGGTACCAACGTGGGCGAGCTCACTCATGTGGTCATAGGTGCGTGTGAAAGAGTATGTTTGGATTATTGGTGTGTATACATAATATCATGGGTAATATCATTGATATATCTACGTTTGCATTGGAAGGCCCTTCTCTTAAGCACCAGGCACCAAGTTTAGCATGGATCACGTCCAGATGAAAGAGGTGCCCTTACGTGACAGAAAGGTGAACTCATCAGCCATTGTAGGAATAAGACCAGCAAAGTGTTAGCTTAATGTATGTTGTGTGTGCTCGCTGGTGAAAAGCATCATTTGCCCACGTCTACAAGTGCTTTCCCCCACGGTGTGCATGCTACACATTTAAAGGAACACTCACTCAGGAGGAGCACCCACCCTACAGACCACTCTTTAGCTCCTCACGACGTTCCCACACCCTGCTTGATTCCACACCCTGCAGCACACGACAACTCCCTCCTCGGCAGCGACTGGAAGCTAGATCAAGTGGGTTCACGTCCTGCAGCAGAGCCTGGAGTCGTATGTACTGAGCTGCAAGAGCTGTGTGTAAATCCTGTCCCAATAAGGCGCTGTGACAGATGGTGACAGATCTTGACTGACATATGGTGACAGCTCTTGACTGACATATGGTGACAGATAGTGACAGACAGTATGGAGAGCTAGCTTTGCAGGTGCATCCTCTGATCATTCAGAGATACCCCAGGAGAAGTAAACGCAGGCACACGATCTTAAACTCAAGAATGGGCTAAACCATCTGTCGTTCCACAGCTACTGGCATCCCAAAGCAAACTCTCTGCCCACTCATTGCTGCCCATGTATCGTTGCTTTCTTTTCGCCTTTCTCCAATCCAGGTTGAGGTCTTCCATCCCGGCTTGCAACGCCTGTTTGCCTTCCCTTGCTATGATTGGCTGAAAGTCACAGATGCAGAGGGCTTAGAAGGCTGCAAGAAAAAGCTGCTGGAGGGCTCTATTGCAGCTGCAGGTGGGTGGGCACTTGATTGCCTTGAATACCTGTATGGTGTATGGTGTTTCGGTGTGCAAACGTGGCAGTATTCTGGTGTGTCGAACAAAAAGAGACTTCGTCCAGGTTGCAATTTCTCAGGAAATACAGTTTGACTGTGCATTGGTAAAGTAAGATGCAATTATCATACCATCATATCTAAGCACGGGTAACTAGGGTGTATGATTCTGCCAGCGAGGCTCGACGAGCGTCGTCGAGGGCGAGATCAATATCATACATGATGGAAGGTTTGTTTGGTCATGGCTGGACAATTTCATACTACAAGCAGTCTTGCTTGGTCATTAGCAAACTGCTGAATTCAGTGTGAAACACATAAACTCCAGTCCTTGTAGTGCACCAAAGGTGTTGTGAAACTTCATCACTCCTGCTCTTTATCTGTGTTTCTCTGTTGTTTCTCCGTCTTCTATTATCTTGGTAATATTCCCCGCCTATTCCTTTCTCTCCCTGCTTCCCCGCCTAAATTCCCACCTAGTGCCTCAAATTCCCCGCCTACTTCCCCGCTTAGTACCCCAAATTCCCCGCCTAATGCCCCGTCTAGTGCCCTAAATTCCCTGTTTAATGCCCCGTCTAGTGCCCCAAATTCCCCGCCTAGTGCATTACTCAATGCAAACGAGATAGAAGTGTCTGATTACTCGCAAGCAGGAGCTGCATAAGGGTCAGTCTTCTACGCTATAGTATCCTGAATTCTGAGAATCCTGAATCGTTTCCTAGATCCTGAAAAGGCTACAGGTAAAGGCACCCAGCCTTCAAGCCCTTACCCAGACCTCTGATTATGCACATGGATTCAGGCATGGTCTTTCATCCCACCCAAGTCAAACAACATCAAGAACCATGTTTCACAACTCCTCACTGCTGGGTGCCTTCCTGCACAGAGAAAGGCACCGCCAGCTATCGCATCCTGGTCCAGACCTCTGACGTGCGTGGAGCAGGCACGGACTCAGATGTGTTCATCACCTTGTATGGGCCCAAAGGCGACTCAGGGGAGCGAGCATTGGAATCCAGCGCCAACGACTTTGAAAGGGGCAAGCAAGACGTCTTCATGTTAACGGTGTGTGTATGTGTGTGTGTGTGAGAGAGAGAGAGAGAGAGAGAGAGAGAGAGAGAGAGAGAGAGAGAGAGAGAGAGAGAGAGAGAGAGAGAGAAAGAGAAAGAGAGAGAGAGAGAGAGAGAGAGAGAGAGAGAGAGAAAGAGAGAGAGAGAGAGAGAGTATGTATAAGAATATGTGTGCAATACAAAGCACACAGTTTGAATGACGGTGTTGGTTTTCTTTTAGAGTATAGACACATGATTCACGTGTATGACCTTTTTGGTGTGTGTGACCTCTGTCAATACGCAGCTTGCATGTGTCTTACGAGATCAGAGTTGGTGTAATTATACTGGATGTTAGTTTACAGACCATAGAGGCCTCTATGCTCACTTGTCTGGTCCCTCTGCATAGAAGGGAAGGTGAGGCCCCAAGGTGATGCCCCAATTGGAAGTGCCACAAAGATGCGACCAAACATCCACTCATATGCACACACAACACACACATTCCTGCTTACACCCAAACACTCACCTGCAAAATGCACACACGCACACACATCTACACACACACACATACACACACACACACATTGTCCAGGGTCCTGATGTTGGAGAGATTCAGCGCATCAAGATCCGCAGCAGCAATTCTGGCCTTGGAGCTTCGTGGCACCTACACCACGTGGATGTGTTCAGCTCTAGCTCACCTGAGATGTTCCACTTCCCCTTTGACAACTGGTGGGTTGTGCGTGCTATTGGCTCCACAATGCTGCTCGTTGGCTGCACCTTGAAAAGGTTGCTCTCGTCCATCTTTCTAACTGCTCTGCTTATCTCACTCTCAAAAGTAGGTTGAAACTGCTCTGCTCACTTTGCTCTCACACAAAGGCTGAAAGAGACAACTTTTGTGTGAACCATTCTTTGGTTCTCAATCTGCACTGCATGCATTCAAAGGCGTGGTTCTTCCAAGTCACAGCTTTCTCACATCGGTGGCACAAAGCATGCAATGCTTTTCATCCATAAACGCCTGATTCATATGGTGTACTGCTCAAAAGTCATTGCACGCGAGTCCTGTTCTCGCCTGCTTTTTCGGGCACTGGATTACTAACGCCCATGGCTACTGTCGAAGCTCAAAAGTCATTGCACGTGGGTCCTGTTCTCGCCTGCTTTTTCGCGCACAGGATTACTAACGCCCATGGCTACTGTCGAAGCTCAAAAGTCATTGCACGTGGGTCCTGTTCTCGCCTGCTTTTTCGCGCACAGGATTGATAACGCCCATGGCTACTGTCGAAGCTCAAAAGTCATTGCACGTGGGTCCTGTTCTCGCCTGCTTTTTCGCGCACAGGATTGATAACGCCCATGGCCTGGACCACTTCATCTGGCGAGACGGCACCGAAGACCTGAACGCCAACGCGCTCGTCCAGTACCGTGTCACTGTCTTCACCTCGGACATTCGGTACGCAGCAAGCCACATTTTGACCATCGTTGCTAATAATGACTCAGAAACTGGTATGGTTGGCAAGCGCCTTACACAGCACTGTGGGCAGGGAAGGTTTTTGGCAGTCATCAGCTATGTGCGATGTAGGTTCTGGCCAACTAACCCAGGGTATGCAGCTAGCCTCATCCTAACTTGCATGAAATGTCGTTGCTTGTGGCTGACAGTGCTCCGGTAATGGGATGTTGTGGTGTCCTGCATCAGAGAGGTATGTTTCCACAATCGCGTCAAATATCACTGTAACCGTTGTCTCCTTAGCAGACCTTTGTTTGTTGTCCCCGTGATATCTTAGCACTCAGAACAAGATCCGTGCCGCACGACATCAACTGCTGTCTGTCTTCTTAGCAGCCCTTGGTGTCTTGATGATGTACTTCCCCGGTAAATGGAGTCTGCAGCTACTGTATCCAAGGGTCAGGGGGAAATAGAACCTGTCGACTTTGCAGTCTTCTCATTGTTTCATGAGATGGTCCAAGTTGTAAGCATTGCAGATCAGGGGATTGTCAAGAGCAATCACAGAAGCACAGATGCTTCTTCAGCTTCTCCCTAACTGCGCGTATGCCTGATCACTGATCACGGTCACACTCTGTGTGCTTTTAGTCCTGTCATTCTGTACGCAGGGCGACTTGCCTAAACCTGAGCACATGCTCGGGTAGTTATAAAGTTAGCATCAGTTTAAAGCTAGGTTGGGTCCAATTTGATGAAGTGATGTGTGAGTAGTTGCACCTTTCATGCAAAAAGGAGCATGTTTTGGCTTTTGCTTAGTGTCCCCCCTCTGCAGAAGTACTGTTGAGCATTAAAACAAGGATTGCCTCTGCTGCTGCACACAGCCTTGTATTGTAGGTAGGGGGAGAGAGAGAGAGAGAGAGAGAGAGAGAGAGAGAGAGAGAGAGAGAGAGAGAGAGAGAGAGGGAGAGTAGCATAGGGTTAGGGTTAGGGTTAGGGTTTCTCCGATACGGAATCCTATACGAAAGCCGATTGAATCGTTCGTTTCAGTTGGTCGTGTTTGAGAATCTCATGGCGGCACGCTGCTCTGTCTACAGGGGTGCGGGGACAGATGCTAATGTCACAATAGCCCTGCACGGCACAAAGGGCTTCGTAGGCGCCACTCGCATTGAGAACGCAGCCGATAACTTTGAAAGGAACCATGTGAGTAGACACGAGCGGAACCATGTGAGTAAGACACAAGCAAAACCATGGGGGCAAGACACGAGCGGAACTATGGGGGCAAGACACGAGGGGCAAAAATCCAAGCTTATTACTCAGTTACTTAAATATTGATTTTGGACACATCACTAAGTAAGAACATTTCGTAGTGTGTGTGTGTGATGCGTCTCGTTATCATGATGCAAGCAAGTGGGTATTAAGCGCTTTAGGCAGACATAATTTGGGTGTGGTACACTAGCCATCTTGGTATGATCAGCTGAATCAGTATTGCTTCTGTAACCTTGTGCATATCTATTGGATCCAAACAACAGATGACCAAGAGGTGTTTTGAACATTTTTGAGCAAGGAAGCAGCTGCAGTGCATACCGCTGAACATTAGAGGTGGCCAGAACCGTACGTGAACACCATTTTACGTGAATTTGTGTGGTGTTGGCCAACTATACTGTACATGAAAGGCGATTCTTCGTTTTGGATCCACTATCTCTGCCTCCAGGCTGACCTGTTTGTGGTGAAAGGCACGGAAATTGGGGACCTTGAGCGCATTGTCATCAGCCACGACAACAGTGGGGTAGGCTCATCGTGGCACTGCCAGCAGGTGGGTATCTCAATTCAAGTTTTCAGGCTTCACGTGGATTTCTTAAACCGCTTTATGGAAGCTTAAGCCCTTGAGTGATGCATGCGTCCCTTGAGTGATGCATGCAAAGGAAAAATGCCCTTGAGTGATGCATGCGTCTTGCGTATTGGATGCTGGAGATGTAATGATGTCCAACAGTGTACCATACCTATACGTGAAAGCATGCTATGCAAGGCTGGTTTAGAATTGTGAGGCATATGGTTTTGATCTTTGTATGTGTGTGTTCCTGGTTCACTGCCCCTGCCAAGCATTTTAACGCTCTACTTGTAGGTACATGTGGTGAGTAACTTGCAGCTTGTGTGAGTGTCTAACCCAAGTTCCTGTTCCTTTTCTTGCAATAAAGAGGGTACCATGGAGCCCACTTTTCCAACCAAAACAAACATGTGTCTGCAGGTTGATGTGTTCAACCCCAGCACGCAGCGCACCTACACGTTTCCCTGCAATGCCTGGCTGGAGAAGACCAAGGATGGTGGCATGGATGGCTGCAGTAAAGAGCTCAAGTTTGGTGAGGGATGGCACAATAGTGTGTGCGTGTGTTTGTGTTGTGTGTGTATGTGTGCGTGTGTGTTCGCGCGCATGTGTGTTTGCGCGCATGTGTGTGCACGCACAATTGATTCTGTGTGTCACATCCGCCATTCGCTGTGTTCCTGTTAACGTAATCCTCAAATCCTATTCTTAATAATTTGATGAAGACACACGCAAGGCGTGACGTTGCACTGATTCAACAGGCCACCTCATCAGATCACCTCATCGGCCTAACTTCCTTCCCTGTGTAAAGTGAAACAAAGCCCGAGCGCCTTCGAACTATGCCTGCAGGCCTGCAAGAGGGCCAAGAGCTGTGTGAGTACAAGATAGAGGTTCATACCGGTGATGTCCGAGGCGCAGGCACTGATTCCAACGTTGAGGTGAGCATCTGGTACCCTACCGTGGACTTACATATTGAGGCAGGCATGCGTGAAACGACTCTCTTGTAGCTGTGCTGCTCGTTAGACAGCAGGTGTGGAGACATGCCGACTCAACTGATGAGGTAGGCATGCGTGAAATACTCTTCCTAGCGGGGGGGGGGGGGGTGGCTAGACATGGACTGCAGACATGTGCCTCGATCCATAGGTGGTAGAAGATGGTGTAGGCACACAGGGAACACAAACCAATGCACAGACAGCCGTCATGTTTTCCGCTTTGTAATTAGTGAGGTCAACTCTTGCATTCGCAGAGTGAATATTATGGGTGTGGATGTGGGTATAGATGTGGATGGGTGGTTTTATTAGTCCGTGAGTGTTGTATAGCTTTAAAGTGATGTGCCCTCAGATCCTATTTGTATGTAAATTCATGACTTTATCAAATGTGCGTGCTGCAATAACAATCGCACATGCTTGTGGCGGTTGTTACAGGATCCTTTGTCACAATTCACAAAGAATGTGTGGGCATAAATATCCAGAACCATGTATATACGATGTACGTTATGTGTTGGCAAGACAGTGCTGGAAATGCGGTCATACATGGCTTGCATGCACATTTCTGGCCAGACCTGTTTGCAAGCAAAAAACAGCAGCAATGACAACACCCTAACTTTTATGATGTCTGCAGATGTGCGTGTTTGGGACAAAGGGGGACACCGGCACGCAGGTTCTGGCTAACAGCCGCAATAACTTCGAACGCAACAGGACGGACACGTTCTTCATCTCTGCACCCGACATTGGCAACATGACAAATTGCCGGGTATGCTCAACCGTGTTTAACTGCTGGAGTCAGTTACTTCGTGATTTGGTTTTTGTTTGGACAGCTTGTTGAGCCAGAAGAAGGATGGTCGAGCTACATTGAAATGAAGTGCAAGTGAAATGCAAGTGCAAAGCACGAAAAGCACGAAATGCAAGTGCAAAGCTACATTGAAATGTAAGTGCAGAGCACGAGCTTGATGGTTGGAGTCACTTATTATGGTCAACAGGAGCCAGTCCTGCTACTCATCCTTTGACTGCCTTGTGTGCGTCCACCCTGTCTCCAAACTCTGAGAGTTGACTTAGCACTTGACCAACGTGTAGCACTTGAAGTCATCCCTGATTTGTCCTCGCAAGTGCTCTGCTGCCTCTCAAAATGCAAACAAAAAATAATGGGCCACAAGAGGGAACCTGTTACGAGCCTTTTAGCACTTAGCATGCTTTGCAACTAAACCTAACACCAGTTAACCAGCGTGGTACTTTGTGACTATGTTGAGCGCCACATACATTGAGTGTAGATAGACACTCACACATGCACACACGCTCACACATGCACACACACAACAGGTGGTATCCGATGGAGCAGGACTTGGATCTGATTGGCATTTGGATTACGTGGTTGTCACAAACGCTACTCTGGGCGTGCGCACCAAGTTCCCATACGGCAACTGGTTTGACTCCAAGTCTGGCTGGGCTCACAACCTTTCACCTGAGGGGACGGAAGGAGACCCAGTGAGTTGAATGCATGGGGCTACCCACCCAGTTTTTTGCAATGGAGAATACAGCTATACCGCAAGAAGTCTGCTATTGTCAAACCCACGAGTTAACCTGCAGCACTTATACGCCACCAATGTTGACTAGCCCTTGCATGTCTCACACCCTGTCTTCTTTAACACCCTGCAACGTCACTAGCACTGTATGCACCCTATGCATGTCACACATCACTGGCACTGGCATTCTTCACACCCTCTGCACGTCACACATCACTGGAACCAGCATTTTAATATCCTCTGCATGTCACACATCACTGGCATCAGCATTCGCCACACCCTCTGCATGTCACACATCACTGGCACCAGCATTTGTCTATCCTCTGCATGTCACACATCACTGGCACCAGCATTCGTCACACCCTCTGCCTACCTCCGGCACATCCTTATCAGGTCAAGCTTAAAGTGTGTTAAAGGGCGCTGCAGCTTGAAATTCCAGTACACCTGGGATTGCATGCAGACGTTATACAATTCCCTGCTTCTTGCCTTTTTCCATTGCCTGCTGCAGTCCAACATTGCTACCTACCAGGTCACGGTGATCACCTCAGACGTGCGTGGAGCAGGCACAGATGGGGAGGTGTACCTGTCCCTCAAGGTGGGTTTTCAGGCGGAGTAGCCATCCCAGGTTGAACGCCTTTGTAATTGAAATTAACCTAAACTGAACGAGGCGGGCTGTGGCTGCTACTTGGCATGCCTGTCCCTCAAAACGGGTATTTGGTGCTAAGGCGTATATGTTAAGAGTCCCTCCAGTGGTCCGCGGCTACCATTGAAATGTGTCTGCTCCTCAAGAAGGTCTGAGGTGCTGTCAAGGTGTGTGTGCTGAAGTATCTAGGAGTCTGTGCCTCCCAGGGTCATGGCCGCATTGAGGTAAACTTCTCAAGAGTAAAATGTGATGTGAAGGTGTATGTCCTTCAGGGTCATGGCTGCATTGAGGTGTACTGTCTCCTAGGGTGATCTTTCTATTTTCTTGGATGTAAGGCTTCATAGATTGTAGGCTGTGTTCCTCCACAATGTAGGCGTACCTTCAAACAAACCACTGCTTGCTCCACCTGCTGCTTGCTACTGCAGTGATACATAGTACGTAGGGAACTGACCCACGTGGCATAAGCTGCCCAAGCCTTGCCTCAACATGTTCTGTCAAAAGCTGGCTCCCAAAAATTAAGATTTAATGAGATACATCAATCCGTGGAATTGCTCCTTTTTTGTGTGCTACATTCCTTGACATCCACGGCAGTAAGTGCAACAAACGGGTTGGCACAAAGTGAATCTTGGCTTTCAATTGATCACTCTCTCCGCAATTTCTCTCTTTCTTTGATACAGGGGGAGCACGGAGCGATGGGAGAGTCGCGGCTGGAGAGTGAGCGCGGCAATTTTGGCCGCAACAAGACTGACGTGTTTGAAATCATGGGCAGTGTCGTGGGGCCTCTCAAGGAGGCCACTGTCAGAATGGTGGGTTAGCGGCTGTGCGCACTTATTTCATGTTGGTCTGGGCCGATTGGTGGCCCCTCTTATAGCTGAAGCAGTTTGAGATCACAGGCAGTGCCGTGAAGCCTCTCAAAGAGGCCGCTGTCAGAGTGGCACTTTTCTTTTGTTGAGCTTATTTGACTGGAGACCCCTTGACAGTAACGCTTGAGTCCATGAGCAAAGCTGCAGGGACTTTTCAAGAAGATGGAGTCTGACAGGTCTCTGATTTCCAAGTGTGTAGGTGACAATGGTGATTGAACCCTTTGTTAGACCATGTTTGATTTGCATGCCTTGTGCAGTGCAATGCAGTGCGCCCTTTTGCTGAAGCACCATCTAAACAAAGGGTGTGATCATGCCTGGAGTCAAGCTGAGATCTAGTCTGCATATTTGACGGGCACATCTCATGCTATATATAATATATAGCAGGGCACAGGATAAACAATTTGACAAAGAGAAATGAGGGCTACACACGTGCTTCCCTTCGTCCCTGGCCTCACTAGGTTCCCAAAGGCGTTGGTGCGAATTGGCACTTCAAGCAAGTGGAGGTGCTCAACATGAAGAGTGGGGCAAAGGTGCGCTTTGTGGGTATGGGTGTACACTGTGTATATGCCTTTGATTTTGGAGTACAATTGCGAACGTGCGTTTTCGTGCTGAGCACTTGTGTGTGGTACCGCTCTTGCCTTCAGGTTGTATGCAGTTTGACCTTTTTGTTCATGAAGGTGCAGCATCGTTTCAATGGGGCTTTAAGCGTATACATATAGTATATAGTACATGCAAACTCAAATGGCACATGCCTTCTACACGTTGGAAGACAATCTCTTCTTTTTCTTTCAAGGCCTAAGATATCAGTGATGTACCACCAAACTGCACAAGTGCCACATCAAAGTGAGCTTGTCAAATTCTGTGCATGCACGCCTCTTTTGCCAGAATAAATGGCGCATGTTCTTCGCACGTCAATATTAGGCACTTTGTCCATTTTCCTCAGGGCTGTATGATAAAATGCTCTACCAACAATGTGCACAATCAAGTGGGCTTCACCAAAATGTGTGCGCAACTATTATCCAGGCCATGTTTGTGTATGATGATTGGCTGGAGGGAGGCAAAGAGGGCGACCCCAAAGCCAGTGTCACACTGCTTGAGGCCTCGTCAGCAGAGGCACGTGCTCAGCGCAAAACGGTGGGTTGGAAACACCGACGTGCAGCGTCGTGTTTTTTGGCAGACCCTGCTATCCCCATGTATTGTGATGTTGTGTTATGTATGTCAGCAATGTGTCAACCAGGCGTGCAAGGAATGGATGGGTATTTTATTTGTGCATGTGTGTGTGTGTGAGCTCTGTCAGAACATAAGAGAAGTTGTATATACATTACATGGCCACCTCCTCCTCCTCCTCCTCCTCCTCCTCCTCTCTTCTCCCCAAACCGCAAGCACTCTTATAATTTGACCTACATTGAAGTAGCATACACAGTAGCAGAAACAATTTCCAGATGCATATTTCGCATCAAATCACTGCTTTCATTTTGCTTTCTGAACCATACTTCCTCTGTGTGCATGTTGCTCTTTACGCAGGATCAATGGCGCGTCAGGACAGTCACAGGAACCCAGTTTGGAGCAGGAACAGATGCTGATGTGTTTATACAGGTCAGCCATGTGCACGTGCAGCGCAGCTTTTGTGTGCGGTGGCTTCTAGCTTCACCTTTACTGTATTTTATAATGCATGCACATAGCTGTGCGTGCTTGATTGGGCTTCCTCCTTCGATACTCAATTGTGTTTATCCAAAGGCCAAAGACGCGCATTTGCTTGTTTAATTTGGATCAGGATATGAGCCTTGTTTATACAAACGTATAAGGCTGAGTCACACCCTGCCTTATTTTTGCACTTGTGCAAAAAACTGCACGATTGTGTAGGCACAAACGCACGCATTTCAGAATGTATACCCAAGCACACATGTAAGTATATACACCTGCATTGTTGTGTAGGCACAAATGCACGCATTACAGCATGTACTCAAACCCGCATGCCGAACATTTTCCTCCGTCCTGCAGATATGGGGACCGAATGGCATGCTTGGCGGATCTGAGATTTTTTTAGACGACAGCAAGAATAATTTTGAGAGGGGGTGCATTGACAACTTTGTCCTTGACTTTCCGTTGGAAAAAGATTGCGGGAACCCTATTCAAAAGGTGAGCAAAGATTGCGGGAACCCTATTCAAAAGGTGAGCTGTTTCTGGTATGGTCACGGATGGGAAGTGCGGCTGGCGCAACTTACCTAGAAGTTCATAACGGTATGGTTACAGAGGGGATTTTTGCAGGAATTGGTCATGTACAATAGCAAGGCCATTTGTTGCTGACTCCTGCATACAAAAAGTAACTTTGTCAAATGTCAGCTGCGATGAAGTGGGCTCTCGCCCCCACGGCCACTTCCCATGTTCATGAGTGTACATACGGCACCAAGTTCCTATGCAAACACCCCCATACACACATACCCGGTATGCACATATGCAACTACGCACATTTAAATAAAACCTCTCTCTCTCTGTCTCTGTTTCTGTTCTCTCTTTCTCTCTCTCTCTCTCTCTCTCTCTCTCTCTCTCTCTTTCTCTCTCTCTCTCACACACACACACACACACACACACACACACATCACACGCATACACACACATGCACATGTACACAAGACACGCATACACACGCAATTACACTGACATGCGTGAACATGTGCACACAACACAGCTGGTGGTAGAGCGCGGCAAGGCCTTCATGTGCGGCACAAACTGGAACCTTGACATGATTGAGGTGTTTGACGTATCGCGAGGCCACACCTACAAGTGGGCGTGTGGCAAGTGGTTCAACGACAAGGACGGGCTGAAGAAGGAGTGGAGCCGAGACAAGATGGGGCAGCAGGAGCAGGACTTGGAGCTGGTGGAGGCACCTGCAGGTTTGTGAATGGATGGGACGTGGGTGTGGGTGTGGGTGTGGGTGTGGGTGTGGGAGTGTGTTGTGTGTATGGATGCCAGGGAGTGTAGCCGTCTCGTAGCCGTCTGAACAAGTTTTTTTAGGGTGAAAGGTGAAAGTGTTGACTGTTCCAATGTGCAGGTGCAGAACCTGCTGGGGGTGCAGCACATGCCAAGGGGGACATGTACCGGCTGGAGTTCAAGACGGGGAACAAGCTGGGTGCGGGCACAGATGCAGCTGTGCGTGTTGAGCTTGCAGATGCCATGGGCCGGAAATGGAAGCCCTACTTTGCACAGGTGTGTGCGTGTGTGCGTGTGGGTGGGCGTGTGCGTGTGTGAGACGGGGCTCTCTGTATTTTGGCATGTGTGTGTACGTGGGTTTTCTATGCCATGCCAGGCAATGACTAGAGGCCTTGTTTGGCTCAGGCAATTAGTTAAAGGTTTTGTGCTTCTGTTTTTAACATCTGTACGTTGCCGTGTGATGAGAATGTGCAGCCCTGTGTGGGATGCACCGTGTGCGCAAAGGAGGAGCCATTTGGTAAAGCATGATGCTAGGTTTGGACTGGTGCCTGTTGTGCCTGTTCACGTAGTGGCATGAACAACGCCATGACTTATACACACACACTCTCACACACATAACACACACTGACAGAATGCCGCATATGTACACAACCCCACACTTGCACACAAACACACCCACACACAATCTCACACTACAGGAGAGTGCTATGTTTGAGCGTGGAGCCACTGACGAGTTCCTTGTGTCCTCACTTGAGCCTATGGACGAGCTGCTCACGGCCAACGTGTACATGGAGAACTGCAGCATGGGTGGCAGCTGGCATCTAGAGGTGTGTGTGTGTACGTGCGTGCGTGCGTGTGTGTGTGTGTGTGTGTGTGTGTGTGTGTGTGTGTGTGTGTGTGTGTGTGTGCGGCAGTGGTAAGTAAGACGACATTGGAGCAGGCAACTGAACTCATGTTCCAGTATATGAGTCGCAATGGTGTTGTCACATTATAACGTTGCACTGCATTGATGCTGTTACTGCTCCATGTTATTGCAATTACTGCACGAATTGCAATGCTTCTGAGCCCAGCCTGCAGACTTGTGCTACAGTAATGAAGCTCATGTGCAGTAATGAAGCTCATGTGTGAACAACCATGTGCCGTTGTTCCACCTTAAACATAAGTCCTTGAGCCTTGAGCAGAAAAATAAACAGAGCAACTAACTACGCAACGCGCTGGTGTGAGATGCTTCCCCTTTGCCCTTATTTCACCCTGGCTTGTCTAGGAAGATGACCTGTCTGAAGCTGCTTGGTACATTTATCTGTATGTGGCCTATTTGTGCTGAGCCTGGCCTAGGCAAGCACGCCCCGAGCTGTGTTTTGGCGTGTGTGTGTGTGTGTGTGTGTGTGTGTGTGTGTGCCGCCTAGAGCGGAACCCAGTTTTTTACCAAGCACACAAAGTAACGTTACTTTCCTGTGTCATGTGGATTGCAGACCCTGCATGTGACTCAGCTGCCCAGTCAACGCAAGTGGGAGTTCCGTCACGATGGCTGGGTGCCAAAGGACGGGGGGGTCACTCTGAAAGCAAAGGTGCGTATGTTATGCATGTTTCTGTGTGAATGTGTTTGTGTGAATGTGTTTGTGTGTGTGTGTGAAAGGTTCAGGTAGAGGAGCTCTGGTGAATGAAGAGGATCTGAGTAATTAGTTGTGCTGAGAGTGGTGTGTATCTTTCTAAAGTTGTCTATCAAATGGAAGAAATAGACACTGTGATATTGACAAGGATACGTAGATTTAGCAGAGAACATGTGAGGATTGGAGTGTGTCGCACTGAGGATGCAAGTGCAACTGCACGTAATCTATATATGAAAAGGCAGAAAGATGGGAAGACGTTGTGAAGTTTTGCTAAAATGTTAAAAAGTTTAGACGGTGCAGTGTTTTTGCTATGATATGTGGTCGTGGTGCAAAAGTGCAATGTACGCTCTTTGTGTGTTTTTGTTTGGGCGCAGGTTGTTAATGATGTCCCGCTGAAAGGAAATCCCCTGGAGGATCGTCACGCAGATGTGGACCAAGTCACAGACCAACAGGTAAAAGGATGGTGCTTGAATTACTTGACCCGTGGATGCTGATCTATTTAAGACCCTGGACACAGGCATGGTGAGGAGGAAGCAGGATCAGGAGAGAAAAGATGTGCAGGGTTGCATTATCTCGTTTTGATGGTTTGCACAGAAAAGAAGCCTGCAAACACACAAATACGCACACAGATCACGCACACACATGCATGCCCCCACAGGCGCTGTCCGAGCCTGTACCTAAATCCATTGACTACGAGCTAGTGGTCCAAACAGGGAATAAATTAGGGGCAGGTACAGACGCCACTGTCACTGCTGAGATCGTGGGCAGCCTGTACACAGCACAGCACACTTTTGACCAGGTGAGGAAGCGTGGTGTGCTTCTTTCCGTGTGTGTGTGGGTGGGTGGGTGGGTGGGTGTGGGGTGTGACTGTTGTGTGCACGCGTGTTGCATTTTGGACTGAGAGCGGGCGTGGCAGGTCTCTGAAATGTAGACTGAGGTCTTTAGATTGGAATGGCCTGAGGAGAACTGTGTCCAAACATAGTCTACTTCTAAGGGGCTGTAAAGTCTTTGGTGTCAGGTTCCAAGCATGCACAAACACACACAAACACAAATACGCACACATACTCAAACATACACAAACATACACGCACAGGAGAAAGCTCTGTTTGACCGCAATTGCGCTGATCGGTTCAGAATCTACATACCAGACTGCGGGGACCTGCAGAGCCTAAGGGTAAGGGCACACACCATATATGCACATACACAAATACATACACAACAAACACGTGCACGTACACACATACATACACAAAACAGTCACACATACACACACGTGCATGTTCACACTCGATTCAATGTGGTGCCGCATCAGACCTTTTTTTAATCCTAGTTTGCTCTGAACAGAAAAGGAGGTTCTTTTTGGTTTGCATCGTGAGATGCAGTTGGGGGGGGGTAATACCAAGGAAATAACACAGCACTGCTACCCTTTTTCTGCGCTACAAGTACTTGCACCACTATAGCCTCCAATTTCTGCTCTCTGCAACCTGCAACTCCTGGTTGCCTTTGTGCAACACACATGCGGCACATGGCGTGTGTGTTTGGGTGTCGGCAAAACAGTCTTCATGTGGGATAGGCGCGGTAGTGATGCAGCCTGTTAGCGTGATGCGGCCTGTTAGCGTGCACAGGCATCACACAAGACGGACATAGGTGTCCTGGATTGAGGTGGACACACTCAGATCTGTACACACAGGAAATGTGCAACATGCACACACAATCACGATTACACCCGTGTACACACACATGAACACACACGCACACACATGTAAACACACAAACACACACAGGTGTGGCACGATGGGTTTGGTGTGGGCAAGACGCAGCAATGCTGTACCCCAAGCAGAGCGTGCACTTCTGCCGACGAGAGCTGGCTGGTGTCAAAGGTCACTGTTGAGGCCTTGCCGTACGGGTCCCGCTACGAAGCTGTGCTTGATAAATGGGTGAGTGAGGAGGGGGGGGACAGTGTAGGCGTATGTGTGGCTACACATTTGTAGTAGGGTGGTGTTTGAAAGAATGTCACCTGCAGAGGTATGCTTTGCTGACCGTCTAGTGATGTGTTTCATACCATTGATCGTGGCTTGCACATACCAAGCTGTGTGCGAGGCTGAATGAGGTACCGCAATGATCTAACTCCTGAGTGATTTTGTTGTGACATCTAATGCTCCTATTTCACGCACATTGACAAGACAGCATATCCGTTATATTGCTTCAGATACAACATCATTTAACAATTTTAACAACACTTTACTTCATTCTTGGTGCGTGCACAGTTGAAAGGTGGCGAGTCAAAAGCAGTGGAGGCGCCTCTGCGACTGGTCCAGGGTACCCCTCCCTCACAAACTCCTGAAGGAGCTGCCAGTGCTGCTGCAGCCCAGCAAGAGCTTGAGGTATGTGTGTACGTGCTTGTGCACAGCCCAGAAAAAGCTGTACGTTCGTTTTAGTGTGTGCAAGTGTGCATCAGGCTGGTTGTGTAATGGTGGGGGTGTGTGGAGGGATGGCGTGAGGTTTGGGTCTACATTTTTCGCCCTTTGTCCTGTCTTCAACACAAGAAGTACGCACGTTGCAGGAACCATTCAAATTTTCCACATGTGCAACAATTTGTTGCAGTTTACAGTTTGCATGCTGTCTTCACTGTCCAGGAGGGTTTCATCTTTTTAACTTGCATCACTGTGATCGTGCTTTCATATGTGTGTGAAGTTTGTGTGTGTGTGTGAGTGAGTGGTGATGAGCCATTGCTCCTTGTACATATAACTTGTCGCAGGCCTACAAGCAGCGTTTGAAAGATGGATTTGCGGATGGTGATGTGCTGAACGAACAGGATTGGAAAAAACTGCCCCAGTTCCAGGTGAATCTCTGCACGTACACATGCTGGTGGATGGGTGACAATGAATGTCAATAGACATGCTAGTGTTCACACAAGGTTTTTTGCTCTTTCCTGTTCAGTGAGGCAGACTGCAATGATTCAAGACTTAGGCGCGGACATATCTACGACTTTCACTAAAAATTGCAGAGGGGGTCAACAGAGGAATTGCCTGAAAATGTGCATTATTGCATTCAGAAGGCAGCCACTCACAGCCACTTCATCCGATCGACACCATTTTGGTATCAAAGTGGTATCAAAGTGTTAGCTTGCATTGAGAGATTGAGAGCTACCCGAGCATGTGCCTAGTTTTATGTGGGTCGCTTTGCGTGCTGAGATAGACTGGAGCAAGCACACATGGTGCATGTAAACCCTAATGTGGTGATTTCCATGGGAAATTGGCTCAAATCCTCATAAAACACCAAGCACTCAGTTGTTTTCTCATTTTTGTTGCAATGATGTTATTTTCTAACAGGGATTTTATACCATGAAAAATAATCCAGATTGGTGTAGTGGGTGATATGGATGAATCTGTGGTAAAAAATGGGGTGCACGCTGCGGCTTATCAGGCATGTGCCCCCAAATTAGGCAGCCTCAAGCAGAAGTGCTCTGGAAAACATTTTGATGCCTAGTTTGAAGCTACCAAATTTGGGGGCCCATACGCAGGGAACATTTGAAAAACATGCCCATTTTGGGGGGAGTTGTCCACCTCTGTAAAAATGGTGGGATCGTGGGTGGTGGAGGTCACACAAACTACGCCAACCGTACTTGCTTACGCGCAGGTGCTGGGCTGCTGAACACCCTACCACATTATGTGTATATTAGACGCATATTTCTGTGAAGGTTCCCACCCATGTGTAGGGATTTGGAAGGGCTCTGGCACGGATCTGAGGTCCGTACCTCATAAAATGATTTGTGTGTATATGTGTAGGGTGGTGGAGCCTTGGGTCCAGGAGATGATGGAGTGGAACCTGACGTGCTTGATGGAGCGGCATGGGTGGACTTGCCGCACATGAAGGTGATTATTATGGCAGAGTAAGATCTTGAAGGCTCGAAAATGCCAAGTCTACATTCTACAAAGGATTTCAAGACAGCCATTTCAGCGTTCCACTGTGACGATGTTGTAAAAGAGTACAAGGGATGAATTTATGAAAGCTGGTGAGACCCCCCTGGCAAGTTGTGTGCGTGTCATTGTGATACTTTTTCGTTGGCAGTTGGCACAATATGCGCAGACGCACGAAACGCACACACACACACACATGCACACACACATACACACACGCACACACACTCACACAGGATCAGGATAAGACACGCAGTGGCGGCAACAACGCTGGAACCCAGGGGCAACAGCAGGAGCCGACCTGTGACTGGGACAAGTTTACAGGCCCCTACAGTGAGGTAAGTGCAACTACGTAACCAGGGCTGTGCAATGACACCGTAATTTCTGTGTAAATCCACCGTCAAGTGTTTTTTTGCTGTGTAACGTCGAGACCAGGGTTGAAATCCTGAGTAAGACGCAGACTTATTGCGATCCTGTATCCTTTCCTTATCCTTTCATTGTACAAATAACGGTTATGCAACATTTAAATATGAGGAGAAAATAGTTTAAATGGCCATTTTGGGGTCAAAATACCACACCGTCAATTACGGCGTCACCCGTCAAACCTTATTTTGACGGACCGTACCGTCACACCGTCATTGCACAGCCCTATATATATAACTATATGCTATATTCACACACTTACTCGTGCAAACGCATATACATTCATGTCAGACACAGAAAAAGGGTGGGTCAGCATGCCAGCGTCCTCTGGTCTTGAACATTCGGGATTTGCCAATTGGCATGAGTGATTAACTTGCGGGAAATGGAAAGCATCGTACCGTACGCCACGAACTCAGTTGCGAGGAAAAGGGGCTCGTTCCTCAATACGCAGGCCTTGTGCAAGAACTTGTGTGTAAATTTTGGATCAGTGACGTGCGATCCAGCGCATGTAAAGCCTATGAGTTGAAAGTTAGCAGTCGTCAAGGACCACAACTCGCAGTCCGTATAATATGTGCAAGCTTACAGTTGGCACCATACGATTGCGTGCTGTACAGAGCACAACATGTCTGGAGCTTGCTTTGCTGGTGCACGTAGCAACACACTTTTAATGATGTACCTTGGAGATTTCATTTGTTTGCTATTCATTGACGATTGAAATGACACTTGTATTAACAGTCAACCCTGTGCGATACATGTTTTACAGGATCCGGAGTATGATGTGACGTATTACTACAATAAAAAGACAGGAGTGAGCGTTTGGGAGAAGCCGCCGGAGAGGGAAGCATTTGAAAAGAGATATAGGGAATGGCAGGCTAAGCAGCGGAATAGTTAGTGCAACATTAAGCAAGTTAAATCATCCTGTGTTCCTTTTTTATACGAGTTAAAGAGTAATGTCGCACCCACGTGGTGGCAGTAACGAGTCAAATGATTCAACTGGTTTTTCAGTTGAGGTTGTTTGACTATTCGAGAGGCATATATAGCGATGTAACCTTACCTTACCTTACCTTTGACTATTCTCATTCAGTAAGCTGGAGGAGCCAGACGAAAGACAGAGTTCTTGTTTTGGTATTGCGGTATTTAAATTTGCTCAATAATCTGCTCACCCAGATGGTTGAGTAAACTTTCCAGCCCTGAAGGGGAGGCGCGGGGGGCGTCGATGTGCAGAGTCTTTTGCTTTGCTGTGACAGTAATGTCCAGTTTGTCGTAATCTGAACTAGTGTCCATAGACTTCTAAATTAGTGTTTCTGACATCTTCTCTCCCCCGATTTCATCCTGTGTCACATGTATGGACATCAAAAAGTATAAAGTATTAACCCCAATAAATTTGGCGGGGGCCACGAAGAATTATATAAAACTAAAACGTTGACCACTCCGCACCAATCTTTACTTGGGAGAAGCGACTTTGCACACCCACACAACAAAAAAGAAAGACAAAAACAGCACTTCCCCGGCTTCTTGCCGGCAACGACACAAAATTGCATCCTGGCAATTATCCGCACCCCACAAAACGATTTTGTGATGGCGTGTCATAAGCAACACAGATAGGCGTATCAATTGTGCTGCCGCGTGAGACAATTAACGCTCTTATAAAACAAGCTGATATGCCATAGTATGCAGCGATAAAACAATTTATTTGTTATTCATTTGCTCCCTGCACAAACTGCCACACACCTAAATTAACAATCCGGAAGTCAAAATGAAACTCGCACGCCTAATCTCACTTTTTTTGCAACTCCTGCAGGAGATCTCCGAGCACTTTACTAAGGTGCGGCAGCAGCAGCCCAATGACTTGTTTCTTCACTGCTGGGTCAATGCTGGCCTGCTCGATCTCACAGTGCAGGTCATCAAGCTCATCCGAGGCTGCATTCGGGAAGCTGCACAGCAGATATTGTAGATGTAGTAGCTTTGGATGGTAGGATAAACTGTGTGGTGGTCCTTTCTTTCATTTAGTAATGATGAGTGGTTTTGTTCATCTGTGTTTGCATGGCGAGCCTGTACCGATGATCAGGCAACGGAAGAAAAAGCAGCCAATGCCTATGTAAGCGTGAAAATGTGACTTGTCACCGTAGACGAGTTGCAGTGAAAGAGAACAGCACTATGCATGCATTGAAAACCCCTTCTTACGTATATCAAAAAAGGACGAGCCATATTTGTAATGCAATAAAAAGCTCTCACGTCCATGCAGCTGCTTGAGCTGTGGTAAGCAGAATCAATAAGGGTAGACTTCTGCCAAACGTGGATTTCTGGTGGACAATCCTTTGTGTACACCATTTTACTTTTCAAACTAAAGATGCCAGTCTTTTAAAAAGTCCGGAAATACTATTTTTTTGTCACTCCCCAGTCTGGATATTTGATAAATGGGGTTCTCATGTCGATTATAGTTTGCTACCCCAGCCCTCCACACACACACACACAAACACACACACACGGGCACTCCCCACACAATAACATAGCTCGCACCTGGCTTTCCCTACACAATTATATTAACAACAGCACGCACCTGGCGTTCCCCTGCAAGTTACTCCCGGCCAGCTCCCAAGCAAGCGTGATCTCATAGTCAAATCCGTGACGTCGTTTACCTCGCACAATCCTGAGAAAATCCAGAAAACAAGCAAGATGTGCAGAATCTGCTTACGGACATGTATTTCATGCCTTTTCATTCGAGCAGCTAACACCATGGCGTTGTGTACAAATCGTGCGCAACCCTGCAAGAGCCCCTAAAATCTGAAGCAAAGAGTAGAGGTCATTGCAGGAGGCCAACTTATTTGCATCTTTTGCAGCGTACAATTTTGATCTGAATGCTCAAAGACCCTAACACTGGCAGCCTGACAGGACCTGGTGTATCTTAACACTCGTAACTCTTTACCCCAAGCCTTTACACCCTTTTCTGACTGCGGTTTCCGTAAATACCCTATTGTATAATTCCTTTCGATAAACGTAGCAGCACTATATTGAGAGGCAACAAGCACCAGGAATCAGCTTAATAATACGTAGTACTTATAGTGTTGAGGTAGCAGAATTAGTACGGCCATCCTAATTCTGGAATTACACTAAGCGAACATGCAGACACTTGAGGTAGACATCAAGCTGGCCACAAAAGAGGTGGATATATATGCACGCACACAAGGCACCAAAGACGTAATTTCTTGCAGCAAGCAAAGCCTTGCACGCTCACCACGTGTTCGCTGAACCAGTTAGAGATTTCAGCTCTTTAACTGTGAGAGGGCCACACGTACTCCCGACAAGTCTTGTCGTTAAAAACTCCTTCCCCTGAGGCATGAAAGACGTAGGAGCGGTAAATTTGTGTAAGTGCTTGTGTTGAATGTGTGTGAATATGTGTGTATGCCAGGGATGTGTCATACGGTCATTTGGGACGTTCAATATGGTAAAATACGCGTTAAATAGAAAGACGCCGTATGACACATCCCTGGTGTGTGCCTTTGTGTGATTTAGAATGTACGTGCGTGTGAGTGTGTGTACGTGTATGTGTGAAGCAGTGCATCAAGTGTGCGCTTAAATCCCAAGGGCGTGTCTGCTTGAGAGGAGCACAGACACCTGCAAGCAGTAGGTACGTTTACAGAGTACTTGCAAGAGGGATACTTAGTACCAGTTGTGCACTACCATCGACAAGTGCCCCAAAGTTAAAGCACGTCCTCAGCTTCTATTGTACACACAGCCATTGCCACTCACCAAATCTCAGCTTCTATCACATACCCCAGTCATCGCAACTCACCAGATCTCCCCAGCTTCTTTCCTCAAAGGTCCCTGTGCAATTTTGTGTGAGAAAGGGAGTGAGAAACTTGTACAAAAAACAACAAGATGATCCCTTGCTTAGCACGAACTGACAAGTTGAGGTGCGTGACGTTGTGTGGTAGAGGAAGCGTGGACAGGGGAGTAGAAGCGTCACAGATATAAGTAGGGTTGGCCAGAACCGTATATATACACCGTATATGACCGTATATTTCGGGATTTGCCTGCCAAAAATAACGTATATACACCGTATATACATGGTTCTGGCCAACCCTAGATATAAGTCCCTGCTTTGATATTCCAAGTGGACAGCCTGAGCTGACTGCTCACTGCCATCCTTTCTTTCTGCCGCTACCTTTGAAGAACCGCTAAACAAATAACAATCTGCTGCAATTCTTACGTGATACAAAATCACACAGCTCTAGAGTTTTGTGTGGCAGGCCTGATGCGAGGTGCGTGCAGACGAGTGCAGACGAGTGCAGGGAGTAGGAAGGAGCTTAATAGTACGCGACAGGAGAGGTGTTTGCAGCAAGACGGCCCAAAGCGGATTGTTCTTCCTGTTCTGTTCTACCTATCCTGCTCTTCCTACCCTGTTCTTCCTGCCTACCCTGTTCTGTCAAAGTATTTTGGCTGCTGAACAAGCCACGTTTTGGCACGCACCCCTACGTTGTTGCACATACACTCTTACCTGTCTCAGCACTCCACTTACTTGTTGTGCATGCGCCCTAGCGTTTCTGATGGCATCTCTGACAAGCTACGTATCAGTCAGTACACATTCCTTCTCTGGTGCACATGCGCTCTTACGTATCAGCACACGCCCCTTCTTTGTTGCACATGCACCTTAGCGATCCATGGCATCCCTGCTGCGGACATCAGCCTACCAACCCTTTGCACCTACCACACAACAGCAGACAGCAGAGCATCTGATTAGTGTGCCCTCCCACGTGGCCCCATGCTCTAACTCCTTCTCCCTCCCTACTAGCTTTGAACACTGAATGGCGCAAAGGACAGTAGCACACGATCAGCCTCCCTGCTCCCCTCATAAACTCACCCTTCAGTAAACTGCATGCCGCTCTGGGCAGCTGCTCATAGGTACATTCAAATTGCAACGTCTGAGTTGCAGTCGTTATATTCCCGAGTCGGTCCCGGCTGGCAACTGTGCGTTTCTGCCTGGGGTGCTCTCAGGTGGTGTGTGGGAGGCCACGATAATATTAAGCTACTTGCGTGTGGCTATCCTGTCTACCATACATATAAATAGCATACTTGCATGTGGCTATCCTGTCTACCATATATATAAATTGCCAATAAATTGCACTACTTGCATGTGGCTATCCTGTCTACCATATATATAAATTGCACTACTTGCATGTGGCTATCCTGTGTACCCTACATATGAATAGCATGTGGTTAGCCTACCTACCCGCGTGGCGCCATGCACTAGCCACCTCCCTTTCCTCCCAAGCTTATGCGCACAATGACGCCAACAGGTGATGAGGGCCACCGCCCAACGCACTGCACGATGCAACCCAAATAACTATAACTACGTAGCGAGGGGTCACACAGACACGGCACCCTACTGACCCCCCTACCCTACCCGCACGGTTCCACTGCACGATGCCTTTCATTACTAGTAGGTAGTGAGGGCACACAGACACGGCAACCCACCGACCCTCCTAACCTACCTGCATGGTTCCACGCACTAGCTCCCGTTTTGCCCTGCTGCTCCAGCAATCTTTGCTGCTCTGCAGCCTCCTGCAATCATAAACGACGATGGTGCTGGGATGCTACCGGGTATGATGTATGATGTATGATGCTGGGTTTGATTGAGGATGGCCAGAACTGTGCAATTGTACCCATCTAGGGAAAGGTTTGCCTGTGGGCTTTTGCAGGGGCTTGCACATACAATACAGTTGCAGCTCTAGAGTATTGTATGTGCGTTCTCTTGTATAAATATACAGCCATACAAAACACACGTGTGATGTGTCATATGTATATTCGTATATTCGTATAACAGCACAAATGTACAGCAACAGGAATGGCTGAAGTAGACAGGAAAAAGTCTTATTCACGGACAGACACACTGAGACGCGACAGCAAAGCAGCCTAACATCCGTAGCACACTAGTTGCGTCTGTGGGCATTTCAGGTTAGCAAGATGGGGCTGTGGTAATTTATGCACGAGCTGCAGAAGGCTTGGTGCGCCTGTCTGTGCATCAATACGTCACATCGCACTGCATCCCAATTACTGGAGTTATTTTATATATGAGCGTCTGTTGCGTATGATTGTGTATGTATGTATGTATGTATGTATGTATGTATGTATGTATGTATGTATGTATGTATGTATGTATGAATGTATGTATGTATGTATGTATGTATGTATGTATGTATGTATGTATGTATGTATGTATGTATGTATGTATGTATGTATGTATGTATGTATGTATGTATGTATGTATGTATGTATGTATGTATG
>Ga0307968_1000279_pt1:0-25000 | contig 34443 bp, 56 predicted proteins | sample OrgLakmetagen650_FD_201834 | JGI IMG/M metagenome (GOLD analysis project Ga0307968, IMG submission 201834) | Saline water microbial communities from Organic Lake, Antarctica - #650 | ecosystem: Environmental > Aquatic > Non-marine Saline and Alkaline > Saline | place: Antarctica: Organic...
GCGCAAAGGAATGCATACAGGTTTGTTGATTTTGCAGAGGCAAAAGAATGGTGCACCTGTTGAGAATCGGTCATCTTCCGGCGCATCTCTGCCATCTTGCGCTGCCGTTCATGGAGCAGGATCTGTGAGCGCAAAGGAATGCATACAGGTTTGTTGATTTTGCAGAGGCAAAAGAATGGTGCGCCTGCCGAGAATCGGTCATCTTCCGACGCATCTCTGCTATCTTGCGCTGCCGTTCCTGGAGCAGGATCTGTGTGCGCAAAGGAATGCATACAGGTTTGTTGATTTTGCAGAGGCAAAAGAATGGTGCACCTGTTGAGAATCGGTCATCTTCCGGCGCATCTCTGCCATCTTGCGCTGCCGTTCATGGAGCAGGATCTGTGTGCGCAAAGGAATGATGTACTCAGAGGGCTGACCCAAACGTGTTTAAGACCAGGCATAGAATGCAACAGCCTGTTTTCTTGTGCGGCGTGTCATTGCTGTTTCATGCAGCCCTCTGTTGAGCAGTACCTGTGCACACAGGGGTATGAAGGGGGTGGCGTCGTCGTCTGCCGCATTGAAGCAACGTACGCAGCAACGAGTGAAGAAAACCTGCCTAGTAGGCGGATGAGGGGTATGAAGGGGGTGGCATTTTCGTCTGCCGCATTGAAGCAACGTACGCAGCAACGAGCGAAGAAAACCTGCCTAGCAGGCGGGTGAGGGGTATGAAGGGGGTGGCATCTTCGTCTGCCGCATTGAAGCAACGTACGCAGCAACGAGCGAAGAAAACCCGACTACCAGGCGGGTGAATGGGCAAGCAGACTGAGGCAGCGTGGCTCGTTCAAACGTATTGCCATGTAGTGTGAGAGTGGCGTGCTTTCTTGCTTTCTTGCACAGCATTCAAGCGCAGACAGGCACAGACATAAATCTGCCGTGCGCGTTGCGTATACAGAGATCAAAATGAGGCGTGTTGGAAATAGGGCAGGGCTTACAATGGGCTTCGTCACTGTGCCCTTTCTAGCGCAGCGCCTGCTGCACAAGTGTTAAGATTGAAGCACATAACTGGGCAGGTGTTGTGTAGAAACGTGTGTATGGGGAGGACAAAAAAGCTTGCACAAGGCCCATCTTGCAGAGAGGGTTTAAAACGAGGATATCCAGGAGTAGCAAAAGAATGATGAGACATTTCAGCTGAAAGGGGAATGGCGAAAAATGATTTGACATTTCAGCTGAAAGGGGAGTGGTGAGATCAGGCCAAGACTTGGGTAAGGTGTGGTGTGTGTTGTGTGTGTGGTGTCACAAAAGAGCAGGAGCTAAGCAACCGCATCAGCACCAACTGTAAAGTGATCAGCAATGCACTCAGCTGATGAGCGTTTGGAAGCGGGAGTGAGTTTTAAAAACGGGGGGCGTGAGCCTCATGTACTCATCAGATTGTGATGCATGCATACGCCGGTATGTGTGTGGAAGCGTGAGCGAATTGCGGGAAATAGGGGATGTGGACAAGATGGACCGACTGAGCTGACATGCCAAGACCTGACACGAGATGCTAAGCAGTCATCCAAATCAAAACCCGTGCAGGCTGCGGAGCCTGCTACTAATTTGCATTGTTGCCTTTCCTCCACAAACACACACATACACATACACACAAACGCACACACACACACGCACACACACACATACGTGCCCTCGACCCACCTGCTCCTCCTCTCTTGCCCGCCGCGAAGCCTGCAGGTCAGCATCGTTGTCCTCAGTCAGGTCTATGGTCATGATGGGGGAAGGTCTGGCAGGTGGGGCTGGCTGGTGCTGTGCTTTCCAAGCCCTCAGCTGCTCCTCTGCCCGCATGTTTTGAACCACTTTGTCCATGTACTGGTTGCGGCTCAGGCTCCGTGACTGGGCCTGCGGTGTGTGTGAGTGTGTGTATGTATGTGTGTGTGTGTGTGTGTGTGTGTGTGTGTGTGACAGTGTGTGTGTGACTGTGTGTGCTTGCGTGCGTGCGCGCATACATGTGATTGCAGGTGTGTGACGCAATGCCATGTGTGTGCTCACGTGTGCATGTGCCCTAATGTGTGCAGCCGTTGGTATGTCGAAAACGAAACTTACGAAAAGCGTCACTACGAAGGACGCCTGTACTCAAGCTTAGCTGATACTGGCTCAATCATGCACCATGGGTCACTCTTTTTGTATTGCTATGTGACACACCCACACACACATACCAGCACACCCACTCACCACGCACACGCACACCAGCACATGCAAAATACACACATGCACACACACACACACGCACACGCACATGCACACTCACACGCACACGCACACGCACACGCACACGCACACACACACACACACACACACCACTCTACTCATGGGCTGTGGTCGTGCGACTGAAGAGGACGGGAGGCTGGGGGCTGAGGTGCTCCTTGGAGGAAGGGGTGGGGGCATCTGCGGCCGGTGGGGCTGTGCAGGAGTTGCATCATCAAAGTCAGGCGCCAAGCGTTTTGCGACCGCCGGATGTTGCCTGTCCTGGCCTCCCGGCTTTCTTGAGGCACCTGCTGTGTATGCCTGATGAGCGGGCATGTGAACAGGTAGAAGAGGCTGCTGCCGCTGTTGCTGCTGTTGCTGCTGTTGCTGCTGCTGCTGCTGCTGCTGCTGCTGCTGCTGGGGAGGAGGGTGCTGTGTGTGTGCCAGGCTTCCACGGGGAGGCTTGACGTCGTGGAACAGGTACAGGTGTTGCACCCTCTCACGCATGCCTGACAAGGGTGCGTGCGGCAGTGCTTCTGGGTGTGGGGGGAGAGGGCTACTGCTTGCTGCGCTGAAGCTGGGAAGAGGGGGGTGCACATCCAGCTGTTGTTGATCGTTGTGCGGGGGAGCAGACGCGGTCCTCAGCTTCCTCTGCCCTTCCAGCTCACTGTCATCACCATCCGTCATGACTCTCTTCCTCTTCTTGCCAGTGCTGAAAGATGCAATGCTCCTGCAAACTGTAGTAAGCGCGCTGAGGAAGACACCCATTGCATGTGATTTATAAAGAGCAATTAAATCATTTGTGTATTGCAAGAGTCAAACAATTGTGCATTGGTGCACGGCTAATGCAGTTAATTTTATTTTGCGTATGCTAACACCATGGACGCTTCTTTTGTGAGCTGGCGTGAAAAGTTGGCCCCCCTGATTTATGATTGGTTCAGCCATCACAACCTGCCCTGGCCCACCCAGGCATGCAGGTGAGGGGGGGGGAGGAGAGACGGGGGAGTTCTGCGCAGCATGCTGGGCTTGCCGTTTTACACATCAATCCTCACCCCACTGAGCAGGTTTGGCTCCGCGGTGGAGGACCTGACCTACAAGACACGCTACAGGGTGTACTACTCAGAACAAGTAAGCAACGGTGCAAGAGACAAACAGAGGACATGAGCAGTTTCGATAACGTGCAAAAAAGCAGCACACTAGAAACGAACACAACCAACCCTATAGTCATTATGTGCATATAGAGTTGAGACATTGTGAGGAGACACATACATGTGCGCACATGGAAAAGCAGATGTGTTTTGGGAAGCGCCTAATTACACATTCCGTGCCTTTACACACCTTGCCCACGTACATGACACCACCTCTCCCTTGCTTCAGACCGATGATACCGAGCCTCAGAAGCTTATCATTGCCACAGCTGATGTTTGCAAAGTAAGTAGCATGGTCTGATTAGGTATGCGCGTTACAGTGTTTGTAATTCGTCACATGTCTCGTGCTTTTATTCAAATTCACAACCCACAACTAGAGTTGTTGTGCATGCACACACACCGTCACTGACAAGTGTTATGCTATGCCATCCATTGCGTATCGCTTGAATAGGCGCAATTGCATTAAACTCGTACACAAAGGAGCAAATCTGGCAGCAACTTGCAGCACTAACGCACTCACATGCAAACCACCCACACATGCGCAGCCCAATGTGGCCTCTGCTGAGGTTGTATCCTCCTGGACTGATTTCTCGAAGTCGCCATACCTGAGCGAGCAGAAAGTGCTGTTCCACCCGGGGGTGGTGCGCGCGCGCGTGTGTGTGTGTGTGTGTGTGTGTGTGTGTGTGTGTGTGTGTGTGTGTGTGTGTATGGCTGTGTCTGAAGGAGTTTGTGTGTTTGTGGATGGTTGTAAGTATATGTCTGTGATTGTGGGCGGATATAAGTATGTGTGAGTGAGTGTGGTTAAAGGTGTAGTTGTGGGCATGTGGGGGTGCGTGAGTGCGTGCTAGCAGTGATTCTTGGTTGAGCGGTCAAACGTAGCCATCCCTGCTTGCAGCTACACACACACACACACAAACACACACACGCACACACACATACACACACACTACACACACACGCATACGCACACGCACACACGCATGCACACGCACACACACAGTGTTTGCATGCAAGCACGTGTACACAGGCGAAACGCTTGCACCCTCCCCTGTCCTCGTAGGTGAACAAAATTCGTGAAATTCCACAGCACCCTGGCCTGGTGGTCACACACACGGATGCGCCTGAGGTGCTGCTGTGGAACGTGGACAAACAGCCCCACAGACCGCGGGAAAAGGTGTGTGTGTGTGTGTGTGCGCGCGCGCGCCTGAGGTGCTGCTGTGGAACGTGGACAAACAGCCCCACAGACCGCGGGAAAAGGTGTACACGTGTGTGTTGTGTGTGTGTGTGTGTGTGTGTGTGTGTGTGTGTGTGTGCACGTGTGTGTGTGTGTGTGTGCACGTGTGTGTGCTTGAAGCAGTGTGTGTGCACGTGTGTGTATGTGTGTGTGTCCGTGTTTATGTGTGTGCTTGAAGCAGTGCGTGTGTGTCTGTGTGTTTGTGCGTGTGTGTGAGTGAAGCAGTGTGTGTATGTGTGTGTGGGGGGGGGGGGGAGGGAAGGCTGTACATTCAAAGAGGGTATTGTTGTGGTTTTGGGCTACGCCTCCAAGTACTACAATAGGTAGGGTACGGTTTGTGTGTTTGTGTCAGTCTGTCAAGCATTAGATGTCTGTTTTCCAGCAGTGCACACTTGCTCTCTTTCCTTGCCACTGCCCAACACAGAAGAACAAGCTGTAGGAGAGTTTCACACTCGCTCCTTGCACACATGCTCCCTTTCCTTGCCACTGCCCTTCACAGAAGAACAAGCTGTAGGAGAGTTTCACACTCGCTCCTTGCACACATGCTCCCTTTCCTTGCCACTGCCCTTAACAGAAGAGCAAGCTGCAGGAGAGCATCCCTGACATGAAGCTGGTCGGCCACGAAGACGAGGCCCTCTTCCCCCTAGCCACCACCCCCACCGCACCCTTAGTCGCGTCAGGAGGCAACGACTGCTTGGTGCGTGTGCACAAGTGTTTGTGTGTGTGTGTGTGTGTGTGCGCGCGCGCGCGTGTGCACACGTGTGTGTGTGTCAGATTAATTTGCTTGTCTGGTCAGACAAGGCCCTCTCCCCCCTAGCTACCACCACTGCCACGAGACTCTTAGTTGCATGCTCGGTATATATATATGGTTCTGGCCAACCCTAATGATATGCCAGCCTTATTTTCCTGTGTGACCGCCTTTGCCACACCCTTAAGCACGTCCAATAGCAGCACACAACACACAGCTAATAGGTACGTACGCACATGCTTGCGCACGCAAGTGCACAGAACTATGTGTACGTACAAAGTAATGCCACAACACACAGCTAATAGGTATGTACGCACATGCTTGCGCACGTAAGTGCACAACACTATGTGTACGTACAAAGTAATGCCACAACACACAGCTATTAGATACGTACGCACATGCTTGCGCACGTAAGTGCACAAAACTATGTGTATGTACAAAGTAATGCCACTTTGCCCTACCAACATGTGTGCGCTGCTACCAATATGTGTGCGCTGCTACCAATGTGTGTGCGCTGCTACCAATATGTGCGCTGCTACTTATATGTGTGTCCCTGCTACCAATATGTGTGCGCTGCTACCAATATGTGTGTGCTGCTACCCATATGTGTGTGTGTGCCTGCTACCAATATGTGTGCGCTGCTACCAATATGTGTGTGCGCTGCTACCAATATGTGTGTGTGTGCCTGCTACCAATATGTGTGCGCTGCTACCAATATGTGTGTGCGCTGCTACCAATATGTGTGTGCGCTGCTACCGATATGTGTGTGTGCTGCTACCCATATGTGTGTGCACTGCTACCAATATGTGTGTGCTGCTACCAATATGTGTGTCCCTGCTACCAATATGTGTGTGCCTGCTACCAATATATGTGTGCGCTGCTACCAATATGTGTGCGCTGCTACCAATATGTGTGTGCTGCTACCCATATGTGTGTGCGCTGCTACCAATATGTGTGCGCTGCTACCAATATGTGTGTGCGCTGCTACCAATATGTGTGCGCTGCTACCAATATGTGTGTGCTGCTACCCATATTTGTGTGTGCTGCTACCAATACGTGTGTGCGCTGCTACCAATATGTGTGTGCGCTGCTACCAATATGTGTGTGCGCTGCTGAAAACAGCCGAGTGTGTGTCACTCGCAGCTTCACACATATATGCAATCACCTTTGCATACACACACACGCACATGCACCCACACACACATATTCATACACACATGCGCACACACATACACACACACACATACACACACACATGCTCAGGTCATGGTCTGGGACTTGGCAGACTCCACCACCAAGCTCCTGTCTGGAAATTGCGGGGGCAGTGCGGGCGCCAAATTTGCACCAGAGCTACAAGGTGAGCCTGAAGTATGGTCACTGCTGTTTGTGTGTGAAGTGTGGCCACTGCTGTTTGTGTGTGAAGTGTGGCCACTGCTGTTTGTGTGTGAAGTGTGGTCACTGCTGTTTGTGTGTGTGTGACGTGCGGCCACTGCTGTTTATTTGTGTGTGAAGTGTGGCCACTGCTGTTTATTTGTGTGTGAAGTGTGGCCACTGCTGTTTATGTGACAGTCTTTACAAGCGGTGCTGCTACAGAGCGTGCGTGACTCTGATGCCGTACGGATGGGGACTGTATATTTGGTGATTTCTCTGCCAAAAATATCGTATATACACCGTATATACCTTAAAATGTATGGTTCTGGCCAACCCTAGTTAAACTACATTGGTGCTCACGCTCGATAACTCGTGCTTAGTTAGCGTACAAAGACAGGTTAGCATACACACGCACACACAAATTAGCACACAAACACACGAAATAGCATACGTACACAAAATGCGCACGCATACGTTTTTTAATTAGGTAAGGTGAGGTAAGGTTACATCGCTGCATCTGCCCCAGTGTGTTACATTATCATACACACGCACAATGTCGCATACGTACGCACACAAAAACCAGCATACAAACACATAAATTAGTGTTCACCAGTGTTTCTTTTTTCGATTTTGAATAACCTTTGTTTAACGTCACGGCCAGATTTTGCCATTCTGAAAACCTTTGCTTAACGTCTTTCACCCTTTATGCCCAGCCCGCTGGGAGGCCTCCCAGCATTGTTCGTGCACGTGGTATTATAAATGTTTCAGGCATGGCCCTAAAACAACAAATAAAGCATATATGAACCCTTTAACGTCCGTAAGCCTACGGGTCCAACACCAATATAACTGCGCAGCATCCATACCCCCATCTGACAGCTACTTATTAAACCATGGCTGCTGCGTCTGCCCTGCTGTCTCACTGTGTATGGCTATTGTGTCATCTGTAGGTGCCAGCTTAAGCCATGCAGGCTGCATGGGGCAGGTGCTGCGTGCCATACACCCTTTCAAGTATGCTCCATCACTCTGATTCTTTTTTGCCCTTTTGCGCGCATTCTCATCGCTCATTTTAAAAACAACTTGAATTTTCGAGAAATTTTTTCGATTCCAGGCCAAATTTCGACCCTCGGATGGCCCTCGAAGGGCCCACGGGTGATTTTGCCGGGGAGTCACCTGAAGCCCCAAATGCTCACTTAACGTCTTTGCCCAACGCCAAAAAGGATATGTTTAACGTCGGAAGACGTCAATGTCTCGAAAAAAGAAACACTGATTTGCAGCCTCCCAATGGCAATAGGTCAGGACAAGTCTAATGCTACGGCTTCCTAATAGCACCACACCCACTTTAGCATTTGCATCCACCCTCCCAGCTTGATGCCTGGGGCTTTGTCATCATTTATCAACCGCACAGGGACGTCCACCTGTTCATGAATGTGCAAGTAGACACACAGGTTTCAAGGACACTACAACTATTAAGACTTGACATAAGGACACACAAAACATCCCCCTCATATTACATGACTGCTACTTTGCGATCCGAACTAGACTTAAGTTTGTAGGAAAATTCGAGCACGCGCTTTGCCTTGCAAATATGGCCTTAGGTGCAGGAGCATTCGAGTTAAGAGGATGATTGTGCTGATGAAAGCGCCAAATGGAAGAGTTGAGTAGCAGTAGTCTTTGTTCAAGTTTACCTTTACTATGCGATCCTGGGGGCAGAACAGAAGGTCCAAATTCTGAACAACAAAAGCTTTGGTGGGTGTCATGTGGACTTCTTGAGGCTACGTGCATGTATGCATGTGTGAGTAATGTGTGTGTTATGTGCATGTGTGCTAATTATGAGGCTGCCAAGGTAATGAAACAGGCTAACTTGTTCGTGCATAATTGACTAGCAAGCACTTAACCTCAGAGCCAGATCATGCATTCGCACCTTGGCACGCAACACGCCCAGCAGTTTCCCTGACTCTGGCTGCAGTATGTGGATCGCTACCACGCGTGCCTTGCATCCGTTCCGGCCATACATTCTCACCTATTTAGATTTCCCACACAATGTGTACACAATAAAGGACTGAAAAAAGTAATTTGGAATTGGATTGGTTTTTTTTTATATTGTCTAGGGTCACACCCACCATGCCTGTTTGCTAAAACGAACCTGCACTGCATTTCACTTTTAAGTATCCAGAACCTTTAGTTAGGTATATATAAGCACCCCTGCAAACTCAGTTTGTGGCGGGAGGTGCCCAGGTGGGCAGGGTGGACCTGGGTGGAAATCCCTGCCAGAAAGTGGATTTCCAAAAGCTCCCCTCTGGTGCCAGCAACTTACCAGGGGTGTTTGCAATAATATTGCGGACATTTTGGTGAAGGTCCGGGGGTCTGGGGTCAGACCCCCTTTTGGCAGAGAAAAGTGCGATTTACAATCAGGCATCAACCACTGAACCGTTTGGGGTCGCGGTTGTTTTGCTGGGCGCATGTAAGTTATAAACAATGTTCAATCACTCAAATATTTGTCTACATCCCGGGTTTTAAAGAAACGCTGCCCACCACGGCCCAACCTCAGCATTCCAGACCATAAAACTTGACAGGGCATGCCTTGGGAGCATACTGAAGGGTTCCCGGCACTCAGGTGATGGCCAGAAAGCGTGTTTCCGGGGTTTCCAGAAATGCACCATTTTTGCTCAGCAAACAGGCCCATGCACTAAGTCCTTTGGGGGCGAATTTTCACCCCCCCTTTTGTTTGCTGTAATGGGTATGGTTGAACCCAGAACGTGTCTGGGAACAAACAATTGGTGAAATCCGGACCAAAACCCGCATTTCTACACCAATGCTACCTTTCTGGCAGGGAAATGGCACAAATCCAGCCCCCCACTCACACCCTTGACCCCAAACTCATTACCTTCTATGCAGAGGTGTTTCATATGTTCTTTATTACCTCCTTGAACCATTAAAAGTCAAAAAATGATGAGGTTTGTTTTAGGGACGAAATTTGGCTGGGAATGGTGGGCCTGATCTAGGGCCTAATTTACACACTTTGTACGTGAGTTTACAGTGATCAGTTGCAAAGGGGCAACAGTCCATCAACATATCAACGTACAGCAGTGCTAGATTAAGTGCTAGACAAACACAAGGATGGCTTACCAGGCCCTCTATGTCCTTGGTCGCTGCGTGGAGGAGGAGGTGGCGGTTGCCGCGCCACACTGACATGATTCTAAGGGGGGTGCGGCCAGTCTGCAGGCAGCACACACCATTACACCCACAAAGGACTGTCGATGTGAGAGCGTGGATGTAATTTAGGGCCATACGAAGATGAGATGAACAAGGTCTGCATGAGCAGTATATCAGATTGGACTGCAGTGACAAAGCACCCATGTAGTTTATAAGAGTCTACTTGAGAATGGATTCCAGGAATCCCTCCCCTAGATAACCGCACACATCAATGATACGAGAAGCGACACATGAAGGCACGTGAGGGGAAGGTACCCACCTTTCTGAGCCATTTGCAAAAAATTGTGCCATCATCTGCTCGTGCATGGACATCTATTCTATGTAAACCTGCGGACACGGAACCCCATGAGATGTATGAGTGGACGGTGAAGCAAAATGCACTTTAAGTAAAGCTAGCAAACTGGTAACCTGTAAAGGGCGCTTACCTTCTTCTACGTCATGTCTGGGCAAAGGCTGCGGCAACTCAGGAAGGGAGAACTGTATCCTCTTTGTGCCATCCGCACACGATGATTTTTTTAGGCTTCCCTCTGCGCAATTGACAGTGTATCCATGGTGAATTAAAGCAGGTTGTGCCTGCTTGTGTGTGTGTATGTATGTGTGTGTGGGTGTGTGAGTGTGTGAGTGTGTGTGTGTGTGTGTGTTTGTGTGTGTGTGTGTGTGTGTGTGTGTGTGTGTGTGGCTGTGTGTGTGGCTGTGTGTGTGTGGCTGTGTGTGTGTGTGTGTGTCGTGCAAGGGCAAAGAGTAAATTGCTTTACACAGAGCATGAGTATAGGCAGTGCCTTGGTGGCACTACTAGCTTTAAGCTCCGCACCCACGAACCTAGCTTGCGCAGCTCCTCCATAAGTTGGGCGGGGATAACTTCCTGCCTGGGAGCTTGGGTGGCAAAGGCCCGCTGGTCACCAGACCACGAGCATGTTGTTGGGTGATTGTTACTGAAAAGGCTGGACAAGGCGTCCTCCTGCCTCTGCTCTGCGCAGCTGTAGATGCCGGCGAGCAATTTTTGTAGCAGTTTGTTATGCGGGGCAGCCAGGTGACCAGGCCTCAGCAAAGCCAGCCCTTGACACAGTCTAGAGGCCTGGTTTAGCATTGCTGGATGTTTTCTCACAACTAATACAAATACATTAAAATAAATTTTAATAACTAATTACGATGAGTTGAATTTGCAAACCGCAAGCTTGTCTGCAATATCTGTCCTCTGATCTGTCCTGACTGAAGCAATGTTGCATTGCAGAAGGTAAACTGTCAAGCAGGACAACATCTTTTGCCCCCTTCCTTGATACATTCTACTGCTCTTTTGATGCATTCTACGTAGCAGGGTTCTGGCTGCAAGGGCACCTCCAGCCAGTGCACGCCCACAAAACAGGTAGGATCATCGCGGTAATTAATCCGGTTGCACGCGTTCCGTACAGTGCACACGTTTTTGTAAGAAAGCGTGCATTCTTTATGCATTCTTTATGCATTCTTTATGCACTCTGCATTGCCGAAGAAGCGTCTTTTCAAATCAACCTCAACTACTCTTGTTGCTTGAATTTAAGTTATTGCCGGCAAGTGCACCACCTCAAACTGCGGAACGTAATGGTCAGGCACTGCAAAAGGATGTGACAGCGTGTGAATTTGGGGCTGGCTGCTAGGCTTGGTTAACCAAGTGTGGCTGAATTGGTGACCCTGTTGGCGGCCTGGGTGAGCGTGTACCCTAAATTTGTGGCACATATGCTCGCACATTGAGCACAACGCCCTAGCCAGAAATTCCACCCTCAAATCGCCGCTGTTATACAATAGCTTTGCGTCATGAAACAATTTGGCGGATGTTAGCTAGCTCTGGAGGGTCATTCACTGTTCTTCTCAAAGAAAAGTGCCTGGATTTGAGAATTCATCGGTCACGGTTTCCTTCTCATTTCTTTTGCGACAATCTTTGTTTGTTCTGAACCCCAATCATCTAGGTTTCCAAAATCAGCTCTCTGGCTAGCTAGATACAGGTGCGTTGTTAAAATGAAAGATTGCTCAAAATGAAGAGAAAGTGCTATGAAAGGGGAAAAAACTTGATCACTGACTGCTGCAACAAGAAAGGTTGAGTCACCAGATTGCCCACACTGAAATGGCGTGAGTGACAGAGCATTTCTCACAGCTCACAGACCTGCACCTTAACGCAGCAAATTACCATGTGACAAATTACTTCATCTCCAACGGCACCATGCAATCATAATGCAACACCAATATGTTGAGTTTCCTGTTTTGCAGGCGTAATCCTCCTCGCATCAGATGTCAATCGCACCAGACTGATTTGTCGTTACAGCGACCCTGTGAGCCAGACTTTGTGGATGGCATATTCAGCATTCCCATGAGGGTATGCAGCTTTCAATTGGATCAGGTGAGCTGTTTGGTTGCCTCGTGCTTATCGCCCCAGTATTACCGTGGCTGCATCCCTGGCAATAAACTGCATGTTTGGCCCCAGCAACAAGCCAAATTAGGGCATAAATCCCCCCAAAAGACGCTTGACATAACCCTTACAATGCCTCAAGCCACCGTGATTTACAGATTCAGTGTCGGAGAAGGGGGGGGTGGGGAATTGGCCTTCTTTTGCACCCCTTATTCAGCCTGCCTTATAAATTGGTGATTTTGGAACAAGAAAAGGCGGGGACGCCTGTCCATCTACCAATATATTTGCTTAATTTCTTATGCAGTGATCAATTTCACGGTCGAGCAGCTAAAAACTGCTTATCACAAATGAAATGGGGAGATGATTTGATCTGGCAGGGCTTTCTGCTGAAAGTGGCCTGCACACCACGGCAAATGAGGCATACGGGCCCTTATCCTCAATTATACTCCAAAGCTCTGGAACTTTGGAATGTACAATTTAATGCCAAGCCTAATACCAGTATTTACAAATTGGTCATGGTAAGTGCAGTATTGCAGTGACACACACACACACACACACACATACACACACATACACACATACACACACATATACACACACAGTTTGGCGTAGTGAACAACGCTGTGTATGCAAATATATTGGAGCATTGCAGAAGCGAGGCATTTCATGCACTTGGCTTTGATGTGCACGAGACAGCGTTGGCGGGTGAGGGGTAAATCTAGCTCCTTCATCCAAATCATTATGGAAGTGTGCTAGATGTACAAGTTCAGATTGAAAGACAAAGACAAGTGGAGATAGGGCTTGAATGCGCCTGCGTAGGAGGGGCAAGGCATTTGGTGTACTATTGATTATTGGTAAGAAGTAAGAAGGAACAAACTTTCCCAAAATTAACCTGACTGAATGATAACCAAAGGCTGTCCCGTTGCTCATATGTAACTTACAAATTGAATCAACTGTATTTTGAGCTCACTTGTCTGACCTTGGTATTGCAGGGAATGCCCTTGCGTTGGCAGAGCTCAATATGGCATTCAAGAGGCCGTTAAGGTGTGCTACTTAGTTATTTATTTGCTTATAATTTTGGTGCTCAATTCCTTCCAGAAAAGTTAAATCAGGTGTGGTGGTAGTAAGTTTCTCTAAGTTTCCCTAAGCGCACAAGCCTGTTACTCCTACTACTTACCGTGATTGGGAACAAAGAAGTTAAAATTCGATTCCCTTTGGCTGCAGGTCACGAGATGCATACGTAGTAAAGATGTGGGTGGAAAAAGTGGCTGGGGCGCGCGTTGTTTTGGGGCAGTCTGTGAACTTGGAGCAAGGAGGCAATCTGGTGGGAACAGGAATCACCGGTACAATTGAAATAGAATAGAAAAAAGTCTAACAAAACCCATAGGTGGTGTAAGCCCATACTTGCGCTGTCGGCCCCTCTCAGCCTCCCCCTTTGTCCCTGCCTTTTCCATAATCAATTTTGCTTTATCATGCTTTTGCGAATTCAAGTGTGAGATTACCCCACTTCTGTCAAGCAATATGTGCATCCGGCCTTCTTTGTCTTCATTTTTTAGCTAGGAAAAACACAAGGATGCTGCTTTTTCTTATGTTTTGGGACAAGATAACAGAGAACAGAACACAGTCAGCATGGTGAAAATTAGGCCACGTAGGGGCACCAGCAATAATTGCTCCAATGTAAATACAGCGACATTTGATATAGGGGGAGGGATAATGCCTGATAATGCTGCAAATTGTTTGTATTAACCCAGCCTACATAGCTCTTCTTTTTACTTTTTGGCCAAGCAAGTCTGCAACCCTACTGATTCTCACTGATGGCATTGATTTCACTTTTTTTCCTGTGGTGGAGGAATTTTGTTCTACTCAGATTCTTATTGGCTCCGTTTCCTTTACTAACGGGGGAGTGTTTTTTCACTGCATAGTAAAAAGGAATGAAAGGAAAAATTCTTCTACAAGATTTACTAGTGTTTGATACATTACCTGACAGGTAATCAACTCATCTTACACCTTATACTAATTGTGACTAGCAGGTGCTTGCTGCTGAGGCAATCATTGTGTGGCTCGACAAGAACTACCGGCCTATGCGGCTGCCCCCTGCAGAAAAAGCCGCGTTCTCCCAATTGTACAGTGAAAGGATATAACATAGCAAGTGTTCTGGTAATGCTCTCTGCATATTGAATGTCAACAACAGGGATTCGCTACCATACTTGGGATGCGGCACAGAGCAAGACAGCCTTTCCTTATCCATGCCGGTAGTGATTATACTATCTGCGTTCTTTTTCTTTTCTTATTCTTTTCTTGGTTGGTTTTGTGTCTGAGCATGTTGGTTCTTCAACATTAATTTCACTATCCTCCCTCGATCATGCTGGCTGCTATTACTTCCGGCAGGAATTTTGCTTAAAACTATTGCCCTCGCTCTTGCACAGCAGGTCGATGATCGCTTACATCTACAACCCGACGTTTGCTTTCCCCCATCACAAAATGATGACCGGCAGCCGTAATGTTAGGCTGGTGGGCTTTTGCTGATCACAGCCAGCAATATAAGATTGAGCGTCACCGTGACATTGTCTTTGGTGCCAATTACAATGCATTTGCCACCAAATTTACAGGTTTCTCAATCTGCCACCCAGTGTATGATGACACAAAAATGCTCAAGTGCGTGCAACATTCCCTACGATCTGCGATGTGTAGCAAGCTACCAACCGCCACCTTCTTATTTCTACCCAACTGGAAAAACAAAAGCATCAATGCCTACAGAGCATTGATGCGAGATAACCCAAAATATGCACCACGCTTGGCTTCATCCCCAACACAAAACTCACATATGCAATGCCAACCTCGTGGAAGGGTGTACAACATAATTTCTCCAACCACACCTGGAGCATGGATATTATTGCTGTCTGGAACAAAGAAGCAAACCAGCGTTTAACTTCTGCCTCACCAAGTTGGCTGCAAAAACTGCAAAGGTGTATCCCAGAAGCAGTTTGGAAAATAAACAGTACCTCGCAAGAGAGGACACAGACCACATCACCAACCATGTTTGCCCCCAGTACTTCAAATCAAAAAGAGAGGACGTCACTGGCCAGGAAAGAGTGTAACATGCATAAGTAAAGTACAATTTACTTATCGCTCATATTCATCCGGTTAACCATTTTGGGCCACTACGCTACATTTGGTTTGAAGCCGAGGTACTTGGTTCAAGTCCTCAGGCCCGCAAAAACGGTGTTTTCGTGCACGCGTTACACTTCGCCGCATAACCTCCGAGTGGACTCCGTCTAAAATCGAAAACCTCTATCATGTAAAAACCGTACAGGTTTAGGGGGTTGTGATATGCTTACGAGGACGCAAGCACTTGAGGGTGGGGCGAATGTAACATGCATAAGTAAAGTACAATTTACTTATCGCTCATATTCATCCGGTTAACCATTTTGGGCCACTACGCTACAAAGAGGCCAAAACGCTAACGTCCACCTCCAACCATGGGACGATAAGCAGATCGAGTTGAAGTGCCCCAATAGGAAATTATGGGCTACACTGACGGAAGCTGCATAGGCAAGGCCGAAAACTTTATAGGCGCAGGGGTATGCTGCCCTCAAACCAAAGCTGAATGCCATGTGAACAGGAGGCGTGGGAATGACAAACACCATCAATAGAGCTGAGCTCACAGGGATTGCAGCAGCGCTTACCAATAGGTATACCAAGATTGCAACGGACAGCACTGCAGTGCATGCTCTCTAAGCCAAATTAGAAAACAGCTACTCTTCCCATTTCAGGCCTGAAATGCAACGGGCCCAAACACACTTAAATCTGCTAGAACAAATCGTATCTATATTTATGCTTCACCAGAACCTATCTGCTTCTATAATTTGAGAGCCCATAGTGGCATTGCCGGAAACGAATGTGCAGATGCAATTGCCATACACTTTGCTTTACAGGACGGAGGTCATGACGTGCACTTTCAGCCTCCAGCTCCGGTAGTGGACGGTAATGCAAATACACACCTTTACTGGCTTGCGGCTAAAGACGCTGATGAGGATCCCAGCGGAAGAGGGGCAATTACACCTAGGCTTCATGCACTCTCTGATTTAAAGGTCAAGCTGAAAACAGAAATGTGCAAATCACACAGACTGGGCAGTGCCAAAATAGACACAGGGTATTACAACTACTGGAAGGACCTTTGACCGTTGGTCAATAAACAAGCCACAAATGCTTTCTGGAACAATAGTCATCTCAAATTCTACGAAAGGCGTAATGTTATGAGGTACCGCACTGGTACAATTGTTAATAAAAAACACGCCTACCGGTACGGCTTCTCTCCCAATGCAAACTGCCCCATCTGCCCTTGCACTGATAGTGCGCTTCACATATTCTCAGGTTGCCAACACACTAAAATGAGGAACATGATTATAAAACGCCATAACATGGCAGATATGCTGATTGTCCAAGCCCTACAAAAGAGACAATGCAGTGCCAACCAAATTGCCTACACTGACGTAGACAGCGCAGATAAACTATCAGAGCAAGGCCTAGATCTGAGAAACACTGCCAACAAAACACTGCCCTCTTGGTTGCTACCAAAACTAGCAGCACATGCTTTGAAAGCCTCTTCTCGTCCTGACGCCATCCTATTTTTACCTAGCACTGTGTGCTCCTCTCGTGTAACCACCCGCAACTCACATTTTCATCAACAGCTTGCCAAAGACAAGAAATTGAATCCAAACCAGTGGGAGGTTCACCTGATTGAGTTTAAATTATGTGAAGACACTAGGCCTGATCCCCAACTCCAAAAAGCAAAAGCACAGCACAGCAAGCTTATTGCCAACCTAAATAGACAAGGATATAGGGAAGTCAAGCTTCACGTTAAACTCGTTGGAGCTATGGAGACTATGCATCTACAAAGACTATACAGGCAAATCTCTGGCGGTCCTTTATCTGGATTACTATAAGATTGTAAGATTGACACACAAACTGAATGAACACTCCATCAGACATGCATCTGCACTCATAAAAACAAGGTGTGCACTGCAATATAACACAAGCAACAACATCAAAGCCTATTTGAAAAATCATCCAAAAATTGACTGAACAGGTAAGCAATCTTTCTCCTTGAGGCACAAACCTCTGCGTCTCTACACATCAAAAGGGCATGCGCTTCATCTTGAATCTGTTCACAACGGTCACACAAACGAGAGTTTTCACGATCCCAAGATGCTGCCTGTCTCCACCTTGAGGGTGTGCGTCTCCATCTTGAGGATGTACGTCCGCAACCTTAAGCTCCGCTAATTGCTTTTTATGATGAGCAGGCTAGCAGTCTGGCGTAGTAAACAACCACTCCCCATATGAATTGAGGAAAAGGAGCCACTTTGGTAACGGGTAACGTAAAAGTCCTCCACCAAAGAGTAAGGAAAACATCATAATAATGACGGTTGATAATAGGACTGGAAAGTGCGCACCTGGTATGGACAAGTTTGGCAGCGTAATTGACAGAATAAACATAAAGCTTGGAAGCATGTTCTTAGCTCTTTGAGAGTCAAGACCCAGCTCCTTAATAGGCTCCAGCGTGTGATTGCTGTAGATGGTGCCACCCACTCCCAAAATGATGATGGCTGTGGAGGGTGAAGGAGGCTCCTTGAAGGATGGAGCAGAAGCCTTTATGCTGTTCCTGAGTGTCGCTCAGCTGGTTCTGTGGTCTAGTAGTGTCCTCACACCACTTGATCTCGATGAGGTGAATGTCACGTTGGAGAATGTTGAGAGATTTGGGTCGATGCTGTCACAGACGGTCTGGAGGAGGTGGATCTGTTGGTGGTGGCTGGCGGTGCTGTAGAAGTGTTCCCGGTCTCCCTCAGATGCCCCCTGCCACTCCTAAGAACCCGCCCCCCTTCATTGCTGGTCTTTTTCCTTCCGCGGAGATGGGAGCAACCAGTACAGCATCCGGACGGCTGGAGGTTAACCTATTTTTGTCTGAGAAGCGAGGTGGAACGAGCCACTTTGGTATAATCCTGTTTTCAGCTGTATCGGGAATCTGAAGATTTTGCATAGCCAGCCGTTCGCTGCTACCTATATCCATGCAGACAAAGCAGGATCCTAGAAAGCCTGTCTTGCTAATGGCTTTGCTTGAAGATCATGCTGCATGCTAAGTTGTGTCTCTCAGTGATCATATTTCTTGTTGGCATCCAGAAAAGACATGCAGGGCACTGTCTAGTTGAGGGCAGAGGGGGCAAGTTAGCCGTATTGAGTGCTTCTGGTTGTACAGGGTTCCTGTTCTGTACTTCATAATGATGCACCTGGTTTTGACATGGACATAGGATGCTGTTAGGTAAGCGTTGCTAGCGGCTCCATTGGCAGTGCCATTTTTGATAGGGGTCTGGTAGTTTTCATGGTAGTTTGCTACGGTATTGGCATTTTCTAATTTGTGGAGGGTGCATGTGTGCTTGCAAGGCGTTCTGGTAATTGGATAGATACCAAGGCCTTGAGGTAGGTGCCTGGTCTGTGTTTGGGTGTTTTTGTGTGATTTAATTTCTCAGATCTGGCTGCCCCCGCCCCCTTGCTCTCTTTTTCTTCCAGCCAGCCTCTCGTGCTCCCTTTGATTTGTCTTTCGTCTCTTCTTTGTCCGTGCAGGGTGTTTGCTCTCTTTAATCTATGTAACACCCAATAATAAAACGGGATATTTCCAATACTCACAAACCTGAAGATGTTGCCAAATTATTAGGAAAGCGTGCACATTGTTCCAAACATTTTCACTGTCACGAGGAATCCAAGACCTGCATTCAAGCCACGCTGCTGCCTTCACTTCCAAAGTGTGCACACGCAAAGAAAGCCTATTTTAATTGTGCATGGTCTTTTAAACAGATCAATATGCACCTTGGGACAGAAGTAGTAGGCAAATGTATGTTACTAGGAAAAGAGGCAGACACCAGAAGTTGCCACTTTGTTTTTGTGCTCACTTGATAAAGTCCAACATTTGAGCATCACAAAGAATGATCAGTGGGCAATGCACATTGCAAATAAACACGAGCATCAGCGACAACAGCGTATACCATGTTGAAGTTTTGCTCTGGAATTCACACACACATACACCATCAGCGCCAACAGCGTATACCATGTTGAAGTTTTGCTCTGGAATTCACACACACATAAACACACACACACACACAAAAACTAATTCACTGGTCGTGCACAGGCCTTTGTCAGCTACTCAGCAGCCCCTGCACCCAGAGCCTTCCGCCAAGGTCTGGATCATTTGCAACGTCCACCCGGCTGACCCCTCCGCATGCAAAAAGCTGCCCTAGCAAGTTGCATGCCTCCTCATCCCGATTTGCTAAAGCCAACATACACGTGGCGTTATACCTGACCAAAGGGAAAGAGGGGGCGCAGTGATGAAGTTGCACGAGCTTGCAGCGAGTTGGGATGATAACAGGAGAAGAACGCGTTTGACAAACCCAGCACATTTAAGCTGTACGCGCTTCACTCTCCCGTTTCAGATTTCTAAACAAGAAGCACGAGCTTAGGCTAAAATTGCTCAGCGTGTACTAAGGATAGATCCCCAAACAATGCTCATACTGTTCAAAGTCCTGCAAACACTCCCCCAAGGAGACACATTCAGCATATAAAATTTCTGCTGAGCAAGGTAATTTCCCCCCAGGAAGTTGATATAATGCAGCTTGCCACCCTCCTGGATTATGTTATATCTTTCTGCGGTATAGTTTTGATAACTAAACCAAGCCCTTTTTCCTGATTATTGTGGGCAGCGACTTCACTGCTTGCGCAAAAATTCCTTGCAATTGTGACAAAATATGACAAGTAGGTGCAACCCTGCCGCTAAATCCATGAGATAACAAGTACAAATACCAAATACAGCAGCAGGGGAGGAGAGTAGCAACGCACCTCACTTCGCAGCGTTCTCTAAACCCCCCAATCTTCACAGGATCCTGCAGCACACTCTCATACAACGCCAAGGCTGTGCTCAAGCTCTGCGCAGCTGTGGCTGGGTCACCTTCAGCAGCTGCGAGGCGTGCAAGCCCTGCATGGACTTCTGCTGATCCAAGCTGCATCAGGTTGTTTGGAGAGGAAGTTAGCTTGGATTCAGTTTACTTGCTCCAGGGCTTCACTTTTAAATGTCGTCACACATTTTGCAGATTTTAGAAGAACAGCGATGACATGAAACTCTTGAACTAGCCACAGTGTTGAACCTCTAGCAAGATTGTGGTATTCAAGCCAACATTGCTCGCAGGTGGACAATTGGTCTAACGAAGTATCGTGAGCCAATTTGGACTGGTATTAAGGTGCCATGATAAGAAAGAACAAGCTCACGTACTGGACACTCTATCAAGTATGCCTCCTCACTCATCAATAAAAGGACGCAATACATCACAATAGCAAGCATAGCCAAGGTGTGGGTATGGATGCTTCTGCACAAAAAAACCCTGACGCCATATATTGGCCTACAACACAGTTTTGGTGTTTAAGTGCTGGCACCTAACTACCTGCTCCTTTCTTTCACCGCGCTGGATGTGTTAGCACTACCAACGTAGCTTATCTTTTTTCTTTTGTCTATGCAGACCAGTAAAAAACCTTACCAGAGCTTCTGTTGTCCCCCTACTTATGTGTAAAGCTTGGCCGTACCCCTCTGTCAGAGCTTGTTGCAGCAAGGCAGTGGCCCCTGCCAGATCAGGCGCCCCAGGATTTATGGGTGGGGGGGATAGGGAACCTGGAGGGTTGGGTTTGTTTAAAAGACGGATCATTACTTGAAACGGGCAAAGCTTAGCAAGCAGAGAGTTTAAACCATCGTGCACACCAGCGGCTAATTATACAACATCGCAAAGCTCAATATTAGGTACACTGTAGCTGCACCGGTGAAATTGCAGTAGCTAATCTGGAAGCCTGTATTTTACTGTGCTGGAATGAATTGCATACTTAATGAGCAATATATTGTAACACAACCAACACACCTGGTGAAAGCACAGCCTTGGCAAGTATCTCAGCTTTGGCCACAAGGGCATCCCCCAATGACACCAGGGGTGATGTGTCCCCACGAGTAAACTCCTTGCAATGCCTCAAACGCGATACAGCTGCGTCTAGCAGCACCACCTGCTGTGCCGTATCCTGCGTGCAAAGACACCATGTGAACATATCAGGACCTGCTGTATTATGCACGGGGCTCAGGAGCAGGCGTGCACTCTCACATGTAGCACAACACACCTGAGCCGAACAAGGCACTGATCAGTGGCTAAGTCTTGGGCGTAAATGAAGACATTCGCTCATGCAGCAGTGAGAATAATGCCCGCAAAAGAAAAAGAGCCACAAAAACACTGTGAAACTCCTCCAGCACAAAAGGAGAGGAAGGATTAAATCAGAGATGTTATCAGTTGTGGAAAAAAGGCGTGTTAAGTATGAAAGAGGTTGTGGCAAATCAAAGCCTCGAACAGGTTCTCTGCTGGTGCACTGTGTGACCTCCCTTGATTCTCCATTGTAATTTGTGAATGCAACATGTGTAGGGTTGGCCAGAACCCAGAACCATATTATATATACGGTGTATTTACGGTATTTGTGGCAGGGAAATCACCATATATACGGTCATATATGGTGTATATATACAGCTCTGGCCAACCCTAAACATGTGATTTGTATGTTCCTTTGCAGACCAATTGAAGTGTGTGTGAAGATTAATGCAAAAAAGACCATTTTCTATTCTGATTAGGATTTCATTCACGTCTATGGTCAACAGGCCAATTGCCAGGACTCAATATTTCCTTACCGGGACGCAACCTGCAGCAGTAGTCAGGCCAACACCCCAATTTGCCAGCAAACCAGGCAGGTCGTCCCCATCTGCACTATCGCTCATGGCACAGGACTTCTCGTAGGCAGCCAGAGCTGCAACGCAGGTCACATGGGCAGCAACGCAGGTTGCAAGCTGATTGATTGCACCGCTGGTGCTCAATGGAGGTTGCTGTTCCATTTGAGATCTTTAACAACTGGACACTTCCAGCATCCAAAACAGCCTGTATTAGGCCTTGAGATAGGAATCTTAGTGAGCACAATAGAACTACCTAGATAGGGGAAACGATCGCGATCGAGTACGCTCCCTTTCTTACATCAAGTCAATAACCTCACCAGAAGTAAGGGCTGCTTGTGCCTCTACGCCTTGTCCAGAAGCCCACAGTGCCTGTGTGGAACAGCAGCAGGAACAGCAGCAGGTGAGAAAGCAGGCACCCGTCCATGGCGACGCAAATGACCAATGCTCACATCATGGCAGCTGTTTTAAGGCAACACTAAAGAATTCCATGGTAAGGGACAAGAGCACAGAGCACTCTCCTCTTGTTGCCGTACAAATGTTCAAAGATGTGGGCAATGATAGCTCCTTCCAACGGTACGTCTTGGTTTAAGTTTTTCCAACGGTACGTCTTGGTATTTCCAAGTATTTCCAACGGTATGTCAAGTATTTCCAACGGTACGTCTTGGTTCAAGGAACGGGCAAGGACAGCAGTTATAAGCAACATCATGTGATGGATTGTATAGGCCCGGACAGCACACCCTGCATGCGTGATAAGCTGAACAAACTCCCAGTGCGTGAATTGAGAGGAATTAGCATAAAGCGTAGTGCAGCATAACATCATAATGCACAGATTTGACTGTCCCCTCAAGTATGTTCCTCACAAACATCAAAAGCAAAGTTGCACCTGGCACATCTGCATCAGCGCGTCTCCCATATTTGAGTATGTTAAAGCATCCTCCTCCTGCTCCAACGCAGACTCGTACATTGCACACGCCTGTCTGTACAATATACACTGCTGCTGTTGCTGCTGCTGCTGCTGCTGCTGCTCCTGTTGGATTTGATGGGCAAATTCAAAGGCCTCAGCAAGAGAGGCAAGGGCATTGCCTGCACAGACACACGCGTCGACGCGCATGCGACCATCCGGTTCTACCACCTGTGAATATGGCGTACAGCAGCGTGCGTCTGAATTGTAGGTATTCCTAAGCATTAATTAGTGGAAGGAGCCATGTAAGATATAAGGTGTAAGATCCAAGAGGGCTTTGTGTCTTATGTAAAGCGCTTCACAAAAGTGCAAGATTTGGGCAAGTGCCCTCTCTTTGTTTTACCTCGACAAGTTCTTGAGCAGCAGGTCATAATCACCAATGAGGATGATTACTTCTCTCACCTGCTTGTACGTTTCCACAGACTCCTGAAACAGCTGAGCTGCAAGCCCGCGTGAGGCAGACTCAGTGAGCTGCGTGAGCAGAGCATCAGGCAAAGCACCTGCGTCCTCGATCCTCCTGTAAATGCATTCCGGTTGAACAAAAGCTCTGTTGACAAAAGCTCTGTGGTGGAACTTTGCAGCACACATGTATGCATACACAAACAAGAATGAACGAAGCACTCGCCCTGGGAATGTACGTGGGGTTGACCGCTGGCTGGACCTATCTGCTTACAATTGCATGACCGTATAATTGGAGGCTGCTCGGCCACTTTTGTTGAGCTGAAAACAAAGTAAAGCATTTGTCTGGAGCATACAAGGGGCAACCTGTGATATGGCAAACCGGAGTGCGCAACACTGCCGAAACGAGACAGCACCAACCTTTCTGCCAACTGCTGTAGACACTCTGCTAGACCAAACAGGGCCTCTTGCCTCTGTTGTGTTGGCAATTCTCCCCCTACCGCTTGTCTGAACTTGTCCTACAAAAAGAGGGCAAATTTGCAATGACTGTACTTTCGTGCCTGCAAAAGGGCTTTTAGGGTCAAGGTTAGCTCCATCCGTATTCCGTGAACAAGCGTGCAACTGTGTAAACACTACTTTTATTGCGTCTGTCTGGTCAAATAAGGGCTAGGTCGTGAGGTTGTTCCTGAACATGCGGCTGTCATGAGGTGGTTCATGCTTGCACATATTGCTGTGTTGTAAGCTTGCTAGAAAGCACACATACCACTGCCTCTTCAAAGCATTGTGTTGCCTGGGTGCCTGTCTTCCGCTCAGCTCTCTGGAAAAACACAAGAGCACAAAACGGTCAATAGCATGAATGGGCATGTTTGCAACAATTCCGCCCCCTCTTGGAACCTGCTGAGCCTGCTCTCCCTCTGCAAGCGCCTGAGCCGCTGGGCACACGTGCGCACTCCCCTGAGCCTGCTTCTTATGCCGCCCCATGCTTGCTCATTAAAAAAAAAGGCCTTCAGGTGTTCTTTAAAAAAGTGGCCACTGTTCATTTTTTTTAGGGGGCCCAAGGGAAAAAATAAGGTACTTTATTTCAAATGCTTTTGGTGGATTAGGATCAGGAGGTTAGAATTGTAGTGCAGCCAATATGGAGGATATGTTAGCAACGCTAGAGGCACAGGCGGCAGAAATGGCACGCAGCACAAGCCAGCAAGATCAACACGCGGCCGAAAATGCCCAGCAAGAGCAACAGCTGGACAAGCTTGCAGAAATGCAGGCAGCTCAGGAGCTGCAGCAGCAGCAGCAGCAGCAGCAGCAGCAGCAGCAACAGCAGCAGCAACAGCAGCCCTCAATTGAAGCTGCTGGGGATGGAATGCAGCAGCAATGGGGTGTACAACCTCCTCAAGAGATGCTGTTCCCTCCACCGTCTGGGGCCAACGGCAGTGCTGAGCCCGCTGCGCTGCCTCCTCCGCCGCCCCAAAAGCGCCACAGGTCTGTGCAGACTGCAGCCGGTCTGCGCATGTAGGAGAGAGGAGGGGGGAGTGCACGTCT
>Ga0307968_1000279_pt1:27500-34443 | contig 34443 bp, 56 predicted proteins | sample OrgLakmetagen650_FD_201834 | JGI IMG/M metagenome (GOLD analysis project Ga0307968, IMG submission 201834) | Saline water microbial communities from Organic Lake, Antarctica - #650 | ecosystem: Environmental > Aquatic > Non-marine Saline and Alkaline > Saline | place: Antarctica...
CAATGCATCTTGTCAGTGTGACAAGCTCGTTCATTCTTTTGCTGATGGTCGAATTTTTCCTGATGGTCACAACTCCATTTCAAATTCAATGCTGTGAGCACATATTGATGGCACAGGCTCATTCGCTCTGCCATAAACTGTTATCGTGTGCTTGTACTGTCACGTTGTCAGTGAGGGCTGAGAGCAAACGAGATGTGCTCTGATGCTCAGCTGGAAGACGGTCACACTCAACCTCGGATAAGACGAGTGTGTTGCGTCGTGCAGTAGGCGCCCAAATGTCGTGCCCAAGCTTATGCACCGTCCTAAAGTGTGGTGCAAGGACGCTTACAGCTAGAAAGTAACACTCACGTTAAGTAGTATTACTGTTGATTGCAGGCGTCCGTGTTTTAGACGGTGCTCAAAGTCTGCGCGCAAGGACATGCACAGGTCAAAGCAGCATACATCTCAAGAATGACAAGGTTTACAGGTTTACAGAAAAAGGCCTTCAGTCAAGAAGTGCGACTGCTAGCACATGAATGACAATACCGTACTGCTCCCGCCTCACACCCACTCCCTCCAAACGTGCTTTTGCCTTACACAGGTTGACTCAGCGTTTGCCATGGTTGACATGCTGCTGAAGCCAGACGACGACTCCTTGAACGAGCACAAACGCATGCAGCTGCGGGAGCTGGCAGCACTAAACGGAACTCTGAAGGACGAGATCCTTGCAGTAAGTGTGTAAATCAGTGTAGTGTTTGTGTTGGCCAATTCCCTTAAGTACTTCTTGTATTACTTTGAGGTTGCCCCTTGAGGGGGTTGCTGCTAACTTATGTTGCATCTGATGAAGCAACGCAGCCCATTTGTGTGCTCATTCCCCTTTTTTCCATTGCGCAAGAGCACTAACCAGAGCTTTTCTTGTTGTTCTCCTTTCCTGCATGCGCAGCAAATGAACCCTGAAGACCAGCAGCAGCTGTACGTGCTCCCAGAAGCGATGAAGGCCAAGGTAAGGGCGAGGGTCTCTGGCTGGGCTTCTTGATTTAAATGGAAGCGTCTCACTGCATGTGCAACGCTTTGGCAAATGCACAGCACAAGCCGGTGCACCAACCGCTCCAAGATCTGTTTCTGGCCGTGCGTCGCAGACTAGTGTCTTGCCGCGCAAATGAATTAGCTTCTAACCCAGGACGGTAGCTCAGCAAACACATACTATGATCATCACACACGCAAACAAACAAACAAATAAATAAACACACACACGCGCCTACACACATACGATGCCACGTGTCTGTTACATTGCTGTGCAGGTGGAGGAGCAGTACGCACGTGATGTGGCGCGCGTGCATGGTGCAGGTGCTGACCCCGGGGAGCAGGACTACAAGTCTTTCTTGAAGGTGCGTCAACTCCCTGGTTTGGAACCAGTTGAGATTGTGTATGTAATCCACAGCTATTATTGTAGCTGTTCATTCTGCACACGCTTACGAGCTAATTTCGCATCCTCACGCATGTGACGACGCATTTGTGTTGTGTTTCTGTTTGAGGCCATACGCACACACGCACGTGCGCATACACACACGTTGCTTGGTACTTATGTTCAGCTGCCAGCTCACCCTTCGAGCGTACTGCTGCTTTGACCTGGGCACGCATCCCCTCCCCACACAGCATAGTGCAGGAGAGCTTTCAACAGTAGCTGCTCTCGCGCTGCGCCTACACGCGCCCCCTTGTAGCGCTGTGATCCCTCTGCGCACAAATTATATTCAACAAACACCATAAATGTGCCTGCTCCTCCCTTTTTTTCCTTTTGCTGTCTGCACAATTGCTACTCTCGCAAAGGGTAGCAAGGTGCTCGTTATGTCATGCTCTCCATTTGTGCTATTCTGTCCTCAGGAATGATGTGGTGGTGGTATTTCCTTCCTTAACACCATACCTGTTTGTGTGGTACTTTCCAGGAATTGGGTGGTGGTGCTCCGTCAGAGCTCATGGGTGAGCTGCTGGCAGCCAAACGGACCACTGCTCTGGGGGCCAAGCTGGCAGCCAAAGACCTGTCTGATGACTGTAAGGTAGGATACTAAGGCAGGATTGTTGGGCCACAGTTCCGAGGCAGGTGTGCACGACTAGATTTTGCTTGCTTGAGACGCAGCTGGCTGCAAAGGGTCTGCCTGAACACAGTTACGGTGCAGAACATGCAATAACAAGAAATCGTACCACACCACAAGGCTGTGTACCGGTTTTTAATACAGCAGGGATGAGTCATACGGTCATTTGGGACGTTCAATACGGTAAAATACGCGTTAAATAGGTACGGCGTATTATACGAATACGCCGTATGACACATATCTGGTATACAGTGTTGTGTTTGGACATGAGGACTGGCAAGATGAATAAGTTTAAGGGGCATCCTTGGCAGGTGTGATGAGAGATGATGATGTTTTTACATGGGACAGAGTCCTCAAAAAATGCCCAATATCAAGATCAATCTTGTGTCAAGTGTGAGGTGCGTGAATGCATTGTTCTGTCACAGCCAGCATCCAATGACCCAATGTTGAGTGTAACTTTACATCAACTGTGCATACACGTACATGTATTACATACATACACATACCCATGTATCCACACACATTTCCACATGCAGCTGTATGTCGGCAGCCTACCTCCTACCTTTACAGACGATCAGCTGCGTGCCATGTTTGAGCCCTTCACAAAGGTCACCTTTGCCACCGTCATCATCGACCAGCTCACGGTGGGTGCGCGTAAATGTTGCCACATGTACGACTACGTATACAAGCACACATGTTGCCTCTCCATAAGGGATCTAGGGTTTTGATCCTATTCATCCTAGTCCTCAAACGTCAACGGCATGCTCACCTCATCCCCCTCCCCTCCCCTCTCCTCCACAACCGCAGGGCCAGAGCCGTGGTTTTGGCTTTGTGCATTTCGAGGACGCAGAGACTGCAAGGGTAGCCGCCACGGCTATGCATGGGAAACCCTTGGAGGGGCGACCGCTGGCTGTGCGACTTAGATCGGAGGCAGGAGAGAAAGGTCCTCGCATGCCTGGCTCTGCCCCACCCCACCATGTACGTGCTGCTTGTTTGTGCTGTTCTACGTTGTGTTCGCACAATGTGTGACACAAAACCGCATACATGTGTTGCTTTTTTTACTGTCCTACGTTGCTTGCTTGTGCTGTCCTACGTTGTTTGCTTGCGCTGTCCTACGTATGTTTGTACTGTCCTACGTCGTTTGCTTGTGCTGTTTGTGCTGTCCTACATTTGTTTGTACCGTCCTACGTTGCTTGCTTGTGCTGACCTACATTGCTTGTTTGTGCTGTCCTGCGTTGTTTACCTACAATGTGTGACACAAGAACTAGAAGGGTGGTCCCGCATGCACCCCTGAACTGGCCTGCAAATGATTTGCGCAGCGACAAATGCCGTCACCCATCTTGCTGCTTGCCTTGTGCGCTGATGGCTGAGATCAGAGGTAGAAGTAGAGGGGCTGCAATCAAGGCCTCAGATACCAACAATTTACACCTCAACGCACATGTGTGTGTATGTGTGTGTGTGTTTGTGTGTGCGCGCTTGATTCCCTTGTCGTGCACAAATACGTTGAAAACTGCCTGCACTTCCTGTTGCCAAAATGGATTCATATGGCTGGAAATTTTCCTTGCAATTCCTTGGGCCTTGTTTATCTTCACCCTTGCTTGATTGATCATGATACATTTAAGTAATTTATTTCTTTATGGTCCTGTCATAGTTGCTCTAGGTTTTCAAATTTTAGCTGGCAGTTGTGTCCTAGGTCCTGTTCATACCTGCCTCTGTTACCAGCCATTTTCCCGCATGTCTCTATGACCGCTTTTAAGCATGTCTATGCATACGAGGCTCCCCCTTTTGCTCTGCACTCCTTTCAACAGCGCTCGACAAACACGCACGCACACACGCGCATACAAACATGCACATATACTGTATGATGTATACATACACATGAAGACTCTCTTGCACTTAAAGCTCAAGCCCCACCACAATTTTCGTGATTCACCCCTCACTCATACGTTGCACACTGTCCCCTACACACTTCTTACTGCTTGTTTGGGCCACAGCCACAGCCAGAAGCTACGTCAAAAGGTTTCAGCGCAATCATCAATGAGAGTAAAGCCTCACGCACAATACGTGTTCCTGCAGGCCAATGTCAACACCCACACAGTATGTGTTCCTGCAGGCCAATGTCAACACCCTGTACGTCAATCCCACACAATATGTGTTCCTGCGCACCCACGAAATATGTGTGCCTGAATGCTAATGTCAACACCCACACAATATGTGTTCCTGCAGGCCAATGTCAACACCCTGTACGTCACGGCACTCAATCCCGGCGTCACAGAGACCATGCTGCGTAGTTTTTTTGAGGGCTTTGGTACAGTCGCGGTAGGTTACTTTGAGTCCGTTGTATGCGTAGCACAGTACTTTCAAAAGGAAGGCCACGCCACGATGGCGGAGCACAAATCAAGCGGTTTGACGTACTCCTGATTGTCAAGACTGTTCTTGATGAAGCTCTCTTCTATGCCTAGGGGTGTCAAGTAGCAGGTAAATTGCTGTTCACTAAAAGATTGCGTTGCTTGAAGTACAGGGCCTCCTTCTCCTTTGCAACAAGCAAGGCCTTCCTTACAAGTACTGCTGTTGAAGCCTTCCATTTGTTTCCTATTCTTGCAACCTTGCAACCTTCATGGCGGCTGTTCACTCCTGTGTTGCTGGAGCCGTGACATTGGTCAGATTGCTGCAATCTGTCTGGGGACAGTGCTTTCTGTTTTAATTGACACATCGGATTATGATTCACCTCACTAACATCAAAGGGAATCTATAACACGTCCATTGCGTCGTATACGACACAATTACGACGCAATGGACGGGTTACAGATTCCCTTTGATTTTAGTGAGGTAAGCATATAGAAGCTGACTGCGTGCACCTCATCCATCCCGTAGCATGTGCAAAGTGCCCCCCTGTTCGGCAATATGGTTTTCAAGGTGATCACTCGTAGAAAGGGTCCTTTCTATCTTATGTCTATTCAAACCAGAAAGTGAAAAGGTGAGGGGACGTTCCTTCTTTAGAAAGGTAAGAAGACGCTGCAAGTCGTTGCAGAGCTAGGTATTGTCACCTGCATTGCGTGTGCGTGGAACTGCTTGATCGTTCGCATGACGTGTGTATGGAGAGCATTGTTGTTGCTCATTCATAGGGTTGGCCAGAACCGTATATATACACCGCACATGACCGTATGTATATGGTGATTTCCCTGCCACAAACACCGTGTATATATGGTTCTGGCCAACCCTACTTGTTTATGATTTGGGGCACACGGGTGACAAGCATGACAGGAACGCGCATACCTTTTTTTCCACGCAGGACGTCCGTCTCATTACCGATCGTGCGACTGGGCAGAGCAAGGGCTTCGCCTTTGTGACGATGGGCACGTCAGAGGAGGTGGTAGCAGCCATTCACGGAGCTAATGGGTGAGAGAATGTGTGTGTGTGTGTTTGCTTGTCCTCATTCTTGTACACAGGTACAGGCTTTGCTTTACTTTATTGGGAGACTTTACTTTACTTTATAGGGACCCATGTAGGTTTCTGATGGGTGTTGATGATGAGGTGCAAACCGCTGTTTCATGCAATGGATATATTGGGAGTCCCCTGCCCATCCCATATTGATGCTTAGCTTGGCTACTTATGTCAGGGATTGTTTGTTATTTCTGCCAAACTCTGGTAGCTGATTATTACAACCTTTTGGTTTTCCTACGTTCAAACGTTTTAATCAAAGTAGCCTGTGCTAAGAAATCCTTGTGGCTACAAGTCCATCAAACAAACCCAGATGTTCTTGTCTATCAGCTAAACATCCACATTTGAAAAGAAAGCATTCATTTGGCATGTGCAATAATTAGGCATCAAGTGCAAGCTGGACGACCATGCTACCATGGTGAAGGCGGCGCTTCTAATCACACCTGTCTAACACGCACACCTGAATGCCATCAGGTACAAGCTGGACAACCGTGCCATCGTGGTGAAGAAGGCGGGTGAAAAGGGTGGTGGTGGAGGCCCTCCTCCTCATCCTTCTTCTCGAGGGCCCCCAGGAGGTGGCCCCCCCATGACAGCAGTACCCCCTCCTCCAGGTGAGAGATTGTGTGCATGCGTGTATGTGTGTATGTTGTCTGTGTGGCTTATATTATGGTCGTAGAACACAAATAAACTAGTTGTGAAGGTGCGTGAGGTTGTGGGTGTGGGGGTGTGCTTGGTCATGGGCATCTTTGGCGGGTGTCAGTGTAGGTGGTGGGTGAGGGTGCAAGTGTGGGAATGCATAGTGTTTAGCAGATGCATCAAGTTGGAACGCTGTCATTCTCTAAGTTTGTCTGTACATACACGTTGCTGTAACGAGCCTGTTGTGTCCTGTACTAGCTGAACAAAGGACCTTTGTCCATTGTGTGTATGCATTGTGTGTGCCGTCGCAGGTATATATGCACCCCCCCCTCCAGGGCCCGGATCATACGCCCCACCACCACCATACTACCCTCCCCCCGGAATGGGTCACATGCCAGGTGTGTGTATGTGTATTTGTGCGCATGTGTGTGTGCATGCGTGTGTGTGTGTGTGTGTGTGTGTGTGTGCGCGTGAGAGCAAACCAGCTTGCAGCTTATTGTTCTGACATCAGAGCGCTTGCATCCACATACCCACAGGCACAGCTGCTGGCTCAGGCAGTATAGCTATATCTTCACGTACACAAGCTCACACACGCGCGCACAAACACACACACACACACAAGCATACATATATACATGTACACTCACTCTCTTTCTCCAGGCTCCATGCCACCCCCGGGCTACCCCCACTACATGCCTCCTCCTGGTTCCATGCCCCCTCCGATGCCATATGCCCCCCCCCCTCCATTCCCCGGTGGTCCTCCCCCCTACCCAGGAGCTCCCCCTCCCTACCCAGGA
>Ga0307968_1000280_pt1 | contig 34432 bp, 41 predicted proteins | sample OrgLakmetagen650_FD_201834 | JGI IMG/M metagenome (GOLD analysis project Ga0307968, IMG submission 201834) | Saline water microbial communities from Organic Lake, Antarctica - #650 | ecosystem: Environmental > Aquatic > Non-marine Saline and Alkaline > Saline | place: Antarctica: Organic Lake...
CTAATTCATCACTCTCTTGCTGCAGGCCCTGCTGCTAGATGAGCTTTGAACCCAGTGGGCCAGCGTCTTTGCCTGTCTAAGGTAGGGTAAGGTTGCATCACTATATATTCCCCGGGGGGGCATCTATCTGGCTGAGCGGAAGCTTAGAAAAAGCCTGTAACTAAACCAAAAAGGCGCTTGCCTGCCTAACACTGTAAAATCTTGTATAAATTAACATATTACATAAACCCAAGTGGCGTAGGTATAACCAACACCATCTCACGTGCAGAACTAGCAGCCATAGCAACCGCAATCATTCATGGCTACTCCCATATAGCCGCAGATAGCTTATCCTCAATGCATCAAATTAATAAGCAGTTCTCACATCCGAACCTCCACCGCCACATCCAAGGAGAGGTCCTCCAGTCCATTGCCAAAGCAATCCACCAATCACTACCATCCAATCACTTTTACAAAGGCAAGTCCCACGCAGGTATTGTAGGCAATGAATACGATGACGCTCTTGCTAGAAAATCAATCACTTCCTACTCTGACATTGCAAATACCTGCATCAAAACAGCTTGCCCTGAGGGAAATTCCTTATACAATATCTACTGGCTGCAAAAGAACATAAAAAACACCGAATCATACAAAATCAACCAAACACAGCCCAGTCACCTACCTCATGGCTTTGGTACCTATCCAATTTCCATGGCGCCTTGCTAGCACACACGCACCCCCCCACAAACTAGGAAATGCTAATACCGTAGCAAATTACCATAAATACTACCATACCCTTCTCAAAAATGGCACTGCCAATGGAGCTGCTAGCAACGCCTACCTAACAACATCCTATATCCCTGTTAAAACCAGGTGCATCATTATGAAATACATAACTGTAACCCTGTACAACCAAAAGCATGCGGTATGGTTTAAGCACTTGATTAGCCTAACTAGTCCCCTCTGCTCTCAATTTAGACAGTGCTCTGCATGTCCTTTCTGGATGGCAACACACGCAAATGAGAAATATAATCACTGAGGGGCACAATATCGCATGCAGCATGATCTTCAAAGCCATCAGCAAGGCAGGCTACCTATGATCTTGTTTGGTCTGCATGGATATAGGTAGCAACGAACGGCTGGCTATGCAAAATCTTCAGATTCCCATTACAGCTGAAACTAGGGTTATAACAAAGTGGCGCTTACCACCCCGCTTCTCAGACAAAATAGGTTTACTTACAGCAATCTGGATGCTGTATTGGTTACTCCCATCTACACAAAACTAAAAAGCAACAGACTAGCAATGAAGGAGGGTGGGTTCTTAGGAGTGGCAGGGGGCAATTGAGGGAAACCAGGAGCACCTCAGCAGCACAGTCAGCCACTAGCAGATCCACTCTCTCCAGGCAGCACCGACCCAAAGATCTCAGCATTCTCAAACGTGACATTCTCCTCATCGAGATGAAGTACTGTGAGGACACTAGATAGCAGAACCAGCTAAGCGCCGCGCAGGAACATTACATATGTCTCTGCCTCATCCTTTTAGGAGCCTCCAATACCCTCCACACCATCCTTTGGGAGTGGGTGGCAATATCTACAACAATCACACGCTGGAGCCTCTTAAGGAGCTGGGTCTTTATTCTCAAAGAATAAAGAAACTTGCTTCCAAGCTTCATGTTCATTCTGTCAATTACGCTGCCGAACTTGATCATAACAGACGTATCCTTTCCAGCACTATTATCAACTCTCATCAGCAGGAAATGGTCAAGCCTGCAACCCTCCTTATCCCCATTAGTTTTTTACATTTTCTTTTGGTAAAGGAGTTTTACGGTACCCGGTAACGAAGCGGCTCCTTTTCCTTATTTAATGTAGGGAGTGGTTTTTCACTACTGCCTGCGTATATTTTCCTTTTTTTTTGCGCTCAGACAAGCAACATGAACAAAACCTCTTTCATCTATGCATACACCACGTCCACTGTTCTGTAAGCCACTCATTCAGCATTGTTGTCAAGTGTGTAACCCAGCACTGGCACCTCCGGTGTGATTCTTTTTTTCCACAGTATTGTTGTAGGGTCTGTGCCCCCTCTCTCCATATGGTATCACTGACACCCAAAAAGATGACGCGGAGAGTAACGGAGGCTCTTTGAAGAATAGTGCTAGAAAGCAAAGCAAAGCGAAGCAAAAGGTTCCACTGAGAAAGATATTTTAGTTTCACAAGTTGATGACTGGCATGATGGCATACGGCAGAAAAGTGATGTTGCCCAAAAGTCCTTAGATTAAGATAGAAAACAAAAAGGAGATACTCCTCAGCTTGCAGACTTAAATATCTGATGAATGGAAGAGCAAAAATGCTTGTTTTAAATGTATATGTATTGATGTTCAGCAGACACTGGCTCGCAGTCTCGGGGATTGCTTTAATGTCACGCTGCTGCCTCTACACTCAATGCGAACGGAACCTACTGTTGTGCACAACATACCTGGACATATATTACGACTACAACTAACTACTCGACGGCTAGTAACTCTGCATCGACTAGCAAAGTGTCAGGTGACATTATCTTGCTGTACTTTCCTGATTTGCCAAGTGAAGTCATGGCTCCTATGGAGAATTCAATGACATCCACATCAACAGGTTTATGCAATCCTTGCAGCCGACCAGCCAAACAACCTGGCTGAGGGTGACCCCCTATTGTAAATTGTAACCAATTGCAATCGGACGTGGTGTGCAATCGGACGTGGTGTGCTTGGCATGTACCGTGTAGCCCACCTCAATCTCTGCAAAAGCTTGGATATGTATACAATAGACAAGAGACGAGAGAGTCTGCACGCGCAAGAACAGGCAGGAACTTCACGTGGGCCCTACTGTTAACAGCAGCAATAACAGCCATCCTATGTGCGTAGAGAGACAGGTGTGCATGCAGACACCATTATCCCACAATCATGCACAGACGCTTGCTGGGCCTCGCTGGCCCACAAAAGTAAAACACAAGCCACCATACAAATGCACCAACAGTGCAACTTCTATGTTGCCACCAAGGAACCGCCTGCCAAGATTACATCTTTACCTACTCACCTACTCCCTGCAACTCTTCCTGCACGGCTTTCCACCCTATTTCACAGCCGCTGATGTGGTATGTCCCCCTATTTGCTCTAGCTGAAAACAAAGGCCTTTGCCCCTTTTGATATTAGCCTATAAAACAGCCCAAACTGAGCTTGCCAGCTGCCAGCTTTCAAGCAAATAGGGGGTAGAACAAGGATCACCGCACTGCGTGATAATCAAGATATGACAAGATCCGAACGGTTTGCAGCTCTCTGGAGCACTCCTTGCATGGCGCCATCGTCCATGGCATTGGAGCCCATCTGTAGCACAGAAGCATGGTGCACAAAATAAGTGACACACAGTATTACGTCAGCAAAAAAGCCAGAGGCACACATCATATACACAAAAATGACAAGGCACAGAACCGTGTTGACCAAATACTTGCAAGTATATTTGGCGTGGGATGGCTACACCTCTGCTTCTTAATACACGGGTATAAGCAGGGTTGGCATTGAAAAAGGCCTCATCATTTGCGTGTGTCCTACCATCTACCATGCGTTAAGCTCAGCTGGTATATTCAGAAGCTGTCAGCGTGACTACTCAGTGCATCAACCACATCTAAAATACAGTCAGCACTCACCACATTTAACCGAACAAGCGTGTGGTTGTGAGGAAGCATTGCAGCAAGCACGTTGGCACCTGCATTGATATGAGAATTTGTGAAACAAAATTAATCATTGGTTGGCTGAGAAGCGAACTCAAAGAAAAAAAACGTATGGGAATGAACAACTTCAAAGGTCCATTTGCCGCATACACCGCTTGCCTCACATGGTGTTGTCCTGAAGTCCCTGTGAGTGCTTTATACAAACCCCACCAATTGGAAGGCCATGCACATGAAAGAGGGGAGGGGCACTTTTGCCTGCGTGAGGCAATATAGGATTCATACGTAGTGCTTGCAGAGCATGGCTCAATGCCGCGTGCACCTCATTTTGCCACGTGTACAAACAGGTCCTACACCTGCACGTGTCAGAACTATCCCATGCTTGAGCTTGAAGCCATGTCACACCCATCCCCAAGTCATATCACGATGTCTGCCAAACCCGCCTCCCCTCCCCTACTTCCACACAATTTTGTCAAATCATGTCCTTACCACACTTTGCCTTGAAGATAGTGTGTCGACAACCAACATGCTGTTTTTACTTAGGTAGTTCAGGTGCCAGGACAAGGTGTCGATGCCTTCCATAGTTCCTCCTTGCCATGATCCTAGCCTGAATGCATTCACTGTGGCGAGCACAGTGCATCACATCACGCACAGACATGTGGCGAGTACACCCACCCACCCTCCAAACCCATCCAACCCTCCGACACTGCCATTTACCTTGTCTTCCCAGCGCATTGTTTGCCAAACCCAGCTCCTGCAATGCCTTGTTCACACGCAATCCTGATACAAGCGCTTCCGCACCAGTGGCTTGGAGCCCCTCAAACCGCTGACCCGACACATCGAGCCTGATTGGAAGGTGGTCAACAGCCCGTGAAGAGTACATGAGTAAATGAGTCTGATTGCAAGGTGGTCAACAGAAGCCACCCAAAGGCTATACAGGAGCAGGTGCATCACAGATGTAAACTCAAGAGCAGAGAGGGCAGGTGTGTTCATGTGCACCTGTGCGTACAACACATGGCATTACAACACATGGTACAAGGAGGATGTTTACGGCATGCATTTAGCCACTGGCACAAGAACACACCACTCTCTGACATACTTCTGCCTATCATGTACGGTAGTGCAGACTGCTGGCTTGATCACACAGATGTACCAGATGATACAGCTAGATGTCGGCCGGCACAGGCATGATGTACTATACTTGCAACGGGAAAAGCAGTCTACAAGCGACCGTGCGTGATCAAGGACTGGCCAAGCATGTGCATCCCTGCTAATTCATACTGAGACACACACCACACGCTGACACCTACTTTTTCAAGCCCTTGTTTGTTCGGAGGGACTGGCCAAGTGCACGTGCCCCCTGCTGATGCATCATATTCCGGCAAACGGAAAGTTCTTGCAGGGTGCTGTTGTGCTGGATGCCCAAAGCCAAGACCTCAAAACCCGAGTCGCCGATCTGCATTGCATTGTTGTGGGTAAGATCATTGCATTGTTGTGGGTAATATCATTGCATTGTTGTGGGTAAGATCATTGCATTGTTGTGGGTAAGATCATTGCATTGTTGTGGGTAAGATCAGGTGGGCTTGGGAATGGGTGTTTGGGGTGGTAGGAGTAGAAGTAGCAGGCGTAGGTAGAAGGTATGCTCGCTCCATCTACCTTATATCTTGTACACACTACACTCTTCATAGCTGGATTGTACGTGCAAGACTGGCATCACGATTGTAGAGCTGTCGAAGCTCTGATATATCTTAGCTTGTTGACAGGTGCTTCCACACACACGAGCACGCAGACTTGACCTGCTTTGGACTTGCCTAAACCTTTTGCTCTTTCACCCCACTCTTTTCCTTCCTCATCTGACCAAGGACCAAACCTCCGTGCTTGCTCACATACCTTGTTTCCATTCATCTTCAGGCGTTTCAGATGGGGGCAAGTCAGGAGTACCGACATAATCATGACCTGGAAACGTGTGTGTATGTGCGTGTGTGCGTCCATTTGTTTATATGCGTGTATGCCTGTTGTCTGCTGTGCAAAGGGTGTAATTTTACGTTTGCGTACTCGCTTGCTTATCCTCCTTTCAAATAACTTTGCTATCCTGTGCTATCAAACATTTAATCACGCGAGGTCACGTATAAACTGTAGAAACACATGTTCCCCAGGTGAGATCGAGAGAGGCTAGCAGTTGCACTCCTTGACTTAAGGCCTTTTTTGTTAACCTTGTAACCTCGTAAACACACATGTTCCCCAGGTGAGATCAAGACAAGCTTTTAGGGTTTTAAGATTGATCGACAAAGCTGCCAGCGTTTAAGAAACTGTAAACACATGTTCCTTAGGTGAGATCGAGACAAGCTGCCAGGTTTTAAGAGAGACAACTATGTCAGCATGCTTGACCTGTGCTGGATTTATGGTTTAGAAAATAATGCAATCATATTTCCATCACGAACAGCACAGGCATAGGCATGCCAACAACACACAACCAAGCGCCCTCACACAGTGCCACAAGACGGAACCAGCCACGTGGCATTTCTGGTCTCTAGGAGGCCAGTCACAGGCATGACCACATGCAGACCCATGCAACACACAGTAGCAGAAGAAACGAAACAAAAATAGCGTTAAGCAGGCAATAAAACTCACATTCTGCAATATACTCAACAAGATTGACTAAGACATTGCTCCTACAAAACTATTGAGTACCTACCGTAAAACGTCTTTGTGCAAAGGAAAGGGACGTTCTGGGACCAGGAAGGTTGCACACTTTAACTCTAAATCTATGTCATCAAGTAAAGCAGCGCAGCCTCCCTTCTTGGGTTCACTGCTTCCTTACGCCTCAAGCGGCCAGAAACATGCAGACATAGCCAGCTTTTTGCGTTGGTCCAATCAGGGGTGATCAATTAGGGTTTGGTCACAAGCTCGGATTTGCAAACTTTCACGAACTGTAACGAACTCTTGCTCCAAAAAACGAACTGAACAACCCTGGGGTCAATGTAACATATGAGCATGAGTGCAGCTGCCCCCTTTTATTGGTAGTCTGCACACAGCTGAAACCTGTACACAGCTGAAACCTGTACTTATGTTTGCGGCGACGTGCCATCTGGTGGAACATCCCCCCCCCCTTTATTGATTGATTACACACAAACGCGTTTTTGTCTGTTTCCTGCGTTGATGCACTGTGCATGGTTTGATCCTGTCCTGTCAATCACAGAGAAGGCGCCGCACTTGCAGGTCCTTCCTGGAAGGTTGCTTGAAATGCTCACAGATCTGAAATGGGTGCAAGCCTGACAGGAGCCACACAAAATAACGCTTGTGATCTTGTTCTCACCATATGGTGTGACTCCAGGCCCTCCTGGGACAGATCTGTATCCAACGGTGCTGGCCCTTTTGAGGCCAAGGGAGGAGGGGTGGGCAGGTGCACTGCGTTCACGTCCAAACAAATTGGATACAAATCATTTTACAAAGGTGCTAACAGACTCTCTGAGAAGGAGACTTGGGTGATGAGGGGGTACACTGCATTAGTTTTAACATTTGTTCGTTTGATTTTACGTGTACATGCTTTACAGGTCACACGAACACGAATGTGCGGGGCTTTAGGAAAGTGTATGAACACAACTCGATGTCAAAGAAGGAGGGCACTGACACAGGAAAGCATCTCTTGTATGAACATGTCACTGATGGCAAGAGAGTAAGAGAGTGAAAGTGAGAGTAAGAGAGAGAGAGAGAGAGAGAGAGAGGGAGAGAGGGAGAGAGATGGGGGGAGAGAGAGAGAGAGAGAGCGCTAGCTGATGGCGCTGCAATGTCTTCAAGGTGGAACTGGAAAGAGTACCAGCTAATAAACACAACTCATCTCTCATTGAAGTTGCTGCTTCTCATTCCCAGCACACACAAACACATACTAGGCAATACTTTTGACCCAATACACGTTCAAGGTACCTGACCCTTCTGTTGTCCAACAAGACAGATTACCACACATAGGGACACAACCGCAAGAGGCCACAACACCTTTGTTATGTATTCTCACAGAAGGGGGCGACTTGAAAATGTCCGAACATGTTCCTATTTCACTCAAAGAGCAGCCATCAACTGACCCTTTATCCGATTGAGACATTGTTTGCCTTAAAAATCAAAGCTAGCATTATAAGCTACACAAGGATGTGCTGAGATTTATGTTTGTCGCTCTGCGTGCAAACTGGCAGGGATTAAATCTCACACTGACCATCAAAATTCTAAAACAGAGGCTTTCCATGGGAAAACAGCACAAGCCCTCCTGGATTGCCAACCACTTCAGCGTCTCACTCCATTTCTTTTGCAATGATTCTTTTTTGTTTTAAGGCCATCACTCCACGAAAAGTTATGTGATTTGGTGAGGTTGGTGGTCTGCTTTGAAGATTTTGTGGTGCAAAAGTGGGTTAACGCCGCGGCTGACTTACCAAAAGCCAACCTCGATTTGCAACTCTGAAGTTGTGGTGCATGTGCAGCTACAATTTGGAACCAAGTTTGACAGTTGCAAGTTGGGGCACACATATCCTGAAAACATTAAGAAAACACCCCCCGTTTGCGGGTAGGTCGCCCTCCTCTGGTAATCTTAAAGACACAACACCAGATACCAAATACAACACCAATATTGGCATGCAATTTCATCTTGCATTATTCCCATCATGCAATCCCACCCACTCGTACTATTACCCACGCACACTCTCACCAGTGATATCAGACGTCTGCACTGTGGCGCTGCCATCAGCAACTTCTTTCTCAGAGGCATCATTAGCTTGGGAGACATTGTCACCGTTTCCACTGCTGCCTGTGTGCTCCAAACAGGTGGAGTGTGTGTGTGTGTATGTGTGTGCTTTAACATGGGTGTGTGCTTGTGTCTGTGATCAGTTGGTATCCGAACAAAGACGATTGTGAAAGCGGCTTAGCAGCTGCGTTAGAAGTTGATGCTGCAGAGATAAGGAGCATAAATTAATTTTTTTCTGGCTATTCAGATAACTTATTTGTGATCAGCGCACCAGCTGCTGTGGTTGATGAAAGCTTACCCTTTAACTAATGGATGTCCCTAAAGATAGTTGTAGGTAGCACCCATGCATACTATTAGCTGGTTGAGTTTGTGAGCTACAGCATATGGCGGCATGCATGAAACGAGACGTGTACCCCAAAAATCCACAACAAACAGCACCAAGAAAAGAAAACTATTCACAACAAATTCAACTCTCTCTCTCTCTCTCTCTTTGTCTCTGTCTCTTTGTCTCTTCACCTGCATGCTCCAGAAGGGCAGCCTGTGTGAGGGGTGCACCTGAGGGTTCCAGGGGGTTGTGGCTGCGGCTAACTGAGTGCTGGATGCACTCCCCGTACCATTCATCAAGGTTCCCGTGTTCTGCAATTGACACGTAATGAGTAATGAGATGTGTGTGTTTATGTGTGTGTGAGTATATGTTTGTGCACGCCTGTAACATTGCACCATTGCGCATGCATCCCAGCTGCAGTCCTCACAGGGCCCAATTATAGTACGCTCACTACTGTGTTTAGATGTGAGGCCGTAACAGTCAAGTATTGGGTGTCTATTTGTAAAGGAGCATGTGATCACATTGAGTTGCACAGGAAGCAGAGCGTGCCATTGTGAAAGCTAATGCTCACACAACCATTCTGACCCAACTGCTTGAATTACGCAATAAACAAACGGCGCACCCATGTAGGTGATGTGTGCACAAATGCACAAGCATTTGCAGCCACACCACATGAACCCATGCACCCACGCCCACCCCCACCCACCCACCCACACCCACACACATGAGCATGTGTGTGTAATTGTGTGTGCACGGGTGCAGCTTACCGGGTTCCAGGCGCTATGAGTGTGTGTGCGTGTGTGTGTGTGTGTGTGTGTGAAGCTTACCGGTGTACAGACGCAGTACGCCTGCCCCACTAGGCTTCTTGAGCTCCACGCTGCCTGACAGCAGAAGGTCAGTCAGCACTTGAGCGCACCCTGGCGCAAACAGGCGGGTGTCCACCTGGGCGTGCGTACGTGTATGTGTGTAATTCTGTTCGCATGTATTGTCTTTGTATCCTATGTAATTTAGGTTTAACCCTGCGTGATGTACACAAACAGTTGAAGGCAAAGGTCTGCTGAATGATGTACCTCACTGTGTTTATAGGCAATCAACGGCTTAGAAGGGACTAGGAATAATATCTCGTAGGAGTGCCTAAAGGACACCATTTCTTTGCAGTTGGCTGGCTACATGTGTCAATTATACTTTATTTCGAACCCCATACCTGACCCAGAACATTTGCAGATCATGAGAGTTGATGTTGCAGGTCAGAGGTCAGAGTATCGAGAGAGGCCATCCAATGTGTGCATGTGGCATGTATTCTAAGATCAAGAGGGTTGGGGGATCCTAGGGTGCAAAGCATGCATTTGTAGGTCAGGGCTGTCACTTAAAAGGCCCTGCAGTGTGTGCATGAAGCCTCCTATGGAACCAGTCCTGATTACAAGAGAGATAATCACAGGGAGGGGTCACAGGGAAAAGTCACGTGCCTGTCATAAGTAGTGTAATGTCTGAGCTGTACCTGCACTCAATAATTTATGTTCAGTACTCGTGCTAGTGATATAGACGGTGGCGTGGACGACGATCCCCACATCCGAAGCCCATGCATCTCTCTGGTGAAAGTAGACTGCATGCCTATACCTGCACGCTTGTCAGTGTCGCTGTGGGAGCGTCCACGGAAGCCACTGGAAAAGGGCAGCCTAAAGCAAGGAAGGGCCCCGCCTGTGTGAGCGTCACACAGTTGCTTTTAGTGATACAACAGAGGGGCTATCTGAGCTGAGTCCAGACATGCAGGATCTTTGCTTTCAAGGGGCATCTGAACATCATCATATTGGAGCCAATTCAGCTGCAAAATTAGGATGATATCATTACCTACCAGAGCATGAGCTAAGACTAGTCACTTTGCATAAAATTTAATAGAACTGAACGCACACGTATCCTAGTTTGGTGTTTTCTATGGGAAATGGCATGTTAATTCGCGTATGTTGCCAACCACTTAGCTCACTTAATTATGTTTTGCAGTGATTTTTATTAATTGAAGGACACTAAGACATATAATATCATTAAATTTGGTGATGTAGGTGATGTCTTATGAAGTTTTGGCAGCAAAAAATGGTGCAAAAGACACAAGCTCAGCTGCTATAAAATCTTTGATTAGGAAGTCAGGGCTGCATAACAGGGCTGAGCTTGAAATTTGCCAGCCACATGGCAAATTATCTAGAAACATCCGAGAGGCGTGATCATTTTGGACCTAAGTGACCCTTCTGGTGATTTACCTCTTTTTACGTCATTCACCACGTACACTTTAAGCAGAAAGCACATTTTATTTTGCATGCGTGACAACTATCAGCAGCCTCCTGTGTTAGAGTGACTGCTGCAGTGCTGCAAGAGCAAGCTGGCCTGCATGTGGCTGTAAGCACTAGATGAAACTGCAAGGATGAGGATACGGGTGCACACACGAGGCCCTACTGTGGTCAGGTTTTTGATTCTATGCGGTGGCTCAACATCCAATAAAAAGTATGAACTAACAGACTCGACACCTTTGTACGCTAGCTTGCTCGTTTGTGTGTGTGTGTGTGTGTGTGTGTGTGTGTGTGTGTGATGTGTGTGTGTATGTGTGCAGACGTGTGTGAATGTGTTGTCGTATATGTTTGTGTGTGTGTGATAAATGTGTTTTGTGTGTGCGTTTGACCCGCACCATGCCTGTGCCCTGCTCCTCCCAGCTACCCCCCACCAGATCGATGCTCTGCAGGCTGCTGTTCAAATGTAGGGCAGAAGCCAGGCATGCCACACGAAGGCCAGCCTGTTCACAAGTACGTGTAAGACACGTGTGCATGTGCGTCATATTGTGATGTGGCAGATTGATTGTATAATGTTAGAGGCAATATCATTCATCGACCAATGACACTTATCACATACTTGTTATCATGATGCCTTAAATGCATAGAAAACTGCAAGCAGAAGGTGCAGAAGCCTCAGACATATGTTAAGGAGCACGCACATGCACTCCCGCACCTTTTCTGGAGCAGATGCACGGCATGCATCCACGTCCATGATTAGCTGCTCCAGGGCTTTAGTGTCTTTTATTCCTGCATGTCAGGAGTTTTGATGTATTTCAATATCATGATTGCTACAAGGCTAATGTATTCACATCATGCACGCACGCACGCAAACACGCAAACACACCCTCACCCACACACCACACACACGCACACGAACACGAACACACACATGCACACACGCATACACACACACACCGCACAATAAATGCTAACACAAGCAAACGCATACAGACATGAGACTGTAGCACCATCCTGGCATGCAAACCTCATGAAGTTAGAAAACTCACACACTGACCAGCAGCAAGGGGCCCCACAAGAGGAACGGCTAAGTCTAGCAGCTTGATGTGCATGCAGCTCTCGGTCATGGCTGTCTCGTAAAGCGTGTCCGAGTTGCTTGCAACCTGAGAAGCGTGTGTGTGCGTGTGTGTGTATGCGTGTGTGTGTGTGTATGCGTGTGTGTGTGCGTGTGTGTGTATGTATGTGTGTGTGTGTGTGTGTCCGAGTTGCTTGCAACCTGAGAAGCGGCAAGCATACACGGTAAGCAAGATGGGCAGTCATAAAACATTCAGGTGGTGGTTTTGCATACTTGTTTGCTTTAGGTACAAGGGAATGAGCACACCTAGGTTGCTTGCAGGTAGAGACAGGTGTAAGCCGGGAAAGATGTATGTAAGCTCTTTTTTTTATTGAGTGCGCTTGGCAACAAAACACAAATTTCTTCTGTTTACAGAGGCCACAACATTTTATGAGAGCAAAGGCAGCGGAGTGCCTTGTACAAGCACGGGCAAAGAAATGATGGGCAGCTTTTAGCCCCTTGTGCATCCTTCAGTTGATTAGGTCAGTGTTTTAGCTGAGGCTTAGGGAGCTTGGGATGTGTTGAGGGCATGCAAATGAGACAGTGACATTCATGAACACGGCAAGTACACAGTCGCTCCGAAAGAAAAAGCTACAGTGCATGCTTCAAAGGCTGCCAAAAAAGGTTGATCTGAGAATGCACATACACTTGAGACGCTCTTCTTTCAAGATATTAAACTCAGCAACATAACAAGACCTCAACAGATGAAAGCACTGCGAAGGGTTTATGGGCTACATAGCGTACAGGGAGAAAAACACACATCGCGCGGCCCCCACACGTCACATGTGCATCCACGTGTGCCCATTCCTACCATCAACACTGCCCACCTTAGCAGAAAGGCGCGCAGTATACCTTGAATGAAAAGAGGTGGGCAATTTACCTTGCATGAAAATTATGCCTACAGCCATCACCCGATGCCTGTTCTTTTCTCATTTTGTCACCTGCCGTACGAAAAGTATATCACTGCCCCCTAATTATTGTTTTTTGGTGGGGGCCGTGACAGGGCGGTGGTTTAATATATATAATATTTATCTCTGAAGGGGGTGGTTGTGGGGCAGTGGCAAAAACTAACGTAGAGCAGTCCAAGCGATGAGTGGTCAGGAAGCCTTTCCAGCACTCCCTGCCCCCCCAGCCCCAGCTCCGCCTGCCCCTGCCCCCGAACCCGAGCCCCAGCCCCAGCCCCAGCCCTGGCAGCACCCATTACACCCCTCGGGAAGTTCCATCAAAGGGGGGGGGGCGGGCGGTTGCAGTACAAAACTGTAAAATATTTGTTTTGGGGGGGGGCGATTGCACATTTTTACAAAAATAATTCAGGGGGGGCGGTGGATCCATGGACGTACGGTACCTCGTTCACCTGTCTAGTGCCAGCATGTAACTGACGCCTAAACTCATGTATTTGCCTACATGTGACTGGCTTAATTACAACTGACGCCTAAAATATTGCCAGCGTTCACAAACAAGGAAGCCAGGTACACTTTTAGCTCCAGTTTGTTATGTGACAAACAGTGGCTTCATGATGTTTCTGTTTCACCTTTTGGCTCTTCTACACGCCAGCACACACACGCACACACACGCACACACACACACACCTTACTTGGGCTTGCAAATAAGGAAGCTAAATACACGGTAGCTCCAGCTCTTTTTATGACAAAGAGCTGTTTCATGCCTCTCGTTTGGTAGACCCCTCAACACTTCATTCTTCGACATTCAAGGCAAAGTTTTTTATTCAAAGAAAGTGTCTTCACGCTTCTCGTTCAGTAGACCCCACGACACTACACCCTCCATATACTACCTATCCTCATACCTCTCAGCTTTTCACCTTTACACGTGCCAACACACACACACACCTTTTCAGGGCTTGCAAGCGAGGAAGCCAGGTAAACGATGGAGCTCAGCAAGGAGCGCTTGCATGCGTTGTACCTGTCAGCACTTGCAGCATACGCGCTGAGGACCTACGATAATATGGTGGAATGTAGGTGTGGTCGAGTACGTGCAAAGTACGTGCACACTCAAGTGCACATGAAGGACAGATCATGGCCATTTTCTCCCCTGCCTGTGTGTCTAGCTCTGGCAGCGTGTTTGTCTGCGCAGCACGCAAGCAGAGAGGCGGCATAACTCATGCGTTGCTTGCAAGCAATTGTGGGTTTGGATCAAACAGTGCTGAGGTTTCGGGAGTCTAAAAGCAGCAAGTAAGGAGCAGGGGGATCCTCTGTGAGGCCAGAGGGAAAGGTCCTAGCCAGTAAACACCCATTGGAGGTTCACCAGTCCATATAAGCAGGTACACCGAACGGGGCCAGCGAGTGACGTCCTAGTCAGTAATTACTCCCCTTGGAGGTTCCATTTCATGATAGCAGGCACACCAAACGGCTCAGCTGCAAGGAGGGTGAGCGCCCTACTGTACTGACCAGTCGATGTGCACACAAATAGAGGATCTTGCACACCCAGAAGCATACACAATCACGGACGATACGTGAATGCACATATGCACGTGCGCACACACACATCTCACCTGCAGTTCCTGGTTTGCCTGACTTAGTTTTGCCTGGGCCTCCCTGCGCATTGCTCGCAGTTTATCAATGCCTTGGCGTGCCTCCTCCAGGTGCTTCTTGCACTCCTGCAGTCACAAGCGTGGGTGTTTGTGTTTGTGTGCGTTTGTGCACATTAATTAGCTGCTATGAAATGATCCTGCATGTGCAATTTGGATCGCCCAAGGTGATGACCACACACACAACTTATACATATACAACCTGGTCCTACAAAAGGGGCCGACCTTGCAAAAGGGGCCCCTACGTGCACCCACCTTGAGCTCTCGGTTGGTGATGAGCAGTGTGTCTCCAGATCCGCTCATCTCCTGTCCATCATTGAAAATACAGAAGATCGTTTGTCATACAGGAATATAGGCAAGTAGAGGGGCAAGAATGTAGGCAAGAATGTAGTAGGCAAGAATGTAGGCAAGTAGAGTGGCAAGACAGTTTGCACACAATAACCTCTGGAATATAACTGTTGTGCTGCAGAGGCAAGTAAGATGATGTAGCTGAGTGCACGCATCTGCAAACACACACACACACACATGCACGCACCTCCAATGTTGAGTGGTGCTCCTGAAGCATTGTGGCAAGCTGCGTTGTGAGCAAAATATACAGGTTTGGTTTAAAGAGCTGTGCACTTCAGGGCAAACCATTTTGTTTGAGGAAGTCATATCATGATGAACATAGAGGCAGGGCTTATGACTTAGGGTGCATCCATCATAAGCGAGGTAGCATCCAGTGATAGAGCTTTGTATAGACTTTTGACGTATTGCTGAATTGTAGTGATGCAGCGCAGGCACCAGGTTTGATAATCAACGGTTTGTGAAACCTTGGTGAGTTGTACTGCATCATCTTGCTGGTCACTATGCGAAGAAGCACAATAAAGCAGACTGAAGCTCAGTAAAAAATATAAATCAGAAACATGCCAGGCAGTGAAAACCAATCGGCTGGTCACACTCACTTTATTGAGCTATCCGAAAACCTACTGCAAAATCAAGTGCAGGAATATGCTATAATGCCAGGCAGGCCAAACGTCCCCCACCTTCATTTAGGGGTTGAGCCAATGCACGCATTCATGTCAGGCAGCAGCTTGACAAAAACAAATGGGCTTATCTATTACTTAGGAGCAAAGCAGCAAAATATTATATCTCCAGGGCTGTTGATTACTATGCCTTTCTGCAAGTTCCACCGTTGCAACTGCAACTCCAATAGTGCACAGACACACAAACACACATACACACACTTGCACATACCACATGCAGACACACACACGCGAACACAAAACAGAACAAGCCCTGGCCACACCTTTTCGTTGGTCGACATTAGCTCTTGTTTCGTTGCCACGTACTTGTCCGTGGCGTCACTCAGTTGAGTGTCCATGTTGCTGAGCTCTTCTTTTGTCTGAGCACGTAAGCAAACAAAATAGCCAACTCATAAGCACATCACTTCCTCTGGTACAATCCCCAGTGTCAATTATTCATTTGTTGGGTGCGTTGGTAGGAACATGATGCACAGCAACGCTCTTATTCTAGAGCTTCTTTGTGTGTATGTGGGTGGAACCGCAGCAAGGCAGGCCTGCCATACACGCGTACAAACACACACAGACAAATTTCAGGTAATGTAACATCCGGGTTGGGTTTGCCAGAACCATATATATGCACCGTATATGACCGTATATTTGGCCTTTCCCTACCGGAAATACCGTGTGTACACCGTATATATATATGGTTCTGGCCGAGCCTGGTGATGTATCTCTGCCACAATGTTGGTTTCTCACAACGATGCAAGTTTACACTGACACAACAGCCGAGCTCAGCGACAAGCAATGAAGCACGCGTATCAAGGAACGCCATCCAGATGGCAGACACTTAGTGATGTGTGGAGTAGAACACACTAGTATGGGACGTGGGTCCTGTCATGCTTTTCTCCTTGTTCCCTGCCTTCACGGTTCCTGATACCATTCATTTGCTGCTTCTGCAAAAATTGGGTGGGTTAAGGTTAGGGCCAGGATAAGGATTAGGATAAAGATTAGGATAAGGATTATAGTTACAATGGGACACGGCCTTCAGGTCAGGCGCTTGACTGCTAGTCTTTCCTTTGTTTCCTATGCATCAAGGCACTTGACAAAGGGAGCGAGTGACGACTGCCACAACCGTCCCTCCCTTTTCTCCATCTGCTCGTCTTTTTTGGCGAAGCCCCAGTCATATGGGGCGCAGCCCCTAGGTTTGATGTCTTCCCACCAAAGTTCACACCAGGGTGTGCAGGCCCGCCCAGCGCACCCCCTGTCCCCAAACTTTGCAAGGCACCTTAGACTGACTAACCATGCAGCCCTGCGGTGTCAGGGGATGGGGTGGGGCAGTGGAGGTGCTGCTGGGCGCACCGTGAAAACGAAAGTTATTCACACCAGTGTGCGCAGGCCCGCCCAGCGCATCCCCCGCCCCCAAAACTTGCACAGTGACCCAGACATACAAATCAGGCAGCTCTGCGGTGTCAGGGGGAGGGGAGAGGCAGGGGGTGGTGCTGCTGGGCGCACCCCGGAACGAAAGTTTGGAAAGTTGAGAACCAGGGCCTGTCCAGAGCCACGCAGCCAACGTCCAGGTCTGAAACTTGGCAGGCAGGCCAAGCAAAACTTTTTGTCGAGGCATACAAGTTTTGGGGACCAGGGGTGCAGTGAGCAGTGCTGTGGAAAGAAGTGACTCAATGTTTGGTAGCTGGAGGAAGCTGCCTGACGGAGCTCAGCCCATGCACCCCGGACAGCATCTGAAAGCAAGAAAGTCGACAGGAGACGTTTCTGAGTGTGCCGGCTGGGTCCGGGGCCAAGGAGAGGCGCGGGCGGAAAGTTCGCTGATCCATGCAAGCACACGACTGGGTGCACGGATTTCTACAATTCAAATTTATAATGACGCGACGGCGATGGGAGCGTGTTCTGAGAGGATGCGAGTCTCCATGTTTGACTGACAGATGTGAGCAGGTTGATGGGATGCATGCACGCGCACGCGCACACACACACACACGCACGCACGCACGCACGCACGCACACACAAACACACACATACACACAGACGCATGCACGCACGCACACACACACACACACACACACATACACACACACATGTATAAGCGCGCACAAAGCACACACAAGTTGCCAGTTCACAGCGCAAAAGGCTTCGCCAACTTTTCAGCATCGCTTGCGATGCTTCCCCCCACTTGTCTTATTGTAACCCTTCCTTCTTCCTTTTTCTAATTTGCGGACCTGCGCCAGCTGGGTCTGCAGCTGCTCCTTCCTCTCCTTGTGATCTGCTAGCCGCTTTGTGAGGGTCTCAATCTCCACCCCCTGGGCAATGGATTTAGTGGTCAAAGCCGCCACCTTTTCCTGCAAGGGGAAGCAAGTTAAATTCAAAGAGTGTGTACACATGGTCAGTATGTTTTGGGGTGTTTTGGGTGCGTAGGTGGTGCTTTTAGCTTTTGAACCCATAATTGTTGCGACAAACCTATCACCTGTCTTCATTGTGGGGGATGTGCTACGTTGAATTTGTGCTGTCACGTTCACAGCTGACATTTGCACTTGCATGCAAACATCTCTTTTCACAAGCATCTACATACGCACCCACACTTCATTCCCCCCCTGTGCTCATCCGCATTAATGGCTTGCAGGTCAGCATCTGTTCCCTGCAGCTTTGCTTCCGCCTTCTCTCCTGGAAAACACTATTACCTGAATCCATGCAGTCGCATACACACCCTCACGTCCCTACACATTTCATACCTTTGTGGCTTGCAGGTTCCCCTCTGTGCTCTGCAGCTTTGTCTTAGTCTCCTCCACTGTGGGCCGCAGCAGCAGCATCTCCTCCTCCACGCAGATCTAGCATGACATTAATAAAAAAGCACACATTATTATAAACACTGCAGAGCAGCAGCAGCAGCAGCAGCAGCAGCAGAAGCATTTCCTGCTCCTCTATACAGACTGGCATTATAATGGCATGGGATATAGTTAGGGCTAAACCAGCAGGAAGTCAAACCAGCTGATCAGCAACCCTCGAAATCTTCAGCAATATCTACAACGAAAGGGGTCACACCAAACCTTTGGCACAAGGGTGAGAGGGAAAAGAAAAAAGCAAACCCCTTCCGCCTCCTCTGTGCAGAAAAGAGAGAAAGTAGAGCTACGCTGGCAGTATTCCCAGTGTCCAGGCTTTTAACAAACAATTGTGCCACTCACCAGGCGCTTAAGCTCTTCTGAGGTGGTATTGACCTCAGCCTCTGCTGCCAGTGCCCGTGCCTCAAGAGCAGTGCTGCGTGTGTGTGTTAGAGAGTGCTTTGTGCATGTTTTGTATGTGTGTGCATGTGTCTGTGTCTGTGCTGTGTGTGTCAAAAGTGGGACACGAGCAAACTTGCAGATCAATAGTATAGCTGCTGTTGGTATGCGTGTGTGCATGAGTGTAATTGAGCTTGTGTGCATGAGAGGTGTCAGTGCTCTATACCGCTCAAAAAGTACCACCAAGGTACGGCCACCAAGGCATGGCTTGTACGGCCAGTGACTCATGTATTCATGCAATGCAGCTTTCAACAGGCATCGACCGCAAGCGTACAATGGCAGGCATCTAGATAACAGGGACATCACCCAACTGACCTGTTGAGCACTTGCAAGCAGTATCTTTTAACGTGATTCTTTCGTGCACACAGCAAACAAGCACGACGAAAACGTCGTAGCTACAAAGCACGCACACCAACATTTGAACAAAGGCGCAAACATGTGGACGTGTGCATACATACAGAAAAAGCCCGTACGCAAACCTGCGTTGAGACATGAGAACGCTTGTTAACGTACACATACACACACAAGCTCACCTGCTCTCCTGCAGGCTCTCTGCCCTTACGTGGTTTGCTGTGGCTTCAGCTTGCACAGCTTCCAGTCGCTGCTCCATGCTGGCCGAGCTTTGTTTAAGAGCATCCAGGCTCTGCATCAGTAAAGAGGCACACATTGTTTGCGTTCCATATTCAGAGTGCCAGACAGCCGCATTTGTGCTCCTTATCCCCAAACGCCAAGGAAGAATATAAGAAATGTTATGATGGAGCGTATTTCACTGTACGCAGACAAAAAAGCAACTGCTGCCTAGACACAACCTTCAGCGTAAATAGGTGCCACAACAAGCGCTTGCATACATGCACAACTCTAGGAATCCCTGCTTTGCATGCTCACACAGAAAACTGAGCAAGCACAGATATCGACCACACACTCAAACAAACCGCACGAGATGTTTGAGCATACAAACATTTAAATACACTGCATGATGTGAGGCACGTCACAGACACATACAAACCTTACAGGCCTCTGACAGCTCTTCTTCCAGCCTGCTCCGCCCTCTCACTGCAGCGTCAGCCTGATCGTGCGCTGTATCAAGCTCCTGTTGCAGCTGCAGCAGCTGCAATAAGACAGGCATACGAGACAGCAGCACAGGTGGAGGAAAAGTGGATGTGGAAGCACACAAGCAGCTGCTCTTGTCATGCAGCGTGGGTCAAGGCACAGGGAGGCTTGTATATATATACACACACTGGCATGGCCCTCTGACCGTCCACCAGATTTGTTGTATCTCGTCACTGCTTCTCAAGGCGTAACACACACACATACAATCACGCACCTTGCCCTCCTCAGCACTCCCCAAATTCTTTGCATCTTGTCGCTGCTTCTCAAAGCGTGCCACTCGCTCTTGCAGCTCCTTGTTGAGCTCGTTCAGGCCGTTGTTATTACTTTCCAGCGCTTTAGATCTCATCTCAACCGCCTCTATCTGCACAAGTGATTGGATGTGCCTTTGTCAATACATAGGAGCTTGTGTGCGTGTGTGTGTGTGTGCGTGACATCGCAGCAGCACATTGCTACTTACACAAAAAGGGGATTGCACAAAGCCTGCTGCATTTCCTTTTACACATATGCAAGCTTGCTACGCTCAAACTGACACACATGCACACACACACACACATATAAGCACCTGGCGCTTGGCCTTGGACTCGATTTTAGCCCTCTGGTCTTGGGCGGTGGCCTCCTCCTGCACAAGCCTGCAGATGTGCAATTCTGATTCGCTTATGTTTCGTGTGTGTTTGTGTGTGTGTGTGTGCGTGTGTGTGTGTGTGTGTGTGTGTGTAGGTGAGTGCGTGTCTTTTGTGTGTGTGTGTTTGTACGTGTTCACGTGTCATTGTTTTTGTAAACAATAGTGGGTTGGTTGCATGTGAATGGATGCGTAGGCAGCGACTGCCGCTACAGTAGGACATTGATAAGACAGTGTGCCAACACAGTTGTAGCTTTGAGCTGCATTTAAAGTGGAGAAACAAAGTCATCTTTGGCCGCAAGACACACTCAAACACATATGCACACATTATACATACATACATGCATACAAACAAACGCCTGAGCAATTGCTACGCTGTGGATGCCATAACTGAACAGACTGATGAGGGCCCTTGTCACTGTTCATATGTTGCCCGTACTTTTTCCTCTGGTCACAGGAAGGAGACATGGGACCTGCAGCCTCATGTGCATGTCTAGAGAGAAAGTTGCCTTCTTAAATCAGGCATCTTCTGTTCAGAAGGAACTAGGCTGGACTATTTGACGCGAGCTTTGAGGGTGGCTTATTATTTGCAATCTACATATTCAAACAGATAATAAACAGACACTGTATGAGTACGAAACGGCGCAATCCGCTGCCGGCTGTCGTCCCAAGTAAACTCGTAACAAGTCTACAGGGTTGGCTAGAGCTAGCTGTATATAGATGCCGTTTACTTGAGGGGTTGGCTTAAACCGTACATGGGATTTCCATATACTGTATATACACCATGTATGACCGTCTATATGCCATGTTTCCGTATACACCGTATACAGGACAAATGAGGGAGCGTCGCTAGTGACGCTCAAAAGTTGGCAAAGCCTGTCAGGACTTCCAGTGCAACGCATGCGTCCATATGCATGTGTTTGTGTGTGTGTATGTGTGTGTACGTGTGTATGTATGTGTGCATTTGTGTGTGCGTATTCGGACGTGTTTGTGTATGTGTGTGTGCTTGGCACTGGAGCAAGCTCTGCTGAAGCAGGCGTGAGGATGTGCTGCTGCTAAGAGACAGGGCAGGTGCGAGCATAGTGCCCGGGCTGGCCAAAATGGCTCACACAACCTGCATTCATCAAGGGTTGCATGGCGAGCTTCCGCGCATCGTGAACATCTGACTGTACTAGAATAATACAGCCCATAAAGATTAGCAATTATTGAATCCGAGCTCAGAGACTCATGCTTGCATGGTCAACCGTAAAACTTAGCAGCCGGAACAAACCTGGGCCCCTGACACGGAAAGCACATACAGGGAGGTATGTTGATGGTTACTGCACAGCAGTGCGAGAGATGAATGGTCAGGAAGCCTTCCCAGTACTCCCTGGACCCCCAGCCCCAGCTCCACCTGCCCCTGCACCCCCAGCCCCAGCCATTGCACTAGTCGGGAATTTCCAGCGGAGTGCAATCCATTTTTTCAAGCCAGCAGTGACAGCTGAGCAGAAAGCAGCACTTCAGCAGGAAAGGGAGCAGCAGCAAAGCAGCCTGTACCCGGGCAACAAGTGCTAGCACAAGCAAGGCAGGAGCAGGCGCGCACAAGCAGCAGCATCAGCAGCAGCAGCAACGATGACAGCAGCAACGAGGGCAGTTGCTGCGACAGTGAGATTGGCAGCAGGAGCAGCACTGGCAGCAGTGGTGCTGATAGTGGCAAGTGAGGCGCGTAGTATAGGGGAGCGGAAGAAATGTTGGTCCTTAATTGGTGACTCAGAGCTTTGGCATTAACTTATGGCTTTTAGAAATAGAAAGTTAGAATTCTAGTCTTCCCTCTTGTGAACCTTCCTCCTTATGTTTGTGGGAAGTGAGGGTGGCCAAATTGCAGCCCTTGAGGCCTTGGAGGGGGGGGGGCGGTTGCAGTACAAAACAGTAAAATACCAGTGAAGTACAAAAATTGGGGAGGAGGCGGTTGCACATTTTGACCACAAAGCATACATTTTTCCAGGGGGGGTGGTGGGTTCATGAGTGTACAATAATGCAAATACATGCATGCATGCTATAGAAAAGGGAAGCAAAGGAAGAGCTCAGTAAGAAGAGGCACGAAAAAAATGACCAAAAAGAGGGATTGTATCCGCTGGGACTTTATCTACCAGCTATATAAGAGCTATTTAAAATGACCCAATTGCTCCGAATACCTGAATTTGGAGTATACCACCTGCAATTTTAATGCATTTACGGTGAAATGCGGTCCATATCCGGTCGGCCAAAAATCGCATACGGTCACATGGATATGGATACGGTCAAGAATTTCCAAATATGGAACCAGTTTATACGGATCAAAATACACCATATTTTAGCAATTTGGGCCAACCCTACATATTTGATCGAAATTAACTGCAAAAAATACTGTAAATTCACCGTATATATATCATATGTGGTTTCGGCCAACCCTAAAATTTTAAAATATAAACAGACACTTGTTAAACAGGCCTGGTTGACCCTTACCTGCTGTTGGTTTCAGTTAAGGCGGCCAGGTCCCTCTCAGCATTCCTGCAGGTAGTATGTGGCACGGTTACGTGTGTGCGTCACACAAGTGGACAAGCATGCGACTGTCTACTTTGAGAACACCACAACGCTCGCATGTAGGGTCGGCCAGAACCATATGTATACAGTGCATGTACGGAATTATTGGCAGGGAAATCACAAATATACGGTCATTTACTGTGTAAACTGTAGAGACTTGAGACCAATGCGAGGTTTGGTAAAACCCAATTGATAAACCCTAATGCTTATGTTCCCCCAATGCGGCCCATGCGAGGGCCTTTGGCCCTTTGAGCTGCGTGTGCACACGTGTGTGCGTGCATGCGCATGTGTGCGTGTGCGTGCACGTGTGTGTGTGTGTGAGCGTGCACGTACATGTGTGTGTGCGTGTGTGTATACGGTTGAGTAAGTACGTACGTGTACGTGCGTGCGTTGTGTACTTGTGCATATGTGTGTTCATGCGCGTGCGTGTGTGTGCGCATGTGAAGGGATTGAAGGCGCTTTTCCTTTTGGTGCCCTTCCTCCCCAAGAGAGGGCCAGCCTCCCAAGCTGTTTGTCCACCTTGGGGGCCTTGAGGGGCGGCTCATGAGGCTTTCCCGGCCTGTCCCCGTTCATGCTTAAATTTATTTATCCAACCCCAATGCGAGCTTCGCGGGGCCCTTGTAACTTGGTTATTTAAATGCTCCCAACACACCGCGAGGGGGTCAGAAACATTCACGGTACGCGGTGATACACCGTCCCTACGGTGTATACGGTTCTGGTCAACCCTACTCGTGTGTGAGGAGAACAGCGGAATACGCAGGCTATAGTTCTCAACCCCATCAAAATCAAGGAGGACAGAGATGTTGGTACCACATGTAAATAAACACGGATAATATTTAGGACAGATGTGCTTGCATTAAAAAAACTGGCTTTCACAGTGCCTCTCCTGGAAACGCAACTGTTCAATTGATTAGTTTGGCAAAGATAATGAATTGCTATGGCTCATTAAAGCACGTAAACGGAAGTGGTACAAATCATCCCTTTAAAAACTGATCTGCTAGAAACACATACACATGCGCATACATACACATACACATAGCATACACACACCCCCACTTGCACATGCCTGTTCTAAGTACTGTGTGTACCTTATCAACAGCTGATTTCAACTTAGGTACACCGCAATGCTCGCACAGAGGTGGCGATGAAATGGGGTCTTCTTGTGTGCGCCGACTTTCTGCTCGGCCAAACAGCGGAGTTAGCCAGGGGTTGGACAGATCCACACAAACAACATCAGCAATGAATATCACGCCTTCTTACTTTCAGTGCAACAAGTTCCGTGTAAGTGTGTAAGTAGGGGATGCACTGTGGCCAATTGGTTTCCTCTCTGATGTACTGATGTATGATCAGAGAGGGAGCCAATTGACCCTTTAGCTGGCCGTACCCGTAAATACATTGTGCATATGCGCACCATACCTTTGGTAGCTTCCCTGCCCCAGAGTATCTGTGGTGAAGTCCGTGCCCAAAGGTACCGAACACACATGGTATGTGGTCTCAGCCAGCCCTTTTTCGAATCTAAATGAGCCCCACCTCAAAGCAGTGCAGAGCTCCGCATGGTCGGCCTCGAAAAAGCGGATGGCGGAAGGCAGGCTGCGCTCCGGGCTTTCAGAGTCAACGCCCTGCAGGCCGCCCTGGACTCCCTCTCGGGACGTCCCTAAGGCTTTCAAGCTATCAAGCAGTGCCTTGTTTTTGGCCACCAACTCATTCTCCAGGTAGCTTTGCAGCTGTGTGCATGGGTGTGTTACGATGTGCATGTGTGTATACATGTATGTTTTGTGTGTGTGTGTGTGTGTCTGCGTGACGTGCTGCAATATTTGTTTGGGGCATAATTGCTATACACACATACACACACACACACACATAAACACACACACACACACACATAAACACACACACACGCACACACACGCGCACACATGCAAACCCTCACCTTGGCTTGGTTCGCTGCTGCATGACTTTGTTCATCTCTTGACTGTTGAAGGGCGTCCGACAACTGCTGGTTCTTCCTTTTCAATGCTGTATACATTTGTTTGGGCAATACATTTATATGTGTATGTGCACATGCACGTATGCACGTGTTTAATGCGTGTATATGTGCACATGTGTTTGCATGTTAGCACATGTGTATTTTTTTATTGAGTATGAATGTATATGTTTTGCGTTTATTTTGCGTGTGCTGTGAGTGTGTGCGTGTGGATATGTGTGTGCGATGTGACAGTGTGTATATGTGTGTGTGCATGTGTGTGTGTGTGTGTGTGTGTGTGTGCATATGTGTGTGTATGTGTGTATGGGTGTGTAAGTGTGTGTGTGTGTGTGCGTGTGTGTGTATGTGTGTGTGTGTGTGTCTGTGTGTGTGTGTGTGTGTGTGTGTGTGTGTGAGTGTGTGTGTGCGTGCGTATGCACGTGTGTGTGTGTGTGTGTATGTGTACGCGTGCGTCAGTAAACAGCTAACTTCCAGCAGCCCCACGCGGAGGGCCATTTGGCACTTGCCCCATTCCCCTACCATTCCCCTACCGTCCAATTGACCCTCCCGTTCCTTCCTCTCCACGTTGGCATGCTGCAATAGCTCACGAGAAGAGGGGACTCCTTTGGGCTTGAAACAGGACATGATACGACAATTTAATAATTATGGTGCGTTAATAGTATGCCGGGAGAGCACTTTTCACAAAAACTGGGCACTGCCGAGATTGACGTTCGAGTATGCAGTGGTCATCGTGAACGACATTTATAATCCTTTGCACATAGCACCAGTTTGTCTTCCAACCTAAGTATGAGGATAGCTCAACTCGTTTGAGGACCCATTTAAACCAACCAGATGTGCCTGGTGTTGCCTCTAGCTGGGTACCTAGCCTTTTTCTCTGTTTTCTAGCGCCTTCTTAAAATTGTTTACAGGTTTCTTGCAAGCTTTTGCTCAGAGGCATATATTTATATACATAATATATGCATATATATGTATAGTGATGTAACCGTAATTTTACAGTCTAAGCCAGGCAAACGCTTGCTTGTTCAGAGTTCATCTAGCAGCAGGGCCCGCAGCAAAAGTTTGATGAACCAGACCACGTTTGATGTTCCAGACCCTCTCGTTGTGCATGTGCTGCTCCTCACACATGAGTTTATGAATAACAAGATTTGCCTCCCTAATTCTTGGTATCCTCAGTGTCACAGATCCATGTTTTTAACGTGCCCAAAACACACAGATGATGATAACCCCTCTTTAATTTATTGCGGTCGGTTGGTCATGGCAGATGCATGATTGTTTCTACTGGTTTTATTCAGTGCTGCAATGTCACAAACAGTGTTGTGCCTTTTTTGCCTTTCCAAGGGTAGGGCTATTTTTGTAGGTGCTACGAGTCTGGTGCTACAACAGTGCGCAATTATCACGATTATTACATGTTTTACATACGCAGCCTAGCAGTCACACATTTTGACTGATGGCTTACACTGTAAATCTTGTAAACCTTGCAACCTTAATGTACTGCAGTTCAGCTGGAGACGACTATGCTTTATCACTTTGCTAAATTTTGGCACTCTATCAAGCTATATATAATCATAACATCGAGGGCCAATTATTAAGAAGTTTGCTCAACAGCATCTGCATCCAGCTCTAGATCTAGAGCCTGAAGCTCAGCTATGAGCTCAGGGTCATTCACAAGGCTTTCGTCAAATCCCATCGTGCCTTCGACGTCGGCGTCTGCTTCATAAGTCATTATGGCCTCGTTAATACTTGCTGTTGCGTTGTAGAGGTCATTAACTGCCAGCCTGAGTCTGTGAATAACGAAAATAAGAGATACAGAGGGATTGGCGCCACTCAAACGCAAAATGTCGCAAGAAAAGAAGTTTTTGCTAGTCGCCAGCCTCTTAACCTAATTCTGACTGGCAAATATATGTATTGTTGGAGAGCGATTTCATGACAACAGTGTGCTGCTTTTATCTTCAAAAAGATGACACAAAAAAGCGTGCAGCGGGACACGATGGAAAGATCATGCTGCCTTTTAGCTTCCAGCACAGCAAAAAAAGCTGCACATGTGCACGCACCTTAGCTGGGGAGCTGCTCGTATAATTTCTGGTGCGATTTCTTTCCATGGGTCCATGAAATGTTGCTCATTCCTGCTAGACGTGCGGCCTTGGTTGAAAAATGGAGCTGCATCCAGGTTGCCTAGCTCCTGCCATCAATTGCAGATCAATTGGCATTATATAGACACTAGACTTGGAAAGCTCCAAGTTTCATCGTCATACTTGTCATACTAGTTCAGCAGACAATAAAAAATTTGCAAAGGGGGGACACTGAGGCCCCAAAAGGTTACGCTTTTCAAACTTTCTCATAGGCTACGTGCATTGTGACTGGCACTGTACAAGCTCAGCACTGGCATAACCACAGCAGTTGAGCTTAGAGTGCCAGTCACGGTATCCATGCTTAATTTGCTGCGGCGTGTACCCCACTTTTCCCACTTTTCGCCGGTAAAAAGAATGGATGAAAACCATGTGATGGATGAGGTTTGCAAATTAACGTGCTATTTCCTATGTTGAGCACCATACCAGAGTGCAGGTGCTTTACATGTGCGTACAGTCCCGTCAATACGTACGCAGGACGTGAGTAATTGCTCTTTGCAAATAAACAACATTTAAAACTTTATCATGGTATTTTTCCTCCTGTAATACCTGCACAGGCACAAACAAGTCGTACGCACTAGGAACACACTTGCTTTCATACAGCACCCCTAAGTGGTCAGACGTGTCGGCAATCAGCCATGCAAGACTGCAAATACAACACTGGGAGTTATTGCACCCTTCTTGTCACCCTTCTGTTTCCTCCCCTACCTGCTGTTCAAGAGAAGAGTTGAGCAGATGTGGCAGCCTCAACTCTGCCTGCGTATACTTTTTATGGCTCTGACTCAACTCGCCATTTCCTCCTTAATGCTTTTGCACACCTGACTTACCAGGACTTTGAGGTGCTTAAATGAGGCAAGCAGGGGACGTAGCTCATTGGGGACAATACACAAGCCTGGATTGTACTGGTAAAACTTGATGGAGCGGAGGCTTGCAATCTTGGCAACCTACAGAGCCAAGAAAGTATAACAAATCATCGTTTAAGTTTCTTTACAGGTCATCAATAATAGGGTTGGCCGTAACCGTACACATGCACCGTTTGTGACCGTATCTACGGTTATACCCCTGTTAAAAATACCGTATGAACTCTTTGTATACGTATATATGTATGGTTGTGGCCAACCCTAGTCGTTACAATACAGAAGTGCAGCGCCTTAAGGGACGCAAAGTTTTAAGGGGTCGTGAAATCTTCATTTACAAGCTTCTGCAGGGCGGCTAAATTTTATATAATACAGTGTCATAGCTTCTCATAGGATATGTAAAGCAACACAGGTTCAAGGCGCCTGCAGCTGCAGTAAACTGCAAGTCCCATACATGCCAATTTGCTCTTACATATACAGGCCTTTACACGCAACAGGCGCGCACAAACATTGAGTGTGCCTATCCAAAGGAATGAATAATCACCTGATGGAGAACTTCAATGAACGAGTCAGCCTCGGGTTGACGGTCAGATGCAGTTGATAAGGCCACAGAGATGCTCTCCAGTCTGGCCAAGCCTGTCAGCTGCCTCCAGTTTTCTTCAACTGTGGAAGAGAAAAACTCGATCTTAGCAGCTTTTATTGTCCTGCCAGCTCAAAATCAAACTGTGGCCGTATACTCACAATTCCATACAGGTCACAGTCCAGTGCCTGAGTCAGTGCTTTGCGTATTGACACTTACCAGCGCTGCACGCTATATCTTCATTGGAGCTTATGTGTAGCTGCACCAGATTTTTAGCACCAGCTATTAGCTGCAAGAACCTGAAGTGAACAGGAAGACAAACTCTTGAGCTTCGGCAGACTGCCTCACGGAATGCACAGGTGGGTCTAAGATTTAGGTCTTTGCTCCGCTAAGACGTACCTAAACATCTTCAGTTACGATCTGATTCCCAAAAATAATTGCACAGTTAGGCACAACCAAATCCTGGAGCACAACTTGCATGGCTTCATGGTATTTGAGAAAAAGCTGGAAGGCTGATTGCAAAGAGCAAGGCTACCCGTGAGGTTGCAAGGCACGCTCGTAGTTAAACATTGCATCCCTTAAGAGTGCAACCTCATCCTCGTGAATCAACACCTTCCCCAACAATGCGCAATCTGCCGCTCTTGAAATATAATCTTTACAATACGACAAGTACCTCAATTAGTGCATACCTGTGCACGTCATCCTCTGTCATCTGATTGTCCAAATTCCCAGGTAGACAGCTTCTGCTTCTGAAGCAGCAATACTTCAAAGACAGCTGCATCAATCCAGGGGGAAGCTGGTGCAAAGGACCGTGCGCACCTGCTTGTTTGCGCAAGGTGTCAATAGGGGTACACTCAGCTGGATGCAACGTGTACACAAGCTGTTCTCCTGTGTGTGCAACAACACTTGCTCAGCAACAAAGGCAAAAGCACCGTTCCATCTAGACTGACAATTGAAATGGAGATTGCTGGTGATAGACTAACAAATAAGATTTGCTTACACTGTTACTTTTTCCACCTGGATGGCCTCACTAATCCTCGCACCAGTCTTCCCACCTCCGCAACCATCACAGCACTGTATTGCTGCGTTCAGTAGGCTGATGCACTGCAGCTGCTGAGGCAGTTGGCACAGGCACACAGAGAATAGCGTTATGTTGCCTGCCCTCAGATGGGGTCTGCAAGCATCTTGAATGCCCCCCAAAGCAAGGGCCGTTAAGGGCAAGCGTGCCATGGCGATCCATCCTTGCCGGGAAATATCCTGTATGAGCAACACATTAACGTCAGCCCAGAAAAAAAGAAATACAAGGCAGGCAGTGAATAACCACTCCCCACATTATATAGGAAAAGGAGCCACTTTGGTACTGGGTACCATAAAACTACTCCACCAAAAGAAAAAGGAAAAGATCAATGGGGATCAGGAGGGTTGCAGGCTTGACCTGAAACCGCCTCATGATGAGAGTTGATCAAATGCCCTATGCATTGTTGCCTTTACAGGTTTCAAAGTAGGGACAACGGATGAATTAACGACGTGCGTCACAAGGTAGGAGGTGTTGTGTGCCAAAATTCCAATTGAAGCCCTAAACACTTGCACGCAGAGATCAAACAATCTGGTCGTTTGCAACATAAAATGCAGCTGGTTCAAGGCCATTAGTGCTATAACGCTACCTTGTCCTGAAGGACAGGGCTTTATCATAAGTTACAAATTACTCACCACACATCCGTTGTATTGAAGCACCTGCATCAGGCATGAAAGGAATACAGATTACAGATTAGCAATAAAAGGATGCCATGCAAAGGTTTTTCATACGTAGGCCTCCTCTGCTACCAAGTGTTCCTAAATTTGCATTCCAAGGCTTGCCGTACCTCAAGCATGGGAGTTTGCTCAGCAAGCTGCACCAGTACAGCATCATTAAGGACAAGCGTGTTGGTACGCACGAGGTGCAGCTCTTTCAGCTGCGAGCATTTTTGAATGGCAAGCCACCCCGACCTGCATGCATGCCGATCAAGGAGCACGAGCACAGTGCATCATGATGCTGTTCTACACAGGCATGCGAACATGACAGGAGTGGGTGTTGGAAGTGTGTGGTCACAGTGCTGAAGGTCAGAGATGCAGAATTTACAACCTAAACACCCCTGAAGAAGGAATATCACGTCCAAGGATTACAGGTAATTATTTGCCAACAGGTAGAACCAGTTATATGAATCAACCAATACATCTGTACCTCGCTGAAAAATCACACAAATTAAGACTGGTTGTCAATTCTACCGACTACTTTAAATTTTGTGGACAAACGTTACATACCGTACGAAAAAAATATCACCGCCCCCTTATTACTGTTTTTTGGTGTGGGCGGTGACAGGACAATGATTTTATATATATTTATTTCTAAAGGGGGCGGTTGTGGGGCGGTTGTGGAAATGAACGCCTCTGAGCAGTGCGAGCGGCGATGAGTGGTCCGGAAGTTTTCCCAGCACTCCCTGACCCCCCCCAGCTCCGCCTGCCCCTGCCCCTGCCCACCCAGCCCCAGCCCGAGCCCTGCCTGCAACCGATGCACCCGTTGGGAAGTTCCAGCGGGGGGGCGGTTGCAGTACAAAACTGTAAAATGGGGGGGTGGTTGCACATTTTGACCATACATTATTTATTGTTTTCAGGGGGGGCGGTGAATCCATGGACGTACGGTACGGTACCTAAGAAGCTGGAGCGTATAACCCTTACACAATTCCATCATACAGACAGCATCAAATTTGTGCTTGAGCAGGAGGCTCCAGTAAGCATAGCTATTGGAAGGCATGCCCAGATCCCAACAAAAATGACGTACTCGGAATCTTTTCGTTGAGAGCTGTTGATTGATATATGTAAGGGTCTAATCGGAGGGGGGGGGGCTGGGGGGGGGCCCGAGTTTTTGCCCCCCTCCAAAATTTACTCGGTCACTCCTACGAAATTTTAAATACATCAGCGGAATCCTCAGCTCAAACCCAGTCGAGTGGCACCCTTTTTGAGCAAATTGGGTTAAGGGGGGTCTGTGGACATGTCCAAAAAGTCAGAGGCACAAGCGCTCCGGTGCAGACCGCGGGGTGAGTCAAGCCAATGGAGCAGCAATTCACTCCAAACTTCCAGGATTGTGCCAGCATGAGATAGTCAGTGGAACTCTGAAAGAAAGGAAGCAATGTGGAGTTGTGCAAGCCAGTTATGGGTGCCTGGTAGGTCACGTGTGCATAGGCATCCGTGTCTAAGTTTTTGTCACATAACTCTGCAATACTTCAGTTGCAGGTCTTGATGAGCATGCAGATGGATGCCTATTTGATAAAGGAGCAAATTGACACCCTTTTTGTCCGGGTGGGGGCACCAAAAGGGGGGTTTAGGGGGGGAAGGGAGATCAGGGGAGTCCGGCCCAAAAATCATACGTGCCTATACAAATCTATTTTCTGGAGCCTCCTGGCTTGAGGATAATATTGTTTGTTCCACCAAAAAGATTTATTAATGCAAAAAACATTGACGTCAAACAGCAATAAGGCTCAGACGTACCGTGTTGATGGGAGGCCACTCAAATACTTTGCATAGCTGCCGAGCAAATATTCAGGGCTGTACTCATGGTCACCACCAATTGCTGGGTCGTGGTCGAGAAAGGCGAGGTGGATCTGAGAGCAGGCTGGGGTCAATTTCAAGGCAGGCAACTGATCTGGGTTCTGCAGCACAGTTTTCACTACCTGTAGAGGCAGAAGAAATAAAAAAGAGACAGGGATGGCAAGAAGGGTTTGAAGTGAGGTCATTATGTGAATAAGCTTTATCCACAGCTATATACAATCCAAGTCCTCTTGGTTTAATTGAGGAAGAGGCTGCATGGATTTTGCAATGTTGCAGCCAGAAATCCTGAGTAGGCAATGCAGTCCAACAAGCCCTTTGTGAGTAGATGTGCAAACCGAAAGGGATGTGCTGTTATCGGCACGTATATCCCCCAACAAAGAGAGAGCAGTTGCTGCTAACATTGGGAAGGTGTAATATATGTCACAGGAACACACGTGAGCAGTATCTAGCAGGTACTGGGCAAAAGAAATTGCACCTGACAACAGGCTAAGCCTCCTTGGTCTGGCACTGCTGCTTCAGGCCCTTCCTGTTGAGGGATATCAAGGGCTATAAGGCTGTTGGGGTTTGCCTGCAAGCTGCAGCAATTACACATTCAAACACTAGATGTCCATGGACAAAAGGCTTGTACCTATCGCATCTGATCAGCACGTGTGCCAGTGGAAGATGCTACAGAGGTGCTAATGAGAAGCAGTTTACAAAAAAATGGCTATGAAACAAACAAGCAGGCTGTAAAACACACATGTGAGTGTGTCAGATCATCCAGTGGGCAGTACCTTCTCCAGTGATTAATTTTGAGCTCTGTAAGGTGTAGAGATGACAGGGCCGCCCACAGGGCATGGTTTGGCTTCTGAATATTTAGGGCCAAGCTTTGCAAGCGAGTAAGACTCAGTAAAGTGTCCACCAGGCCAAAGGATGTCGTTTGTGGGTCGCCTGCCAATGTGTGCATGTGTGTGTACACATGTGTGCATATGTGTATTTGTGTATTATGTGAGTGCATGCGTGTGAGCATGAGTACGCTGGCTGCATGTGTGTGTAAGCGTACGTGTATTTATGTGCCATTGTGTTGCATTGGCATGTGTGTGTATGCGTGCGTAAATTTATGTGCCCTTGTGTTGCATCGGCATATGTGCGTATGCAATAAGTATACGTGTATTTATATGCCCTTGTGTTGCATTGGCATATGTGTGTGTACGCGTACGTGCGTACGTGTATTTATGTGCCGTTGTGTTGCATCGGCATATGTGCGTATGCAATATGTATACGTGTATTTATATGCCCTTGTGTTGCATTGGCATATGTGTGTACGCGTACGTGCGTACGTGTATTTATGTGCCCTTGTATTGTATTGGCAGATGTGCATATGTGTGAATAAGCAAAGAAGCATAATAGTAAGAACATTAACAATTGTACAAAACTGTTAGTAACAAAGCCTGTGGCCAGCCCACGAAATTACATGCTACTTGTGTAACCCCTTCTTTTAAAAAGAAACTGTGTTTGTACAGGTTGCTGGGTCCTGCATAAATGCCAGCAAAAAAAGACGCAGGCAAGGTAGCTTGCTTGTGTGTGTGGTCTGTGTCGGTCATGAGATCTGGGGAATGATTTGGGGTAAAAGAGGGGTATACATCATTACTAGCACAAACCTACCCAGTTGTTTGGTCGGGTTGCCTAGCAGCTCAAGCTTCTGCAAGCAGGAAGAGGAGGGCCTTACAAGTGCCGGCAGGCCTTGGTTTGTCAGGAGCCCTGGCGAGGACAGGCTCAGGCAGGTGAGCTGGCCTATACCAGGGCCTTCTGTTGCTGTCAGTGCGGGTTGAGACCACCAACTAGGGACGTCCCACTGAAAGTAGCAAGGTGACAAGAGCATCGGGGTTGATGAAAAGAGATGGACGGTTCCCTGTGATTAGCATCACTGCTCAACATGCCAAAGCTGCTGTGGTGTAGTACCATAGTGAAGAAGCATACCACATGGAAGGTTGACAAAATCTCTCTCTCTCTCTCCCTCTCCCTCTCCCTCTCCCTCTCCCTCTCCCTCTCCCTCTCCCTCTCCCTCTCCCT